>Ga0184628_10000295_pt1 | contig 28876 bp, 21 predicted proteins | sample PLM4_5_b1_FD_133149 | JGI IMG/M metagenome (GOLD analysis project Ga0184628, IMG submission 133149) | Groundwater sediment microbial communities from an aquifer in East River, Colorado, USA - PLM4_5_b1 | ecosystem: Environmental > Terrestrial > Soil > Riparian zone | place: USA: East River...
GCGAATCGCTGTGCTCCATATGGCACCGAGAGCAGGAGACCTTGCATACAACCGCTGACTCGTTGAAAGCGGAGTCATCGCAGCAGCGGCTGAAGGGGCAGAGTGGATAGTGACTCCCGAACTGTGCCTGTCCGGTTACGAATTCAGTCCCGGCCTCGGGACCGATTGGATTGAAACCTCACCGGATCGCCACGCGGAACCCTTTCTTCACCTGTCCAGACGGCTGGGAGTGACGCTGTTCCTGTCGCATGCGGAAAAGGATCCGGAAACCAGGAAACTGTACAACTCCACATTTGTTATCGGGGGCAATGGGAGGCTTCTCGGCGAGCATCGCAAATTGGCGGTTATTCCCGGAATAGAAGCATGGTCCAGCCCCGGTTTCATGCGATGCGGTGATGTCCTGCTGCTGGATCGTGTCACTCCACACCGGTCGCTGCCGGTTGCAAGTGGTCATGCGCGCCCGGCCGTTGTGATGTGGGTGAAGGCGATTTAAGCCTCGTTGCGGTATTTCGTGTTTGGCGGTATCGAATGTGTAAGCCATACGTTGCCGCCAATCACGGATCCCTGGCCGATTACAGTGTTGCCGCCCAGGATGGTCGCTCCAGCGTAAATCACGACATCGTCTTCTATTGTCGGATGACGCTTTTTGCCGCGGATCAACTGGCCTTCCTCGTCCATTGCGAAGCTTCGCGCGCCAAGAGTCACGCCTTGATAGAGCTTCACGTGATTGCCAATCACCGTCGTTTCCCCGATAACCACGCCCGTTCCGTGATCGATAAAGAATCCGCTTCCGATTGTCGCTCCGGGATGGATGTCGATTCCCGTAATCGAGTGAGCATGTTCGGTCATGATGCGCGGCAGCAGCGGGATTCCCTGGATATGCAGCTCGTGCGCAATTCTGAAAATTGTAATCGCCACAATCGCCGGATACGCGAAGATCACTTCGTCAATGCTCTTGGCGGCAGGATCTCCATCATAGGCGGCCTGGACGTCTGCTGAAAGTCTGGTTCGAAGTGCCGGCAACTTTCTCAGAAGTGTCAGTGCCTCTTCTTCCGCGACTTGCTGACAATGAGTGCAAACGACGGATAGCTCCTTACACTCTGGTCTCACACTTCGATAGATTTCCACGGCTAGCCGTTCGTAGATGGAATCCACCAGCCCGGTGACATGATGCTCGATGTGCGATGTCTCGATGAATTTTCGGCCGAAGTAGCCGGGATAGATAACTTCCAGGAAATCATCGAGCAGCCCGATGATCAAGGCCTTGTCTGGAAGTGGTGTTGGTGCAAGGTGTTCGAGTTTGGGCGCAAGCTTGCCGAACGTATCCAGGACTTCGCGGGTGATTGCCGAAATTGCGGATCGATTCCTCAGTAGTTTGTCCCACACGGCAGAACCCTCATCTATCCCTGCCAGCTCTCCAGCTGTTGCTGAACTTCCGCCATGAACTGGTCGGCGAGAGCGCCGTCAATCAGGCGGTGATCGAACGACAACGACAGCACGATGATGGGACGGATTGCGATGGCGTCATCAATCACGACGGCGCGTTTCTTGATGCCTCCCATTCCCATGATGGCCAGCTGAGGTTGATTGATGATGGGGGTTCCCGTGAGGGCGCCATATACTCCGGGATTGGTGATTGTAAATGTTCCATCCTTCACTTCCTCGGGAAGCAGCTTTTTGGTTCGCGCGCGCTCTCCAAGATCGTTGATGGCGTGGGCCAGGCCCTGCAGATTCTTTTCCGCGGCGTTCCGAACTACCGGTACGATCAAGCCACCGTCGAGACTGACCGCGATTCCGATATTGATGTCGCGCTTGTAGACAATCGTATCTCCATCAAGGGAGGCATTCACAATCGGAAACTTCCGCAGCGCCCGTACGACGGCCTGCACAAAGAACGGCGTGATCGTCAAATGCACCCCGGCACGCTCGAATTCGGCTTTGAGCTTTTCGCGTCCCTTCATGATGCGGGAGCAATCGACTTCGAAAAACGTTGTGACGTGCGCAGATGTGCGTCTGCTCGCCATCATGTGTTCGGCGATGGACTTTCTCATGGGCGTCATCGCCACGCGTTCGACTTCGCCCGTAAAAGCGATCGGCGCTGGCGCTGGAGTTGCGGTCTTTTTCGTGCCGCCTTTTTCGCCGCCGCTTTCAACAAAGGCGAGAATGTCTGCCTTGGTGACACGACCGTTGATGCCCGTACCTTTTCCAGCAAGAGCGTCCAGATCGATTCCGTGCTCCTTTGCAATCCTTCGAACAAGCGGGGAATTGGGAACGCGCCCGGACTCAGCTTCCGGTGTGGGTGGCTCCGCAGCTGCCGCCACTGCCGGTGGAACTGAAGCCGGCTGTGCTGCGGACGGTGCAGCCTCCGTTTTCTCTTCCGGAGCCGGCTTGGAAGAGGTCTTGGCGCTTCCGTCTCCGATTATCGCAACGACCGTGTTGATCTGAACGGTCTGGCCTTCCTTCACGAGGACTTCCTGCAGAATGCCCGCAGCGGGTGAAGGAATTTCGGAATCCACCTTATCTGTGGAGATCTCAAATAGTGCCTCGTCGCGTTCCACCTTGTCGCCGGGCTTCTTGAGCCACTTTGTGAGCGTGCCTTCGAAGATGCTTTCACCCATTTGAGGCATGATTACTTTGGTTTCAGCCATGACTTCTCCGGATTAGTACGCGTGAAGCTCTCGAGTCACGCGGAGGACGTCTGAGATTTTCGGAAGAAAGAATTCTTCCATAGGGGGACTGAAGGGGACTGGTGTATCCGGGGCTGTGATACGTCGAATCGGACCATCGAGATAGTCAAATGCTTCTTCGGAAATGAGTGCTGCGAGTTCGCCCGCAAAGCCACCGGTCCGAGTGTCTTCGTGCAGCAGGATGACCTTGTTGGTTTTCTTCACGGATTCCAGGACGGCTTCCTTGTCGAAGGGAAGCAGCGAACGCAGATCCAGCACCTCGACGTCGATGCCTTCCTTTGCCAGTTCCGTGGCCGCATCGAGCGCCACATACACCATCGCTCCATAGGTAACGATGGAGATTTCGGATCCCGTTCGGCGTAGCGCTGCTTTTCCGATCGGCACAATGTAGTCATCGGAAGGGAGTTCTTCCTTTGCTCGAGGCCAGCGGTATAGAAACTTGTGTTCGAAAAAAATCACCGGATCCGGATCGCGAATTGCCGCTTTGAGTAGTCCTTTGGCATCGTACGCCGTTGACGGACAAACGACCTTGAGTCCGGGGGTGTGCACGAAATGCATTTCCGGATTCTGAGAGTGAAACGGTCCGCCGTGGATCCCGCCTCCGCTTGGAGCCCGTACGACAATGGGGATTCCTGCGCCCCAGCGATAGCGGCATTTTGCGGCAAAATTGACGATCTGGTCGAAGGCGCAGGATATGAAATCCGCAAACTGCATTTCCGCAATCGGCCGCAGTCCCATCAAGGCTGCGCCAATTGCGGCGCCGACTATCGCGGATTCCGAAATGGGTGTGTCGATGACTCGTGTCTCGCCGAATTTTTCGAGAAGGCCTGCCGTTGCCTTAAACGCACCGCCGTATATACCGACGTCTTCTCCGAGGACGAAAACGTTATCGTCTCGTTCCATTTCTTCGGAAATTCCCTGGCGGATGGCTTCGACGTAGGTGGTTAGCGCCATTATTGTTCTTCGAAATACACGTCGCGGAGGCAGTCCTCCGGTTCGGGATACGGATCCTTTTCGGCGATGGCAATGGCTTCATCGATCTCGGCGTTGATCCCTTTTTCCATTTCAGCAATAACGGCGTCGGAGAGCATGTTTTGTTGAACGAGCGTGCGTTCCAGCCGCCGTATCGGATCGCGCGTTTCCCAGTATTCGAAGAGTTCCTGCGGGACGTAGCTGGCGTCGTCATGCGCGGAATGTCCGGTCATGCGAAATGTTTTGCACTCGATCAGCGACGGGCCATTTCCACTGCGCGCATAGTCAATCGCGCGCTGAGACGCATTCCATACAGCTATAACGTCGTTGCCGTCGACGATTTCTCCCGGCATGCCGTAGGCCGGCGCCCGGTCCGCGACATTTTCGACGGCCATCTGCCGCTCCAGTGGCGTGGAATACGCGTACTGGTTGTTGTTGCAGATAAAGACAACCGGGCACTTCAGGACCGACGCCATGTTCAGTCCTTCATGCCAGTCCCCGCGGCTGGTAGCTCCATCTCCAAAGGAACACACGACGACACGGTCCTGGCCGCGCATCTTGAAGGATAATCCGATTCCAGCCGCCACGGGAACGTTGTCTCCCAACATACTGATAAAGGCAATCAGGTTGTGTTCCAGACTGCCCATGTGCATATTCGAGTCTTTCCCCTTTGTAGCTCCGGTCTTCCTGCCCATGTATTGGGCGAAGATGGTTCTCAGCGACATGCCGCGGATCAGGAACGCGCCCATATCCCGGTGCGACGGGCACACCACGTCATCGGCACGAAGGTCAATGCAGCTGCCCACTGCAATGGCTTCCTGGCCTCGGCCCACGTAGACCCCTCCCAGTATCTTGCCCTGCCGGTAGAGCTTGCGTTCGATGCGGTTTTCCAGCTCACGAACAACCTTCATGTAATAGAGGATTTTGAGCTGCGTCTCTCTGGGAGGGAGCGCCGGGCGCTGGGCCATGGCGAGTATGTGCGGATCCACAGTTTTCGTCACGTGAACAACGACATTAACTCAAAGGATACAACGTTTTCAAGGCTAGAACCGGGGCTCCCGGCCACCGTACTTTTCAAGATCCTTGAGGTCGAAAGTCGCGTGCTTCGGGTTTTTCTCAAATCCGCGATAAATGGTGTGACAGGCATAACAAACGGTGACATCCCCTACCAGACGGTAGAGAAGGTAGTCCACGGCTGCTGTGCCTCCGAGGGAGAGCATGGCGAACAACGGTTCGCTTCGAGATAAGAAGAAAACGCTGGTCAGGGCACCCACGATGACTATGGCAATTCCGAGCATCCGGTTGAAGTCTTTTTGGATATAGAGATTGTCATGTCCACATGCTACACACGTATGGACGGTGTGATTTTCGGATATCGACTTGTCTACCCGGAGTGGGATAGGCCTTTTACAGTGGGGGCAGGCCAGCTGGCCGGCCTTTGCCGGAATGAAACTAACCTCACTATCGCAGGCTCGGCATTGCATGAGTATAATTCCAGACATGAAACCCTTAATTTTGATCCTCTTCGTGGCGATTTCATCAGAAGCCCAAAACATTGCCGATGCCGCGCGGCAAGAGCGCGCGCGCCAGGCGCAATACAAGAGTACCCGCGTTTTCTCCGATGTGAACGCGCATTTGTTGAAGCCAATTACTCCGGCGGATGCGCCGTCGGTGGCACCAGCCGCGCCTAAGGGCCAGGGACCTGCGGGAACTGCTGGAGCTGCTTTGAATGCTGCCGCGGCGGCAGTGGATCCGTTAGCAGAAGAGATGCAGAAGCTGCGTATCCGCGTGCGGGCACTTGAAGATCAGGAAACCGCGCTGAAACTGCAAATCGTGGACGTCACCAATCAGGTCTACGCTCCGCTCACTGATAGCGGAACGCGCAACGAGGCTTTGACAAAGCTTGGCGAAACTCAGGCGAAACTGGCGGACGTTCAACGGGAACTGGGCCAGGCCCGAATTAGCCTTCAGCAGATGGATATTCAGGCCGCGGCAAAAAAGTAACCGGATAGTTCCAGTCGACTACATCAGTTCTGCCATGATCGCCTTTAAGTCCGCCTCGCTGGGTTGCGTCGATTCCTGCGGCAGAGTCGCAAGAGGAGCGTCGACCATGCGAAGCTGGGTCAGGAAGTCCGGCTTCTCCTCGTTGATATAGATCAGACCAGTCAGAAATTCGTTGGATTCCTGACACGAGCGCAGCATGTTCAGCGCCTGCGCCTTGTTGGTGGGGTCGTAATCGTGCGTCGTCTTCCGAAGCCGGATCCGGGAACCGTCATGGAGTTCCACATCCTTGCCTTCACCTTCCTTGTAATCCACGTTGATCTGCTCGAAGAATGGAACATAAGAGATTTCGTGGAGCAGTTCTTCATGATCCTTGGCGTACTTGTAGCTTTTCGTCGAACCCTCATGATTGTTGAACGTTACGCAGGGGCTGATCACGTCGAACAGAGTCGTGCCTTTGTGTCCGAGTGCCGCCTTGATCAGAGCGTTGAGCTGCTTGGGATCTCCGGCAAACGACCGGCAGACAAAGTTGCAACCCAGTTCGATTGCCAATGCGCAGATATCGATTGCCGGAAGGTCGTTGACATAGCCACTCTTGGCTTTCGATCCAAAGTCGGCGGTAGCGGAAAACTGACCCTTGGTCAGCCCATAGACTCCGTTGTTCTCGACGATGTACATCATCGGAATATTGCGTCGCAACAGGTGAACAAACTGGCCCATTCCAATCGACGCTGTATCTCCGTCGCCGCTGACGCCCACCGCGAGAAGATGCTGGTTGGCGAGCATGACTCCAGTGGCAATTGCGGGCATGCGGCCGTGAACGCCGTTGAACCCGTGAGACTGGCCGAGGAAGTATGCGGGCGTTTTACTGGAACATCCGATCCCGCTGAGTTTGGCCACCTGATGAGGCTCCACTCCATACTCATAAAACGCTTTGATGATCGCTGCCGTGATTGCGTCATGTCCACATCCCGCGCACAGAGTGGAGTCGGCGCCCTTGTACTGCGCCAGGCTCAAACCAATGCGATTGACCTTGGGCGGCGGCGTTGATGTCGGTGGTTGCATAATCGTGGACATTACTTTTTCGCTCCTTTTCCAGCTGCTTCTGCAGATTCCGCGGCAGTGATGGCGTCGGTAACAAATCGGGCGTCGATAGGCAGTCCGCTGTAGTGACGGATGCTCCTCATTTTCCCTCCCAACACCGATGACAATTCCAGTTTGATCAGACTGGCCATCTGGCCGTCGCGGTTTTGTTCGACGATGTACACCCGATCGTGCCTTTCGAAGAACTCGGCGAGGTGTTTGGTGAAAGGTACCGCACGCAAGCGGTAGTAGCTGACGGGCATGGAGTGTTCGCGCTGGAGCTGATCCAGAGATTCAATGACCGCCCAGTGTGTTGTTCCGAATGCGAGGAAGCCGATTTTGGCGTCCTTGGTGTATTGAACTTCCGGCTGTGGTACATACTCGCGTGAAGTGTCATACTTCCTCGCAAGCCGATCCATGTTGTTCTTGTAGTCTTCCGGCTTTTCGCTGTAAAGCGCCTTTTCATTGTGGCCGCTACCGCGCGTGAAATACGATGCAGCCGGATGATCGGTCCCCGGGAGGGTACGGTAGGGAATTCCGTCTCCATCCACGTCGCGATATCGCTCGAATGCCCCGAGCTTGTTCAGATCCTCTGCATTGAGAACCTTGCCGCGATCGAATTTCCGAGTGGGATACTTGAAGGTATCGGACATCCAGTTGTTCATCCCGAGATCCAGATCGGTCATGACAAATACGGGCGTTTGGAATCGCTCTGTCAGATCGAATGCATCCACAGCCATGTCGAAGCATTCTGAAACGCTGCAGGGCAGCAGCATGATGTGTTTCGTATCGCCATGGGAGCAGTGAACGATTGCGAGAATATCCGATTGCTGCGTCCGAGTCGGAAGGCCGGTACTGGGTCCCACGCGGGTGACGTCGAAGATCACAACCGGGATTTCGGCGTAATAGGCCAGACCGATGAACTCATTCATCAGAGAAATGCCGGGCCCGGCCGTTGATGTCATGGACCGCGCGCCGGCCCAGCCCGCTCCTATCGCCATACCGAGGGCGGCGAGTTCGTCTTCTGCCTGGACGATCGCGAAAGTCGCTTTGCCATCCGCCTCCACTCGATAATCACGCATATAGTCTGCGAGAGTTTCCACGAGACTGGACGACGGCGTAATCGGATACCACGTGGCAACTGTGATCCCCGCAAACATGCATCCCAAAGCTGCCGCGGAATTCCCATCAATGATGATTTTGCCGGCGGTCTGGTTCATTCTGCGACATCGAACGGGAACAAGCTGGCGATCGAGATTCTCCTGTGCGAATTTCCGTCCCGATTCCAACGCCTGCTGGTTCAGCGCAACGGCTTTGGCCTTGCCCTTGAACTGTTTGGCCAGTGCTGTATCCAGTTCCGCCGGGTCGATCTCCATCAACTCGCCCACGACGCCCACCTAAATCATATTTTCGAGAAGCTTCCGCAGGCGCGCATCCGTGGTGATTCCAGTGGCGATCTTGGCAAAAGGAACAGGGAAGAAGGTGAGGTCCTTGCGGAGCTGATTCAGCCGCAGCGTTTCCTCATAAACGACAACGCGGCCCGGCTCGAGTCCCATCACGTCTTCGCGCGCGGTGTCGGCATTCATGGCGATCAGGAAATCAATTTCCTTCTTGCGCGCAATCCATCCGTCCTTGTTGACGCGAATGGTAAACCATGTGGGAAGGCCTGCGATGTTGGAAGGGAAGAGGTTCTTGCCGCTGACCGGTATTCCCATCTGAAATATCGATCGCAAAAGTACGCTGTTGGAAGATTGACTGCCGGAGCCGTTGACCGTAGCGACTTGAATGCTGAAGTCGTTGACCATGAGTTCGGTCTTGGCTGGCCGCTGCTGCTCCTCCTCTAACGCCTGGGGAGACTGGTCTGACACGTCTGGTTCTCCTTTTCTAGTAGAAGTCCTTGCATAAGTGCAACTTATTCACTGATTATCCTTGTATAATCAGCGGTTTCCGGAGGCTGCGAAACGATAAGTATAGCAAATGGACACCACATTTCCGGAAGGTAGTTTTTTTGATGCTACAGACTTGTAACAACGAGGGACGGGATTTCCACAAGGCGAATCTTTGCTACAACAATATGCCAACAACGGCACCAGTCATGCAGGTAGCCAGAGTGCCTGCAAGTATTGCCTTCATGCCCAGGCCGACAACTTCATCGCGACGATCCGGTTCCAGGCTTCCGAGTCCCCCAATGAGAATCCCGAGGCTTCCGAAGTTCGCAAAACTTGTCAGGGCGTAGACCATGATGAGGCGGCTTCGGTCATCCAGCGCTCCAGCGGGTAGCTGCGACATTGAAATAAAAGCGAGCAGTTCGTTCAGAATCGTTTTGGTACCCATTAGGAAGCCTGCTGTCTGCGCCTGAGCCCAGGGGATTCCGAAAAGCCAGACCACGGGGGCCATGATGAATCCCAGAATTCGCTGCAGGGTGAGAGGTTGCCCGCCGACACCTGGAAGCATTCCGACAAGGCCGTTTGCGATATGCACCAGCGCCACCATCACAATCAGCATGGCGATGATATTCAACAGAAGACTCAATCCGTCCATCGTTCCCTTCACCACAGCATCCATGGAACTGGTTGACGTCCTCGGCGGCAGAAGCTTGCCCGCCGTTTCCTGACCTGTATCGGGAACCATGATCCGCGAAATGGTGAGGGCCGCGGCAACATGGATGAATGAAGCCACCAGGATGTGTCCCAATGCGTCCGGGATCACTGGAGTCAGGATCGTTGCGTACAAGACCATCACCGTGCCCGCGATGCACGACATGCCCACCGTCATCAGAGAGAACAATTCGCTGCGCGTCATTTTCTTCAGGTAAGGCTTGACGACAAGCGGGGCCTCGACCATTCCCAGGAATATTGTCGTGGACGCACCGAGTCCCAGTGCCCCTCCGATGTTCAGAGTTTTCTGAAGGACGAAGGAAAGCCCTTTGACAATGTATGAAAGAATTTTCCAGTGAAACAGCAGTGCCGACAGAGCTCCGATCACAAGCACCAATGGCAATGCCTGAAACGCGAGAATGAAATTTGAAGCGGGATCGGTCAGCATGAACGGAGGCGTTCCACCGCCGAGATATCCAAACACGAACGAGGTCCCGTCCCTGGTGGCTGCTTCGAGTGCGAGTACGACCTCATTCAATTTCTGAAAAAACTCTTTGAAAAGTGGTACGTAGAGAAGTAAGCCCGCCACCACGAACTGAACCAGGACTCCCGTAACGATCGTGGATGTCCGGACCGCTTTCCTCTTCTCGCTGATCAGCAAGGCGATACCGATGAATACAAAAATGCCTAAGAGTCCCTGAAGACGCATGCTTTGTTCTTTCTCAATGAAGATTGTGGGGACGAGGAGATCCGATCAATGTTCAATTCCTATCTGATCGGATGAACATTGAGAATTGAACATGAATCAGATTCCCGATTACTTCTTCTTATCCGGAAGCGCGAACACCATATAGGCACCGGGTGCGGCAGCAGGCAGTGTGCTAAAGCTGCGCGGCTGATCCAGCTGGCCTCCACCGACACAGAACGCGATATATTCCTTACCTGCCACCTGGTATACCGTCGGCACTCCCTCAGAAACATTGGGAAGGTCGAATTCCCAGATCAATTTGCCGTTGTCCTGATCGTATGCATGAAGCCTGCGATCGGATGGTGTCGCAAGCAGAACCAATCCGCCGCCCGTCACGACGACCCCGCCGCGTGAAAACTGAGCTCCCGTGTTGGAGTCCTTGAGGCCAGGAATGGAGCCCACGGGTATCTGCCACAGAATTTTCCCCGAGTTGAGATCGTAGGCCGTCAGTTGAGACCACGGCGGTCCGATGATGGACGTTCCGTTACTCGTCCCATAGAAGAATTGATAGCTTTGCGTGTATCGCGTCAGGTCGCCGGTATTCTGGGGGACGGGCGCCGCACCGGCGCCGCCACGTCCTCCGCCGGCACCACCTGCGCCGGCTGCGCCTCCGCGTTGTCCCGCCGGTGCCGCGCCACCTTCCACTTCCGGTGCTCCTGCAGCGGGAGGTAACGGGGGGGCTCCGCCGACTGCTCCTCGTCCACCCGCGGCACCGCCGGCGGCAGCAGCGCCACCACGTCCACCACCTGCTGGTCCACAATTCCTCCATGCCTTATTGTTCGTTCCGCCAGGCGCAGTCAACAGGATGCCCATCGGGGTTTCCTTGGAATAGATGTAAATCGTGCCTTTGTTCGGATCCACAGCGGAACTTCCCCAATTCGCGCCGCCGTTATTTCCAGGCATCTGAATTGTTCCCTGGAGGCTGGGAGGCGTGAATAGGCCTTCGTTGCGGGATTCGCGCAGCAGCTGGCGAATGCAGTCTTGTTCAGCCCCGGGAAGGTATGGATTGACGTCCTTTTCGGTGAACGATTGGCGCGCAAACGGCTTTGGCAAACTTGGAATGGGCTGTGTCTTCGACGAATGTTCCCCTGGCACATCGGACTGCGGTACAACCGCTTCTTCAATCGGCCAAAGTGGTATTCCGGTGACGCGATCGAATACAAACAGGAGTCCCTGTTTGGTCGGCTGGGCCACAATGTCCACTGTGCGCCCATCATGCCGAACGGTCAGAAGCTTTGGAGCGGTCGGCAGATCGTAGTCCCACAAATCGTGGTGGACCGTTTGGAAATGCCACAAGAGCTTGCCGGTCTTTGCATCCAAAGCAACAAGGCTGTTGCCAAACAGATTGTCGCCGGGACGGTTGCCACCGTAAAAATCATATCGCGCAGTGCCGAGCGGAACGTATGCGATACCACGTTCCTCATCGACGGACAGCTCACTCCAATTGTGAACGCCTCCTGCGGACTTATAGAGATCCGGCGGCCATGAGTCATATCCAACTTCTCCGGGATGAGGGACCGTATGAAAGACCCAAAGGAGTTTGCCGGTTTTTACGTCGTAACCGTGAACATCACCGGGAAGCGATTCATAAGTACCGCCTCCAGCGGGGAGAGCGATGATGATCACGTCGCCAACCACCTTGCCGGGATTCGCGGAAGGATTCTGAGTTGTCCGGTCTTCGGCTGGATTAAGACCTGGACCGGCGTTGACTCGTCCGTTCTGCCCAAACTCCATGATGACGTCGCCGGTTTTCGCGTTGAGCTCCGTGATTCCGCCTTGAATGATGACCAACCGCTGATCTTTGCGGTCCCTGCTTTCCCAGTAGTTAATGCCACGTGCGGGAGCACCTCCCGCGTGCTTCCATATTTCCTTACCGGTTGCTGCGTCGAGGGCGACGATCTGGCCCATGGAGGCTGCATACATGGTGTTATCAACGACAATGGGATTGAAGCGAGACGTAGCTCCCGTGGGATAGGTCCAGGCGACCTCGATCTGCTTCACATTGCTCTTGTTGATCTGCTTGAGAGAAGAATACTGGGACGAATCGCCTCCTCCTCCGGACTGGCGCCATGTATCGAAAGGCCGCTGGACCTTGGCAATCAGTAACGTCGTTCCAATCAAAATCAGAAACAGAATTACCCCTACGGCTCTGCACATCAACGTGCCCTCCTGATGGTCACGACTTTCGAAATCGACGGGAGTATACACTGTGTCGGAGGCGAGTTCTCGGACTAGATCGGGTGTGGTTGGGAAGGGTACGAGTTGCCAAATTGGTACCGGATGATGTGGCTAGTCTTCTACTTTTACTTTGATATGGATCGAATTGAGTTGCACGTTTCGCGACCTAGAGGAAGAAGAAGCCTTAGGTTGAGTCGATCTCTGGGCAAACCAATTCGCTGGAGATTATTTAGGCCGGTAGTGTACACATAGTTGAGTTTTGTCTTGCCAGCTCCTGATGGGAATTGTTTCTGCTTGTGAAAGTAGACTCTTTCTGGAGCCAATTCTGCCGCACTTGTTGAACGTCAGAAACAGAGTGAGAGGAGAAACCAGGGTAAGTTTTGTGGTTAGTAGAAACAGGTCTCAACGCATATTCCCACCCGCGAAAATATTTGACGCAGCCTCTTGCCATCTTGCTATGAAGGATTCGGACGAGGTTCCTTTTCGAGAAACGCGAGCTTGTCCCGCGAAAAGTACTCGATGCGCCTAAAAACCCTTTCAACGACAGGTGTATCGATTCCCGAAGTTGGATTGGGCACTTGGAATTACCATGCTGGCCCGGGCCCATTGCGGAAGGGTCTGGAAGCTGGCGCACTGTTTATTGATACTGCCGAGTCTTATGGCACCGAACGAGTGGTCCGCGATGCAATAGCCGGCATGCGCGATAGTGTATTCATCGCTACCAAAGTATCTCCTGAAAATTTTCACGACACTGCATTGCGCAAGTCAGTGGATTCCAGCCTCTTCAAGTTGGGGGTCGAAGTGATTGATCTTCTGCAGCTTCACGAACCTAATCGATCAATCCCAATCGAAGAAACAATGGGGGCTATGGCCGAACTTGTCGACGCGGGTAAAGTGAGATTTATCGGAGTGAGTAATTTCTCCGTATTGCAGCTTCAGGAAGCTCAGAAGGCCTTGAGCAGATTCAGGATTGTTTCCAATCAAGTTCGCTTTAGCCTCGTTGATCGGACGATCGAGAAAGACCTTCTTCAGCATTGCCAGAAAGAACGTGTGGCCGTGATCGCCTACAGTCCGCTGGCCCGTCAGTTTGACCGCATCCGGGATTGTGACCCCTTGAAAATAATCGACAAATTGGCCCGCACTCTTGGAAAGTCTCCAGCACAAATTGCCCTGAACTGGTGCCTCTGCAGGGACGGAGTTGTGGTTATACCAAAGGGAAATTCAGTGGAACACATCATCGATAATTGTGGGGCCTCGGATTGGCGCCTTGATGAGGAACAATTGCAGTTGCTAGATCAAAATATAAAGTACCGACAGCGAAGCACCTTCGATGTATGGATACGGCGTGCCATGCCCTCGGGGATGAGCAAACTTGCTGTCCAGGCTGCAAACTACCTGCCTCGAAGCCTGCGGCGGCGGATTCAGTAGAATGTGTGGCATTGCAGGCGTCCTGAACTTGTCGGGTTCAAAAGTTGATCCGGATTTGCCTCGCCGGATGATCGGTGCGATCCGGCATCGAGGTCCGGACGGAGTTGGGACGTACGCTGACGGTCCGGTAGGCTTGGGTCATGCTCGGCTGAGCATCATCGATATATCAGGTGGAAGCCAGCCGATGCCTATTGAAGGCAACTCGCTTTGGATCACCTTTAATGGGGAGATATTCAACTACCTCGAACTCAGAGAGGAATTGATCCAGAAGGGGCACCGATTCACAAGTCGCTCGGATACAGAAGTTATCCTTCATTTGTACCAGGAAGAAGGCGAGAAATGTGTCGAACGCCTCAACGGACAGTGGGCATTTGCAATATGGGATGCACCGAAGCGTAAGCTCTTCCTCTCACGTGATCGGCTTGGCGTGCGACCTCTTTTCTATGCAAGAGCCGGCGATACGTTCATATTTGCGTCCGAAATCAAGGCGCTGGCAGCTTGTCCTGAGGTCGAATTTCAACTGGACCTGGAATCCCTCGATCAGATTTTTACCTTTTGGGTGACACTGCCGTCCAACACGGCGTTTCGCAATATCAAGCAGCTGCCACCGGGCCATTCCATCGTTTTGGAAGATGGAATGATGAGGGTGTCCGAGTATTGGCGAATGGCCCTTGCGCCAGAGCGGCTTGAGGAGCGCGAAAGTGTATTGATTGACGAATTGCGAGCCTTGCTCCTGGATGCAACTCGAATCCGGTTGCGTTCCGACGTCCCTGTAGGTGCTTATCTGAGCGGAGGTCTGGATTCTTCGCTGATAACGGCTCTCGCAAAGCAGGCAGCGGGAGACAGGCTAAGAACTTTCTCCATTGGTTTTGATGATTCAGAATTTGATGAGAGCAGTTTTCAGAAGGAAGCCAGTGCATTTCTCAATACCCAGCATTCCTCTGTGCAATGCTCACACTCGCATATTGCGACCGTATTCCCTGATGTAATTTGGCATACGGAGCAGACTGTGCTTCGCACCGCGCCGGCTCCATTGTTCCTTCTCGCAAAGCTGGTTCGTGGGAGTGGTTTTAAAGTCGTACTGACGGGCGAAGGAGCCGACGAGATGTTGGGGGGATACGACATCTTTAAGGAGGCGAAGATTCGCCGGTTTTGGGGACAGCAGCCGGATTCTTCATGGCGGCCATTGCTGTTGAAGCGGCTTTATCCTTACATGCAGAGCATTCAGCGACAATCACCCGCCTACTTGAAAAAGTTTTTTCAGGTAACGCCGGAAGATCTTGACAGCCACTTCTTTTCGCATCTGCCACGTTGGAAGCTTACGGCGAAGTTGAAGGGCTTCCTGTCGGACGAGGTTCGTTCTGAAACACGTTCCTACAACGCACTAGCGGAGCTGGATCGCCTTTTGCCCAGTTCCCACGCAAAACTTGCTCCATTCAACCAGGCGGAGTACCTGGAGTCCAGCCTCCTCTTGCCTGGTTATATTCTTTCGTCACAAGGCGACCGCATGGCTATGGCACATGGAGTGGAAGGTCGGTATCCCTTCCTGGACCACAGGGTCGTGGAATTTGCCGCAAGGCTGTCTCCGGAGCTGAAGATGAAAGTCTTAAGTCAGAAATACCTCCTCAAGCAGGCAGCCAAAGGCATGATTCCAGAATCCATCCGGAATCGCCACAAGCAACCGTATCGTGCGCCTGATGGTTATAGTTTTTTTGGTTCCGGTGGGAGCTGCGTGGAGGAGTTCATGTCTCCCGAGCAAATTAAGAAGGATGCAATCTTTGATCCCAAGGCCGTTTCTGCCCTGGTCCAAAAGTTCAGGAGCGGAGGGGACGTTAGTGTAGGAGACAATATGGCTTTTGTAGGTATCCTTTCAACTCAGGTCCTCCTTAGTCGTTTCGTATCAAGAAAAGGAATAAATGATGGTAGAGATGGATAAGTTAGAACCGGTCCGAGCATTCATAGTTGAGAACTTTCTATTCGGTCGGAGTGGTGAGTTATCTGACGGGCAGTCCTTTCTTGAGTCTGGGATTATTGACTCAACCGGAATTCTTGAGCTTGTCACTTTTCTGGAAAAAACCTACAGCATACAGGTGGGCGAGGAGGAGCTGATTCCTGAAAATCTGGATTCGATCTCCAATATATCGAGGTATCTCCGCTCAAAGACATCGTCAACGTCCGGAGTATAAGGATTAGAAACAATATGAGTACCCCTATGACCTCGGGAGCGGAAGTATTGCGGATTGATCCAGCAGCCGAGACGGATCGGATTGTAGCCAGTATCCGTCATCTTGTTTTTAATGACTTGAGACGACGGGGAGCCGTCATCGGCGTTTCCGGCGGGATCGACAGCAGTGTTGTCGCATTTCTCTGCGCCCGAGCTCTGGGGAATGACCGAATCCAGATATTGTTTACGCCGGAAGCTGAATCGTCTCCGGATAGTCTGAGGCTGGGGAGAATGGTCGCCGATTCACTGGCTGCTCGCTGGGCCGTTGAGGATATCAGTCAGATTCTCGCGGGTGCACGCTGCTACGAGAGGCGAGACGCTGCTATTCGTTTGGTTGTTCCGGAATATGGCAAAGGATACAAATCCAAGATCGTGCTGCCTGGCGTACAAGACCCGAGTCGCTATTCAATCTTCTCGGTTGTGGTGCAATCTCCGGACGGCCAGAGCAAGAAGGTTCGATTGAGTCCGGAAGCTTATCTTGGAATCGTTGCGGCAACGAACTTTAAGCAGAGAGCACGAAAAATGATTGAGTACCATCATGCGGACCTGCTTCAGTACGCGGTCGCGGGTACTCCGAACCGACTGGAATACGAGTTGGGCTTTTTCGTAAAAAATGGAGATGGTGCCGCTGACTTTAAACCTATCGCCCATCTATATAAGTCTCAGGTTTTCCAGCTGGCCGCCTATCTTGGAGTACCGCAGGAAATCCAGGAGCGACGTCCAACTACGGATACATACACGCTGGAGCAGTCTCAGGAAGAGTTTTACTTCAAAGTGCCACTTGAACAGATGGACCTTTGCCTCTTTGGGAAAAACAACGGTATGAGTGCCGTGGAATTGGCCGGAGTGGCAAATATGAAAGTGGAGCAAGTCGAACAGACTTTCAAGATGATTGATTCCCATCGCAAGGTTGCCCACTACCTGCTGGCTTCACCGAAAATGGTGGAGTAGTGTGACAGGAACCTCCTCCAATGTGACGGAGTTCCTTCTCCATGGAAAGGACTCGGGCGGAATTGCGCTCCAGTTTCTGCAGGGACCGGTTAGTTACGGAGAATTGCAGCGACGGACGGACCAGGCGGCGCAATGGGTCTTACAGCGGTGCGGGAAGAAGGGCGACCGTGTAATTCTTATCAGCGACAATTCGCTCTTTTGGGTCGTCGCATATCTGGGTATCCTACGCGCAGGATTAGTCTGCGTTCCTCTATCGACCAGCATTTCTACTGAACACTTGCAGCATGTAATCCGGACCACGGAGGCGGCAGCTGTCTTCGCTCAGTCCTCATTTGCAAAGAGAGAAAAGGCAATCCTGGCGAATGTTCATGTCGTTACGGACGCCGATCCATTGGACACACACACCAGTCAACAGCTTCCATTGACCGGTCCGGACGACCTGGCCGCTTTGATGTTTACTTCAGGGTCGACTGGGCAGCCACGTGGAGTGATGGTGTCGCATCGAAATATCATAGCCAATACCGAATCGATCATCCTGTGTCTCAACCTGACGGAATCAGACCGGGTGATGGCAGTTCTGCCGTTCTACTATTGCTTCGGTACTTCTCTGCTTCATACGCACTTGAGGGTTGGTGCGAGCCTGGTGGTGGATAGCCGTTTCATGTTTCCAGAGATAATCCTTCGCCGCATGATCGAAACGGAGTGTACCGGATTTGCCGGAGTCCCCAGCCATTTTCAGATACTCCTGCGCAGTTCCAGTCTGCCAACCAAGAAGTTTGCCAAACTCAGGTATGTTCAGCAGGCAGGTGGACATCTTGCTCCGGCTTTCGTCCGCGAGCTCAGTCAAGCGCTGCCGGATACGCAGATTTTTATCATGTACGGCCAGACTGAAGCGACGGCGAGACTTTCCTACCTGCCTCCGGAGTTTCTGGAAACGAAGATGGGTTCCATTGGCCGAGGTATGCCTGGCGTTCAATTGAGAGTGATTGGCGAATCTGGTCAGAATGTACTGCCTGGTGACGTTGGCGAGATTGTCGCCAGCGGAGAGAACGTGACCAGAGGTTATTGGTGCGCTTCTGAGGAGACAGACACTCTATTCAATCAGGGCGTTCTCCACACCGGCGATCTTGCCACAGTGGATGATGACGGTTTTATCTTCATAGTGGATCGAGCCAAGGATTTTTTGAAATGCAGAGGAGAGAGAGTGGGTTGCCGGCAGCTTGAGGAACAACTGCTGGATTTTGATGAACTGCTCGAAGCCGCCGTCGTCGGTATTCCTGATGACGTACTTGGGGAATCCGTTAAAGCATTTGTTGTTTCCCGGGTTGCGGATACCGGCGGATTGGAGGAGCGCGTCATCCAGTTCTGCAAGAACCGCATGCCGCCCCAGCTGGTTCCCAGGCAAGTGGTCGTAATGGCGTCTCTACCCAAGAACAGCGCAGGCAAAGTCCTGAAATCGAGCTTGCGAATTCTGAATGCATCGTAATTAGATTTCTATGTGCCGAGTAGCAGGACAGCAGGTCACCTGGGACATACATGAGATGCTCAGCCTTGAGGCGAGGTGGCCAATCCTCTTTCCAGGTGGAACAAGTCCCATGCGAATCCCAGACCGAGGGAATTCACTCTAGGCAGACTCCTCCGGAATACCAGGATCAGGTTCCCTGTCTATTCGAAGTGCCCTTTTGTCCGTGTCGATTAATTCGACATTCAGTCCGTGGTTTGCATATAGGAAAGCGATTGGCTCATTCGAGAAAGCCTCACCCGGAGCTGGTGGACTCAGTGTGCGCAGTCCAAGGGCATTTAGTCTTGCCAGTTCCTTTTCCACGCTGCGGCAGCGCATGCACAGGTGATGCAGACCGCCTCCTCGCCTCGCAAATGCATAAATTGGAGACGACTCGTCGGATGGTTCAATCAATTTAATATCGATGGAGTTCGCTTTGCCGAGGAAGATGACTCGGACCTTCTGCCGCGTATTCGTTACCACTTCCGTTTTGGGCTGATATCCGAACACCCGCTGCCAATGTTCGACTGCCTCCGTGATGGAAATGACAGCAATCCCCACATGATCAACGACCAAATCGACTGCTTCCTTATCCGTTGCTTCCAACTTTATTCTTTCCACCGCAAAGTCATTCTTTGACCAACTCGTGAAGAAAGCAGTTAAGAGTAGACCGTCCGCAAAGTCAGACCGAATCGCCTGCGGATGTATGCAAGAAACCTGCGATGCCGTGGGTCCGTCGCCTGCGTCACATGAAATCCTGCGAGGTCGTAAGACGCTATCATGTGGGAGTTCTTCCACAACTCAATGGTGTCTGTCGAAGGACTGGACCGAAACTCCCATTCGCCGGCCCAGCGAAACGCCGACTGGTCCGTATTCTCAGCCCAAGTCTCACCCTCTGCCGTCAGAAAACCGCGAATAATGGATTGATGATAGTAGACGGGAGGCCGGCGAGAAAAACGCAGCAGCTTGACATGGTCGATCTGTTTGACCGAGTCGGGGCTCATCTGCAGTCTGGTTCCCGCCGGTACTCGTCCTGATACGACCACACCCGAGTTTATGATGCAGTTTCTTTCAACATATGCCCCAGGCTGGAACAATACGCCCATAGCGGTCCAGACAAAATCTTCAAGCTGGACACTTGCGAACACCGCCGGATATCCAAGTGTGACGGGCAGGAATGAACCATGCGTATAAATCGTGCATCGCGGACCAACTCCGGAATAAAAGCCAAATCGCACATCCTCGTCACAATGGATGATTGTGTGCGGACCGATAAAACAGTTGTCTCCGGTATGGAAGCCCTTGTCACCTTTGATCTGTGATCCAAAGCTCACGATCGTATTGCTCCCCACCGTCAGGCTCATCACGCTGATGAAAACGAATGGACGAATATCGACATCATTGCCCAGTTCCATTTTTCCCGCGCAGACAAACGAAAAGAACGGGAGCTTCGTATTGCTGCCAACCTCGTGTCCTGCGAGCCTGAAAAGTGGACGAGTCAAACGGGAGGGAAGGAAAAACGCCAAGACTGCTGCAATTTTGCTAATTGGTCTGACCTTCATCAAGGGCAGTGAGTATATAGCGTGAGCCTAATTATTTGGATATCGGAATTCCAAACGAGGCAATGAAGGTCATGGGCGGTGTCCATATCCGGAGGCTTGGCCTTGGCCGAAGCAGGCAGCTGGAGATTCTTGACTTGCAGGAACGGCAGGTGTCACGTGCGCCTGTTCGATGACCGATGAGATCTGCTGGAAGCATCCTTTCCGGGCAGGTTCAGAAGCGAAAACAAGGCCCCAAGTGTGGTGGACGGGCCACGTCGAATCTCGAATGAGCGATGAAAGTGTTCGCTTCGTCCTCCGAGAGGCTGATGCGTTCAATGGAATGGACGTTCGACAGACTGGGAGAGGTTTGCATGTCCCACGTTCACGTGCGTTCCAGGAACGCTGTTTCGATGCACGAAGGGAAGTCGCGAAGATTATGTGCTGTATTTTTCGCGACCCTGAAATAACTTCGATGATGCGCAAAGATGAGAGATCGGTAGTTACATCGGGAATTCATTTGATCTTTCTGCGGCAAAACAGCGAGAGGGGACGCATTGCGGTTCAATAATTTAACATTCACGTTCTGTTTTGAAATGCGTGTTCGGTCAAATCGATTTCGAATTGCGGGAGCTCCGACTCTTGCTTAGCAACATCTACTATTACGCTAAACCATTTCTGCCGTGGAGAGTTCGTATGGGTTTGCGTCGTTTGCGAGCTAACCGCAGACGGCGAATATATTCCGATGTATGGCCCATCGACGAGAAGGCCGGCGCGACTCCTCCCGGCTGGCCTGGCTGGCCCGACGGCAAGCGGTTTTCAGTGGTTCTTACCCATGATGTCGAAGGTGCCAGAGGTCTGGGACGGGTTGAGAGTTTGATGAAACTGGAGTCTGAGGAGGGATTCCGGTCTGCATTCAATTTTGTGCCTGAAGGAGAGTACAGACTCCCCGCCGAACTTCGGGAAATGATGGATCGAGAGGGCTTCGAAGTAGGGATCCACGGCCTGGAACACGACGGAATGCTGTACAAATCCAGGGCGAGTTTCGCTGAAAAAGCTGCCCGGATCAGGGACTATCTTCGTGAATGGAATGCGTCGGGTTTTCGATCTCCGCTGATGCAACACAAACTGGAGTGGTTGCATCTGCTGGGTGTCGACTATGACGAATCGACTTTTGACACGGATCCGTTCGAACCGCAACCCGATGGAGCGGGAACAATCTTTCCATTCTGGGTTCCGGGCCCGAACGGTTCCGGGTTTGTAGAACTCCCATACAGTCTTCCCCAGGATTTCACGCTCTTTGCTGTCCTCCGCGAGCCCAATATCGATATCTGGAAGAAAAAGTTGGATTGGGTCGCTGAACGGGGAGGTATGGCGCTGATAAATACCCATCCAGACTATATGTGTTTTGATGGGCATCAGAAGGGTAGAGACGAATTCCCGGTGTCTTTCTACAGGGAGTTCCTGCGTTACGTAAAGCATAAGTATGCAGGCCAATACTGGCCGGCCCTGCCGCGTGAAGTTTCCAGCTTCTATCGAAAAGAGGTTGCCAGGCCATCGAGGAACTCCCGGAAGAAGATTTGCATGGTCGCCCACAGTGCTTACGAAGTCGACAATCGCATTCGGCGATATGCAGAAGCGCTGGCTAAGAGAGGCGATCAGGTGGACGTAATTGCTCTCGCAGAAGGAAATGCCAAGCTGGGAACGCAAGTCATCAGTGGTGTAAACGTGTTTAGAGTTCAGTACCGCGACCACAACGAAAAAAGCAAATGGACTTTCTTCCGGAATTTACTGCGATTTTTCCTGAATTCATCGGCATTCTTGACGCGCCGGCATCATGTTCAACGGTACGACATCATACATGTTCATAACGTTCCGGACTTTCTGGTTTACACCGCATGGTATCCAAAGCTTAAGGGCGCAAGAATCATTTTGGATATTCACGACATCGTGCCAGAACTTTTCGCAAGCAAGTTTTCAAAGGAAGCAGATTCGACGTATGTTCGATGCCTTAAACAAATTGAGAAATCATCGGCTGCGTTCGTAGACCACGTCATCATTTCCAATCATCTTTGGCTGGACAAGCTAATCGCGCGCTCCGTTGCTAAAGAGAAATGTTCAGTGTATGTGAATCATGTGGATCCGGCCATTTTCTATCGCCGCCCCAGGACACGAACTGACGGGAAGTTCATTGTTATCTTTCCGGGGAGTTTCCACTGGCATCAGGGGCTGGACATTGCCATTGAAGCGTTTGCGCTCCTGAATTTACCCAATTCAGAGTTCCACCTTTATGGCGGGGCGGGTGGGAGTGAAGGACTTAAGTTAGAGGAGCAGGTCAAACGAATTGGCCTTAGTGGAAAGGTCAAGTTCTTTGGGGGCCTGTCACTCGATAAGATTGCTGAGGTCATTGCGAACGCGGACCTTGGAGTTGTTCCCAAGCGTGCGGACTCTTTTGGGAACGAAGCCTACAGCACAAAGATCATGGAGTTCATGTCGCAGGGGATCCCTGTCGTGGCATCGAGAACCAGGATCGAATCCTACTATTTCAACGATTCAGTAGTTCATTTCTTTAAATCCGGTGATCCACAGTCGATGGCAGACGCAATGCGACGCGTGATTGACGACAAGGATCTGAGGGATTCCCTGATTGCGGCGGGCTACGAATATGCGGATCGCAATAGTTGGGATCGAAAAAAGAACGAATACCTGCAGTTGGTGGATTCTCTGACAACAGAGGCGTTCATCGATATTCCGGCAGTTGCAGGAGGCGCAGCCAGTTCGAGCCTGTAGGAAATTCGGAGCTGGTGCCGCGAGAGTAGTCCGGTGGCTTCCATCATCTTGAATAATTGACATCGGAGTGAAGGATGAGTTCGAACAGCAGTGGACTTTTAGCCGGCGACCTGGTGGAAGTCAAAGACCTGGCGGAAATAACGAAGACGCTCGATGAAGACGGCACACTGGGTGGCTTGCCATTCATGCCTGAAATGGCGGCGTATTGCGGATGCCAGTTTCGCGTGGAGCGCAAGGCGGGAAAGGCCTGTATCGAAGCACGACCTGGCGATTATGAGGTTCGCGAATTCAGCCAGGATAATCTGGTAGTTCTCGAAGGTCTCCGTTGCAGCGGTGAAGCGCATGATAACTGTCAGCGCCTGTGTCTCCTGTTCTGGAGCAGTAACTGGCTGCGGAAGATCAACTCCAAGACCCCTTCGAACGGAGGCCATTCCGCTGCGACTTCCCATGGCTTGCCACCAAACCTGAAGACCAGAGTTGCCCCGAATCGTTATTTTTGCCAGTCCACGCAACTGATTCGTATCACGGTCCCTCTCACGAAGAAACGCATATTGGGGAATTGCATTGATGACGTTCGATCTGGAAGTCGACGATTCTCGGAAATGCTCGCGCTCGTTTTATTTCCAGCTTGGAGGAAATTGACCGATCGGATTCCCCGCAGGAAACTTCTTGGTACGCTGACACGCACGCCCGTGGGGCGCCTCGATCTACAGCCAGGTGAGAGTGTGGGAATTCGGACAGCATCGGAAATTGCCGGGACGCTCGACACCAAGGGGCGGACGCGTGGTTTGAGTTGTGATCTCGGCATGGCCAATTTTCGCGGTCCGGAGTACAAAGTGGCAGGGCGCCTCGATCGAATGATCTCCGAGCCAACCGGGGAGATGCGGAAGGTCGAAAGTACAGTGATTCTCGAGGGCCTGGAATGTACTTGCATGAATGTCGTTGGAGGATGTCCTCGCAGGGAGCCGATTTATTGGCGCGAAGTTTGGCTGGAGAGATCCAATTCGGCTGAGCAGAACACATGACGCACGAGTCATCCCCCGTGGACCTCCGATTGCAACATCGCAGACAATTTGAAATCGACCGTAGGGAAAACCTTTCATACGAAGAATTCGTCTCCGAGTACCTTTATCCGTTAAAACCGGTCATCATCTCCAGGGCACTTGATCAATGGCCCGCACTTCAACGATGGACTCCCGAATTCTTCCAGCAAGAGTTCGAGACCGTAAAGTTTTCGATTGGCTCAACGGAGTACGGTCAGTCTGGGCCGGGAGCGCAGAGTCAGGCACTTGAGTACACGATGGGGAAATTCATCGATATGGTTCTTGAGTCGACTGAAGCGAAACCTGCACCGTACTTTCGGAACCAGATTATCCGCGATCTCTTCCCGTCTCTGCTGAAGGATTTAGAGCCAATGCCCGAGTATGTTCAGCCCAATTGGCTTGGCGACCGCTTCCTTGTAGGACGAGTCGCGAAAATCCTAAACAGGGGGGCCGAAGTGGAGCTCTATATTGGTGGAACGGGCGCCAGGTTTCCGATATTGCACTATGACGGCGTGGGTACGCATGCCTTCCTGATGCAGATCTACGGCCGGAAGGAATACATAACGTATCCGCCGCATCAGGAACCCTACCTTTATGCGTCACCCGACAAGCCGAATCTTTCATTGATCAACGATGTGGAGAATCCAGATGAGACGAGATTCCCGAGGTTTAGGAATGCGCAGGCCGTCCGGTTTTTTCTTGAGCCTGGGGAGTTGCTGTTTGTTCCCAGCCATTGGTGGCACACTGCAAAAATCCTGTCGCCGAGTATTACGGTTTCTGTGAATGTCCTCAACCAGTCAAACTGGCGCGAACTGCGGAGGTATATCACCAGGAAACAGCGAAACCCGGCGATGGTATTGGCGTGTCGATTATACCTGGCTGGGGCTGGCGCATTCCGTTTCTGGCGAGACCGGGATTGGCGAGCTCGGGCCAATCTAAGCGCCTGATCGCATGTAGTATCCAAGCATTTCGCCTAAAGCCGCCCCCTCCAACTGCCGATTGAATGACGGTGAGTCGAATAGGATTCTGAAGGATACCTTTCTATTGTTATGACGCAGGTTGCCATATCGATCGCTGCTACTTTTACTGCGGAACCCCTCGCGGAACCACTGCGTTTTTGGGCGGCGAAACTGGGAATGTCATTCCAGGTCGAGTTTGCTGGTTACAACCAGGTTTTTCAGGAACTGGTCAATCCCGTTAGCCTGTCGGCGTCAGATGCGCGCGGGGTGAGCATTTTCCTGATACGTATTGAAGACTGGGCTCGGAGTCAGGAACTCGAACTCCGGCAGGACGCATTGGCAAGGTCGGGATTCGAATTCACAAGCCTCTTTCGAGAATTTGCGAAAAAGACAAAGCGGCCTATTTTCCTTGTCCTATGTCCGGCATCTCAAGCCTCGGCGACCGATCCTTCGCTGGCTTCGGCTATCGTCGACCTTGAGAATCAACTGCAATTGAATCTCGCAGGTATACGAGATGTAACCGTTATCCGTGCGTCGGATGTCGCCACTCTTTATCCGGTTGCAGAACTCGACAATGTGAATGGAGACAGGATTGGGCATATTCCGTATTCGACGGAGTATTTCATCGCAATCGCAACAACTCTGGTTCGCAGGATCAGAGCGATCAGTGCTCCGCCTTACAAAGTTGTAGTTGTCGACGGAGATAACACCCTCTGGGATGGCGTTGTCGGTGAAACTGGAGCAGCGGAGGTCGGCTTCAATAACGAGCGTACTTCACTGCACCGTTGTTTAATCGACCTGAAGCAACGAGGAATGCTTCTTGCTCTCGCGAGCAAGAATGAGGAATCGGACGTTGCTGAGGTATTCGACCGTCCGGAAAGCATCCTGAAGCGCGATGACTTCGTTGCATGGAAGGTGAACTGGGATTCTAAATCCAGGAACATTGCAGGGCTTGCAAGGGATCTCGAACTCGGTCTCGATAGCTTCTTATTCCTGGACGACAATCCTGTGGAATGCGCCGAGGTGCATGCCAACTGCCCGGCAGTCACAACGCTGGTAATGCCTTCGGACTCTCGCCAGATTCCAGAATTACTGAAACACATTTGGCCATTCGACATCGGAACTATTACCGGCGCGGATGAGAAGCGAACAGAACTCTACCGTCAGCAGGGAGAACGGAACCAATTCCGAGAGCATGCGGTCACATTTTCTGAATTCATTGCGGGACTCGATTTACGTGTAGAACTGCTTTGTCCCAGCCCCAGGGAATACGACCGCGCTGCACAACTAACGGAGCGGACCAACCAGTTTAACGCTTCGGGTGTTCGCTGGAAATCGAGCCAGTTGCGTACGATGCTGGAGTCGGGGGAACGCAACGCGTTTCTGGTTAAGGTGAAGGACCGTTTCGGCGACTACGGCGAAGTGGGTTTCGCGCTTTTCCACGGAGTTGGCGACAGTCTGATTGTGGAAAACCTGCTCCTGAGTTGTCGGGTACTTGGAAAGGGAGTGGAGCATCAGTTGGTTGCGGCCCTTGGAAAGGAAGCGTTGAAGTGCGGATTGGCACGGATTGAATTGCGCTTTCAACAAACGGATCGCAATAAGCCCGCAGAACGGTTTTTGAAATCCCTTGGAGGCATCCAATCTTCGGATGGCTTTCAGCTGACCGCAGAATCGGCCTTAAACGTTGCGTTTGATCCCAGCACCCTGGGGCGTCATGACGACACCGTGGAGTCGGCTTCCATCGATTCCTCAAGGCGTGCAGGAACTGATTTTCAAACCATCGCATTCGAACTGCGTTCCGTCGTCGCCATTCAACGGGCCATGAGTCAATACTTGCGCCGGGCAAGACCGCAACTTCGGAACGAATGTGTCCGTCCACGCAACCTGAGGGAAGCCAAACTCGTCAGGATTTGGGAGGATGTTCTTCACATTGATCAGGTCGGTGTTACAGATTCCTTCCTGAGTCTAGGTGGGCAGTCTCTTCACGCTGCGACCATTGCATCCCGCATCGTAACCGAATTTTGTGTTCGTCTCTCGATTGGAGATGTGCTGTCCACTCCTACCATCGAAGGGCTATGCGAGCATCTTTCTGCTGCCCCTGTAGCGGATTCTATTGTGGTACTCCCAAAGGTTGCGGAGCAGCGCCTGTCCCAGGCCCAGCAGCGTCTCTGGTTCCTGGATCAGTTCATCTCGTATCGGCCCGCATACAGCATTCCGGCAGCACGACGCATCCGCGGCCAGCTGGATTTCGATGCGTTTGGGTCGGCTTTGGCCAGCGTGGTTCTTCGACACGAGACTCTGCGCTCGACAATTGGCGCAGAAGGCACGCCGAGGATTTCACCAGAGGCCTCACTTCCGATATTACGGATTGCGGTGCAAAGCGAAACGGAAGCGGTAAGCAGAGCCAGCGAGGAAGCTCGCAATGTCTTCGATCTGGCCAGCGGCCCCGTGCTGCGGTGTACCGTTATTTCTTGGAGTCCGGCCGACCATTTGATCGTCCTGAATGTGCACCATATCGTGTCCGATGGCTGGTCCATGGGAATTCTTCTTCGTGAGTTGGCGCAGGCGTATTCCGCTGTCCAGGAAGGGCGATTGCCGGAGTGGGAAAAGCTCCCATCCTCTTATGCCGACTATGCTGCGTGGCAGGAACACCGCCTTTCTACTGCTGCCAGCAAGTCCGACCTCGCTTATTGGAAAAAGGAGTTGAGTGGAGCTCCCTCCCTTTTGGATCTGCCATTCGACAAACCCCGCCCTCCTGCGATGGCTTACGTTGGGGACGCGATCTTCGACCGGGTTCCAGCTTCCCTTCGTTCCGGAGTCGAATCCACGGCTGTGAGTACTGGATGCACCCCGTTCATGGTTCTTCTCGCGGCATGGCAGGCGTTGATGTATCGCTACAGCCGACAGGACGATATCGTCGTTGGGATTCCTGTTGCGGGCCGTTTAATCGCCGAACTGGAAGGAGTGATCGGCTGCTTCGTAAACACGCTTGCGATTCGGACACAGGTGGACGGAGCGAGTCCGTTTCAGGACCATCTTCGCCTGGTGAAGGAGAAAATCTACGGTGCACTGTCGCACCAGGATCTGCCGTTTGAATTGCTTGTTAATGAACTGAACCTGAAACGGGATCTGAGTCGTTCGCCGCTGTTTCAAGTGATGTTTGTATTACAGAGTAGTCCCGACGGCGACTTTTCCTCTGCCGGATTGGAATCAACCACCGTAAATATCCACAACGGTGGCGCGAAGTTTGACCTGTTACTCGAGGTTACTCCAACGGCGGATACATACAATCTGATGCTGGAATACAACACGAGCCTGTTCTCGCAGGCTACGGCCGACCGTGTGTTGCGACACTTCAAACAGTTTCTTGGAGAAGCGTGTGGTTCCCCGAAAACTACCGTCGATTCAGTCTCCATGATGGACGAGACGGAGCTGCTCCATGTTCTGACCATGGCGCGGGGAGATGAGAGGGTAGCTCCGCCCGAGACGACATTGCAGGCGATGTTCGAGTCGCAGGTACGGCGGACTCCCGATGCACCTGCTGTAATCTTTGGAGAAGTTTCTCTCAGCTATCGGGAACTGAACGAACGCGCCAATCAACTTGCACATCGCCTGAGGCGGCTGGGGGTCAAGCCAAACGTCCTGGTTGGCTTATTTCTTGAACGTTCCATCGAGATGGTTGTAGGCCTCTATGCGGTCCTGAAGGCTGGTGGTGCATACGTGCCCATCGATCCTGAGTATCCTGCGGATCGTGTGGAGTTCATGATACGAGATGCCGCCCCGCATGTGCTCCTGATTCAGGGCAGACTTACGAGTTCAGTTCCTCCAAATACCGCCAGGATCATTCGACTGGATGACGATTGGCCGGAGATTGGCAGCGAGAGCCGAGAAAATCCTGAGCGTCTCGTCACTCCGGATGATCCGGCATACATGATTTATACGTCCGGATCCACAGGTATGCCCAAGGGAGCGCTCAACAGTCATCGCGGCATTTGCAATCGCCTGGTCTGGATGCAGAGTGCATATCCGCTGACAGCGGCGGATTCAATTTTACAGAAGACGCCATTCAGTTTTGACGTATCGGTCTGGGAGTTCTTTTGGCCCTTGCAGGTTGGTGCCCGGTTAGTAGTCGCCAAACCTGGAGGGCATCGGGATTCAACGTACGTGGTGGACGTA
>Ga0184628_10000296_pt1 | contig 28577 bp, 29 predicted proteins | sample PLM4_5_b1_FD_133149 | JGI IMG/M metagenome (GOLD analysis project Ga0184628, IMG submission 133149) | Groundwater sediment microbial communities from an aquifer in East River, Colorado, USA - PLM4_5_b1 | ecosystem: Environmental > Terrestrial > Soil > Riparian zone | place: USA: East River...
AACAGTTGTCCGCAAAGATCGGTCGAATCTTGCTCTCAAAGAAATCGATCTGATCTTTCGTCGGTGCCTTTGCCGGAGCTTGTGGCTGCGGTGCCGCACCGAGCGTCAGGCCGCAAAGCGCCGCGCCAAGCAACGTCAGGAGGTAGCGCTGCGACATCACGCCAGCACTCCCTTCACGACCTCGCCAAAATTATCCGTGAGTCGATAATCCTTGCCGCTATATCGGTACGTCAGCCGTGTGTGATCGAAGCCGAGCAGCTGCATGATCGTCGCGTGCAGGTCATGCACCTGAACCTTGTTCTCTATCGCCGTCGCGCCGAATGGATCCGTCTTTCCATACACCGTGCCGCCCTTCACACCGCCGCCCGCAAGCCACACGCTGAATGCTTTATTGTTGTGATCCCGTCCCGGATTATCGTTTCCATTCCTGTCGCGCGTCACCGTCCGGCCAAACTCACCGCCCCAGATCACCAGAGTGCTCTCCAGCAATCCCCGCTGTTTCAAATCCGCAAGCAGTCCGGCGGCAGGCGTATCGATTTCAGCAGCGCTCGCCGGCAGTCGCGTTTCAATATCGTCGTGGTGATCCCATCCCCCGGCCCACACCTGCACAAACCGTACACCTCGTTCCACGAGACGGCGCGCAATCATCAACTGCCTTCCCTGCGCAGTGTCGCCATACAACGTGTGCACGCTCGCCGGTTCCTTCGTTAAGTCGAACGCATCGGTGGCTTCAACCTGCATTCGAAACGCCATTTCGAAAGACTTGATCCGGGCTTCGAGCTGAGGGTCCTTCTGCAGATTCTCGCTGTGAATCGCGTTCAACTCCTGCACGAGATCGAGTTCGCGCCGCTGCTCTTCTCGTCCGAAGTAGTCATTGCGGATGTTGGGAATCATGCCGTCGACTGTGGGAGTGGCGGTGTTGATGCTGGTTGCCTGGAGATCGCCCGGAAGAAACGCCGAGCCCCAGTTCAACCCACCCGGGGCTCCGCCACCGGGCCGCAGCGAAATGTAGCCGGGGATATTTTCGTTCGCACTGCCCAGTCCATAGAGCACCCAGGAGCCGATGCTCGGCCGTACCGAACGCAACGACCCGGTATTCATCATGAGCTGGGCGAGGTCGTGCGCGGGAACGTCCGTCTGCATGGATCGGATGATTGCAAGATCGTCGACATGTTTTGCAATTCCGGAAAACACTTCGCTCACTTCAATGCCGGACTTGCCATAGCGGGCGAACTTGAACGGCGATGCCATCGCCACTCCGTTTTCACCCGTCAGAGGTTTGCCGTTCATTCGGGTCAGTTCCGGCTTGGGATCCCATGTATCCACCTGCGACGGCGCACCCGCTGCGAAGATGTGAATGACGTGCTTTGCCTTGGCCGGGAAATGGGTCGCCTTGGCCTGGCCGAGAAGTTCCTCGGAAAGCAGACCGGTCAATCCGATCGCACCCATCCCCATACCGCAACGGGTGAGGAATTCGCGGCGGGAGCTCAATGCTTTACGGGAATGCATCCGGTCGTTGCAATAACAGTTGCTCATATGGTCTCCGCTTAGCTTGGACAGATTCTGGTAGTTGTAGTTTAAGGCGGTGCCGTAAGTCTTTCACGCCGTTTTTGGAGTTGAAAGTACAATAGTAAGGTTATGACGAAATCAAATTCTTCTATTGCAGTTGTTGGAGCCACCGGACAAGTCGGTGGCGTGATGTTGAAACTACTTGCTGAACGCGGCATCGATACGTCGAATGTGCGTGCGTTTGCGTCCGCGCGATCGGCGGGGAAAACGGTGGTGTGCGCGAATCGCAAGGTTGTCGTTGAAGATGTGGAGAAGGCCGATCTTACCGGTATCGGTTACGCGTTATTTTCCGCCGGAGCGACAACGAGCCGGGCGGTGGCTCCGCGATTTGCAGCCGCGGGAGCGATCGTGATCGATAACTCGAGCGCGTGGCGGCGCGATCCCGATGTGCCGCTCGTTGTGAGTGAAGTGAATCCGCATGCGTTGAAGTCGATACCGAAAGGAATTGTCGCGAATCCGAATTGCACGACCATGGCGGCCATGCCGGCGCTGAAGCCGCTTCACCGGGAATCGCAGCTGGTTCGGATGATTGCGTCGACGTACCAGGCGGTGAGTGGCGGAGGCCTTGCCGGAGTTAACGAACTCTCGAAGCAGATGGGAGCGGCGACGGCTGAGGAGTTTGCGGCACTGACGTACGACGGACGAGCGGTCCAGTTCCCTGCTGCAACGAAGTTTGCACAAACCATTGCGTGCAGCGTATTACCGTACTGCGGTTCTTACGTCGACGATGGCTCGCTCGAAACCGATGAAGAGCAAAAGTTGCTGCACGAATCCCGCAAGATTCTGGAGATTCCCAACCTCGGGGTGAGCGGCACGTGCGTGCGCGTGCCGGTCTTCACGGGACATTCCCTGAGTTTGAATCTGGAGTTTGCTCGACCGCTAAGCGTTGCGCGAGCGAAAGAGCTGCTGTGCGCCGCGCCGGGTGTGGAACTTGTCGATGTGCCAACGCCGCTCCAGGCTGCCGGCCGCGATGCGAGTTATGTGGGACGGATTCGTCAGGATTCCAGCGTGCCGGATGGGCGCGGGCTGGCGCTGTTTGTAAGCAACGACAATCTTCGCAAAGGCGCGGCGCTCAATGCGATTCAGATCCTGGAACTGCTGCTGGCACGGTAGGCTCGACCATATCAGGCAAACGCCATTCATCGCACTTGCCGCGCAGATATTTTCATGTATCCAAAGGCACGGCGTAGTCGCGTCTCCGCTTAGACCTCAGTCTCCAGATCCGCTCTAAGAGTGACCTTGCGGCAGCGGACGCAGACATCGACTTCCAGAAACCTAAGCTCATGGGTGTCGAGAAAGGTTAGAAATACTTCGTTCTGCGACTGCAGTGCTGCATATCGCAGATTTCCTCCGCAATCGCGACATTGCTTATCTCTGTCCTTGTAGGCGTTCGCAATCTCCTCAGGGGATGCGTCGTCAAATCCGTCTCCGCCCTTTTCGGAGGTATGCCGAACCATCGACGTTGGAATCGCGCCACCTCGACGACTCAATTCGCCGCGCGCGATTTCAAGCGCCTCCTTGGTGTAATCATCGGCATCTTCTGTGATGACCCGAATGAGCTCCGCCGTCGACAATTGACTCATTCTTTCTCGTATCTCTTCTATTCGATCTGCCATAAGGGAACAGGAGAATAAGTCAAAGCGATTTGAATAACAACGGAAGTGACAGGACTCGGGATCAAGACTACTTACGACCTCCCGGTGGCGTGCGGTCGTCCCCAAAATACTTCTCGCTGCGATAGCGCAGCCACACGCGCAACGTCTGTGGCACCTGCTCGCGCTCGGCCTCGCTCAGCGATTCATACAACTTCATGGCTTTCTCCCGCTCACCCCGGCAGGCTCGGTTGTTGTGCGCATCCCAGTAGCTGCGGGCCACACGAATTCGGCGGCAGGTTTCCTTGATCAGCGCGGCACCAGCCAAAGGCTTGTCTTTAACTTTCTTCTTTGCGGGCATGGAGAAAAGTGGACCGCGGAGTCCGCGGTCCACCTAGAGGCTCGAAACTATTTGGGTTGCTTCGTCATTCGAAGGTAGGGCTTCAGCGTTCTGAACCCCGGGAACTTTGTTTGCGCTTCTTCATTGGTCACCGCGCCGGTAATGATCACGTCTTCGCCATTCTTCCAGTTGGCCGGAGTCGCCACCTTATGATTCGCCGTCAACTGAATCGAATCGACCACGCGGAGAATCTCGTCGAAGTTGCGGCCCGTTGTCATCGGGTACGTGATGATCAGTTTGATCTTCTTATCGGGACCGATGATGTAAACGTTTCGCACCGTGAAATTGTCGGCCGCGTTTCGACCGGATGCAGCGCCCGTGGTTTCGGCGGGAAGCATGTCGTAGAGCTTTGCTACGGAAAGATTGGGGTCGCCGATCATCGGATAATTCGGAGCAGTGCCCTGCGTTTCCTCAATATCCTTCGCCCATTTCTTGTGATCCTCGACGGAATCCACGCTAAGGCCGATGACTTTCATGTTGCGCTTGTCGAATTCGGACTTGAGCTTTGCGACGTAGCCGAGCTCTGTCGTGCAGACAGGCGTGAAATCCTTCGGGTGCGAAAACAGCATGGCCCATTTGTCGCCGATCCACTCATGAAAGTGGATCGATCCGTCCGTCGTGTCCGCGGTGAAATCGGGCGCCGTTGCCCCGAGTCGAAGTGGCATAACATCCTCCTGTAGTTCAGATGAAGTGAAGTGAATAGATTCAACACGTTATTACACGCTTTTGTGCGGCGTACGTCAATCGGCGCTGAGGGCCGATAGTGTCTCAGTTTGAAATCTCGCTGGAGGGTCAATTTGAAAATGTGCAACCCGATTCCCCTCCTGGCACAGGAGGGGTGGCCGAAGGCCGGGGTGGTAGGCCAAGTCCCATACGAATTCTCTGTTTGAACTTGTCTACCTCCCCGGCTCGCCAGGCTCGCCGTCCCCTCCTGTTCCAGGAGGGGAGTCGTGACACGATCCGATTGCAAACTGAGACACTACCTGAGGGCTTCGTAGTGTTCCACTTTCGGGAACGGATCATAAAAATGATGAATCCGACAGTGTGATCCTCGAGCCGCTCCCAACGCACGAGCAGAATGAAGCGGCTGGGATTCTCCGTACACGCTGCATGTCGTGCCCGATTAGAAGTTGGCTACTGGACGCTCTCTCGCAGCATTTCGATGAAATGCCGTGCCTGCGGTGAGAGGGGCCGTCCCTTCAGTTTCACGATCCCGTAGATGCGTTGCGGAAAGTACTTCTTCACCGGTATCACTTCCAGTTTCTCGCGGCCGGTCAAACAGACGTTGATGACAATTGAAATCCCGAGGCCCAGTTCCACGTAGCGCTTGATTACTTCCCAGCCACCCACCTCCATTCGCACTTCGTATGGAATTTTGTGCTGAAGGAACACCATCTCGACCTGTCGCCAGGTACTGAGGTGTCTCGGCGGGAGAATCAACGGATATTTGCTGATCTGCCGCAGCGTGACCTTCGAAAGCTTTGACAGGGGATGCCGGGATGTCGTGATCAAGACGGGATCGAAGGCAACCACCGGCTCGAATTCGAGATCCGCGGGAATATCGAGCAGCGGACCCACGCAGAAGTCGACTCGACGATCGCGAAGCTGTTGAAGACCGTCCACGCCGGTGACGTTGTTTAGCAGCATGGATATTCCAGGGTGAGCGCGGGCAAATTTCTGCACCGTGGTCGGAAGGACGTATTGAATCGTCGATTCGCCCGCCGCGATCGCGAGGCGTCCCTGCTCGACTTTGTTTCGGCGCGCCTCGAAGTCCGCGTCAATTTCGAGTAATCCTTCCAGCAAAGGGCGCGCGAGTTCATACAGGAGTGCTCCTTCCGGAGTCAGCTCGATTCGGGGTCCCCGTCTGTCGAAAAGCCTGGTGCGCAGTTCCCTTTCCAGTGCCTGCACCTGGAGCGACACGGTAGGTTGCGTCAGCCGCAGTTTCGCCGCCGCCTTTGAGACGCTCTTCGCCTCTACGACGGCGCAAAATCCCCGGAGTTGCTGAAGGCGGTTCTGTTTGTATCGGAAGACGTCCATGGGTATTGATTCTAGCAATGATCAGGATTGCCAGAATTAAGTTTGTCTATATTACAGCGACGCTTATAAAGAGGCATGAACAAGAAGCTCTCTGTTCTCTTCAACGAAGTTCCGCGGAAGCCGGACTTCAACCCGGTCCGGACCGCGATCGACAGTTCCCAGGACCGGCCCGACGTTGCTGCCGCGCTGAAATTCTTTGCAAGCATGCCGCCGTCAACCGCGGTGTTCGCCAATCCTGTTCGTCACCGTCTCGAGATGCCCGCAAGCGATGCCACTCTGGAAATCGATATCCGATCGTTTGCGTTACGCGGAAGGCTCTTCGAAGAAGACATCGTCTCGGGCGTCGCAGACCCGATGCGTGTCGTGTTTGTGGGTCTCTTCGACCGCTTGCCTGAGCCTCAGGATGCGAAGCTGTTCGCGGGATTCCTCGCGAGTGCTTTCGACGCCGGTCTGAAGACGTCGCTCAGAGTAATCGCGGATTTCATGAATCGCTTCCCCGACGCGTCACCGGACATCGCGATGCAGTATGGGGCCAGCATTCGCAAAGCAAGTCGCGCCGTGGGTCCGGTCAACGCGATGCGGCCGCCGGACAAGCTGCTCGCCGAGATGATTGAGATTCACATGGAAAACGTCGCGGCAGCCGCGATGGCGTCCTACATGCGGAGTCTGAAACCGGCGGATCGGTTGAAGGGAACATCCAGCTTTATTCGGAAGGCAGGCACGAGCGATCCGTTTCGACTGGTGTTCAGTCTGCTGCTCCGGCGCGTCGTCAATGACGATGAGGCACGAATCCTCGGACGGTTGGGTGCCATACAGGTTCACCATGGATCCGCGGGATCGAGCATGGTTGCGCGCTACCTTGCCAGTCTGCACACACGCTCCGTAGGCGATCTCTTCACGGCAAGCCAGATGACTTTGGATTGCGGCCGGCATTTCGGCGCCATCAGCGACATGACCGAGTTTGTTCGAGTACTCGAACGAACTCCTGCATCCAAGCGCGACGACGCCATTCGCGCTCGTATTCTGAAAGGCAACCTCCCGACGTTCGGCCATCCGGAGATTTCAGCTGCGGGGCGGGACAATCGCCTCGAAGCGGATCCGAGACCTGCACTGTACCTCGCGCCTCTATTTGATGCGATCGATCGTGGGGTGGTGCAGGTTTCCGCGAAAACCCAGAAGCGGGTCCGAATTGTAGAACGCATTTACCAGATCGCTTTGTATGAAGGTGTGGAGAAGGCCACGGGACGCGGGCGCCTGCGGCTCACACCAAACACCGACTACGGCGCGTGGCTCGTTCAGGAAATACTCGGCATCGAAGAGGCCGATCGGACGCTCATCTCGTATGCGTTTCGCGGATTCGGCTGGATGATGGATACGCGTGAACAACTCCAGCAGCCCATTATTCGTCCGGTGATTCCGCCGGATCCTGCGGTTGTTCCATCCGGCGGCGAAAATGGAGTCATTCCCGAAGTTATTGCGAACGTCCATGCCCGCCTTGTTGCGGGGAACGCGTTTTGGCCGGGAATTTCAAATAGAGCCTTTCACGACTCCCCTCCTGGAACAGGAGGGGACGGCGAGCCTGGCGAGCCGAGGAGGTAGACAAGGTCAAACAGAGAATTGGTTTGGAACTTGATCTACCACCCCGGCCTTCGGCCACCCCTCCTGTTCCAGGAGGGGAATCGAGTTGCACATACATAGAGCCTCAATGTATAAAGCCTCTACGTATGGACATGAGCAAGGACCTCGTCGCCGCTTCGGCCACACCACTCGTGCTCGCGATTCTCGCCGAAGGCGACAGCTACGGCTACGCCATCATCAAGCGCGTGATCGAACTTTCCGGCGGGCACATTCAGTGGACCGACGGCATGTTGTATCCCGTACTGCATCGCCTTGAGCGCCAGGGACACGTCGCAGCCAAGTGGTCCGCTGCCGAAAACGGCCGCAGGCGGAAGTACTACCGGATTACCAAAACCGGCCGCAAGCTGCTGGCAGCCCAGCGGGAGCAGTGGCATGTCGTGGACGGCGCCCTGCGTGGAATCTGGATGAGGGCGCGCACCACATGACAACATTCACCGATCGACCGCTCGAAGAACAAATCTCACAATGGCGGACGTACGTTCGCCGACGGCAGGTTTTGCACGGCCCCGACGTAGAGGAACTCGAAGGACATCTTCGCGAACAGCTGGCGGCGCTCACCGAGTCCGGTCTGGCGGGCGATGAAGCGTTCCTGGTCGCGGTCAAGCGCATGGGCAGCCTGGACGCGTTGTCGCGCGAGTTCGCTCTGGCGCACTCCGAGCGGCTTTGGAAGCAGCTGGTCACCTCCCCCGACGCTGCAGAAGAATCAGCGAAGACTTCACACACCGAAACGCTCATTGTCCTCGGTCTTGCCATCGCCGCGGCGATTGCCATCAAGGTGCCGACGTTGTTCGGGCTTCGACTCGACGGTGCTGAAATGTTCTATGCCCGGAATATCAGCCTGTTCGTCCTGCCGCTGCTCACCATCTACTTCCTATGGAAGCGCGGGGCCGGCGTTGGTCGCGGCCTCATGCTGGCGCTGCCATTCGTGGCCGGCGCGGTTCTCGCCAACATCTTTCCGTTCCAAAAGCGCAGTGATACCGAAGTGTTGGCCGTTCTGCATCTGCCGATCGCACTGTGGCTGGCCGTCGGATTTGCATACGTACGAAACCGCTGGTTCTCCAGCCCGGGGCGCATGGACTTCGTGCGATATTCCGGCGAGCTGGCCATCTACTACGTGCTCATCGCGCTCGGCGGAGGCGTTTTCACGGCCTTTACAATGATGATGTTCATGGCCATCGGAATAAACGCTCAGTGGCTGGCAGGAGACTGGCTGATCCCGTGCGGAGCGATGGGTGCGGTCATCGTGGGATCCTGGCTTGTAGAGGCAAAGCAAAGCGTCATCGAAAACATGGCGCCGGTGCTGACCCGACTGTTCACACCGTTGTTCACCATTCTGCTGCTGGTGTTTCTGGCCACGATGGTGTGGACCGGCAGTCCCATTAACGTCGAGCGGGAGGTACTGATCGGCTTCGATCTGCTGCTGGTGCTGATCGTCGGGCTCGTGCTCTATGCCGCCTCCGCGCGCGACCCGCAGGCTCCTCCTGATTTCTTCGACGGCCTGCAGCTGCTGCTCGTGGTGAGCGCACTCGTCGTCGATGGTGTAGCACTCGCAGCGATCGCTGCCCGCATTTCTGAATTCGGATTCACCCCCAACCGAGTGGCGGCTCTCGGAGAGAATCTAATTCTTCTGATCAACCTGGCGTGGTCGGCGTGGCTGTATGCGCGCTTCCTGCGTCAGCGGGGTTCGTTTGCATCGCTGGAACAATGGCAGATCGCTTACCTTCCGGTGTACCCCATATGGGCCGCGCTGGTAGTCATCGTCTTCCCACCCCTGTTCGGCTACCGCTGATCCCTACGGATACAGCCAGCGGCCAAGAGTGCGGATGACACCGCGGACGCCGGGGAGTGCTTCGATTGGCAAGCCGGACAGTGAAAACATCGCGATCATCACACCGAACCCAACGATTGAAACGTGCCAGATGTCCATGGCAATCCATGATTCGATGGACTGTGCGTTCATCACCACGAATACAGCTGCCGCGAATGCGACCGCCAGAGTCATAACGACACGGCGCTTGAACCGCGCGCGCTCGATTCGCAGGAGCACCTCGATGCGAAACCTGGGGTCTCGCACGGGAGGCGGGTCTGTGCCGAGTGCTTCGGACAGTCTGTTGTCGAGATCGCTCATGATTTCCTCTCGATCGCCTCCCGCAGGCTATCACGGCCGCGAAGCACGTGCGACTTTACCGTTCCGAGCGCCGCGCCGAGGATCGTCGCGGCCTCCGAGTGGGAGAAGCCGCACACCAGACACAGCGTCACCGCCGCACGTTGTTCCAGAGGCAGAGCCTCGAGCGCGGCTTTCACGGCGAGGCGGTCTTCCATTGCGGCGCCCCCGGCATTACCGGACGAGAGATCGTGATGTGCAGTGTCGCGCGCACTTCGCCGAAACCACGACCGCTGCGCGCCTTTGGCCTTGCGCCAGGCGATACCGCAAAGCCAGGATCGCACGTCCCCTTCCCGAAATGATCGCGCATGAGTCCATGCAGCAAGAAACGTTTCCTGTGCCATGTCATCGGCGTCCGCATCATTGCCCAGCAGGCGCCGCAGGAACATCCGGACCGCCTGCTGATGCCGATCGATGAGGATATTGAACGCCAGTTCGGATCCGCCACGAACAGCGGCAATGAGTGCGTGGTCATCATCACTGGTCATCACTCATTTTTCGGATGCGTAGTACGCGTAAACCAGCCGCGCTGCGACACTGCCGGCGAAGAACAGCGCGACCAGACAGCCGACGACAATCCCCGTCCCGTTCTCGCCGTATGCCGACACGCGCCACCACACGATTCCTGCCACACCGATAGCGATGATTGTGCTTGCCGCTGCATGGGCCAGGTGATTCGCGCGCGTCTGCTGCGGACGCGGAGCCAGCCGGATGTTCAAGGGCTGCGGGTTGCCCCACGGATTCGTGACTCTTGTCACTCCCTCAATGACAGACGCAGGAGGTTCTTCGCCCCGCTCCGCATAGATCCGGAGCGTATCGAGCCCTCTCTTGCGGGTTCGGTGATCAAACCACAAGAAGGACAAGGGAATGGCTATGATTGTGCCGAAGACAAGGAGTGTGACCAGTACTTCCATGATGTCATTCATGGCCGAGCCTCTTTCCCTGATCCTGGCGTTTGATGCGCACTCCCTTGTATGGGGCTTCCGCAAACCCGCCGAGGTTCACCGTTCCCGTGAATGTATCTTCCGACACGGTGCCAGTATAGGTGATCACCAACGCCCCGTCCGGCGTATTCCCCGTTCGTTTGTATGAGAACTTGTTCCCGTCGAAAACGATATCCGTAGCGGGACCCGCTTTCGGAGTTCCCCCCGGCTCGGGCACAACAAGCTCCGCCTCAATCTCGTAACCATCGGCGGTCTTCACGACCGTGATCGTCTCGGACACGTTGCCGCCCGGCGTAATGGCCGTCGCGGTCCATCGGCCGACTAAGGATTGTCCGAACGCGGGCGTCGCCACTGCCGCCCCAAGAACCAACGTGACTACTGCTGCGATACGCATCGTCTACCTCCATACCTATGTCGCCGCCGGAGGGCTGAATGGATGCACGGGTCGAAAATGAGGAGCCGCAAAAATCGAATGAACGGTGGGATCGCGAAGCGGGATGCGGAATCCCGGGAGATTCCGCTTCGCGATCTTCGCCTCGAAATCGTGGTGGGGCCTTTCTCGGAGCAGTGATCCTTACGGTTTGAAACCGGCCATGGCAGCTGCAGTTCCTCCACGTCCGGCGGAAGTCTACTTTCACGCTTGCGGCTATTCAAAGGTATGGTGTGCCGAATCGCAGACTGCAACGTATCCGATCTTTTGATAGATATTGTTCGATGTGGGATTGGCGAGGTCCGTGTAGAGAAAGCAATACTGACGGCCTTCGCTGAGCATCTTCCGGCTCAACGTCGCGACGAGTGCCGAGGCGAAACCTCTTCCTCTGAGATGATCCGGTGTATAGACCCAGTTGATTCGAATGCCCGAAGGGGTTGGGCCGCTTGCGCCCGCCATGGAAACTGCCTCGCCATCCACCGTCCACAGATATCGTGTCCGGTTTGCAATACCGGCTACGGCATAGTCCCGAGCCTGCTGCGGGTCCCGCTCGTCGCCGCAATCACGGCCGAAACGCAGGTTCCAATCTACAAGAAGCGTTAAATCGCGTTCTTCCACCGGGCGCATCGTCCCCTCAACCACAAATGGCTGTCGCACTTCGGTGACTTTGTAAATGCGCTGTTCCATGGTGCTCTTGACGGAAACTTGGTGAAGCGCGGTCCATCCATCCCTGAAGCTATCGGATTGCTGCTTCGGACCAAGCACGGATTTCGGTGCATCTGGTATTCGAGACGCTTCACGGATCAGCGCCGCTATCCCGTCGTCAGACATGACTGTCAGGCCGAGCGGATGCGGCGGCATCATCCATGCGGCTCCTGCAATACGATCACGCTCGTACAGTGCCCAGAGATACGCTTTGGGATAGGTTTCCGGCCTGTTGATCATGGTGTCGATCAAACCAAGCGGAAGACAATACTGCGCTTCATTCGCCGCAAGAAAGGCGAAGACTTCGTTCCGATATTGTGTGGGATTGTCGAAAGACTTCAGTTCCATTCTCTTTCCTGATTACGCGACTTCGACGGGACCTTGGGATTCTTGTGTGCGATTTCGAGTAAAGTGCGGGCCGCTCCTGAAGGAGCGCGACGCCCCTGTTCCCACTCCTGAAGTGTTCCACAGAAACCCCCAACAGCTGAGCAAATCGCGATTGAGACAAACCGGTCCGCTCACGGATGGTTGAGACAGATGGTATGTTGCTGACTCGTCCATGCTCGCCTCGTTTGAGTTTTCTATTCACCGAAGAGTTCACCTTTCCGATATGCCGGTTACGCGGCCACTTGAAGGGCACTTCAATTCGTGGGAGGCATTCAACTGGACTCTCAGCGCAATATTCCCGTGAACCGCGCTCGAACTGTGAGCGTCTATACGAATAAAGGAAACTTCGGAGGATAGACATCATTCATGTCCAAGAAACGCTTTTCGCGACGGATCATGATCGGAATCGCTGTGGCAATATTCACGACGGCCATTGCCATACCTAGTTACCAGGCGACGATTCGCCATTCCAGAGAATCTGTGCTGCAGGGTAACCTCGTCGCCATGCGCACTGCCATCAAGTGGTACGTTCAGGACAAGCAGCAAGCTCCACAAACCCTCCAAGATCTAGCCGACACGGGCTATTTCCGAGGACTGCCTATCGATCCCATGACGAATTCGAATTCGACATGGAAACCGGAGATCAGGGATGTCGTAATTTCCGCGGAAAATACTGAGCGTGGCATCGCGGACGTCCATAGCGGGTCGAGCGCTCAGTCGTCGAAAGGAACACCGTATAGCGCATGGTAGTTAAAGCCCCCCCTACTAGCGACTTGGTCGTGTAGCCGGTGACTCGCCAACTGGCTGGAATTTGGCGTTTCTAAACACTAGGCGACAACAGAGGATTTGAAGATCGCTTTAAGCCCTATGGGGCATAGTGCAGTCCACGATTTAGATCCACTACCAGATGAATGGCGTTTAAGTCGTGCGTCACGGTAATAGACGGAGACTCTCGGGTGGGTTCCCGGTCGTTTGCGGAAGACAGAATATAATCGCCTGGCGCAACCCCGTAGAGTTCGAAATTACCCAGCGAATCCGAATTGGCAATACGTAGCAGGTCCGGGCGCTCCAGATTGGGATCCTTCGGGATCAAATAGACCGATATATTTGCAGGGTCACCGCTCGGCGTCCGGACATTCCCGGAAATCTGGTTTCCGGATTTGAGAGTGATCAGTATTTCTTTAAGGGTTGTCCCAGAGATTGTCAGTGGGTCTTTCATCAGATCTATCGATCCGTAAGCCATCGATTTGATGTAATAGTTTCCAATTAGTCTGTCGCCAAAAGTTTCGACGGAAACATATTCCGCATTTGATGCTAAAGGAACGTCGAAAGTCCCATTCGACGATGTCGGGCGCGACAAACTACCGCCATACTTCACGTTAAAGAGGCCATAGGAACCCTTCAGTTCTCCTCCGCCCTCGATCACGAATCGGCCGTGGATTAACTGCGGCCTCGCGAGAGTGGCAGAAGCCACCATCATAGCGTTTAACGATGTGACTAGACGGAAGTCCAGACCGGTGATCGTCGACTCCCTAAAGACATTTATGCTCTTGGCAGAAGACAATTGATCCGTACCAGGATAATAGGTGGGCGCATCGACTACACCCGCGATTATGAAGTATTGTCCTGGTGGCACATCTTCCAGGCGATACCGGCCAGCGTTATCTGTCCTTCCGATGACTACAAGTGCTCCTGGTCCGAAGTTTGGATCAAATTCCGCCACAGCAATGCGAACGCCCGCCGCCGGAGTACCATCCATCGCTCGCAATTGGCCTGAGATTGCGGCACCCGGTAACTGCGCTACCGTGTTGCTAAAACCGAAGAGGATCAGACTGATCAAGAACGGCTTCATTGGAATAGCCTCGCGCAAATTCTATGAGAACGCTAGATTCTCCGACAACGAATATCACCAATTAGCTTTGCAACATTTTCTATGCTTTTGGGGCCATTCTCGATTGCTACCACACAACATTAGCTGACTCGACTCTCACGTTCGCAATAATGCGATGTAATTGACCTTCCTTGAAATTGTTTGAAAACCCCTCAGAGGCGGTAAGTCCCCTGAGACGGGGAAGTGTTTACCGACTGAGAATTCAAGTGGCCGTATTGCCGGTTATACGTCCACTGGCAAAGGATTGCTAAACGCTGTGCGACTTTCGGGGAGGAATGTTTCTTCCGCTTGACTTGAGCTTGAGTCTGAAAGACGGAGATTTTTCTTTCTCCTTGGACGAGTGAATTGAGACAGCTGGAATTCCCGGGCTCTACTTTTGAGGAATCAGGCGCAGATTGACGCTCTCGGTTCTGCCTTTGTTCACGGTCACTGGAGTCACGAGAGTTTCGTACTTCTTCATCCATTCCGCATTAAGATAGGCAAACTGCGGAATGTATTCCCATGCGAAGAGTGAGTAGGTTCCCGGTGCCACTTGGTCGAACGAGAACCTCCCGCCTTTGTCGGTCAGAATTGTTGATCTTAGGTCGACGGCGGCGCGCCGATCGGCAGGAGGTACCAGAACCACCGTGGCGTCAGCGAAGGGTTCTCCTTTTGCGTCGCGGACAACGCCAGTGATGTTACCGACCGGCGCGTCGATAACAATATCCAGTTTTCCGTCCTCGGCGCCGTTGATTGTGATTTCTTTGCCTAAGACGTCAGCGCCGTTGTAAATGGCGGCTGCCAGATAACGGTCCTTAATAATGGACGTACGGACGACGTAGCGTCCCTCAGGGATTTCCGAGATCGAGAATGCATTGTTTTCGCCGATCCATCCCTGAGAGGTTCGCGATGAACTCCGCGATTCACCAGGACGTGGATCCAGAATGATATTCACTGGAAACGGATCCATTCCTCTGAAGGTAATCCGTCCCTCGATCGAGACACGCCGTTCGACCTCGATCGTTCCCAAATCCAGATCACGATCGACGACATCGAAGGGAATCGTGCGCATTGAGCGAGTCCCCGGATTCACCGAGGCGTCGGCCGACTGTTCTTCATACCAGTGAATTGCGAGGCGATACGATCCTGGCAGAATGTTCTCGAAGGTGTAGACGCCGTCCGCAGTCGCGGAAATGTTTTTGAAGGGGACAATGTTTCCACCATCCGCAACCCGGCCGGGAAGATTGACCGAGATTTCCCTGGGAAGAGGGCTTACGCCGGACAGGCGAAATCGGATCGAATACCTTTTTGCTGCGATCAGAGTGAAGCCGATTCCGGCGATATCGCTGTCTTTTACAGAGACCGGCAGAGCCCAGTCGGGAAATGCTACTCCGGGAAAGAACGTGCGAACCTCGTTTCGTACGGCGACGACGGCATAGTCGCCGGGGATGACATTAGAGATCCGATACTCCCCGCGTTCGTCGGTCAGCGCATTACCAAACGTTCCAATCAGGGTCGGCGTGCCATCCGCGGCATAACCTTTCTGCGCGAGTTGAACGGAGACTTTGGCGATCGGTTGTCTGCTGTCGTCCACAAGCCTTCCGGAAACAACAAATGCCGGCGCAAGTCCAATTCGGATTTCGAGTTTTTGCCCGGCTGCGAGGGAGATCTGGCGTGAGCGACTGGTCCCATTCGCCGCATTGGGATAGTTGAAGCCATCCAGACTGGCGATGATGCTGCCCCTTCGCGCGGCGAGAGCGATGAATTCGAATTTACCATCGCGGTCTGTTGTGGTTGCAGGGTTGTCGTCAGGGGCTCCCGAGATCAGCTTTACTATGGCGCCCGGCAGCGGAGTTCCTGTTAGTTGGTTGACGACGGTGCCTCGGATTACTCCCGTTGCTTCCGCGACAGGCTCGGGCTGCTGACCGAAAAGTAGTGCCGCGACAATAGTGAGCGCAATCTTCATTAGTTCGGAATTTCGCTATGATGCGGGCAAGTTCCTATGTTCGTTCTTTGCCTCGCATTTTAGACCATAATTCGGTGACCGTGATATTGCGGAATCTCAGATTTCTATCAATTCAATGAGCTTCAATTCGGTTGCCTCTGTCAAGGTTCCGAAACATCGACAGCTTGGCCCACCTTATCGAATAGCATGTCCACGCTTGAATTTCTTGCGCTCTCCCTTCAAGTCGGGTTGTGGGGGACCGAAGGTCCATTCGTAATGAGTAACGAATCCGTCGGCTCACTCTGCAGGCAATCCAAGAGCATTGCCTACACTCAGCCGCATGAATTTTGAGGTTTTTCCCCAGTTTGCGTATCCTTCCGTCTACTTCGCGGTAAGTTCCAACATGAAAACTAGTTTTGTGATGCTGATTGTCGTCCTTGGGATGATCGCTGTCGTTTCTCCCGTTGTCGCACACCACTCCTTTTGCTCGGAGTTCGATGTGAACAGACCCGTATTCATGGAAGGGAAAGTCACCAGGGTTCAGTGGGGAAATCCCCACGTCGAGGTATTCATCGACGTAATGGACAAACAGGGGAAGACCACGAACTGGGATGTACAGGCGAATAGCCCGAAAGGCCTGCTCGACAATGGTTGGAAAGTGGATTCCCTCCGCATTGGAACGGACGTCTGCGTCGAAGGATTTCCCGAAAATACAGGCAAACCCATCTTTGGAAGTATCGCCATTATGCTGAAAGCCACCGGACAGGTTTTGAAGACTCCTCCAGGCATGTGGATGTGTCCCACCGGCAAGATCCAATCTGAAGTTGCCTTTAGCGGGAAGCTATCCTGCTCGAACCGGGAGACGCGTTAATCCGCCAGCGGTCCTGCTATGTCTTTGGGGAAGAAACTCACGGTTTCTGGAATGGCGTCTCCCTGGATGATCGGCTCTGAAGCAACTCAGTGTAGAGTAGTCGGTAAATCACTGATTGAAGGGGCCGGACCTCCGGCCTCTTCTGTTCGAATCAGGTCGTTGGTTCGATACCTATTCGATCGTTGACTGCCTCGCGGAGATCATGTAGAAGCCGCCTCCAAAACGGCTACTCACGAGAATGCAGAATCCCTGCGGGTCTGTAATGTGACGGATGGCGGAACCATAGCCCGGTAATATGGCAACTTGAAATCGCCGCCCTCGGTCATGTCGTGATAAGAAAAATCGTCGTGCCCTGTTGTGAGACGAGGGCAGCCAGGCCCTTCCGGAGGTCGTTGGCCGCGACTGGATCGAGACCCGCAGTCGGCTCGTCGAGGAACACAAGGTCCGCCCGATGAAGCACGGCACGGGCGATGGCCAGCTTCTGCTTCATACCGCGGCTCCATTTGACGACGGTTTCTTCGTGAGGCCATTCAGTGCCCGGACCGAAGAAAACTGCCGCGCAAGCGCACTCGCGCGAATGGCGATTTGGTTCATGAACCCGTTTTCCCTCCGATTTCCTGATTTCTCACCAGCGCTTCGACACCGGCGATTGCGCGCAGAATCACCGCCGTATTCTTGTTGATTCTCCTGTCGATTCGGAAAAGAATTCCTAAAATTCCGATTACGACGGCTGTAATTACCATTGCACCGCTTATGCCCGGACCGGGCGCCCGAATCACCTGCCACACAAGTACGGCGAAGAATATTCCGACAACTACGATGCGCTTGATCTTCTGTACTTTTTCGGCATTATCGATGTCCGCCATTGCGCGCTGAATGAATCGTTGTTCGTCGGATGATTCGGGCTGATTCGGATTTGAAGGGCTCATCGTTTGTAGTTCTCCTTTAATTGATTTCGGATTGAAGCCAGACCGTAGGACAAACGTGATTTCACCGTTCCGACAGGAACGTCAAGAATCGCCGCGGTCTCTTCCAGGGAAAGATGTTGTTCGTAGTGCAACAGCAACGCCGCCCGGCTCGCCGGCGATACGCGATCGATCCACTCCAGATAATCGGGGTCTAATTGTTCCTGCTCTGAAGACGGGCCGGCAGCGATTGCGCGCATGAGATCCGGATCACTTTCCAATTGACGCCAGCGCTCGGCGCGTTTCAGATACGTCAAGGCAATCCGGGTTGCGATGCGAAACGCCCAGGCCCGGAATACGACCGGCTCGCGGAGATAGCGGATATTCCGGTATAGCCGGATTGCAGAATCCTGCATCACGTCATCTGCGTCCGATGTCCCGACCAGCCGGTTCACATACTGACGCAACGGCCCATGCAGACGCCTCAACAGTTCTTCAAAAGCCGCAACATCGCCCTGCTGGGCCAGCAACACCAGCAGAATTTCGTCTTGATCGATCAGACTCATCACTATAAAGAGTGCGGCAACGTGCCGGAGTGTTCGAATCGAAGCTTATTTATTTTTTCAAGGCATCGACCTTCGAGCGCCAATGGCTGGAGCAGGCCAGGAGAGTTGCCTTCACTGGTTTCCCGCACTTGTCGGATAGCCGACTCCGGGCACGCGGACCATGGATGAGCAGTTCCAATACGGGCCTGAACAAGTCCGCTCGGATACCGGAGGGGGTGAACGTTCGTATCGGAGTCGACGCCAAAGTGTTCAACCAGCCTGGGCTGCCATTGCCGGATACGACAACCGGAATCCTCACCACGCGGTTGACCTGGTAGTAGAAACCACCGCCGACTGACGTCGAACAACGAGCTCCAGCCATTTATTTATTTATCGATCGAGCGGCCAATAAACTTCCGTGCGCCAGTCCTCAGAATTTGGATGTTCACTGGGGTCCGTTACGTACCATTCCCAGGGGGGACCGCTCGCTCGGAAACCGCTCGTTTCGATCCACTGCTCGATAGCGGCATTGGTTTCGGCAAGTTCCTCATACGGCCCTCCGTGGATGCCGAGAGCTACCGGCCCACCGGGCAGGAACCCCGCTTCCATCTCACCCTTGCCGGGGGCTGAGGTAACCAGCGGTATCGCGGGCTCGATGGTCCAGAGACCAGGGCCGGTTGAGACGTAGCGAGCCAGCGGAAATCCAGCGAGGGGAAGTCCTGTTTTCTGCGCATGGTCATAAAGAGTGCCGAAACACTCGGCGAGCGTTGCCTGCAACTGGGACCGTGCAATCCGCCGACGAATGAAGAGTATAGGCTGTGCGGCCCTTTCTTCGCGTGTGATTGAAATAACGGGCATGTGAAGTCTCCTCGGTGAATCCAGAATCGGGAAGTGAAATAGTTGAACGCAACCTGTAATCGAGTCCGTCAATGCCAGATGGCGGGCTCGATCGGCTTCCGGCACACTCGTGAACGCCGCAAGTCGATATTGCGTCGGTGAACGGCCGAACTGGCGGCGAAAGGCACGCGTGAATACTTCGTGGCTGTCAAAGCCGAAATCGATCGCTACTTCCAGGATGGTATCGCGGCTTGTAACGAGTCTGGCGGCGGCACGAGTAAGTCGGAGGCGCTGTGTATGCTGCTTTGGAGTTTCTCCTGCAAGCCGGGTGAACGTGCGGTGAAGATGAAATGGCGACCACCCCGCGCGTCTGGCCAAGGCTTCCAACGACAGGTCGGTGTCGAGGTGTTTACTGATGTCGCGCAGCAGGTAAAGAAAGTCAATCCGTTGCATTAACCGGGATGATAGGCGAAGCCCGAGTCGCGATGCTTGATGTTTCTTGCCATCGGCATCCAAGTGGAAACCTGGGTCATTCAAACGGGAAGGCAGAAAGGCAGGACCGTTGTTCCTGGGAGCACGCCACTTCGAGTTATGCTGATCCTGGAAATAAGCCCATCCGGAGTTTGCGGAGTGAGCTTCATGCCCAGACCGCATCGACATGAGTAAACGAAAACCAGGCAAGTCATTGATCGTCAGGACTGCGTGCGAACCGGACATCGTTGAGATCGAAGAGATGATCAACGACTTTGCCAAAGGCCATCCTGCAGAAAAACACGTCCGCTCACGTTCCGCTCTGCGAGAAGCGTACTTCGGCAATGCGCCCACGGCGAATCTCGTTGTCGCTGTCCGCGGTGGTCGTGTCCTGGGAATGGGACAGTGGAGTGGTTATATGTCCGACCTGAACACCGGGGAAGCGGAGTCGTCATCGCGATTATCGCTGAGATCTGCACTCAGGTGCGCCATGCCGGCGGCGAGTTCCTGTATGGTGGCGGGGACGACGTCGTCGAGCAGCTATACGAACGCGTTGCGATTGGCGGCCCAACACACCAATGTCACCTATCGGCAGAGGCCTTCCAGGTATTTGCGGACCTCGCCGGTTTTACGCCGCGCGAGATTTTTCGACAACTGCCAACGGTGGAGTTGAATCGCATCCCAGCCCGTCCACGAAGCTATTAACAGGGCGACGACGTCGCGATTGAGTCCAGGCTTGCCGCCTTCAAGCTTTTTCTTTCGAATCTTTTGACCTCATAACGATATCCGCCATCACCGCAGTAGTTGCCGAAACTACCGGATGCAATTTCAAAACCGCAGAGAAGTGCTGCACATTGGCACCGTCCACGTAAGACCAGGCGTAGCATGCAACCGCTTTCAGATGTCCACTCAGCTGGAATAATTCCACGACTCCGTCGTCGACTGTATTCCTTGGAAACATTTCCGTTACGGGAATCGTCATGAGATGGAGAGATTCGCATCCATGAAGACGCTTGATCACATCCTGAAGAATTTCGATATGAGGCATCGGTTTCGCTCCACAAGATCGGAACATGTGCAAAAGAGTTCGATCGAAATCCAGGCGACGTACCCGGGCATCATGCAAAGCGGTAACGGCGAGACTCTATTACAAGATGGAAGCGGCACCCACAGATTAAGTGTTCGAAAAAGCTGTAATTTTTTAGTTGAAATCAGGGCTTGAGCAGCCATTCCTGGAGCCGGGAATTTGGGACTTCAATCCATTGCTCGTCAATAGGCAAGTTGGGACAGGTTGAGTGAAAAATGCTGGTGACAACTCCGGTCACTTCGTGAGTCCGCTTACAGCTACAAAGGTGGGTTTGCCTTGGTCCCTCCGCAGCGTCGATGGTTTTCCACTGGATTCCGCAGAAACATTTCCAAACACAAACTGCCGGCATTTTTATGCTCCCTGGGCAGCGAAGTGAGGACATGGTAGCACCGCGGCGAGAATGGTCGACTGCATGCGTCAGCTCTTTCGCACCACTGCTTTTTCAGTCCGTCGAGCGAATAGCGCCATTCGCATTTTGTGTAATTCCCTGTTCGAACCGTTTTGCTCCAGGAGCAGAAGTCCGGCTTTCGATCGTGTATGAAGTTCGTCGTCGCTCCCATCGCTGGACAGGAATTCCAAAATAGCGCCCCAGGCTTCGGCGGCTGTTGTTGGGAAACTTTTGCGATGGGACTTCATTTTTGATGCCATAAGCTGTGCTCTGATCCACGCGCGATCACGAGCAGTCTACTTACGGATCGTGACAAATATGGTCCCGGTCGAGCCACCCATGTCGCGTCAGATCATCGAGGGACCACCCACGTTCTGGCGATGCGGTCGTGCAGGCCGCGGTCTGCGGCGGCAATCGTCCACACCACTCCAGCGATCATTGCGCTAAACGCAAGACCAATAGCCAGGACAGATCCCGGACCGGGGCCCATATCTATCTGGGCAGGCACCGAGACCAGCCACACGAGAATGGGCGCCCAGGCGATCAGCGTTCTCGCCAGCGAGCGCACGCGGCCGATCTCGTTGCCGTCGCGCGTGACCACGGCAAGCCCAATCAAGCGAGTGGTCACGCCTCCGGGAACAGCAATTGAGGACACGATGCTGAAGAACAGGGCCAGCGAGCTTCCGAACGCCGTCATTAAGTTCAGAACGGTCGCGCGGGGGCTTCTAGCGAAGCCAGAACCCTGCGACGTGCGCACGCCGTCCAGTATGGGGCGGATGGTCTCCCTGCTTCGAGCCAGTTCGTCCGCTGTCACCGAGGGATACCTTGCCGCAATGTCGGAAGCCAGGCGGCGCAATTCGGGCTGGTCTGCGTTCTGCCCCTGCATGGAGCTGCTCCAAAGAGGGGGGTTGCGCAAGAGCGCGCCGTGTTGACCGGCGAGGTACTTTTCAATCGCGAGACGGTATTCCGGCGACTGCACTGTTCTGTCGGGGGGCACGTCGGCTCGCAGCACCGAGAGCAGGCCAATCACCTCTTGGTCCTCCGTGGTCAGGATGAGAACGTCCGCATTCGGCAACGTGACGAGCGTAGATAATCCGAAGAGCAGAAGCGGCGCTGCCGCGATCGCAATCGGAACGGCGCGGCGCCAGCGGGACAAGCGTTCGCGTGATGCAGAGGCCTCTCTCAATTGAGCCTGCGCTGCTTCCAGCGAGCGAGGTGCTTCGCGCGACCAGCGCCGAAGCAGGACGGATGCGGAAAGCGGCAGCCTCGAGTCTTTTGAAAATGCCCCCGGCATCGTGACGCGTGCGGCGACAGCAGCGAGCAGTTCCGTTGGAGCGGCTTCTGCGGAAGATGACGACGCCTGTACACCGGGAGCCTCGAAATCCAGCAAGACGGTCCTTCCGTCCGCTCGCATCCAGAGCCGGTCGAGTCCGAGTGGAGGAAGCGACCCTTCCTTCAACGAGGCGGCGAATTCGTGGAGCAAGTCGGCGAGCAGGACTCTGGCTGCAGGCCAATCCAGAGACGCTTCATTTCGTTTTAACAGGGGTCCGCCGGAGGGAGCTTCGAAAGCGTCCCAGTTCTCCGTAGCAGAGCGGCGGCCCGTCAACCAGTGCAGGCGTGTCACGCGCGAAATGTCGCGACGTGCCGGCGCAATTGGCGGCGTGCCCGTCTGCACCGTTCGAATCCAGACGCGCCGGCGCAATACCGGATCGTACCCGGCGAGGAGCCTTCCGGTCCCCGCGTTTCCGATCGCGGCAATGACCTTGAAAGGCCCGAAGTGCCCGTCCAACGGATCTTCAGACGTTTCCGTTGAAGACGGCGCATTCGCCGTTCCCACACGCCGCGCTCGCTCCGCCGGACGAACCCGAACACGCGTCCCGCTGATCATGTCGTACAACGACGCGTAACCGTTCTCACGCCGTGCGGTGAGAAACATCGCCGCCGTGATTCCCAGCGTGACCATCGACGTAAGTACGGCGAAGAGGGTTGCATGGATCTGCAACCAACCCCCGTATCCCGCGGCCCGAGCAATCCACCAAAACAGGATCTGCAGGGCACCCACCCCAGCGCCAAACCCTATGCGTATCAGGATGCGCCACCATGGCGCACGAGCGCCATCCGCAGACCGCACTCTCAAGCCGACAAGCATCTCGCCCAGCGTGGCCCCCCACAGACTCTCGAATACGAACCCGTAAAGAGAACCAATTCCCAGAGCCGGCCAGTAATTTATCGAATCTGTCGGGGAAGGCTGAAACGCGAGGCGGGCTGTGAGAATAAACACCGCCATTACGGGAACAGACAGAATGATGCTGTCTGCAAAACCTGCCAGGAAGCGCTGCCCCGGCTTTGCCGGCTGGTCCACGGCCGGCATGTACGGACGAAGAAGGGCGGCGAGATCCGCGTAGGATTTCGGACGCTCCCCTGGAACCTTGGCCAGGCAGTGCAGCACGACCGCGGCCAGGCCGGCCGGAATTCCGCGACGCAAGGAGCGTGGGGACCGCGGCGGATCGCTGGTCACGCGCGACAGGAGTTCGCGAAGATCTTTCGCATCGAACGGTGGCAGCCCCGTCAACAGGTAGTAGAGCGTCGCGCCCACCGCGTAGATGTCCGCGCGAATGTCGAGCGGCTCTCCGCGAAGCTGCTCGGGAGGCGCGAATTGCGGTGTGCCCTGAAATGCGCCCGCTTGCAGGTCGTGGTGAACGTCGCGCGCCAGTGTCGAAATGGACAGTCCGAAGTCGCCCACTTTCACGGCTCCATCGTCGTCGATGAAGCAATTCGACGGCTTGATGTCCCGATGCAACACGCCCGCCGCCTGTGCGGCATCCAGCCCGCCAATGATATCCATGACCGCGGCAACGGCCTCCTGCGGCGCCATTGGACCGCTGGCGGCCACCCGCTCTTTCAGCGTCCCTCCCGGAAGCAATTCCATCGAGATCACGGGCATGCCCGCGATTTCTTCGCTTCCGAAGATGTACACCGTATGCGGATGACTGATGGACGCGGCAAGCTGTCCTTCGCGAAGAAATCGCGCGCGGTCATCGGCCTTTTCCAGACGGCTTCGCAGCAGTTTCAGCGCAAGGCGGCGGCCGGTCTCCAGGCTCTCGGCTTCATAAACTTCGCCCATACCTCCACGTCCCAGCAGACGGCCAATGCGGTATGTCCCCCAGGTTTGACCGGCAGTCAACCGAGGTTCGCCTGGATCGGACGTGCCTGAGGCGGATGCCACGGAAACCATGGTGGTCGCGTCATCGAGGTAGCCGGTGACGGTTTCCATGTTGGCAGCGATCAGACACGCGGCACAAAGACCCTCCGGCGCGTCCGGCGGTAACGGTTTTCCGCAGCGTGGGCATTGACGGGACTGTGGGAGTTGTTGAGAGTCCTTAGTCGTCATAATGGGAATAGAAAGAACGGTCTCTGAACGTTACGCGAGCTGGGAAGGTAGACGAATTTCTTGACCTACCACCCCGGCCTTCGGCCACCCCTCCTGTGCCAGGAGGGGAGTCGGCTTGCACAAATTACGCGTTCAGGGCACGCAAGAGGTATCGAATTTCGTCGTCGACCTCGGATGGGTCGGCAACGGTTTCGGCGATCTCCTCCCGCAGCCGCTTCTGGAACTTGCGGCGCAGCCGGTGGACGGCCACGCGGACCGCGCCTTCGGTGCTGGAGATTTCCTTCGCCACGGTTGCGTATCCTCCGCTGGGCGCGCCGCCGAGCAGACAGGATTTGAGCGCTTCGAATTCGGCTGTCTTTGCCGATTCTTCCCATTCCTTGCGCACCTGTGCCAGCGCCTTCTCGATAACGGTGAGTGCCCACCGCCGTTCGAACAGTGTCTGCGGTGTTTCTTTTTCCACTGGTTCAAACCGATACCGTCCTTCGGCATCGTCAAACTCAAGCGAGAGTGGAAGCATTCCACCACCCCGCTTCAATGTCCTCCGGCGCGCGAAGTCGTTGGCAAGGTAGTGCTGCAGGGACGCCAGGAGAAAAGCCCGAAAACGGCCGCGTTCTTTTTGAAGCGAATCGAAGTCGCGCCGTTCGATCAGGAAAGTGAAGAAGCCCTGGGTAAGATCTCTCGCATCGTCCGGTGAAGCACCGCCACGCCGGACATACGCATACAGGGGATACCAGTAGGTCTCGCACAACTTCTCCAGCGCAGATCGCGCGGCAGAATCGTCGGCCCCAACTGCATTCACGATGCTCCAACGTGTGGTCTGGAATCTCAAATGGAACGTCCTCTCGCTTTCGGTCGCTCAGAATAGATAATCCACGTGACGTACGCAACGCCGGGAATCAGCATGTATTGGGTCAGTTTGAAAATCAGCAAGCCGATTCCCCTCCTGGTACAGGAGGGGTGGCCGAAGGCCGGGGTGGTAGATCAAGTCCCAAAATAATTTTCGGGTCGAATTTGTCTACCTCCCCGGCTCGCCAGGCTCGCCGTCCCCTCCTGTTCCAGGAGGGGAGTCGCAAAAGGCTATACTTCAAAGTAATCTAGGATCAGATTTCAAACTGAGACACTCCAATCAGCATCCCAGAATCATAGTCATCAGTGAATGACGGTCAGTTCCGCTTTTACCGTAGTCTCTAGTCCAACGTGAACGAACTTGCCGCGATTCTCGTCCTTCGCGATGAACGTCGCGTTTTGATAAGCGAAAGGACGCACGCTTTCCCACGCGAACAGTTTGTAGTCGCCTGGAGGCACGCCGCGCATCACGAATCGACCTGCGGCATCGGTGGCCGCGGAGAGATAGAGTGCGAGGTTCTCCCGGAGCGTGGCCTCCGGCACCAGCGCGACGGTGGCTCCGGCAACGACCTTTTCGGGCCCGTCATGGACGAAGCCTTCGACGGTTCCGGCTCCGGAGCCCACCTGTACCTGGATGGAATCGTTTTCCCCTGGCCGAACATCGAATCCCGAATGGAACACACTGACGGCCTTGTGCAGGACGTCCGCGAGGTAGAGGTCCGGCGTCAGGCCTGCGACGGTCATCACGCGGTAGTGTCCCTCGGGCACGGCCGGAATCTTGAACGTTCCGTCCGGACCCACGATCGCAGATCGGGTGAGAACCGCCTGGAACGCCGGAATCCGAATCGACCCGTCATCCGGCAGCAACTGCACGCGCAATGAAGGCGGCAGTTTCACTCCGGTCGACCCAACGAGCGTTCCCTTCACTTCGGCAGACGGGGAAACAACGATGGAAAGGTTTGCGACATCCATGTCGCGCACTTCAAGTCTGGAACGTCCCCATGCGAGGGGAAGTCCGCCGACGACCTGCGCCGCAGGATCCGCAACTCTGGCGAGGAGTTCGTAGACGCCCGGCAAAACGTTGCTGATCTCGAACTGTCCTGTCGACGGGAGCAGCGGGACCACTCCGACCTGACGGCCGTTGACGTCATCTGGCGCGACCGCGTCCCGGTTCAGCATGAACAAGACAGCAGCACTCACTCCGGGCGCTCCCAATTGAGTGGGTGGAGGTGGAATCAGACTGTTCACCTGTCCGGAGACTTTGAACGTCCGAACGGCGCGCAGCGAAATGTCCATACCTCTCATGTCTTCGCCTCCGGTGACGGTGACCGTTCTTGCCAATGCAATGTCGGTCACGCCGGGGAAATACGTCTTTGACGGCGAGGCGGCTGCCGGCACTCCCGGAGCGGGGGCAATCGGAGCCGATGTTACGGCAAGGTAGTAATCTCCGGGAGGCACCCAGAACAGCCGGAACTCTCCGTGATCATCCGTCACCTTGGAAACCAGCGGCGCGAGCGTGGCGCGGCCGAAGGCATAGGCTACGGTGAAAGCCTGCACGGTGGCGTTCGACATCAACTGGCCCTTCTCGTCGAAGATCCTTCCACCGATAATCGCGCCCGGGATCATGGCGAGGTCGGCATCGGCAGTTTTTCCCGCGTCCACATCGACGTCGATCGCTACGGTGGGCGGGTTGTTTCCGCCTTCGGGTTTCCCGAAGAAGCCATCCTTCTGGACGCGAACGGTGTAGGTGCCCGGGCTGACATCCTTGAAGAGAAATCGCCCGTCGCTATCCGTGGTCGTTGTCGGAGGAGTCTTCCCGGACAGGGACGCAAGCTGGGTATACAGGTTCGACGTCGTCAATGGGAACCCGCGCGCAATAGCCGCGTTGGACAGCGCCTGAATGATCTGAGAAGTGGTCGCACCGGGCTCGGGCTTCACGACGATTCCCTGCGATGCCGCAGTGTTCACCAGTGTCTGGATCGCCTGGGGATTGGCCGCGCCTCCCTGCAACGTGACCTGCGCGCCACCAAGCGGCGTGGTGGTGCCCGCGCGAGTGACAACTCCCCGAATCGTGCCCGGCACCTCGGCTGCGGGCTGCTGCGATGCCGCCGCACCCACGCTGCCAGCGTCGATTAAAGCAACGGTGAATAGGAGTGTCGTTACGATTTGTCGCCTGGTCATGATCGTCCTCCGTGTTCTTATTTACTAATCGTCCGGGCCACCAGTTGTTGGAATCCGGGACGCAATGTAGGAAGACGTTTTTGGAGTTGAACGTTACAGACCGGATTTCTTCTTAGGTGCCGGCGGCCCGCATTGTCTGATGGACAGGAAAGTCTGATGTCGGCCTACCTCCCTGCGTTGAGAGCCACGGGGCTATATTGGGCGAGTCAGGGGTGGAGGACGTTCGCTGCGATAGTACCCCCACTAAGCGCCCGCAGAAACGCTTCGAGCTGGCGCAGTTCCTGCACCTTCAGGTGTAAGGGCTTCAACTCGCTATGACCTGCCGAAGCCGCGGGCGCGTGATTGTAATGGTCCAGCACATCCGCAAGCGTGGCCAACTGCCCGGCATGCATGTAAGGAGCACGGTCTGCGACGTTTCGAAGCGACGGAACCTTGAACGCGCGCAAGGTCTGGCCGTCCGAATCGAGGAACTCCAGTTCGGCACACTTCTTAGATGAGGCATCGCTCCAACGGCTTCGGCAGTTGAATTCATCGTTAAGCACGTTCCTGGCACCAGCAAGGCGTCCCACATCCAGCGGCAAGCCGGGACGTGCTGGAACGCCGGTGTTGTGGAACTCGTTGCTTGTGAAGAGTGGTCCATTGTGGCACTGCGTGCAGCTGGCTTTCCCAATGAAAAGCCGCAGCCCTGCAATTTCGTCGCGCGTCAGCACACCCTCCGGCTCGTGGCCGCTTTTCAGCAGATCGTCAACATACCGGTCAAAGCGCGATGGGGCATACTCCACGCGCCGCTCATACGCCGCAATCGATTTCCCGATATTCACGAACATCCCGGTCACCGCGTTGCGCTGCGGATCGGTCAAACCCATCCACGCTTTTCGTGCCGTTGGATCGTCCACCGGAGCAGCGATGAACGGAATACCGGCAAGGTCGGCGACTGGCCCGAAGATCCGCTCGTAGTCGTCACGATAGTGTTCCACGATGACGTGCGCGTATTGCGCACGCGTGCCGCCATGTTCGGCGGGGTTCTCGAGCGGGCCAAGTGCCTGCGACCACTGGCTGTCCTTGCGGCCGTCCCAGAAAAGAAAGGGACTGTATGCAGTACCCGCAATCGGCATCGTGCGCCGGCTGGCCGTCCCAACGCCGATTCCCAGCGGCCGATCATCCTGAAATTCGTGGTCCGGACTATGACAGGAACCGCAGGATACGATGCCGGTCGAACTCAGTCGAGGATCGAAGAAAAGCCGCCGGCCCAAATCCACAGCGCGTGGATCGTCCGCCACTCTGTTTGTGGGGTCCGGCGGAAGCGGTTCCAACGCGCCTATTGTGAGCATCGACAGTTCTTCGATCTGCTCGGCGGTCCAGCGAACGCCGCGC
>Ga0184628_10000297_pt1 | contig 28536 bp, 22 predicted proteins | sample PLM4_5_b1_FD_133149 | JGI IMG/M metagenome (GOLD analysis project Ga0184628, IMG submission 133149) | Groundwater sediment microbial communities from an aquifer in East River, Colorado, USA - PLM4_5_b1 | ecosystem: Environmental > Terrestrial > Soil > Riparian zone | place: USA: East River...
TAGCGATATTGGTCATAAGGGGCACCATTTCAGTGTTTTGCGCTGATTTTTCACCGGTAGCCAAATTCGCCTACTTCCTTACGTTATTTGCACCGGCAACCGGCCGGTTGGAGGACTCCTGAAGGGAGAGGGTGCGGCATCGAGAGAAGGCGAGCCTGTGTGAGGGGTACAGAGACTATTGGACTGTGCCCTCCACCCGCCGCTGCGCGGCACCCTCTCCCTTCAGGAGAGGGAAGCGCCCGAAATATCTTTGTATTAGTAGGCACGAGCAAAAATGACTCGCCCTTCCGATGCGCCGCCGCAGACAATGCATTTTCCCGACTCTTTCTCACGATTCAAAGGAACGCACCGGATCGTCGCCTTCGTTTCTGTCTTTATCTTCTCCTCGCACGCGTCGGCACTGCACCAGTGTGACCAGAGAAAACCACCGGCGTCGAGCATCTCGTTGAACTTTCCGTAATCATCGATATGATGGCTGTTGCGATCTCGAAATTGCACGGCACGTTCAAACATGGATTTCTGAACCGTGTCGAGCAACTGCAACACCGTTTGCGCCAGACCATCCTGGGATACAAAGCTCTTCTCGCTCGTATCGCGGCGGGCAATCACGACCTGATTCTTCTCAACATCCTTCGGTCCGAGTTCAATACGCAGCGGCACACCGCGCTTTTCCCAGTCATTAAACTTCCAGCCCGGGCTGTATTGATCGCGCTCGTCGAGCTTGTATCCAATCCCCGCGGCTTTGAATTCCCCAGCAAGCCGATGCGCCACTTCCATCACGCGAGCCTTCTCCTCGGGCTTCCGTGCAATCGGAATTATCGCCGCCTGAATCGTCGCAAGCTTCGGCGGGATAACGATGCCATTGTCGTCGCCATGCGCCATGATCAATGCGCCGATCATGCGGGTGGAAAGTCCCCAGCTGGTTGCGAACACGGATTCCCGCGTTCCGTCCTTTGTCTGAAAAGTCACGTCGAATGCCTTCGCAAAATTCTGACCGAGATGATGCGACGTCCCGGCTTGAAGCGCTTTGCCGTCGCCCATCATGGCTTCGATGGAATATGTATGATCGGCGCCTGCAAACTTCTCTCGTTCTGTTTTTCGCCCCTCGATGACAGGCAGCGCCATAAAATCCTGGGCAAAAGTTTTGTATACGCCGAGCATGCGCAGCGTTTCCTCTTCAGCGTCTTCATATGTCGCGTGCGCCGTGTGGCCTTCCTGCCAGAGAAATTCCGAGGTCCGCAGAAACAGCTTCGTCCGTAATTCCCATCGAACCACGTTAGCCCATTGATTGATGAGCAGCGGCAGATCGCGATACGACTGAATCCAGTTCCGGTAGGTGTTCCAGATAATGGTTTCCGACGTCGGACGGACAATGAGGGGCTCCTCCAGCTTCTCGCCGCCTGCATGAGTTACAACCGCAACTTCAGGCGCGAATCCTTCCACGTGTTTGGCTTCCTTCTGAAGAAAGCTCTCCGGAATCAGCATCGGAAAATATGCGTTCTGGTGGCCGGTCTCTTTGAACATGCGGTCGAGAGCCTGCTGCATCTTTTCCCAGATGGCGAAACCGTTGGGACGTATGATCATGCAACCCTTAACTGGAGCGTGTTCGGCGAGTTCTGCTGCGGCGATAACGTCGGAATACCATCGGGAATAATCGTCTGCTCGCGTTGTGATTTTCACTTCTGCCATATGGCAGCGATGATAGCACACGGAAATTTGGCCAATTCTGCCACCCGGATGAGGCGGAGAAAGAACTGAAAAAGAAAACCCTCTCGCGAAGGGAGAGGTTGGTCCGAAAGACCAGGTGAGGGGTGAAAAATTCTTCACCCCTCACGAGGCGCTTCGCGCCTCTCCTCTCCCTTCGGGAGAGGAATCTAGGGTTCTGCGGGAATCATTCGGACGTCGACATTCTCCTTCGCGGATTCGGCAATGTGCACCGGTTTGCCCTTCGATTCATACTGCTTCAGCAGATCCGGATCAAAATAGGCATAGGGGTCAATCGCCTCCCAGGCGAAGAGTTGATACTCGCCGGGCGCAATGCCGCGAAGCGTAAACGCTCCGCCGACGTCGGACGTTGCAGTCTTGTAGAGATCGATACGATCGCGCTGGCGATCGGGGATCAGGACGGCCTGTAAGCCTTGAACCCCACGCTGCATTTCATCCGTGACCGATCCATCGATTCGACCGCCGCGTGAACTTAGTACGACTTCCAGAGTCCCGGAATCGGAGGAAGAAAACTGCATCGGTTTGTTTAGAACATCCGTCTGATTGAATCTCGCCTGCTTCACATAAACATCTGAAGAAAGCGGAGCGACGGAGACGCGATATTCGCCAGGCATCACGTTATCGACGCGGAACGTTCCGTCCGTACTCGCTGCTTGCGATTGGGGCGTCTGACCTCCCACGAGTACCGCAAGAACCCCATCCGTGGATGGCCTCAATTGAACGCGAAACTGCGACAGGCCGCCTGTTCCCTGCGACCCGCTGATAGCGGGCCCTTCCAGAGTGAGTCGCCCGGGAATGGAAACACCGGCAGACAGAGTTACAAGAACACCGTCCGTTTCTCCCGTGACATTCACCGCAATCTGCCCCGAGACCTGCTGGCTGGTCGTGGATATGGTGCCAGCATTTCCCGGCGTCACCGTATTGGAGGCAGCTGCGAGCTGTGCGCGAACAATGTGGGGACCGGGACTGACGTCTCGGATTTCGAATGTCCCTTCCCGTCCGTTATAGCTCTGGTTGGAAGTCGAGTTGTTGGTCCCACCGGCGAGAAACGGAGTAACCAGCGTGATGCTTGCGGCAGCTGGACTCTGGCCGTTCCGGATGTCGACAAGTCGGCCTCGAATTCTGTAAGCAGGTTGCCGGCTCACAATGACATCGACACCGCCAATGTCCGCTCCTGACTTTAGGTCGATCTTGGCCGCTTGCGAGATGTCCATGGAACCTGGATAAAATGTGGGGGCGATACCATCACTCGATACTTCATTCGGACTGCTAATGACGATGGCAGCGTTTGGATTAGCAAAGTTGCTCGCCATGACGTAGTAATGACCCGGTGTCACCCAAAACAGCCGATATTCTCCGCGATCATCGGTGCGCGAGGATCCTGCCGATTGAAAACTTCTCTGACCCATGGAGTTGTAAGTCGTCTTGAGAACCTGCACCTGAATGCCGACCGCTGGTTGTCCTCTATTGTCGCGAACGCGGCCACTGACACTTCCGGTCGGCAATAACGAGATACCAACGCTGACGATTTGACCGGAGTTCAGATTGACCGGTGTCCCCTGCCCTCCCGAGGATCGCATCCCATAGTCCTGCCTGGCATATCCATTGGCGGCAACAGACACGGTATATCTGCCGGAGTCCAGATCCCGAATTGCAAATCTTCCCTGGCTGTCGGTAAGAACGGAGGTTGCTCCCTGACCCGAGCTGACGCCAACACTTTCTGCTGCGGACGAAATGCTCTGCGGGTAGGTTGGATCCGCGACTCTCGCTGGTGAACGTGGTGGCGGTGCGGGTGCTCCAGGTGGAAGACCTGTTCCCAGTCTGTTCAACATCACCCGCGCACCTGGAATCGGATCTCCGGTACCCGAGCGTGTGACTACGCCCTCAATACTGCCCTTCGCTGCGGACTGTTGCTGCAAAGGCGATGCGGACATGGTTTGTAACAGAAGCGCCAGGCAAGCCCCGGCGACAGGCAGTCTCATACAGGATCCCTCTGGACGAAAATAATCACACTAAAGGACACCCTAACGCCAACAGTAGTTCCATGTAATTCGGTTTTCTTTCTTGATACTCGGTGTCTGTTGGGATATCTCAATGCCCTCTGGAGGAAACATGCGCGCCATATATATTCGAAATTTCAGCATTGCAATACTCGCATTGGGAATCGCGATAATCGTGAACATTGCACTTCACGCACAGCAGCGAGGCGCTGCAACGCCGGCCCGGCCTGTTCCAGGCTTTCGGGTCGGACCGGCGATCTACCAGCAGAACTGCGGAACCTGTCACGGTACGAATGCGAAGCAGATCGACGGCAAAACTGCCGCATCCATCGGCACACTGCAGGAACTTTCCCCGGAACGCGTGTACGAAGTCCTTACCACCGGCAGCATGCAAACGCAGGCGGCGGCACTGTCGGATCTTCAGAAGCGGCAAATTGGAGAGTTCCTCTCCGCACGGCCAATGGGCAGCGCAGACTCGGGCGATATCCAGAAGATGACCAACGCGTGTAGTTCCAACTCGGCGATGACAGATCCTTCCGCCGGGCCTTCATGGAATGGCTGGGGCGCAGGAACCCGGAATGCTCGATTCCAGAACGCAGCTGCAGCAGGACTCACGGCTGCACAGGTACCCGCTTTGAAATTGAAGTGGTCTTTTGGTTTACCGAACGCCAGCGAAATGCACTCGCAGCCGACTGTTGCGTCCGGACGCGTTTTCTTCGGCAGCGATGCGGGTTACATTTATTCTCTCGATTCGAAGACCGGATGCGTCTACTGGGCGTTCCACGCCGACTCCGGAACGCGCACGGCACCGACGGTCGCGCCGATCAAGGGCCAGGGAACGACACGCTTCGCCGTTTATTTTGTCGATGTCCTTACGCGCGTCTACGCACTCGATGCACAAACCGGAAAGCTGCTGTGGAAGGTGAAGGCGGGCGATCACCCACGCGCCAAGAGCACGGGAAGTGCAACGGTCTATGACGGCCGCATCTATGTGCCGATGTCTTCGATGGAAACAACAACCGGAGCCGTCAATACGTACGAGTGCTGCAGCTTCCGCGGGCATCTTGTCGCACTCGATGCGAATACCGGGCAAAAACTCTGGCGCACTTTTGTGATTGCCGAAGAACCGTCGCCTCGGGGCAGGAATGCTCAGGGCGTCACTCTGTTTGGACCGGCTGGCGGTTCGATCTGGAACCCACCGACGATAGACATCAAGCGGCGACGGGTCTATGTGGGAACTGGAAACGGCTATACGTTTCCTGCCGCGGTTGGCACGGATTCGGTGATCGCGTTTGACATGGACAGTGGAAAGATCGTGTGGCAGCACCAGGAAGTGAAAGGCGACGCCTTCATCAACAACTGTCGCGCCACCGGCACACTGGGCGATAACTGTCCGGAGACGCTCGGACCCGACTACGACTTCGGCGGCTCCGCACTTATCCTTCACACTCTCCCCGACGGACGCGACATTCTTGTTGCGGGAACGAAGGGAGGCCTGTCCATCGCATTTGATCTCGAAAAAAACGGCGCCGTAGTCTGGAAGACGACTTTGTTCGAACGGGCGCCCGGCGCAGCGGGACTGATCGTCTTTGGAGGCACATCGGACGGAACGACGGTTTACTACCCGTTGAATCAAGCCGGCGCAATGGTAGCTGCCGTGAACCTTGCCGACGGTTCGCGCAAATGGACGTCCACGGCGATTACGGGAGAGCGCGGCGGTATCGCCGCAGCCACCACCGGAATTCCGGGCGTGGTCTTTGCGGGTGCGCAGGGTGGAATGCTTCGCGCGTTATCAAGCAGCGATGGTCATGTGTTGTGGGAATTCAATACGGCCGTTGAATTTCAAACGAAGAATGGGATCTCAGCCCGCGGCGGTTCGCTCGGACAACCCGGACCGACGGTTGCTGATGGGATGGTATTTCTGGGTTCCGGCTTTGTCGGTGGTGGCACGGGGACTCCCGGCAACGTCATGCTCGGCTTCGGTCTCGAGTGAGAAAAAGAGAAATTGCGGCACGCCTCAGTGTTGTCCAAAGTAAGGACAGGCTTCGCAAATATCCCTCTCCTGGAGGGAGAGGCATTTGCTCGAAGCTTCCTTAATTTTCAGTAACCGATATCCGGCGCTGATAGAGAAAAGACACCCCCAGCAAAACAATGCCCAGGACGATCGATGAAACGATGCGGTAGCCGCCACTGAGAAACGACAGGTCGTAGAGAAATACCTTACCCACTGCAATGCCGAAAAGCACCAACCCTTGCCAGCGCAGTCCCTCCAGGTTGCGACGTACTCCGCTGATCAGCAGGCCGCTGGCGTACACCGTCCACAACAGCGAGAGCGCCATTTGACGGCCCAGCCGATCGTTGAAGTTCGAAAAATACTCGCGAACCTCCAATGACAAGGCCCAAAGAGCCAGCACATGTACTCCGACGGCAAGAAGCTTGAACAAAGACCCCTCACTGTGTTCGGTCTGATCCGGCTCCCTGCGCCAGAAAATTACCGCTGCCGCGAAGCTCGCTGCCGCCACGATGAATGTGGCAAACCGCTGGTTCAACAGGAACGCGTCTGCCACGGGCATATACAAACAGAAGCGAAGTACGACACCGGCAAACAATGCCAGGCCGGCCGCCCGAAGAAACCACCAACGCACTCGAAACCCGCTCCAGATCAGGACTGCTCCTTCGATCGACCAGGCCATGGTGATCCAAATGCCAGACAGTCGAATCGGGATCGCCAGAGACACAAACGTAAGCGCAAGCCCGGCAAAAAGGATGCGCACCACGCTCGACTCCTGATCCGAGCGCGGTATTGCCTTGTGAATTGCCAGATGCAGCCCTGAGAGTGCGATCACAGCTCCGGTCAAGGCCCAGCGATGATCGGGCCAGAGGATGCTATGGAGCACGAATAGATAGTTACCCGCATTGAGAAGCATCAGTACGACCTGACCTTTGTAGATCCGTCCGTGTGCACATGCCCGAATAGCAGGCAAAGCCACAAATACTCCGAAGAAGGCGGTTGCAAACAACACGGTCGCCACCAAAGATTCGGAAACATTGAAAAACTCGCCATACCATCTCCAGAAATAGATCACGGTAAAAAGGAATGCGACCGGTTCGATAGAGCGCCAGTTGTGTTTCCGCGCAATCCACAGAAGGCTCGCATTCAGGATCAGGATGTAGCTGAACAGAATTGCTTCCGCATTCTGTCCCGTGCTCACCAGCAAAGGTGTGAGGTAGCCGCCAATCAGAGCCATCAGCGCCACGCGCTGGGATCTCAATCGTTCGGAAATGAATAAAATCGCAGCGGTCACCGCAATCATGGCAACGAAGGCCTGCCCCGAGGAAAACAAGTGATAGAAATCCCAGCCGGCATAAAGCGACAGATACAGCACTCCTTCGCCGAGGGCGGTAATTCCTTCTGAAAAATAGGGATAGCTTCGGCCCCGCAGCCATTGACTGAAAACCAGCAGACCAACGCCGGAGAAAACGCCGAGCACTACCCTTCCCGCAGGCCCGACCCAGTGGTTGTCGAATGCGTACTTCAATCCAAAGGCCGTTGCGATCAGAATCAGCAGGAGACCGATGTGGTTCAGCCAACGCCCGGCAATGATCGATTCCAGGCTCAGTTCCGATGTGGGCTTCGTCGCTTGCCTGGCGAAGGCTTTTGCCGGAGATGGCTGCGGCCGGGAAGTTGCGGGAACCGGCGCTTTCTTGTGCGGTATTTCGGCATGCGTCAAATCCGCCAACTGCCTTTCCACTTTCAGCAGTTTCAGCTCCAGCGCGTCGATGCGCTCAATTAATTCGGGGATTTCCTGACCTTCATCCATGGCTGTCGACCCTTTCTCCGATGCTAATAGTCCACTCTGCCTGCGCACTGTAGACAAAGCTCAGGAGGAACACAAATCTGGATATGACAGTTTCCCGAGTGTCATCGTCCTCGTTCGAACAGCTATAATCAGGCCCTGAGAGAGTCCCATGGCGAAAATCATTAAGGAGCGGCCGTTCACGACAATATCCGGCATACCGGTGGATCCGCTCTACACGGGACCCGTTCCGGATCCTGGAATGCCGGGAGAGCCGCCTTTTACTCGCGGCATCTATCCCACGATGTATCGTGGCCGCCTGTGGACCATGCGGCAATTCAGCGGATTCGGTTCCGCTGAAGACACGAATAAGCGATACCACTACCTGCTCGAACAAGGCCAGACAGGCCTATCAGTCGCGTTTCACCTGCCGACACTCATGGGTTACGATTCCGATCATCCAATGTCCGAAGGCGAAGTTGGGAAGTGTGGCGTTGCAATTGATTCCCTTGCCGACATGGAAGCGCTCTTTGATGGTCTTCCTCTCGATAAGATCAGCACGTCGATGACGACGAATGCGCCGGCGGTGATTCTCTGGTCCATGTATCTGGCCGTCGCGGACAAACAGAAAGTGCCGTGGACCGCACTGCGCGGCACCATTCAGAACGATATTCTGAAGGAATACATTGCGGAGAAGACCTACATCTTCCCTCCTCGCCCTTCGATGAAGCTCGTCGTCGACACGTTCGAGTTCGGCACGAAGCATGTTCCGCAGTGGAATACGATATCCGTCAGTGGTTACCACATTCGCGAGGCCGGTTCGACAGCGCTTCAGGAACTCGCCTTTACTCTTTATGACGGCATTGAGTACGTCGAATGGGCACGGCGTGCTGGCCTCGATGTCGACGATTTTGCACCGCGCCTGTCGTTCTTCTTCAACGCCCACAGCGATTTCTTTGAAGAACTCGCAAAATACCGAGCGGCTCGCAAGGTCTGGTACAAGGTGATGACCGAACGGTTTCGCTCCACGAACCCTCGTTCATCCATGCTCCGATTCCACACTCAAACGGCGGGGTGCGCATTGACCGCCCAACAGCCCAACAACAACATCGTTCGCGTCGCGCTTCAGGCGATGTCGGCGGTGCTGGGTGGAACGCAATCCCTGCACACGAACTCACTGGATGAAACGCTGGCACTGCCAAGCGAGCACGCCGCTCGCATTGCGCTGCGTACCCAGCAAATCATTGCGCACGAAACTGGCGTAACGCGAACAGTCGACCCGTTCGGCGGATCGTACTTTCTCGAAACTCTCACGAACAGCATGGAGACGGGATGCTGGGAATACTTCGAGAAGCTCGACGCCATGGGCGGTATGGTCTCCGCGATCGAGCAGGGATTCCCGCAACGCGAAATCCAGAATGCGTCGTACGAATACCAGATGGCTGTGGAGCGGAAAGAGAAGATCATTGTCGGAGTGAATGATTTCATCAGCGAGGAACCTCCCATTCATGTTCTGCTCATCGATGAATCGGTTGGAGAGCGACAGATTGCGAAATTAAAAACTCTGCGGGCGACGCGCGATAACGGGCGCGTGCGGCAAACAATCGATGCTCTGGGCCGGGCTGCAAAATCCGGCAACGTCAATATGATGCCGTCTGTCCTGGATTGTGTTCGCTGCTACGCAACGCTTGGCGAGATCTGTGAGACATTACGCGCAGTCTACGGCGCATACGAGGAGCCGGTGATCTGATGGCTGAAAGAATCCGAGTGCTTGTTGCTAAGCCTGGCCTCGACGGTCATGACCGCGGAGCCAAGATCATTGCGCGTGCATTCCGCGATGCCGGCTTTGAAGTGATTTATACGGGTCTTCGCCAGACGCCGGAACAGGTCGTGACCGCCTCGCTGCAGGAGGATGTGGATGTCATTGGCCTTTCTGTTCTCTCCGGCGCTCACATGACTCTGGTTCCCCGTATTCTGGAGCTGATGAAGAAGGAAAAGCTCCATGATGTTCTCGTCGTCATAGGCGGAATCATTCCGGATCAGGACATTCCCCGGCTCAAGGAACTGGGAGTCAGCGAAGTATTTCAACCTGGAGCGTCCACGGAAGACATCATTGCGTACATCCGAGGGCACGTTCGCTCCAATGCTTAAAACTGAAATTCAAAATGCCGTTGCCCGTGTCACTCTGGACCGGCCCGAAATCCACAATGCACTCAACGAAGAACTCATCGGACGACTGACACAGACGTTCAAGGAACTGGGGTCGCGCCAGGACGTCCGGGCTGTCGTCCTTCAGGGGAATGGAAAATCCTTCAGCGCGGGTGCGGATCTGAACTGGACGAAACGCGTTGCCAGCTTCACGCCTGATGAAAACCGACGAGATGCCCAGGCTGCGATCGAAATGTTTCTCACCATCGTCCGCTGTCCGAAACCCGTCATTGCGCGCGTGCATGGAGCCGCCCTGGGAGGAGGTTCTGGACTTGTGGCCGCAAGCGACATCAGCGTCGCAACAGAAAATGCCCAGTTCGGATTCACCGAGGTGAAGCTGGGCATTGTTCCGGCGTTGATCAGTCCGTTCGTTGTGGCCCGAATCGGCCCGGCGAATGCGAGAGAGTATTTCCTGACGGGCGAGAAGTTCTCTGCCGCAACGGCGCTATCCATCGGCCTCGTGAATCATGTCGTTCAAAACGAAGCTGCAATGGACGCGCTAATTGAGGCAAAGCTTACCGATATCCTGAAGGCGTCGCCTGCCGCGATTGCCGCCACCAAGGAATTGATCCTCGCCGTTTCGGGCCACCCGGTGGAATCCATGTCGGGCACCACTGCGGAGGCCAGCGTCCGCTCGCGTGCCAGCGCCGATGCTCAGGCCGGGGTTTCCGCCTTCCTTTCGCATGGCATACCGCCGTGGGCAAAGCGGTAAGGACACTTCTCCGGCGATCCGCAGCGTCGGGCAAGTGAAACCACCTTTATCCCGCAGGTTCACCTTGTCCGATGTTAAAACGTCAACCGAAGCTGGCCCTGGAACGAACGCTGCGTGTTGTTGGCCACCTTGTCTGCTGTAACGCGCCCGAAGTCCGCGCTCTGCACGTTGAAATTCGGTTCACCCGGATTCGGATGGTTCAAAATGTTATTGGCGTCAAATCGAATCTGGATACTCTTGGATTCCGAGACCCTGAAGGTCTTCGATATGTTTGCATCGAAGAACCATCGTCCGGGCAATCGCAACATTCGCGCACCCTGATTGCCCTGAGTACCTGGCTGCGAATTTTGAAGAACGGGTATGCCATACGGGATGCTTCCATCCGTTAGTGGTGACAGTGCAATCGCGCCGGGTGTGCCCTCCGGCACGACCTTCGCCAGACTCATCAGATTGCAGCTGGCTTGCAGATTGAATCCCATGCTGTCGGTGGCGCCGACCTGGTTGGCGCATTGCGGATCCGGAAGCACGGCATAAGGACTGGGGTATCCGTATATCGTGCCTGTCGCGTTGTTCGGGCCGTTCTGCTTGAAATCCGTGTGAGGATTTTCCCATGGTCCGACGATATCCGGGCGCGCCTGCGGCTGATTTCCTCCGCCGCCGGCATACAAATGCTGGGCCGAGAAGGTGTCTCTGGGCTGGCCGGAACCCCAGTTGTAAACGATGCTGGTCTGCCATCGTTCGATCGCGCGCGCAAACGCTCCCTTGCTGTTTGCGAAAAATATCTTGTTTGGCCCCATGGGCAGTTCAAATGTGCCGTTCATCCGAAGTTCCGTCGGAACGCTGGCGTAGTCCAGCGAATAATCTGCCTGACGGTGTCGTGGATCGACGTACGTGTTGTAGTGATCCGCCAGGAGTTTTGCCCACGTGTACGTGGTCTGAAGGGTTGTCCCTTGCGTCGGCCTGATGGTGCTTTGAATTTGCAGCGAATGATAGTTGTTGTGGCTGAGATTGGCGCGGTAGGTTGGCGCAGCGCCGCCTCCGTTGCCAAACTGTGGGTTCGTATAGAAGTAGTCTTCCGGGAAACAGCGCGTTGGAATAGTGGTCTGGTTATTTGCCAGGCGATCGCATCCGTTGCGAAGCACTCTTGCGCTAACGCCATTCAATCCGGCGGGGAGGGCCTGCTGTCCGAGGCCGTTCGCAAGGGAGAGATTCGCCAGAGAATTGATCACTCCTACGTAATTGCCATTAGCAAGGTTGGCCGTAAATGTGTTGTTCCTCCGCAAGTGGGCGGAACCTCTCTGAAGAATGCCGCCGACCGGTGTTCCAACCGGACCATATCCAGTGCCGGTGGTGCCATGGAGATCCAGTCCGGCAAACATCTGATCAAATAACGGCGAGTCCCCTCCCGCTCGGGTGAGTTCGAGCGCCTGGAAAAGCTCCGGGTTGTCGAACACCGTGGCGAAGTTCAGATTGATGGTGTCTTCGAGCTTGCGAGCAAAAGTGCCGACATACTTCACATCCACCTGGAACATCCGGGAGATGTTTCGCGTTATCTGCAATGTGACGTTCTGAATGTAAGGAGTTCGGAACTCCGGGTCGAATGCCTGGAATGTTCCGGTACGTCCATAGATCGGTACGGTGGCTCCGGGATCATTCGTCGGCCTTACTGGAACCAGAGTCGTGAGGTCGTTGAGGTTAAGTGCCCGGGTAGCGAGTATCGCCGCGATGTTTGCGTCTCCAACCACCGTCGACGCGCCAAGAGTATTGCCCGGGGCGGAACCCAGCAGCGTATCCAGTGTGTTCGAATCATGCGTTCCGCTGTAGGTAATCTGGTATCCGCCTCGTACTGCAGTCTTGCCCTCTCCAAACCAGGGAACCTGCCATGCAAAGCCAATCGCGGGACCGAAGTTGTTCTTGTCGACAGGGATCACGACTTTGCCTGGATTCGGAGTGTTTGGTCCAACAAATTCAATTTGGGTGAGGGCATTCGGATCGCACGACGAAACAGGCAGCAGCGCCCCTTGCGATACTCCGTTGGCACAGACAAGAGCGTTGGAAGCAGGCACATTGGAGCCGTACCCCGTCAGATAGGTACTTCCCGGCGTCAACCACTTGTCGAACAGACCCCCACTCGTCGTGCGAGCATTTCCAAATAATCCGGCGCCGAGGCCGACCGCGGCAGAAGTGAACCCGGAACCGATATACGGAGACCCGAAATAGTCATAGCGTAATCCAAGGTTGAGGGTCAGGTTTTTAGTGAGTTTCCAGTCATCCTTAAAGAAGAAGGAAAACTCGTTCGAGTGCTGATCGCGATACTTCCTTTGCTGAGTGGCCATATCCTCCCAGGTGGCGTTCGCCACGTCGCTGGCATCGTCGATCCAATAGAGCTGCGACGCACTGGCAACGGACGCGTTCATGAAATACAGAAGATTGGCGGACGCGCCACGCGCGGTAGCCAGGAAATCGGGAAGTTGAGTGGGAAAACTGCCGAGGGTTGACAGAGGACTGGCAAGACCGGTGGAGGCACCGCCGGTAATGGACGGGATAACACTTCCGCCAGTGCTGTTATACCCATTGGAACCGGTGCGGCGGTACTCCGCACCAAACTTCAACGCGTGCCGGCCGTGGCTCCAGCTGAACGTATCCGCATAGTCGTACAAAGGAGTCGTGTCGCCGGAGTTCTGGCTCGGAACACCGTTGGTAGTAAGATTGAGGAAACCGTTGCCGACGCCAGCAGGGATGAACGATGCCGGATAGACCGTTCCGTTGGGATTTGTTCCCCCATTTAGATACCATTCGTTGGCTTCGGCTTTGACGGAAGGGTCGCTGCTTTCCGCGGCAATAAATCGTCCGGTGGACTGGTACCGAAGACCGAAGCGTGCCTCATTCAACATTGTCGCCGAGATCGTCGTCGTGCCAGTCAGTGTCAGGACTTGCGGTCTTCGTCGTGTTTCTCCGTTTAAGCCGCCGGGCCATGCGGCGACGAAGTCTGCACTATCGTCGGCTTGATAGCTCCAGCTGCCACTGACGCGGGTTTTGTTGAAGTTCTGATCGATCTTGAGATTGATCTGCTTGCGGTTCACGAAATCGCTCACACCTGCGGCAGCATTTGCACCGCCCTGGCCGGATGTTCCACGTACCCACTGGAATCCTGCCGTGTTCAGACCGTCTCCGGTGGCCCAATAGTTTGCAATCGGCATCTTGGAGAGAACTTTCGCCATGTAGCCTGTGGAATCCATCGATGGACGGAAAGTGTCCCAGGGGGTGCCGTTGGTCGCGGCGGCGCCTCCGGGACAATCCGCAGATGTAAAGGGACTGCCATCGACCTTCACATTGCCAAATACGCTGAAGCACCGCAACCCGCCGGAGTAGGCGGTGCCATCCGGATTGAAAGCGGGTCTCAGTGGCGCTCCTCCAAAATCAACGGAGGGAACCGTCCCTGCTGTGGCCGATGCTGGAAAAACTGGTATCGCTGAAGAAGCGTTTCCGGGATTCCATTTTTCCCAGTATCGGAAAATTCCCTGTCTCGCAGCGTCCGTGTAGACGGAGTTCGTTTGAAGAGCTCTTGTATTACTCTTCTGAATTTCAAATGCCGTGAAAAAGAATGTCTTGTTCTTCAGGATTGGGCCGCTGTATGTAAGCGTGACGTCGTGCGTGTTTCTCCAGTCCGGCTTGGTGGGTGACCAGACCGTCACGCCATTCACCACCGCAGTATTGTTATTGTTTCCCCAGGAATTGGCATTGAGCGCCGAGTTTTGCACGTTCCACACAGCGGAACCCGTATACCTGTTGGTTCCGCTTCGGGTCTGAACCTGAATCTGAGTGTTGCCTCGACCAAGCTCTGCATCCACAGGAGCGAGAATGAGTCGGATTTCGCCTATCAGTTCCGGATTGATATTTGTGGTTGTGCTGATTCCGAAGGTGTTCGCGTTGTTACGCCCGTCCGTGACGCTGAGCCCGTCGCGGGTGACGTTAACGGTGTTCGACGTTTGGCCCGCGAAGACCGCGTATACGGCAGTGCCAGGATTATCGAATTGAGGAAAAGCGCGATAGCCCGGCAGAACTTTCACCAGGTCCAGAACATCGTTTCCGACAAGGGGGAGATTCAGTGCGCGATCGGCAGTGAGCACGTCCCCGACAGAGGCTGCAGAACTTGTCATGACCTGCAGCGCAGTTTCGCTGACCTCAACCTTCGTATCCGCTGCACCAACATCCAGCACGATGTTCCACCGCACCTGTGCGGAGGTTCCGATCACTACGCCAGTTGTGATGGTGGTCTTGAACCCGGCCAATGCTGCGGTAACACGGTATGCGGTTCCGGGAGAGACACTGGCGAAGTTGTACACACCACTTTCATTCGTCAACTGGGTATCTGTAATTCCGGTCTCCGTATTGGTCAACGTCACCAGCACGCCCGGAATCAGCGCCTTGGATGAGTCCTGAACGACGCCACCAAGACTGCCATTGGTCTGCGCGAATACGTGGCCGACTGTTGATGACAGAAATAAGAGCAGCATCCCCGCGGTTAACAAAACTCGTCGCATGGCCTACCTCCCCCAACTTTATTGGACGAACGTGGAGCATCCTGCCCAATCGCAATGTTTGCCGATGTAAAAAAGGGAGCGAGTCAATTTGAATTCGAGGCGGCGGGACCGTTCAGTGAATCGGGCGAAGATGATTCCCGTTGTAGGAACCACGCCGCTTCGCCATCGGCCCTGTTCCTCTCTGACTTGGGAAAGGCGTCTCGAGCCGCGGACTTCAAATTGATCCACTGCCGGTAATTCAGTTGTTCTAAAGAAACTCGCGCGAAGTATATGATGATTTTTTATTTTTGATTTTCTTTTATTTCAATCAATCCAAACGCGATGCGGAGGACCACGATGCGGTTGGTACGAGCGATGGCTGTTCTCTTCATGCTAAGGAGCGGGGCGTTCGCTGCGGCGAAGGAAGTCACATTCAACAAGGATGTGCTTCCCATACTTCAGGAGAATTGCCAGGTGTGTCATCGGCCGGGAGAGATTGGCCCCATGTCGTTCCTGACCTACGAAGAAACCCGCCCATGGGCGGCAGCGATCAAGCGAGCAGTCCTCACCAGGAAAATGCCGCCGTGGTTCGCCGATACCCATGTGGGCCGATTCACTAACGAGCGAACGCTGGACGACGCCGATATCAAGACCCTGGTGTCATGGGTCGATGGAGGTGTCACTGAAGGAAACCCCAAAGACAAACCCACGCCCAAACAGTGGACCGCCGGATGGAACATCAAGCCGGATGTGATTTATGAAATGCCGAGGGCTCTCGCCATTCCCGAGAAAGGCGCACTGGACTATATCTACATTCTTCTTCCCGCTAAATTTCCACAGGACACCTGGATTCTGGATGGAGAGATTCAGCCGGGAAACCGCAGCGCGGTACATCATGCAAGTGTGATCGTCCGCCCTCCAGGCTCACCATGGTTAAAGGACGCAAAGGTCGGCGAACCCTATATCCCTCCCAAACAGGGGCCGGTCGCGGTGGAAAACTTTAATGCTCCCCAGGAATGGCTGTTTGGATATGTTCCGGGTATGGCTCCGCAGCGGTACTTCAGTCCGGAAAAGGGTGCAGGCCGCAGGATTCCCGCAGGTTCCGACATTTTTCTGGAAATCCACTACACGGGTACCGGCGCAAGAATTGAGGATAAAACACGAGTCGGGATTGTTCTGGCCAAAGAACCTCCCGCAAAACAACTGCTCAATCTCGTCGTTTATGACACTGCTTTCGAGATTCCTCCGTACACTGAGAATTATCGCGGCAGCTCGTGGGCGACCTTGAACGAACCGGTAACGCTCGTTTACCTGCAGCCGCACATGCATCTTCGTGGAACGAGCATGGAGATTAAGGCGACGTACCCGGACGGTCGATCCGAAATGCTTGTCCGTGTTCCGCGCTACAACTTCCAGTGGCAAGTCATCTACATGTTGGAAAAACCTATCAAGTTGCCAAAAGGGACACGCATCGATGTCCTTGCGACGTGGGACAATTCCGCAAACAACAGATTCAATCCGGATCCATCCGTCACAGTTCGGACGGGACAGCAGAGCTGGGACGAAATGCTTGTCGCTCTCTTCGGCGTGACCGTCGACCGGGGTGTCGATCCCGGGAAAATCCTCACGCTGTGGTGGAACATCCATTGAAATATCGTCGTCCCCGGTCAGCGTCTGCTCAAACTGTCAAAATTACTTAATGTCACACACCAGCGAAACACGATTCCGGGCCCGCTACTCCGAGACAGACAAGATGGGAGTCATTTACTACGCGAACTATCTTATATGGATGGAGATGGGACGAACCGATTACTGCAGGAGTGTGGGTTTCGACTATCGCGACATGGAACTGGACGGGGCCAAAATGGCGGTCGCAGAAGCAACTTGCCGGTATATTTCTCCTGCTCGCTATGACGACGAGATACTGGTCACAACACGAGTCGAACGATTGAACCGGCGCCTGATTTCGTTCAGTTACATCATTTCAAATGAACAGACTGATACAGTGCTGGCAGAAGGCCGGACCGTCCACATCGCAATCGGAAACGACGGGAAGTCCCGGTTCATCCCGCAACGCTATCTCGAGCTAATGCAGGAAGCGGCAGAATGAAACGAATTTTCGAGTGTGTTCACTCTGGCAAGCGCTTTCAAAGGCGTTTGCAAAGACACTGAGCAGCCTGAAACACGTGTCCCGACCTGCAAATTTGCTGAACTGGCGAGGAGGGCCGGCATCGGAAGTCCTCCCGGATCATCGGTATCCGCACTTTGCCCGAAGAACTTCTAAGCTTCCATGGTGTTGGAAAACCGACTTGCCGATATAATTCCGGGGTAATGAAAGAGCGAGCATCGAATCCCCAGGTTCAGAAGGCTGCAAAATTCAAACTGCTTCCGGTATTGAAGCGCTGGGCTCACACGACGACATTCAAGATCGTCGTGCTGCTTTTCGTCGCCGGTTTCATTGGCGTCACCGGATTTGTCATCTACCACTACGAAAAGGATTCTCGAACGATCGACCGCTTCCTCGGCGGCGAACTCTTTCAGCAAACCGCACGCGTATTCGCGCGCCCATACCATATTTATCCAGGACAAAAGCTGAGGCCTGAATCCGTCGTTGCCCGCCTCCAGCGCGCAGGCTACGAACCATCGGGAGCGAAGACCGCCGAAAACGGTTTTTACCAGATCGCAACCAATAAGATCACCGTGGAACCTTCGGTTGGCGAACCGGTACGGCTGGAATTCGACAAGGGCAATCTGCGCCGGATAGTGAAATCGAAAGCCGGCGAAGTGGAAGAAGCCTGGCTGCCGCCGGAACTGGTAACGAATCTTTTCAATCAAAGCCGCGAGAAACGACGAATTGTGGAGTTCAACGAACTCCCTCCGGTTCTTGTAAATGCGCTGATCGCGCAGGAAGACCGGAGGTTTTACCGTCATTGGGGAATCGATCCGATTCGACTCGTGGGCGCAGTGGTTGCCAGCATTCGTGATTCGCATCGCATTGGAGGCACGAGCACACTCACTCAGCAGCTGTGCAAGAACTTCTTCCTGACGGTCGACCGCAGCGCTACGCGTAAGATTCACGAAATGTTTATGGCCCTGTTGCTGGAGCGGCGCACCACTAAAGAGCAGATATTGACGATGTACGCGAATGACATCAATCTAGGCCAGCGCGGCTCGTTCAACATCCGCGGATTCAGCGAAGGAGCCGCAACATTTTTTGGAAAAGACCTGACGGCCCTGACGTTACCGGAGGCCGCAACACTGGTCGGTATCATCCCTGCGCCAAATGGAGCGTATTCGCCAGCCAAGCACCCGGAGAAAGTAAAGGAGCGACGCAACCTCGTCATTACGGCGATGGCGGACATGGGGAAAATCACAAAGGACGAGGCGGCCAAAGCCAAGGCAACTCCGTTGAGCATTATTCCCGCAAAGATTGATTCGAGCGACGCGCCTTACCTGGTCGACTATATTCGTGAGGGTTTGCTTCGTGATTTTTCAGACGACGCGCTTATCAACGACAGCCTCAGCGTCTATACGACGATCGATCCGGAACTTCAGAGCGCGGCGGTAGAGGCTGTCAACAAAGGACTGAAGGCCGTAGAAGACATTCTGGCTCCGCGCTACAAGGGGAAGAAGGACGCTGACAAGCGGCCGCATCCGCAGGCCGCAATGATCGCTATGGAGCGCCGCACCGGTGGCATCGTGGCTATGGTCGGAGGAAGCGATTATGGCGCCAGCCAGTTCAATCGAATCACGCAGGCATTCCGGCAGCCCGGGTCCATTTTCAAGCCCCTGGTCTACGCTGCGGCAATCGAAGCTTCACAGGAAGCGCCCGTGGCATCAAAACCGGCGCCACCAGCGGACGCTGGGGGCGACCATGCTTCCCCGACGGAGCCCGGCTCAGACGGTTTTGGCACCCCGGCCGCGGTGCAGGAAAGCAGCGAAGGACAAAAGTTTACGCCCGTCACCATGTTAGTGAACCACCCCGTTACCTTTACCTACGATGGGACGCAAACCTACGAACCGGGAAATTTCCACGACGAATATGAAAAGTATGGAGATCCGGTTTCCGTTCGAGTGGCTTTGGAACATTCGTTGAATGTGCCCACGGTTGAAGTCGCCGAGATGGTCGGATATGACCGGGTCGCTGCTCTGGCAAAACGCGCCGGCATGAATGGAAAAATAAAACCATTTCCGTCCATTGCCCTTGGCGCATTCGAAGTCACGCCCATCGAAATCGCGCGCGCCTGGACAATATTTGCGAACGAGGGAAAACGGCTGGAACCCCATGCCCTGCTCCGTGTAGTCGGTGCCGATGGCAAAGAGAACAAGGCCTACAAGTATTCCGAAACTCCCGTCCTCTCGCCGCAGGTGGCCTATTTGATGACCCATCTGCTGGAAGGAGTGATTGCACAGGGTACTGCCGCCAGTGTTCGATCGCGCGGATTCGACCTTCCCGCTGCCGGAAAGACGGGTACCTCCCGTGATGGATGGTTCGCCGGTTACACGAAGGACTTCCTGGTGATCACGTGGGTGGGATTCGACAACAACGACGATTTGAATGTGGAGGGCGCCAAGTCTGCGTTGCCCATCTGGACGGATTTCATGATCAAGGCCGCGCAACTATATCCCCCTCTCAATATCGACGAGATGGAATTCACTGCGCCGGAAGGCATTGAGTTCGTGAAGATCGATTCGACCAGCCACCTGCCCGCGAACTCGGCCTGCCCTGAAACTTATTCAGAAGCGTTCATCATTGGAACAGTTCCCACACAGATGTGTCCATTGCATGGCAATCCAGTAACTCGAACAGTACACGGGATTGGAGAAGCTGTCGGCGGGTTCTTCAAGGGACTTTTCAGTTCAAAACCAGATACTCCCGCATCGCCTTCCACTTCTTCTCGCTGACTCCGGGAACCGCCAACAACTCCTCGATTCGCCTGAATCCACCCTTCTTTTCCCGGAAATCGACGATACGCTTTGCCAGCACAGGTCCGACACCAGGCAGCCGCTCCAATTGTTCAACGGTAGCCGTATTCAGATGGAGGACCAGAACAAGGACTGCAATCGTTCTCATTATTTGCGTCCATACCTGTTTGTAACGAAATTGCTGGCAGCGGTGCGATCGGTGAGTCGACCTTCAAGCTGCTCGTCCTCAACGTTCGTCAGAATTTCCTTAAACAGAGGCCCTGGTCTAAATCCCATCGCAATCAGATCTTCTCCGGTTATCAGAGGTGCGGGCGATATGTCTTCTGTTGTCCAGCTGCGAAGCTTGTTCAGCGAATAGTTGTAATTCTCAAGGTCGGCATCAGATGACGACCTGCAAATTCTCTCGAGCTCCAGATGGTCTTCGAAACGAGGCAGCCGGAAGAACTTCTTCAATGCACCGATGTTCATATCGCGCACGGTATGGAACTGTGGGATTCTTGTGACAAGGCATACCGTGTGGTTGATTTCCGATCTGGAAAATTTCAGCCGCTGCATGATTCTTTCGACTTCGGCAACCTGCATCTCGTGTAGAAGCACGGCCATTGCAAGATCCGATGCGACTTCGCGGTGCAGCAGTCCCAGACACTGCGCCAAATGGCCGTTCCAAACAACCTCCGGAAGCACTTCCCTAAGCAGACCGGAGTCATGAAGCATCTGAAAACCGGTGCCGGCATGACCTTCAGTAAGGATTCGAACGATTTCACCCTGGATGCGCTCGATACTCACCTGATGAATTTGCGGGGCCATGGTACACACCGCATTCCAGGTTTCAGGCTCAATCGTGTATCCAAGCCGAGCGCCGAATCGAATGGCGCGTAGTATTCGAAGTTTGTCTTCTTCGAATCGCCGGGCAGGATCACCAATGGCGCGAACGATCTTTGACGCAATGTCCTTCTGTCCGGAAACATAATCCAGCATGGTTTTCCCAATGGGATCAAAGAGGAGTCCGTTTATCGTGAAGTCGCGGCGCATGACATCTGTCCTGGCATCGGTGAAGACTACGCCGGTCGGCCGGCGGCCGTCGACATAGGCCTCATCCGAACGAAACGTGGCGACTTCGTAAGGATGACCCTGGTGGATCACAAGCACCACGCCGAACTGCGCACCTATCGCCTCGGTGCGCGGAAACATTTTCATGATTTCTTCAGGTCGCGCGCTGGTGGCAATGTCGTAGTCGGCTGGTTCCAGGCCCATCACCATATCACGCACGCAACCTCCCACCAGATACGCCTCATATTGCCGGTCGCGAAGTTTCTGAATGATCTCGATGGCCGAGTCCGGCTTCATGTTGCTTATGATACCTTTTCCCCGGAGGTTTTATGTCGTTCAAGGGAGTGGACTTTTACCGGATGGATGATCTGCTTGGCGAGGAGGAAATTCTCGTTCGAGACACGGTGCGCCGATTTGTCGACGAACAGGTAGTGCCCATCATCGACAAACACTTTGAAGATTCCACCTTTCCCTCTCAACTGGTCCCGCAAATGGCGGCGATGGGACTTCTTGGCGGAAACCTCCCTGAAGAATATGGATGCGCCAACATGAACAACGTGGCGTACGGACTGGTCATGCAGGAACTCGAGCGAGGCGACAGTGGCATTCGAAGCTTCGTAAGCGTGCAGGGGGCGCTGGTCATGTATCCCATCCATGCATTCGGATCGGACGCGCAGAAGAAAAAATGGCTACCACCGCTGGCCAGGGGTGAAAAGATCGGATGCTTTGGATTGACCGAACCGGACCACGGCTCCGATCCCGGCGCCATGGAAACCCGCGCACATCGAAAAGGTAGCGGGTTTGTCCTTAACGGAACGAAACGATGGATTACAAACGGAACCATTGCGGATGTTGCCATCGTGTGGGCCAAACTGGATGGTGAAGTTCGTGGCTTCATTGTGGAGGCCGGAACGCCGGGATTTCAGGCGCCCGAAATCAAAAACAAACTGTCGCTGCGGGCTTCGGTGACATCCGACTTGAATCTGGATGATGTTGAAGTGCCAGAAGACAGTCTGCTGCCAGAAACAGGCGGTATCCGATCACCGCTGATGTGCTTGAACCAAGCGCGCTACGGTATCGCGTGGGGAGCGCTGGGCGCTGCCATGGCGTGCTATGAATGGGCAGTCGACTATACGAAGCAACGCACGCAATTCGGGAAACCCATCGCATCGTTTCAACTCGTTCAGGAGAAGCTCGCCTATATGCTTACGGAAATCACGAAGGGCCAGCTGCTGGCCTGGCGTCTCGGAAGGCTTAAGGACGCCGGGAGAATGCACTTCACGCAAACATCACTCGCGAAAAGGAACAATGTCCGCATTTCGCTGGAAACCGCCCGTCTGGCGCGCGATTTGATGGGAGCCAGTGGAATTACTCTGGAGTATCCGGTTTTCCGTCATATGTGCAATCTGGAATCCGTCTATACGTATGAAGGCACCGACCACATTCATACGCTGATACTTGGCGAACACATCACCGGAATTCCAGCCTACACATGACCTGAAGGAGCGAGGGGCTTTCTATGGATGGCCCCTCGCTCCCCAATTTATCGGATGTTGCGGTAAGCGGTGTCGTGTTGAAAGACTTTCCGGTAGATGCTTTGACCGAGAATCGGCATGTTGATATCGACCATATAGCTCACACTGATCTTCAACGACTGACCGTAACCGGAGACGGCCACCTGATCACCGCGAAGATCGATAAGTAATTCTTCGGCCCGGGTCAGAACGAGCGTGCGTACTTCCTTGCTTGGCCGGTGGTCGTCGCCGCAGACCTCCACGATGTACTGGAGGTAATCATCCAACTCCTTATCCTTGTTGCTGGCGATAATGTAATCGTAGGCGAGGCTGAAATAGAAGCCAGCGAGGAGAATCCACAAGAACAGGACAATGAGTCGGGTTTTTCTCTTACTGGCTTTTTCCGTCATTCAACCTTCTGCGACGAACGTTACGAACTAGGTCTTGAGCCGATAGTCGTCCTTTGAGCAGACCCAATACATGCCGCCGGGCATTCCCGCGGACTTGATCACGCGAGTCGCCACCATTGGTGTCGAGCACTGAGGGCACGGCTTCCCATGTTGAATTGAATCCTTATCTTTACCAAGACTAGCGCGCGCTGTCTTGCTGAGCTTTCCTCCCGATGCCATAGACTGATACCTCCACTGAAATTAAAGACAGCCATTATGACACATTCCCCCGTCATTGATTCTCGCCAAGCAGTCGCGCAAATTGCTCTGGAGTATCGATATCACGGAGGACACCCGCATTTTCCACAAAAACTTCGACCACTCGCTCAGGCATCCGTTTAACGACCGTATTCAGCCCCTGATCGGGGGAGATTTCCAGGATCTCATCGAACAGGTCGACTGCAAATACAACAGGATGCCCTCTCCGGCCACCATGGACGGGGACGACAATGCGGCCTGGCGCAAGCCGGGTGACAAGCGCATCAATCGTTTGCCGATCGATCATCGGGTGATCCACAAGAAATATTGCAACGCCATCCAGTTCAGCTGGCAGAGCGCGTATGCCTGCCTGGACTGAAGTACTCATGCCTTGTTCGTAGTTGGGGTTGTATGTCACCGGAACATTCGGGAACGCCTTCGCTATCTGGTCGTAGTGATGTCCAGCGACTACAATCACCGGCTCAATTCTGGCCGAAGAAATCGTGCCAAGTATCGTTGCAAGAAAGGACTGTCCGCGATACTGAAGCAGGGCCTTGGGACTGCCCATCCGTTCGGACTTTCCGGCCGACAATATTATGGCGGCGATCATCAGCGCCTCAATGACTCAATGCGTACAGGATAATGTTGAGCGCATGCCGGTAAGCATATCCGGTGAACCGCATGGGATATTCCGGATCGTCAGCCCATTCGTAAGCGTCTCCCAGATCGGTATTGTGATTGATCACGACCATGAGTCTTCCCTTCTCGTCGAAGATCCCTTTGCATTCACCTTCGAATCCATCCTGTTCGTATGTGACGCCATAGTAAACGTAGGCAAGGCTGGGGACCTGCATCACTTCGTCGATATCAAAAAAGGAGTGGAATACCGGATGGTTGAGGGGAATGTCCTTGATTTCGAGTGCCGGGAACACCTTTTTCATTTGAGCTTCCAGGCTGGCCCACTCGGTACTTCCCCAAAAGTCGTCCATAAACCAGAACCCACCACGAAGAAGGTATTCCCGCATGATTGCCGCGTCTTCCATGGTCAGCGTCATCTGTCCCACTTCGCTCGAATACACCAGTGGATATCGGAACAACTCCGGATCGTTGATGGCGACCACGCGCCCCTGATCTGCGATATCGAGGGTCGTGAGGCGTTTCAATCCCTGGATCAGCAGACGATCTGCCTTCGGGTAGTCCGTATACCAGTTCTTATAGTGGCCCGGGATTCGTCCGTTGTAGATGAGACGCGCAAGAATAATCTGATTGGATGGCAGTGGTCCCTGTTGGATCCGCTTCGCGTCTTGATAATTGCCGAAATACCCAAGCTCATTCTGAGAGAGAAGCACACCGGCAACGGTCAGTATGACAGCGAATGCGGCGGCGAAGAGCCTCATGGTATTTCCTGTATTTCGGATTTGTAGATATGAAGGCCACGGGCCATTTGTTGCTATCATAGCGACTGGAACGTAACCTCTACAATGGCCAAAACGATCATCCGGCACGCCACCAGCGAAGACTTCCCCGTTCTGCTCGAAATTGACACCGCCAGTTTTCCGGAGGAAACAGCCTACAATTCCAAAGAGCTCTCCTATTTCATGAATCAGACCGGGGCAGAGACGATCGTATTGGAACGGGGCGGCACAGTCGCCGCCTTTTTAATCGTGGAAGTCGACAATCGGAAGAGGACGGGTACGGTTGTAACCCTGGATGTTCGAGAAGACTCTCGGAGGCTGGGCTATGGATCCCAACTACTTCAAAGGGCCGAGGAAATTGTCACCGAACACGATGCGTGGCAATTCAGGCTTCAAGTGGACGTGAACAATGAAGGAGCGATTGCGTTTTACGAAAAGCATGGGTTTCAACGCTTCCGCAAATTGAGCCGCTACTATGCCGACGGTCACGACGCCTGGCTAATGATCAAAACACTTCCGCAAGACGACGGTAAGTAACGCTCAATTCCTCAGACAACACTCGAGTCTCGCCGGTGATCGTCATGAAATTCGCGTCACCAATCCAGCGTGGCACCACATGCATGTGAAAATGCTCGCGAACTCCGGCGCCGGCACAATGTCCAAGGTTCATTCCCATGTTGAATCCTTCCGGGCGATACAGTTTGCGCAATGCACCCATGCCGCGCTGTGCCAGCACCATCATTTCAGCCGTCTGTTCCGGCGACGAGGCGACGAAGTCTGACGTATGCGGGTATGGAACGATCATGAAATGACCGAGGGTGTATGGGTACAGATTCAGGATGATAAAATTGTGCCGGCCCCGATAAACTATCAGTCTATCCCTGTCTTGACTGGTATCTGCAGCATCCACACAGAACGGACAAGATACCGGCGTAGCGCCCACCGACGCCATGTAGTCATAGCGCCATGGGCTCCACAGGTTTTCCATTCTACGCGTTGCCGGATGTGGCAGGCGGTATGACGGCATCAGTTCCAGATGCTCCGTCACCGTTGATCAGATCCTTGAGTTCCTTGCTGGGCTTGAAGTATGGGACACGTTTGGCTGGGACGTCCACCTTTTCGCCGGTCTTCGGATTCCGGCCCACGCGTGCGTTCCTTTGACGGACTCGAAAACTGCCGAACCCTCGCACTTCCAGTTTGTCGCCGGTCTTCAGTGCCTTGATTACACTTTCGAACATAGTGTCGACGATGACTTCAGAATCCTTCCTCGTCAACTCTGTAACCTTGGCTACTTCTTCAACCAGATCTGCCTTGGTCATGATCTATAGCTCCTTTACTTCCACAAATATTGAAATCGAATCTGAGACTTGAGGGTCTTCCCGCTAAACGGCATCAGAGGGGAAATATCGCCAGTCAACACATCCATCAGAGTCGTGCGCTGCCGGTTGTTACGGATTAAAGTGGGACGTCCAGAAATACCGGCAAGTTTTGCGGTCATATCCACCGCATCCTGAAAATCGCCTGTAGCATCGATCAGTTGACGCTCCCTGGCATCTCTTCCACTGAAAACCCGGCCATCGGCCATACTTTTTACCTGCTGCAAATCCATCTTCCGGCCATCGGCGACGGCCTGAATGAACTGACCATACATATCATCAATAAGCGATTGAAAATAGGCTCTCTCACGTTCCGTCAACGATCTGGAAGCCGAGCCGGCATCCTTAAACTCGCCGGTCTTGAGCACAACTTCTTTCAATTTTGCCCATTGCATCAGGTCGCCGTAATTGACCCACTCGGCAATGACACCGATGCTTCCGACGACACTTCCCGGATTCGCAATGATCTTATCCGCGCCGCAGGCTGCATAATACGCGCCGGATGCGCCCACGCTGGACATATATGCGACTACGACCTTGTGATTGCGCTCGCGCAGCCGCTTGATCTGCGAATAAATTTCCTGGGAAACCGCGACTCCGCCGCCGGGCGAATCGATATTGAGAAGGATTGCGGGGACCGAGTTGGAATTCTCGTATTTTTGCAACTGTTCAACCACAGGGCGGGAATCGATCAGTTCACCCTGAATATCCACGACTTGAACGCGGTCGCCGAACGCGAGGTCACCACCCTCGCTGTCGCCAATCGTGAGAACGATGGCGAATACAGCAATGACCAGAAGAACAAAGGCTCCTCCGCCAAGGAGGAGCCATATGAGCATGCGATTTCGCATAGTACTGTCTGTAATGGACTAGCTGTTATCTTTGCCGTGGAAAAGGTCGGCAAGGGTTGCACTGCCATCCGCAGAATCGCGATAGCTGCCATAGTCGCCGTGGTCGCCTTCTTCGGATACCGCACGCTGACTCAGGCCAATCTTTCGCTCACTCGGCGTCATCTTGATGATTCGGAATTCCACGACTTCACCAACAGGAAAGCGATCCTCGGGTTTACTCTTTCCATCGGGATCTTCGAACTCCGACACGTGACACAGTCCTTCGATCCCCTCTTCGATTTCGATGAATACTCCGAATGGAGCATGCCGCACAATCTTGCCTTTGACCGTAGATCCAACCGTGTGCGCAGCAAAGAACTGTTCCCAGATGTCCGGCTGGAGTTGCTTGATGCCCAGCGAAAGGCGGTGGTTTTCAGTATCGATGTTGAGGATCACAGCTTCCACATGTTCGCCCTTCTTCAGTACTTCAGAAGGATGCTTGATTCGACGCGGGGAAATGTCGGAAACGTGAACGAGACCATCAATTCCCTCTTCCACTTCGATAAACGCACCGAAGTCGGTTAGATTTCGCACTCGGCCAGATATTACCGAACCAATGACATAACGTTCGGCGAGCGTCGTCCATGGATCCGCTTCGGTCTGTTTGAGACCGAGCGAAATCCGGCGATTCTCCATGTCCATTTCCAGAACCACGGCCTCAATGTCCTGGCCAACCTGAAGAACTTTGGAAGGATGTTTCACGCGCTTGCTCCATGACATCTCGGAAACGTGAATCAGTCCTTCAACTCCAGGCTCCAGTTCGACGAATGCTCCGTAATCGGTCAGATTGACAACCTTCCCCTTGACGCGAGCGCCCGGTGGATACTGATGGCGTACCAGGGACCATGGATCGGCCTGAAGCTGTTTGTAACCCAGCGATACACGCTCTTTCTCCCTGTCGTATTTCAGTATCTTGACGGTAATCTCGTCACCGACATTAAACAGTTCCGATGGATGGTTGACGCGTCCCCAGGACAGATCGGTAACGTGAAGCAATCCATCAATGCCGCCGAGATCGACGAATACCCCATAATCGGTGATGTTCTTTACGGTTCCACGAACCTCCGCATCTTCCTTCAGAACTTCAAGCGTAAACGCCTTCTTGCGCGCCTGCTCGCTCTCGAGCACCACCTTGCGCGAAAGCACAATGTTTCCGCGCTTTCGATTCAGCTTGATGACGCGGCATTCGATTTCCTTGCCTCGGAGATAGTCCAGATTCTTCACCGGGCGTACATCAATCTGGGATCCTGGAAGAAACGCCCGGACTCCGATATCGACTGAAAGTCCGCCTTTGATGCGTTCGATCACGCGTCCTCGAATGATGAGGTTTTCGTTGAATGCCTTTTCTACATCTTCCCAGATTCGAACTTTTTCGGCTTTTTCCTTCGAGAGAATGATGTGGCCATCGTAGTCTTCGGTGTCTTCAAGAAGCACATCAATAACGTCACCGACGGCAACAGCAAGAACGCCATTGGGTTCCACGAACTGGTTGAGGGGGATGATTCCTTCAGATTTGTAGCCGATGTCGACGATAACATCCGTATCTGTGATTTTCAGGACGGTTCCCTTCATCACATCGCCCTGAGCAAATTTGCGGGCACCATACTGATCTAGAAGTTGCTCGTAAGTTTCTTCGTCCTCGCCTCCTTTTTGGATAGGAAATTGGCTGGGAACGGGCTCATCCTTACGGACGCGCTCCTGTCCCGCCAATTTTTGGGGTTCGTTAACCATGTTGTTTGTTTCCTCCTGAGAA
>Ga0184628_10000298_pt1 | contig 28312 bp, 59 predicted proteins | sample PLM4_5_b1_FD_133149 | JGI IMG/M metagenome (GOLD analysis project Ga0184628, IMG submission 133149) | Groundwater sediment microbial communities from an aquifer in East River, Colorado, USA - PLM4_5_b1 | ecosystem: Environmental > Terrestrial > Soil > Riparian zone | place: USA: East River...
ATCTTAGCTTTATTTAATTAAACGCAGGAGAAAAAATCAACGGGGACCTGAGCATAAAATAAAATTTGGTTTACAAACCTCGATGACTTTACTGCGAGTATTTGTCAGTGTCGTGCCGTAAACCTGCGGCTGCGTTCCAGCACTCGTGTAAACAGTGTAGATGTTGATAGCTACGAATGCAGAGCAAGCAAGCAGGCAAATAGAAACGGCCAGGATTGACGCTTCTAGTATAAGTAGTTCAATCCCAAAGTGGCTGCGGCGCATAGTTGTACTCCTTTTGTATATGTATTTGTATCTGCGGCTATTTTAAACGTGGGTTCGAAAATGGCGCAGGTGTCCAGCAAAAAAGTCAATTAGAATTCTAAATAGTCGTTTTCAAAATGGTCTGCCGAAGGGGTACTAAGCAGTGCGACCACAGCGTTCAACCGCTGTAAGTCGGCCATAATTCGGTAATACTCCAGTGCAACTTTCCCCTCCAGGATTCCCGCTGCTCCACTTGCCCGCAGTTTCTCCAGTCCCTCTTGCACTTGCCCAAGTAATTTATTATTGACAGATTCAAAATCAACCTGGGAAGGGGGCACATCGAAGGGCGCATACAAGCCGAATGGGTTATAGACCTCCAGAATGGCGGGTGTTGCCAACTGCACGTCGGCAATTTCAAATAGCGCAAGCCTGACCTGCTCCCAGTCCCTACTTTTCAGAAAATATGAATCAAAGCTGCGCTCGTCTATTGCGGCCAAGGTGTACGCAGTCTTGTGGCGGGACAGGACCAGCTTCATCAGTGGATACTGGGGAGGCCACGCACACAGGTTGTCGCACTGCACGCTTCTTTTCTCAATAAGGATTTTCAAATCAGCAGGAGGAAGGGGTACAGGGCCGCTGTTAAGCAAGCCCTGCTTTATGTTCACTAGGGAAGGGCGGCGAACGATACGCCGAAGGAGGAAGTCGGGGTCGCTGGGGGATGTAGCGGTTAACGTGACCGACTTACGGGTCGTAGTGGATGGGCCACCGTCCCGCAAGTCGGCTATTAATTTGTGCGTCACAGCACTGTCACCACGGTGTCAGGCTTTAGGGTAATGCGGCCAGTCGTCGTTTGGATAATGACACGAGTCTTTGTAAATCGCTTTGACTTCACGATGTACGTCTTACCTTTATAGGTGAACATGTCACCCTGCTCCAAGTATCTGGCCTGCATGTTTTAATCCCCAAGTCCAAACAACCATGCGTAGGGCGTAAGTTCCCCACCGTTTTTCACGTCGTTAATGTCGTCTTCAATAGCATCCATCGCCTGACTGTACATACCGAACGACTTCGCAACACTGGCAGCGTGCGTGTACAACTTTGCCAGGACCTCATCACGAGTATACTTCAAAACTACAATATCCACCGCAAAAGTAGCAGTGATAACCGTAACCGTGTCATCCTTCTCCGAACTCACAGAAGCATCACCCGTAATCTCCAGGCCACTGTCGGACGGCTCAATCTTGATACTCGCCTCGTACTGCGTATTTTCCAAAACGCTCACAGCCAACCACCTTCCGGCTTTTCAGCCTGTGCATTGTAATTCGAAACAGCCAAGTGCTGCTCCGTCGTAAGTGTGTGTGCTGGCCCAACGCTTAGAAAACCACGCTGGTCCTTCACCAAATCCCAAACGCCTGCACTCCCATCCGTGAAGTGGTAGGTGATGGCGTTACCAACCTTTGACACGACCTTGAGAACCTCCATGTCATCCCCCGTTCATTACAATCGGCAAAAACACCTGGACACTTTGACAATGCAGCGTGCCGCTTACCTCACAGTCGCCCAACGTGCAATACAGGCAGAAGTCTGACGCCTGGGCACTGGCAACTGCCAACAGTATAAGGCACAACGCCACAAAAGTCAAGGTCAATAGTCTACGCATAATTTTTTAGTATTGCAGTGACCTCCCGGTTCACATTTTCAAAAACCTGCTCGTGCGTGGGGCAGAAGACACCACCCCAGGACAGCGATTCCTTTTCCGTGCCACGCTCCAGGGCTTTCAGTGCTGCCTGCACTTCTTCAAATTCAACTTGCCCCTTCTTAACAGCCCGCAGGAACGCCAGCTTGTTGGCCGACAGTCCCAGGCCACCGTACAGAGCCAAGTCTTTCAGGGCTTGATACAAGTACAAGGCGTTGGCTGCGGCCTTCATGTTCGTGTTATCGTCCCAAAACTTCTGCGCTGTGTTCTGTGCCATGCCTCGGAACGAGTAGATGGTGTTGGGACCAAGGAAGAACCTGCGGTTCAAGGCGAACTTTTCGAATTCCTTCGTGAACACTGCGTAGTTCGTTCGGTCAAAAAATAGCGGCAGCACGGCGTTGGGATTCCCGGCGCACAGCAGCTTGCCGTAGAAGCGCACGTCCCACACGGTTACGTCGTCCTTCCCGTTTTTAAAGTGTGCGCTCTCCTTGTAGGGCGTCAGCCCCAGGTACTCACCAGGACCATGGGCCACGACTCGCAGAACGTCGCAATCGGACGTTTCCAGCGCAAGACCATACGCACGAGAACCAGTTGTAGTTTCAAAAAGTGTTTCCATTCCATACCTCTCGTGTAAGCAAATCTTACAAAGTGCCTCGTCATTACGCACGTAAACCTTTTCTTGATACGCCCCACAAGCACTACAATTCGTGTACCACAGTCGCATGGTTATTCAACCTTTTGAACTTTCCAAAGTAACGCACCCACCGTATTTTGGGCAGCGTCTTAACACGAGTCAAGCCCAACACATCACGACTTTCAGCTATCGTTAGGCCATTGCGCCTTGCATGGCGATAAGCTACCCTTCGGTGTTTTACTTCCCCGCTAGCATCCACAACGTGCCATTCGGCCTGAGTCACGCCATGTTTCCAAAAGTTAGCGGCCTTGTACACTGTACCTTCATGCCCATGCTCCGGGTCTGCAAAGGCCACAATGCAGTCGTAGGGATAGTCTACCATCAAAAGTTTCGAAGTCAAGGCAATGAACTTGGTCAGAGGATATTCCTCCAGCCGTGGTTCAATCCTGCACATTCGTTTTATTTCAACAACTCGCTCAACCCCCAGGAAGCTTGCCTGATACGGGTTAACACCGTTGCCGTATACGATGACTGCGTACAGGGCGTTATCAGCGAACAACCCAAAACAAACGTTGCGCCCCTTTGGAATACAGCCTGAATAATGCCACGTTTCCACGAATTGTTTGGCTGTTTTGTAGTCTACACGCTCAACTCTAAATTCCACGCTAGCCTCGATTACTAGAAGGGGTCGTCACGCCTCTGAGAAGGGCTACAAGGTGCCTCTAGGTCGTTTCAGGTATCAGGGTGCCAAAACGAATTTAAGACGCCTCCTAGCCCTTCCTAGAGCCTTTTTAATCCTCGTCGTTCCTGTAAAGCTGTGCGTGCAAAATCCGCATATCCTCGTCAAATCCCCGGTCAGGCTCCGTGAAGTGGACAGCCAGGAAGCCCGACGCCACAATCCCGACAATAACCCAACCGTACCAGGGCAAGGCAGTGGAGATTAGCATGACCATGCCGTACACAATGTACAGCGTTGACAAGGCCAAAACAACGGCGAAAACGCCCAACACGCACAGCCCGTACCAGCGCAGCAAACTTACCAGTTCCAGGTTTCCAAGTTTTCCGAAAATATCACCAAGTTTCATCCGTAACGCTCCCTTTCCTTCATAGCATAGCTTACCATAATACAAGTGATACCAAGCATTGACAGGCCAGCAATCAAACCAAGCAGAAGATTTTCTGTTGCCAACCAGCACACTAAAATTACAACGACCAACATCAAACAGCCGTATCCTACCTTTTCCAGCAGGCTTGACACGTTCACTTCTTTAATCTTCATTTGCCATCCATCCTCGTCACGTCGATAACTTCAACCACCCAGTAGCCCGTTACATTTGGGTCATTCTCACACTGGTCGCACACCTTTTGATACGCCTGACCGTTGTACTCCGCTTCTACGTCCCTGGTTTCTAGGGCATAGAACTCATCTGTTTCAATGTACTGCACAAAGACCGCAACCTTGTACTTCAATCGCCCCCCTTGTTCCATCCGATGAGGATGAGAAAAAAGGCCAAACCCAGGCAGAACAGCCCGATGAGCGCAACCCCGGCAGCAGCTTCGTCACCGGGTTTTACACTTTGCAAAATTGACAGCGCAAACAGCATCATTCTGAATCTCCTGCCTGGGGCATGAATGCCCAAAGATTTTGCTCCAAAACCATACACACCTTGTCGGCCTGTTCGTAGTCACTTTTCTGCTCTTGCAGCGTCAAGTCTGCAAAATCAGTAACCATCTGCCGACGCCAGCGGTCAACCTTTTCTGCGGGCATCGTCCAGCTTCCATCTGGATTGAACGTGCCGCACGTGAACATGTACTTCATCCAGTGCATCCAAATTGCGTGCTGGACAGCAGCCAGTTTTTCCCGTAGCATTGCGATTCCTTTCAAAAAGTGGGGGCCGAAGCCCCCTTTTGCTTAGACCAGACTAACACGGTTCAAGTGCGTGGTCTTCACACCGTTGAAGTCCGTGTGCTTCGTGACCGTACCCTTAATGTGGCGAACACCGGCCTGCTGCTCTTTGGCATACCAGAGGACCGCATTGCCGTCTTCCGTGACAGCCTTTGTCTGGTAGCTCGTGCCCCACTCGCTGTCCTTTTCCTCACTGGACAGCACTGTGACAACCAACTCCATGCGCTGCTTAATGGCCCCGATGTGCGCCCCTGTCTTCACGTCTTTAACGTCCCAGTACCCCTTCACAGCGTAGGCGACCAACTTCAGGTCCCTGGCAGTCAGAACATCCTTCTGGACAGCGGCCAACAGGTCATAACCAAAACTAGAAGTCGGCGGCGTCTCCAGCACACGCACCAGGGCATTCCCTGCAACCACGAAGTCCTGGACCTCAATGGCCTCTGCGTTCTCCTGAGCCTCAATCGTCAGGCGTGCTGCACGTTCTGCCGTGGCTTGTTTGTCAAAGCCGTACAGCCGGATGACCTGCGCAACTGCCGCCAAGTAAAGCCCAGTCTGGAAGGTTGCAACGTCGCTGTTTGCCTGCGTGAAGTGTTTCATTTTCTGGTCCTTTTTCTAAAACCCGTTTAACTCGTCTGTCACCATTCTAGCAGGCTTTCCCCAAAAGTCAAGGGTAATCTGGTGCCACTTCAATCGGGGCAGCAACCTCCAGCTTCCCGGCGTCCCCGTAGCGGCCTTGCAGCGAGTCAGTGACCACAGACTTAGCCTGCTGCCAGTTTTCTGCCGTAACCGTCACGCTGCCGCTTGTTACCGTTTTGTCCCTGCGAGTGAGCTTAAAACCAACCAAATACTTCGGCATCAGTACAACTCCCTTGCCCTATTCCAAACGGGCTTCTCCACAAGCCCCAACGCCTCCTTCCCCGCTTCCTCCGTCTCAAACCAGTACCAGTCGTGCTCCGGGTTCGCCGCCTTGTTCGGCGTAACCTGCACCCAGTTCCGTTTGGTCAGAAAATTGAGGCCAACGTACCAGCCTGGACCAACCCAAATTAGTTCAATTGTCATTGTCCACGACCTCTGCGTCAATTTCAGAAGGAGACTCAAAATACTCCGCATTCTCAGGTGCGAAGCTGAAGAACTCCTGGAAAAAATTCTTGCCCCATCGCTTGTAAAAAACCTCGTCGCCCTGCACGCTAGGAACATAGAACCCAGGTCCATCCCATACAATAAATCGTCTCATTGTTCATTCTCCCATAGCAAGTTGAATCCAAAAATCTCGTAAATCTCGTAGTTTTTCGAAAAATACCTCCGTGCCTTTTCAAATCCATCCCTCAACGTGTCTGCATCGCATTCAAAAGAGGCCACGAACATGCGCCCCTTCAGCGTTACCGTTGCCTCAAACTGCCAGTGTTTCATATTGCCCTTCCGATTTGGTCAAGAAAAACTTTGCCATCGACTTCAATTTTGATATTCCCGATAACGCCACCTGTCCAGAAAACCTCCGCAGGGTTAATTTCCCACATCCAGCGGTTTACGTCGGTCACTTGACACGTCGAAACGAAGAACGCCTGTTCCCGTACCGACCAGTAGGTAATTTTTAGTGTTTGCATAGCTCAAGTCTACTCCAAAGTGGATAAAAGTCAAGGTTTAATGTCGATTTTTGATAAATTATTCAAAATGTGCGTAGGGCAAACGTATAACTAGAATGTTTGTTAACAAAACTCTAACAAAACTCTAACAAAACTCTAACAAAACCCCTTGACTTTTTCCAGTAAAATGCATTATAATTAACAGCGCAGCGCCAAAGAAAAAAGATGTACACACAGGCCAGGGGAAACCCTGGTTTTTTGTTGCCTGCGTTTCTGTATTAGAAATGCGGCCATGCCGCAACTTGTCATGCGGCCACCAAACAAAAAGGGACCTGGAGTATTTAATACCCCCAGGCCCCGCTACTTGTGCGTTTTGGAATTAAAATTTGTAATATGATAAACGAAACACGCACAAGCCCTGGTGTTTTGGTCCTTCTCAGTGGAGTCCACCTAACCGTTCCCTGACTAGATAGTGATATGGCCGTTGGTTACTTCCCGTACATACGTCCCCAACAGGCCAGTGTGCGGTGCTGTGTAGGGGCATATTACGTGCAGCAGCTTCCCCGACAGCAAGTAGTAATCGAACAGTTCAGGGGCAACCACTGCGTAATTCACGTTCATGCTGGTCGCCCCTGAAACTAAGTCGTCTCCAAAATTCAACACAGAGCCACCGGTAAAATGAAGACGAACCATTCGATTCTTGTACTCGACTCGTTGCACACCTTCAATACTTTCCCGTTCGCTCTGCGTAATCATGTTAGCACCCTACCCCACCCTGGTAGTGGAAGGAAAAATCAGCCAAGTTATCCTGACTGGTAACGTCCGTAGCCGCCACGTCGGTGTACGGGAAAATTGTAACCTGACTGGAGCGTGGCCCCATGATGCGTACCCGACCGTCCACACCTGTTCCAGTGCGGAAGACTTGACCGTCCGGTTCAAAGAGTAGTTCAACGAAGGCTTGGTTAATAGGTCCACAGTCATTTTCTATGTACACCCGAACCTCTGTGCCCTGGTTCAAGATGACTGGGAGGTACAAATTCAACAGCAGCAAAACTACCAGCAGGAAGTTCATGTGTCCTCGCTTTCTTTTTCAAAATGGTTAAGATAATATGGAATGTTTTCAACGCCTGGAAGGTACGGATAAAGGATGTGCAAGACCTCGTTGTTAAAAATGAAATAAATGAACAACTCAGGAGCGACCAGCGCATACTGCAAATTCGAAACCGAAAGCCCCGATATTCCACTGTACTTATGAAAGGGGCGATATTTTCCATTGCTCATAAAAACCGTGATGTATTCATCAAGACTTTCTAAATGCTCCACGTCGATAATCTCGTAGGAACCAAAGTATTTTGTAATTACCTCAAGGTCGTACATGTTGTGGCCTTTACATTAGAAAATGAGCAGCACAAACCACTGCGCAAAACAGCCAGCAGCCGATTGCCAGTGCCAGGAGGACATTACCGATTGCGTCCATGGTTTCACCTTTTGTTTTTGAAAAAGGGCACGTGCCAGAATTCCACTGGACTTGCGACGTGAGCGCTCACTCGCAGAAATGGTTTTCGTGCCCTGCTTGTCCCTGTCGAATTCAACGACTCCAGGCGGGGTTCCCATCCTGGCTATACGCTAAGGACAAAAAGTGGACAGGGAGGGAATCGAACCCTCAACTTCGGATTGCAAAACCGATGTTTTCCCATTAGAACTACCCGCCCGTACATCAACTCGCAGGCAGTTGGATTCGAACCAACGTCTGTGGCTCTGTGTGCCACCGTCCTAGACCGGCCTAGACTATGCCTCGATGCCCGTTATCTGTCTGCTATTGCAGAACAGTGGGCCCTTCGTTTCCACTTTTTAAGGTTGTGTGGAGCAACTATTGAACCCCCGAAGGAGCGCAGTGCCAGCGGCAGGACTCGAACCTGCACGTCTTTTGGACCACTGATTTACAGTCAGCTAGGCTACCTGCTGCCCAACACTGGCGTGTTTAGATTGTATCACAAATTGCCCAGGCGTCAAGGGCTACCACGATACCTCAACCAGAAAATCGCCCTTGTTTAACAGGCCCTTGGCTACCAGCGCAACCAAAACAGTGTGGGCTGACAGGTACGGCAGCTTCAAATGTTCTGGTTTGTAAGCGGCCAAGTCACGGTCGTCAACGTTAAATGAATATTCCGAATCGTTGCTGGCCTCTTGTTCTGCACAAAAGTTGAAATCCAAACCCAACTTTGCGGCCAACTCATCAAATTCATTGTAATCCATGGTTGTGAAGGTCTTGATTTTCATAATCCTTGCTTTCTAATAATCAACTCAGTAATCCCAACAGCCACGCACACTGCCATGCTAGCCACCAGCGCACCCATAATTGCCCCTTCCCTGCCGCTAACGTCCAGCCAGCGTGCCAGGAAGGGAACCAGGGCGATAGTGATGACCTCGCACACAGCGAGAACTCGCAGGAACAAGTTACCCATATTTTCTCCTTTAAAAGCGGCCATACAGGGCCAAGTTTTCAACCCTTTCTGCTGCCTACAAGCACAAAGCCCACAGGCTAAAAGGCTTGTATAACCATTTTCAGGTATGCACGTTGGGGCCAGTTGACCATATTGCCTGTTTATATCCCCGATTTATCTGGTCGCCGTAGCCGTACATTTTAGAAGCAGCAGAAAGCTTTGAAAACGTTGCACCGTTTTGCCCAGTTGGGGCTTTCTTCAGTAGAGGAAACGGTACTCCCTACAAACCCCGGCCAGTTGTGCAACTTTGGCTGTCCGGTTGTTGACTCGCTTCGTGGCGACCGTCGCATTCGTCTCACTAGACCATTTCGACACTCACGCCTTTCCGTGCGGGTTTGAATTTAGTTTGTGTCACCCCAGTTGGGGCTGTTTATTTAATACCTGCGAAGGGAAGGATGCTCCCCGTGGCCTTTGGACTCGCCTACTGCGCTTTACGGACCCAGTAGTTAACCTTGAAGTTTCCACCACGACCCCTTCGCAATTGCCGTGGTCCCCGTTCCCCCGTCGTAGTTTTCTACGACCTAGCCATTCGCTAGGGGAAGATTTTCAAAACAGGCATCGGAACGTATTGATTAGTTGTTCACCCTTTGACGTTATCGCCGGTTACTGTGAGGCGGCTACCGCCCGTTCCCTGCCTGTCACCATCTTACCACGTTTTCGCCGCCTGTCAATCCCTATCGGGGACAATTTTGTAAAATCCAGCTTCCTCTGAGTAATACCCGTTGCTCTCCCCGTTCCAGCGCAGGGTAACGCAGCCTTTGAAGGTGACAATGGAATAAAACGACCACGTGCCACTTTCACTGGCGTCAGGGCTATCCTGAAAGGTGCACACAGCACTGATAACCGTATCGCCCACAATGTCGTCCCAGTCGCCAACCACATCAGCCAAGTAGACCGACTCACAGCAGTCCTGGCGGTGCGTCATAAGGTATTGCTGTCCGTTGGAGTCCGTGAACAGCAGGCCATCGTTGTCTTCAACGGTAAACATTTCAACAGCCGTTATCTTCTTCCCTTCCAACTCGCTGAAGTCAATCGAACCAGTCCCACTAGGCCAACGCATCGTTTCAGTGCTCATCGTGTGCTACCTTTCATTCCAAAATTTGAATACAAACCTCATAAACCTCCCACGCTTCTTCAAACGCAAAGGTCTGTTGTGCTCGTTCGCAGTATTTTTTGAATTCCTTCAGGTCCTTTTCCGTGTACAGCCGTGCTTTGTTAATGTCATCAGAAAACTTGGCAACGAACTCCTGCCTTGCATACCAGCGGCCCTTGTTCTGGCTTTCGGTTTTCAACTTCACAGCGAAAAGTTTCATTGTGCGTTAAAACTCCCCGCAAGCTGCCGACGCCGACCACCAAACTCGATGGCCTCAAAGCTCTTGCCCATTGCCTGCTCCACAGTATACTTCGTTTCTATCAAATTGCAAGAGTTAAGAATGACCTCCTGCGGCGTTTCCCCGTTCACAGTGCCCACGAAGTCGGGGTTATTTCCCTTTTTCAAATCCACTAAGAAAACATGAAATGCCATTATATTTTTTCAATCTCCTCTACACTCAAAATATTAGCCATCTTAAACAGAGCCAACACTGCACTGATAGCATCCGATGCTGTACCTGCGTGCACGTAGCTCTCGCCTCGTGAACCGTCCAGCAGGAAGCTTACGCAGAAAAGTTTCATACTTCCTCCACAGTTAGAATTTGCAAAACAACGCCGGGGAATTCACGCTTCAAATTAGAAACGGCCTGCGCCGCATTCCCTCCCCATACTTCCCTACTTGCCGTTGCCCCTTGCGAAATAAATACGACCAAAAAGCGCTTAGAGTCCATTTTTAACCTCAAATTCCAGAACTTCAACTGCCCATTCTTCCGGGTTCAAAAACTCTGCTAAAAAGTAAGCAAAGGCCCCTTTAGTCCTTCGATACATAGGATATGGGGCAACGTAATAGTTATCCTCTGGATTCCAGTGCTTTTGGACAGACTTATGGAAGTATAGCCCAGTAGGGATATGCTTTAGAGCATACGCCTTGCCATATTTTCTGCCACTTTTCCTATGAGCTAAAGCTATTACATCAGGAAAATGCTTCATCATATTCACGCTGCCTTTCTGCTTCTTCCTTTTCCTCTATAAAATTGCTAAATGCCCTGGTACTAGCTTGCTTTAGGCTATCAGTATAGCACCAGCCTCGTTCTGCGTTTTCTAATGGTATAGGTATAGACCAGAAGGTTTTTCTAATTATCTTGTTAGTTCTATATATATACATTATACGTGTAATGCGCCACAACTCGCAGCCGTGGTATATTTTGTTGAATTCAAATACGTCGATGAACTCAATAGTGGACAAACCCGGCTCCCAACGCACCAGTTTCCAGCGCAGCCTGGACCCTTTTGGGTGGAATTTTTGACGCTTGCGTTGTACTCTCATTTTCTGCTCCTTGCATATATCACTAGAAGGGGTCAACGTGCCTCTGTAACGGCCCAGGTTGAACGGAAAGGGCCTCAGAGTACATTTATGTGTATGCACGTTCTGAGGCCCCTTAAATCGCTTCCTATTCGGTTTTTGATTTACGGGTCGAAGACCCCAACAACAAACACATCCCTGGCATCGACGCCGTACACTTTAGAAAATGTGTCGTCAACGTCTACACAATAGCCGCAGGCGTCAACCAGTTTGAATTGCCAGCGCAGCCACCTTTGCAGCAGCCACTTAATCAGAATATCCATATGCCGCCTTATCGTTAAAAACGTCCTCCCCATTGCGCAGCGCAACCCGCACCTTGCGCCGGTCTGCCCGAATGACACGCCGGATTTTGGCCTCGCTCCATTTTGAATTGTGCATAGAAAATTTACAAAGTTCGCACGTGCACCCCACGATGTGACGCCCATGTCCCAGGTTGCGCCGCTTGGGGTAGCGTTCAGCTACGCTGAAACCATCCCGGCGATACTGCTTGGTTTTAGCCTCAAAAATGTGGCGATGCGTGCGTGCCATGTTAACCTCCCATGCCTAGTGCGATTACTAAACAGATTGCTATAGCCAGTACACCTAGAAAAATGCCTGCGTTGCTGCCGCCATTTTCCCTCTCCAACTGGACTGGGGTGAAGACCTCCTGCCCTAGTTGGTCATTGTCCTGCCGCTTTGTAACGGCCAACACCAGAATGAAAACCAGAACACCTGCGCCGATAACCTCCACGCTTCAGTCCTTTCGGAAGGGGATAAAATCCTCATAGTCCAGTACAAGATACCACAGGAAGGACATGATGATGAACAGTAAACCATCCATGAAAACTACGCCGATGGCACCCAGGAAACCCCACTGGGTTACGCTCTGCTGCACCTGGGGCGATAGCGTGAGGCCCACAATCAGTGGCACAGTAGCCAGGAGGATGAAGGTCAACACGTCGTCCTCGTAGTCCTGGAAGTCCATCAAGAACATGATGAAAACGCCAAGGATAATGCAAAGAATTGCCCATCCCCCATTTTCGTTGTACAGCGGCGACCAAAGCAACGACCACAAGAAAGCGATAACAACTTGATTTAAAAGCTTTAACTTACGCACGGTTATTTTCCTTTACAATCTCCACCTGGGCAATCCTGTATGCTGCGTCCACACTTGGAGCAGCGTTCCTCCGACTTGCGCAAGTCCTCTTTGGTCACAGGTTGACCGTCCTTGCGCTCGTTGCCTGCGTCATCTTTGCGCATGATTCACTTTACTCCAGCCATCCCAACCGTTGAAGAAGACTTCGAAGTGCTCCCCATCCTCAACGTCGAACGTGTACTCCAGCGAACCCTCGTCAACCACTGGGGCATCAACCTGGACGGAATACGTGCGGAAAATGCAGGCGTGGCCCCAGTATTCGTCCTTGGCTTTTTGCGCAATGACGAACTCCAGGACTTTTTCTTTGGAAGAATAAAGGCCGATAAAGGACGTGGCCCCTTCACTGTCTTCCCATTCCAACATCCAAATTTTCAGGTCATTCATTGTTTTCCCTTTTCCCTCTCCAAAATAGTCCTACACTTTGCGCATGGGGGCGCAGGAATCGAACCTGCTTGTTTATTACTGGCGTTATCACGGTGCACCGTGTACCAGCTTTTTACCGTTTCAAACGGCCTAACCCCCTCGATACCCGCAAAGTCTCATTGCTTGCGCAATGTAGGCGTGAAATGACGCCTCGTTGTTCGGACCTACCCCAGTCTAGCAGAAAATTCTGCAAAGTCAAGGGCTACTTTAAAACCAACTGATATTCCTTGCCATCTGCGTTAGCGAACACGTAAATACCCAGTACAGTTGCCCTGTAATTATCGCACGTTATATCGTGCGGTATCATATCATAGAACAAGATGCCAGCATCATCTTCAGAAATGCCAAGGTCAACAGCTAATTTTGAAAAAACGTAATTATCACTGTACTTGTTGTCTTCTGCAAACTTGCAAACAACTGTTGCTGTGCTCAAATAGTCCAATGCCTCAAGTTCAGTTGCAAAATTTTCTGTATTATCAGAATAACCATCTGCATCGCCGTGCATGAAGTTAATGACAACTTGAAATTTCGGCAGTTCTCGTTCGCCTTTAATTTTGAAAACGGACAGATTCATTTTACTTTCCTTTTACGTAATCAGGATTCCACTCCCTCAACTGCACTTGCCCGTAGCGGCTGTCCTTTTCGGCCTCGTCAATGTGCACCGTGTATTCATCAGCCGCCATGTCATAGTCAACGATTCTACCAGCGTGGGGGACGCCTCGGTAGATAACTGTTACGTTTGCACCTATCAGGAAAAAACTAATAGTGTCAGACACTTTGCACTTGCCCCGACAACCCCAGGTCCGGTTGCGTATACACATCACCAACGGGAAACACACTGCGGCCACTGCGGTCTGCAAACTCGACCTCAAAGCGGCCCTTCCACGACTGGGCAATCCAAACCTTGCACCACGTCATGCCTTGCGTACCTGGGAGCCAGCAGAGGACCCAGGCTTCGTCCCCGATTTTCAAGCGTTCATTACTCATTGCGCCACCCTCCAAAAACTGTCCAGGAGCCAACACGAACGTCGCCCTGGTAGATTGAATGCTCATAGCAGCGACTTGCCCCGTACTTGCGGGCTTCGTCCAGGTTTTCAAATTCCTGGATAGCGAAGTACCCAAAGTTGGTCCAGTACACTCGATACATTTTAGTCTCCTTTGAATCAGATTCTTGCCTGCCACCATTCTACCAGGAATCGCCCAAAAGTCAAGGCTTAGAACCACTTCAAAATATCCCCAAACTTCAAAAACGGAGACTTGCGCCGCCCGCCCTTTTCCCATTGTCGCTTGGGGAGGCCAACGCCACGCTTGTCTTCATTTTCTGGAAAATGGGTGCCCATCTTCGGGAAGTTGGCGGCAAAGCACAGGTATTCAGCGTACTTCGCCTGCTTGTTGGTCACTAGGAACGTCCGGTATCCTCCAGGACGGATGCTGCGACCGTACACGTTTACACCGTACTGATTTAGTGTGCTCTCCACCGTGTACATATTTATACTACTTTTTGCAAATTCAAAACGGGTTAATTGCCCTTTGAACTTGACCATAACCCAAATTGTTTCCAGGAACGAGAAAATATCCATAATCCTCCAAAATGCAAAAAGCCACCTGGGTTTCCCCAAGTGGCCTACTTTCAATAATCCAGCGTGCTCGGTTCGCCGTCAATGTCAACGCCGATAGCGTTATATTTAACGGCCATTGCCATTTCGTAATGCTCGTAGCCATCTTCCTTGCACAAGGTGCGATACATCGGCTGCATAGCTCGTGCCAGGATGCAAGCGGCCTCGTACAGCGTGATGGTTTTGCCTGCGACTTCAGCGTGGTCTGCGTAAATTATCATTAGCTTCCTCCCGATAGCATACCGATTAGTAAAAAGGCCAGCAGCAAGATGAGTGCTATCCAGAAAATACTACACCCGCTGTTTTCATCCTGCTGCTGTTGCGAAGTCATTGTCCAACCGACATTATCAAAGCCCCGATAGCAAAGAATGCAATCAGGAACACAATTACCCAAAACAGGCAGGAGTTGCTGCCGTCTTCATTTTGCATTATTCTCCACCCTTTTCCAAGTAATCGTTGTTAATGACCTTACAGGAAATGCGGCCTGACAACGTATAACTCCAACTTTCAACAAAAACAGGGCGCAGCACGAGTCCTTCACGTGCGTTGTTGGTCCCTTCGTAATTCCCCTTAGCCAGTTCCAAGAGGCTGTCAACCGTCTCACCCTGGAAAACAGGCCAGTATTTTACGTCCTTCACCCACGGAACTCCCCAGGTGCCCTCAACAAGCCTCTGTGCGTGTCCGTGTGGCACGTAATTGCCCTCAGCCCTGTCGTATAGGTTGAAGGCGTGAAACGTCGGTACAGAGCGTCCCAGGCGATTTTTCTGAATGCCAGGGCCGGTAATTTCACCTTGCAAAACGAACTCTGGATGGGCAAGGCAGAATTCAACAATTTCCGGTTGCCGCTGCAAAATTTGCCAGTAAACGCTATCGTCTGGCTCAATCTTTTCCGTGTTGCGGCTGCACACACGAATGCGGTTAATTTCCTGGTCCCAAAAGTAAGTGGACGATGTGCCATCTTCCTTTTCGGTTGCGATAACGGCCTTACCTTCAAAAGCATCCAAAATATGCGGGATGCTTTGAATGCGCTGCTCGTCCGTCTTCGGGCACACGTCGTCAGGAAATGGCGCAACGGCACCGGAGCCATTGATTTTGGCGTCCAGCACTGGTTCGTAGCGGGTTACGCCGATTGTTTCGGAAACATCTTCCCCGACTGTCCAGTTGCCAAAAGCAGGTCCACCATTGAGCATTAAAAATTGGTCCAAAACAGAAATAGGCAGTGCAAGACCCTGCGACAACTGACCACACAGGCGCACCGTTTTGACCTTGAACTTTTTGGAGCGCAAGAATTCAAAAACAGGATGCTCAGGGACCACGGTGCTAATTTCAATGTAAACGGCCAAGTCGCCTGGGTTAAACTCCCCACGCTTCGCTACACACTGCCACGCAATGTCAGCGAATCGGACCAAATCCAGCGTGGTCAGTGAACCGTCTGCCGGATGGTAGATGGGGGAAACCTCCAACACCTGCTGCACACTCGCAAGCTTTCTCATTTTTCACAACTCCCAGGCACAGCCTTTTGAATGTAAGGATACTGCTGCATGTACCACGTTGTCACTGTATTGCCCTTTGCCGTTAGGCAGTAGCGATTACCAACCAAAATGTTACCGTAGATAACGTCTGCATTCCACACGTCAACCAGCGGCCCATTGTCAACTTCGAACACACCAACGTCGGTCGTCACCATGTAGCTGGACGAATCTTTTTGGGCGTCAATGTGCTTCTCCACCACGAGAACTGAATACTGTCGAACGGGACCTTGACCGCCTGTGCCGTGTGTAACGTCAAGCCAGTAGTTAAATCCCACAATGGCAGCGCACGAGAAAAGCAGTAAAAGCAACGCAATAAAGTGATACAGACAACCTTCATCGTCACTGCTGGAATGAAAACGAGACATTTTAAAATCCTTTCAAGAAAATAAATAGGGGAGCCGAAGCCCCCCAGTTAATTAAGCAACTTCGTATGGGTTAGACATTACAATGTCATAGTTGGGATAGTTGAAGTGCAAGAGGTCTTCAATGTTCTTGACCACCATAGACCGATTGCAAAAATCGTTAATGCAAGCAACTTGCTCACCACGAATAGGCATCGCATATTCCTTAACCCCGTACATGGCGTACACTGCTTCCGCAATGAACTTGGCTTCGTACAGGCCGATGCACTCCCCATCACTCATCTTCACCGCTTCGTTGCGCACCCACTTGACGTAGGAAATGAACATGTCACGCATATTCCCCTCCTTGAACTTCACGAACAAGTCAGCCGACGCAATTGAAATCGTCGGGCGGGGCAACGGGCGTGCGGCCAGTTCCTTTTCCAGTTCGGCAATGCGTGCCTGCAAGTTGGCAACGTACTGCTTGTTCTCCTGGCGACCTTCTTCCAAGGCCAAAACCTTGATGCGTTGCACTCCCAACAACAAGTCGCCCAGGCTCAATTCGTCTTCGACAAAATCAGCACCCAACTTGACGATAATATCAAAAGCTTCCATCATTTTTCTCCTTAAAACTGGGGCAGCACATCTGCCTGTTCAAATTTTAGCACCAAACGCCGGGAAGTCAAGGTCTAAAAGGGCAGTTCGTCGTCGCCTAAAAGCTGCGCCTTGTTAGAAATGTGCAACGCATCATAGAAATTGAAAAACTTCACCAGGGCTTCATGGGACGGTTTGCAAAAAATGACAGCCTCCGTCTCGTCCACGTTGGTAGAAAAACTTATCAGGGCTTTCACCCGATAGTACACAACCTCCACAAGCCCCTCGGCCTCAAGCTCTGGTTCGAACGCAGAAAACCAGACACCGTTGTAGCGAAAAGTTTCCAGGTCCCGATATGCCCCAAAGCACACGTAGTGCGGTGGCTTTTTGGTAGCCGTAAGGCCCGCTTGCAAGATGCGGTTGACCTGGAGCCGTTTGGTTGTTAGGAACGGGAAAAAGATGCCGCCCATGTTTTCGTTTTCTCGCACTAATTCTTCATAGGCCAAACGCTGAAAGGCCACTTCCATGTGCGTCATTGTGCACGTCCTTTTTGTCAATTAAACTGCCCGATTGCCACAGTCTACACCCGATAGCCCAAAAGTCAAGAGCTAAACAAAAAGCCTCTAGGACGGTCTAGGAGACGCCTGCATTTCATTTTGGTACGCTGATACCTAAAATGGGTTACAGGGGCCTTGTAGCCCTTCCTAGAGGCACGTAGGGGCCTTCTAGTGTGTTAGTCTATCTCGATAATTTGAGAATTGTCCGTCAACATGCCCATACCGTTCATTTCGGCCTTAACCTTGGCAACTTCAGCCTCCGTCAAGAACCCCGCCATCTTTTGCGCAGCCAGCCGCATTTGGTCGTATTGCTTTTCATCTATGCGTGCCGCAACCCTTGCCGTATCACGCATGGACTGTGCGTAGACCACTTGCGCCTTCATGCGCTGTTCCTCTACCTTTGCCTGATTTTGGTCGTATTCCACCAAGTTCCTGGTGTTATCATTTATCTGAATGCTCGACAAAATTTGCTGCGCAAACAGGATGATAACCACGAACATGCCGATGCCCAGGCCGATACCCATTTGCTTGCCCATTTCTGCGCTAATCCAAACAACTGCAACGCCCAGGAAGCCAAGGATGATTACGAAAAATATCAGGAATACGGTTCCGTTTACGTTTTTCAATTCTTCTTCCTGGTTTTAAGAATTTCCCTTTCCTTTTCAATTGTCAAATTGAACGTTTGAAAGCGCTCAACTTGCCCTCCATAAACCGACAGAAAACTTCCAGGCTTGCGCAGCAACTCAGCCCCGGAGCCTGCAATGCCGGAAGCGAAGAATGCCGACTGTGCGCTGTCCACACGTCCCACAAAGCGATGCGTGAAACTGCGGGCTATTTGCTCCCCGATTTGCTTCGCCGTTGGGTGCTGCGTTGCTATCAGGACGTGCACGCCAAGCGAACGCCCCATTTTCATAATTGACGCCAGGGTCCCGTCCAGTCCCTTGTCCAGTTCTGCCCCTTCGTCTATCACCAGCAGGATGCGCTTTTTCAACGCAAACTTGTCATTGCTGATACGCTTTTCGACTTCCAAGCGCAAATTTTGGATAATAATTTCAGCATCGTCAGCCTTGTACGCAAAACTGGTGAAGTGCGGCAGCTTCTTGTACTCGACCAAATCTGTGTTTTTGAAATCAATGCCCAAAATTTCCAGTTCCTTTGGCGTACTGGAACCGATAAGTCCAGTGATGCAATTGCGCAGCAGATACGACTTGCCATGCCCTGAGACAGCGGCCACTAGCGTTTGGTGGTGCACCTTCAGGTCGTACACCATGGGTGCTGCACCTTCCACCGTGTAAATGTGACCGATGGGAGCCTGCCATACGTTCACAGGCAACGCTTCGTATTCCAAAATGTACCCAGGCGGGCTATCGACCTCCAGCGTCAAGAATGGCTCCATATCAAAACGAATGGAAATACGCCGGTCAAACATGCCGATGGTCTTGCGGCCTGTTGCTATGTTGGCCCGCAGTTCATTTTCGAATTTGAACACGTCTTCGAACTTTGCGCTATTGAACAACGCAATGTTGTAAATGCAGCAAGCATCAGGATAAATTTTGCAATTCGTGTTGGCCTCTGCATTGTTACGCATAAAAATCCGTGCCGACACCTTGTACGTTGCCATGGTCCGGTTGAATGCGTTAACGTCTGATATTGCCAGCATGGTTTTCTGCTTCTTGTCCATGTTATACCTTCACATCGTGTTTGACCATAAGGTCAGAAAATTCAGGGATGGAAAAAGCCAGATAAGCTTGCTTCAGCATTTCAATAGCCAAGCGGCGAATTTCCCATTGTGCATCCTTCGCACAGCGTATGTCTAGAAAGTGCAGCAATTCTTTCGTGTTGAAGCTTGTAACCAGTCTGGTTGCTGCCCCATTTGGCAAAATGAAGCGGGCATCTTCCCTGCGCCCTCCGTCCTTTCTGAACGCTTCGTATTGCGTCAAGGCTGCGTTGTTTGCCCAGTACAGGGATTCCTTTTGCTCCAGCGTCCAGCTTTCGGGATATACAAAGGGTAAGTACAACTTGCCGTCGTCTGCTCCCTTGAACTCCACGTAACGCTGTGACTCTTGCGAAAAACTTGCGCCACGGTGCCTGACCAACTGGTGCGTCAAGCTGCGTGAAACACCCTCAATCAGCCACGTGAACCGCATCCAAGGCTTTTTCAAAATCGTCGTTGGCCTGCGGCTAACGTTCATTTCCCCAGGATTAACGGCCAGCAGGTATAGGTTGAATTTTTCGTTCAACCCTTCCTCGTAAAAGGGCACATTGACCGGAGCCTGCTCAGAAAATTCATACATTTCGTTAGCGTTGACATAGGCCCCCGAAGGGAAAACATCGGGGAACACAGCCACGATGTATTCGTACAGCGGGTTATATTTGCTAACGGCCATGTACTCAAGCCAGGAACGCATGTTGCCTGCCACATAGCGGGGTGGAAAGTCAAAGAAACGGTTAGCATCCCGCATACCTTTTTCAAAAAATTGACCACGTTCTGTGTGAAATACTCCCGCTGGCAGCATCAAACTGGCGTGCTCCGCTGTGGAGAAGTGCCCCGACTGGAGCACTTTTTCCACAAAATTAGGGCCACTGAGCATCTTTTTGACGGAATTGTAACAAATTCGGGCACTAAACTCCGTCAAAGCACGCTCAATCGTGGTCTGCGTCAGGGATTCCAGCAGAACTTGAATATCTGTGTTGCGGGAGGTTCGGAGTCCCAAGTTGGGCACCGGACGAAAGATTTTTTGGACCGTTGGGTGTAGCTGTGCCATAGAATTGAATCCCTTCCTCCAAGCAAATTTCTGACATGTAGCGACCGTTGGCAACAGCCACCAGTTTCGATTGAATGTGCTTCGGCAATTGCCCAAAGAAGCCTTCCGTCACAGCATAGACGTACAGGTAAGCAGCGACCGTTTTGAATTCGGCCTCGGCCTGCGTCAAATACTGGTGTAGGTCAATAACTTCCTCTCGTGCATCTTTAAACGGGTCACGCCCATTAAAATTAGTCAGAGGCACGCCGTAAGTCTTCATGCCCTTTTCAAACTGCGTTTTGCTCTCGGCTACAAACTTCTGCGTTGCCAAGTCCCAAATTTTGCGAATCATATTTCCCCTTGTCTGTTGTAAAATCCCAGGTCCAAAATGGTAGCGTGTACAGGTCCCTGTATTCAACCACTCTTTCTAAAACAATCCCGTTTAACAACTTCCAGACAACTGCCCTGCCGTTTTCTTCCCCAACTACAACGACAGGGCAATATTGCCCATGGCGGTGCGGTAAGAACCATGCTGCGAACAAGCTAACTCCCGATTATTTTTTCAATAATCCGTGCTACATTGTCCACAGGTGTATCATCTATCGGCAATTTTGGAATCCATGCTCGATACCCCTGCTTCTTGACAAAATCGGCGGCACTACGTCCTGCCACGTCGTTGTCGAAAACAAAGGGGACGTTTAGGTCTACAAGGTCAAGTAGCGCACGCTGGAAATTACTACCTGCACTGCAAACTGCTGTCACTGGAAGCCCGTACTTGTTGGCGGCATACTGGGCTTTCAACGTGCCAAACGCTTTTTCGAAAACAATGACCTTAATTCCAAACTGCAAGGCGTGCCCCAAGTCCCCGAACCAGGGAAGACGGCGACCTTCTAGGACGTAGCGCACCGTTTCCTTTTTGACGAACGCAGGAAACAGGCGAGTCTGATAGCCAAACACCCGACGATTGTTTTGAAAAAGAAACGCAACCCCATTATTTTTCTGAGGCGATGCCACCCACTGTGGGAGGTATTCGAACTCAGAAAAACCACGTGACTCTATATATAATAGAGCCTCTTTTGTTAACGGTTGATACTTAATTTCCTCTGAAAATAAAACTGGGTTAAAGTCCTCCACTCGCTCAAAGTCGAAGTCCCCAAGTCCCAGTTCCTTTAGCAACTGCTCCAGGGGCATTCTGACGTGGCAGCGAAAGCAGACAAACATGTTGTTATCGTGGTAGATAACGCTGCTGGCGTGCGTGTCAGAATGCCCAGGCAAGGGACAGTGACAAACGGAATACCTGGGGTTACTGCTAGTTATCCGAAGCCCTGTTTCCCCGTAGCGCATTTTACAAATCCTCTCGCATTGTCATATCGTTAAAGTCCAAATTCAACGTCGTTGAAACGAACACACCGTGGCGATTTTTCGTAGTCGTCAAAGTTGACTGCTTCAGCATATTGTCGGAGCCGTTAATTGTGTGGCGCAATGCCAAAACTATGTCAGGGTCCTGAAAGAAGGCGTCGGAGCCTGCAATGTTTTCACCCCCAACGGTCTGCTTGTCGCTGGCTCCACGGTTAGCTTGAATGACGCCGATAATGGGCTTGCCAGTGCTGTTTGCCATGTTCTTCAGTTCACGAGACACAGCGGCTAAGTCCGTCCATTCCACTGTTGCTGCGCCGGTCATACTCATCAGGTACGCACCGTCGATTGCTACCACGTCAGGCTTGTATTCCTGAATCAGTGACAAAACCTCACTGGGCTTTCGCACTGGTTTGTTGGGTATAACAATTTTGTTATGTGCAATGGACGACAGGTATTGTACAAAGCGCAATTTTTCCTTGCTTCCTGGTTTCCACTTCCCACTGCGCTTTTCCCCAACCGAAACACCCGCAATGATGGCGTCAATTTTGAAAAGCATATCCAACCATGGTATCTCGTTGGAAATAACCAGAATCCGCTTCCCTTCCCAAAACCATTTTGCAATTAAGTGCAGCAAAAAAGTTGTCTTGCCATCTTGCGGGCGACCAACGATGTACACCAAATCCCCATCGTTAATGCCGCCTGTGGCCTCGTCAATTGACTCGATGCCGGTAAAGATACGCTCAACTTCCCGAAAATAAAGGCTGCGGTCAAAGGTATCGCCCTCGATAACGTGGCTACTGCCCATGGCAATTTTCTTGACCAAAGCCTCTAGCATTTCGCTAGGGTCTGCGCCCTCTCGCAACTCGTCAACGTGCGTTTGAATGTACGCACGAGTCACGATATTCTTTTTGCGCTTAACCGTCTGTTGAAAAATATCCTCCAGCGGGTCCACGCTGTCCACCACCATAAAGCTAGCAGAAAACTCATCTGCGAAACGCTGCAAGGCCGGTGGTTGCCCGAATTCAACGTTATATTGTTGAATCCAGGCAATCCACTTTTTCTCCGTCGCCGTCAGCAGCGAGTCCGTGAACTTATTCAAAAATCGTGTGTTGCCCTGCTTCAAACTTTCTGTAACCAGCATATTCATAGTTTGAACCTTTTAACGTCCTCTCCGCTTCCGTAGTTGCTGACCTTAACCGACACACAATGCCCCTCTTGAATGCCCAACATAAGCTTTTTGTCCCTAGTCCAAAAGCTACCAGTGGGCACCAGCCGATACACCTTGTAGGGACCTTTCCCCTTGTTCCTGTCTTCAATCTCGTGCACAAAACCTGCTGTACGACCTGCTTCGTGCTCCCGTTTGAGGAAATTGACAATCCTATCAGTCGGGAGCACAAAGCCAAAAGATTCCATCTGCGCATCTGAATCTGACAGGATGGGAAGCTCACTGTAATCGTCAATGACTTCCGACACATTCCCCGCTACACCACGAAAGGCCGAAGCATAGAACAACAGCTTCATAGCCCGCTTGTTCAAAACCTTTTTCGGAATCTTTTTTAATTCCAAAAGGTTCTTGAACTCGCCCCCCAACTCTGTGCGCAAGGCAACCACTGCGGCTGCGCCCTTTTCCCCGAAGTATTTCACAACGCTCAAAGGTGCGTAGACAACATTGTTTTCCTGGTCCCAGTGCCAAGCAACCTGCGAAAAATTGATATGTGGCGGTACAATATTCACACCGTGAAGTGCACCGTCATATACCCATTTTTCTGCGTTCTCCTGGTCACTGTTTAACAACGCAGTGTAGAATGCTCCAGGATAGTAACACTTGTACCACGCCATGCGATACGCCAGGAGACTATACGCCACACTGTGCGACTTATTGAAACCGTAGCGACCGAACGTGACAATCTCACTCCACAAAAGGTCCACGAGCTTTTGGTCAAACGACTTCCCACCTTCCGTTTTGAAATGGTCCTCCAGCTTCCGCATTTTGGACTGCCAAATGGGGTCGCCTATCTTGCCCTTTGAAATAATCTTGCGGGCGTCGTCTGCTTCCTCCAGGTTGCCACCTGTCACTGCTGCAACCAGGGCCATTACCTGCTCCTGAAAAACAATGATACCGTAGGTATCTTTCAAGATAGCATCCACAACTGGGTGCAAGGTGCGTGGCGCAAGCTTCGCTGCCGGATACTGCCACGCCATTCCTGAATCCAAGGGACCAGGGCGATACAAGGCGTTGATTGCTGCAAGGTCTGCCAAGTTTTCAGGCTTTACTTGCTGCGTCAACTGCATAATCCCCTGCGAACCGCTGAATTGAAAAACTCCTGTTGCTCCATTCGGCGTTTGAAACACTTCTTTGAAAACTCGTGGCGCATCGCTGTGCCATGGGTCCCCAGGTGCTACGCCGGTCAATTCCTCCATTTCCTGAAGCTGTGCCAACGACGTTACGCCCAAAATATCATACTTCACTAGGCCAATGGGCGATAGCACTCTAATTTTGACACCCTCTGACCACGCCACCTTGCCGCCCTCAATCGGCACTGGCCTCGTACAAATAACCACGCCACCAGCGTGCTTTCCAACGTGGCGAACTTGGTCCATCATAGAACGGTAGGCAATTTCTGCGTCAGCGTTCGTAACGATAAATCCGCTGCCCGTTGGGGTGTCCTTGCAGTAAGCAAAGAACTCGTCCAAAACATCAGGGTCCGTATCCCCCAGGTCTGCTGCCCGTTCGGTTACTTCCATCGGGACCTTGTAAATGCGTCCCAGGTCACGAATCAAGCTTGCGTTGCCATACGTCGAAAAGTTTGCAATCGGCAGTGCGCCCCAACGCTCTTTTGCGTAGGCCAGAACTTCATCACGCCGGTTGGCGTCAACGTCCAGGTCGAAGTCTGCCATATCCTTGCGGGATGCCGACAGGAAGCGTTCGAACAGTAAACCGTGAACAATCGGGTCTACTTCCGTAATGCCTAGCAGGTACAGGAAAAAGGAACCACCACCGGAGCCACGTCCAGGGCCTATTTTGATAAAACTGCGCTTACAAAATTGAACAATGTCGTTCAAAATTGAAAAGTAGTCAACCAGCCCCAACTGCTCAATAACCGCAATTTCCCGTTCCAAACGCTCCCTGGCAACTGCCACGTCAACGCCTGGGTCCATTGTGTAGTGCTCAAAGGCAAACTTTGCCGCTTCAATGATGTTAACCTGCACCCCATTAATCTCAATAACATCGGCCTTGGGCAGCGTCGGGGGCGAAGCCAAGTCCACAGACTCAAGGCCATCTGCCACCGTGATGGTGTTGCGCATAAGCTGCTCAAGGTACGACGTGTCCAGCACACCCTTGAACCAGGACGTTTGCATCAGTTCTTCGGGTGTTTTCAAATACAAATCGTCGCTGCTGTAATCGTATCCCTTCCTGCACTGCGTCATAATCTTGTGCGAACCGCTTTGATTAGGCCGCACAAAATGGCTGTCGGTAGTCACCACAGGCATGAGGCCAAAGCGCTTTGCCATTGCCAACGGGCGTGACACGTTATCCTCGTGGTACACACCCATGACCTCTGCGAACAGCCGGTCAGCCCCGAAAATATCGTACAGGGAAGCCACGAATTGCACTGCTTCGGCCTCGCTCCCCTGGTACAGCGGTGAGGCACTGCACCCGCTTAAAACTGTCAGACCACGGTTGTAAGTCTCCAACATTTCCAGTGTAACGATGGGGAAGTTACGGTTGTCATAATTTTCGTGGGCAACGTTGTTCAACTTTACAAGGTTTTCAAAACCCTGCTGCCCACTAGACAGCACCGTCAAATGGCCTCGCTTACCATTATTCAGCATGTAAATCTCACAGCCAAAAATGGTGCGCAGGCCAGCTTCCTTCGCCACCTTCCAGTATTCCGCAATGCCTGACAGCGTGCCATGGTCCGTCACTGCCATAGCCCGATAGTTCTTAGCCGCAAACTCTACCAGGGCGTCAACGGGGCCAAGTCCGTCAGGGGAGTAGGTTGTGTGAACGTGAAGTGGTACGTATTCATTCGTCATTGTTTATCCGCTTATATTCCTCGTAAAAGTTCTTGTCCCCGATGCTGCCCTTGTAGGTGCTGAAGGCCACACCACCTTCTTTTTTTGACTCTCCAACTATATGAAAAAGACGCCGTAGCGTCTCAGAATCGTATAATAGAAGCTTGCGATATGTCCGACTTTCGTTTCGCAAAAGTATGCCACAAGCCCGTTCTGCATCGTCAATATCGACAACGTTGGAGCAAGCGGCGAACGCCAGGAAATACGCTTCGGGGCACTGAATCTCCAAGTCCCTGCGCTGCTCATCAGTCAGGCGTGCAAAGTTGGGCACGACCACGACTATAGTACCATCCTTGTTCCCAAAAGGCAAGGTCTTGAGGCGGGCTTCCCCGAAGATGGGACAATATTCGCAAGCTTCGTAAAACATGTTACGCCACCATTTCCTCTGTGCTGCGCATCTTTTCCATAATCCGCTTAAAATTCAGGGTGTTCTTTTCCCGATACATAATTTCTAATTCATCAGGCGTCATGCCCACCAAAATCATGTTTTGCATCAGGAAGAACCAAACGTCAACCAGTTCCTTTTTAACGTAGTCCAAGTCAATATTAACGTTGCGCTTCCAGGGCTTTGTCAGGTCTGCAAAGTTCTCCAGTGCCTCACCCATTTCGTTAATCAGTGCTTGCCCCGTAACCCAAAAGGCCACGTCGGGCGTCAGGGCCTCGACCTCGCAGGCACTCATCAACATGCGTTGCAAATTCCACATTACCTGGAGGCCGTTGGGGTTTTCAACATCCTCAAAAGCAGTCGGGTCAAATTTTGGAAAACCATCCACTAAGTTCGTAAGCATACTATTTCAATGTCCTCCGGTTTAATCTGCTCCCCAAAAAGTACCAGGGCCAGGGCGTCTGCCTCGTCATTATTCAATCCGTAGGGCTTGAACATTGCCGTGACCTCTGCCTTGCCTTTAGCACCCAAAAACTTGCGCACGGACATTGCGTTCACCATTTTCGTGATGCCGCCACGCTGTTCCAGGGAATATTTTATGTAACCAACTCTGTGTAGGAGGCTGCGTACCGTATCTGCGTTCATAAAGCTATTCATTTGCTCTATGTAAAATGTGGAGCCGGTAACGTCCTCTCCCAACACGTCCAGGAGCATATTCAACTGGTAAATGGCCGTTCCTTTGTAGGTTGTACAGGAAGCCGTTTTCCCATTAAAATATGCAACGCCACACGATGTGGCAATGTCCAATCCTACTATCATAAGAAAAAAGGGGAGGAATTACCCTCCCCATCCTCGCTACTCGTCGTAGCCCGACACGTCGTTTTCGTCTACGCCATCACCATCCGAAACAGGCGGCAGACTAAAAGCCTTGCGAACTTCGTTCCAGGACTTCAGGGCACCCTGGCTGCGGTCAATGATGAACTTGCGCTGAAGTGCTGGCGACTGAATGACGCCAACCATCTTGCCGAATTCTGCTTCGTTAAAGCCGGGGTCGGCAGGATTGCCCAAACCCTTGGCCTCGACCTCTGCCCAGGCTGCTTCCAAAACCTCAACCGGGACAGCCTTGCTTGCAGGCGGCTTGTTAGCGGCCATGTTCCAGCGTTGCTGCGGCTTCTGCATCACGACCATCATGCCACGCAGGTCATTGTTGTATTCGTTGACCTGGGTGCTGATAGTGTCGTAATCGCTCTTGCCTGCCTCCCACAACTTCGTCTCAAAACCTTCCTTCAGATTCTTCGGGTTAATCGGAACCAGAACCCAAATGAATGCCTTGGCACTGGGCTTTTCGCCCAACTCGAAGCCAACATCTTCCTTACCAATAGAAATCCAGGACGCATTGACTGGAGCCTTGGGCTTGAAAATGCCAAACTTCGGAGCCGACAAAATAGTGTCCAGTGTAGGATTCAGAACGTAAACCACGGTGCCCTTGGGGTCACGCTTCAGGTATACGTTACCGTTTCCAACCGTTACCATTTCACCCTTTGTGAAAATACCCATTGTTTTAAATCTCCTTGAAAAGTTAGCTATGTGAAGGCATGACGCCTATTCACCGTTAGAAAAGTGAAGGGGGCCTTGCGACCCCCAACTCCCTACACAAATTCCTTCAGAACCTTGCGAACAACGTCCTGGTCCTGCGCATCGTAATTGCTCTTGACGCCGTAAATTTCGTTGTTCGCAGACATTGCGCTGCGGTCAATGCTGAAGCTGCGAACCTCAATTCCCTGCTTCCGCATCTTCGTAACCACGTCCTTCGTCATGCGAATTGCATCCTTACCACGGTACAAGTCGCAAGCCGGTTGACCATCGCTCACTACCCACAGGCGCATGGGGGAACCGTCTCGCTTGAAACGGCTGCACACCGCTTCAATAGCGTAGCTGTCGCCATTTGCACCCATTGCACCAGCTTCGTGGGTGTGTCGCAGAGCATTGCTGCCTGCTTCGACTGTTTCAGAAAATTCCTTCATAATGTAAATAACAGCATTTTCTGAACCAGCACCCACGTATTCTGTTGTATGCCCAAAAACCGCAACCCTGTGTCCAGCAGCCAACAGCCCTTCCATTGCGCCTTGTGCCGTCTCGCATGCACCAGACATTTTGCTGATAGACGAACCAAAAACATTGTTGCCCATGCTACCGGACATGTCAATCAAGATAATTTCCTGCGGTGCGCCATCAACTCCGTTTGCCCCGTTGGGCGAAGCAGTGCGTGCCTTAGAAAAAACTTCACCAGTCAACTGCAAGTTGCTTGGGTGCGTCAACTTCCCCTTCATGCTAGCGTGCCCACGAATGCGGCGCAACGTGCCCTGGTCAGCAGCCCACACCTTGAACTGCTTCCACTTTTCCGGGTACTTCAGGCGTGCTACCGAACTCTGCTTTGCCTTTACCCAGGCCACTGGCAGCGAACCCGCAACGCTGAAGTCAACCAACTGGTCCATGACAAAACGCTTGATTGCTTCGTCACGACCACG
>Ga0184628_10000299_pt1 | contig 28290 bp, 20 predicted proteins | sample PLM4_5_b1_FD_133149 | JGI IMG/M metagenome (GOLD analysis project Ga0184628, IMG submission 133149) | Groundwater sediment microbial communities from an aquifer in East River, Colorado, USA - PLM4_5_b1 | ecosystem: Environmental > Terrestrial > Soil > Riparian zone | place: USA: East River...
GATCCGTTCGGACCCCGCTGGCCGTATTCCGCCGCCACATAACCATCCCTCGATGCGTTGATCCGGTACGGACCTGCCGGGAGATTTCGAAACGCAAATTTCCCGTCGGCGTCCACGATTACAGCCTGACCCGCTACCGATGACTGCGTCGGAGTCAGAGTAACCTTGGCTCGGGATACACCGTCCGTCGTGCCAAATCGTACAACCGCTCCTTCAATGGACGCTGTCGAGGGTGCCTGTTGCGGCTGCTGGGTTGATGTCACCTGGGCCAAAACCAAGCCTAAAAGGACCAACACTGATCTCATCTGGGGATCTCCTGCGCTGAATTTTGATTCGTTGAACCGTACCGTCGTCGGCCTGGGTTACTTCAATCAAGGCCCGCTCACCGAGTACCGCCTGCATCCGGGCTATATCCTCGGGTGTCACTCTGTCTCCGGGTCGCACCATTCGAACACCCTGCGACTCAAACTTTTGGAATGGCTGAAACATCGGCGGCGGCGGATCATGCAATGTCGTTGTCTGATCCTGAAGCTCAGGCCCGGTAGCGATGCCGCTCACGTAGTACACCGTGTCTTTGGACGCGTCCGGAGATACAGGCACACGAACATTGAAGGTCGATGATGCCGCTCCGGCCGCCGGCCGAGGATTCGTCCGTTCAATCCGAACTGGGGGAAGCAATTGATGCTGCATGAATTTCTCTGCGGTTTGCGCTTCACCGACTAAAGGAAACCAGACCGTTGCAGACCAGACAAACATGGCCAGCAGACACCCGATCGAAACATAAGACACGAACAAGCGTGCAGCCGACCCCCGGCGAGACGTCAGCAGTGCCCGTATGCGATGTGGCAAGTGACCATCGGTAAGAAAAAAAGCCGCTGCAACTGTTTTTATTTTTCGCGGTACGCCGGCCATCGCGAGTAGAGCATGGACATACGGTGCCGGAGCTTCGGTCAGAGCCACAACCTCCGTATCCACGAGCTGTTCGCGGCTTAGCTTTGTCTGCGACAACAACAGCCAGACTGCGGGATTAAACCAGAACAAGATCCCGATGAATTCTTCAAATAGCGTCACGAGCCAGTCGTTCCGCCTGACGTGGATCAGTTCATGACACACAATGCTGAGTTGTGCATCGTGGTCCATGATAAGGAACGATTCTGGAAGCAGGATGATCGGATCCACATGACCCAGCGTCGCAGGACTATCCACATTTCGTGAAATGCCAAATCGCGCATCCGCGTGCGTCAGAATGCGAGCCTGACGAATCGACTCGGAAACTGGAAATACCGGCATCGCCGACGCACGATATCGCCGGATATGCCAGAGGCCTGCAGCCAGCCAGCACAGCTTTGCGAAAATTCCCGCAGCGATAATCCATACCAGGAAGCTGCCCCATGGGATTCCAGCTGCCGTGTTCGGCGCATCGCGGTCCGTGCCGCTTGCGACCAGTAGGGGATGCTGCCAGGGCTCAATCAACGGAAGCAGAACACATACCACCAGGATCAGATGGTAAAAGACAAGTTGCGTTCTGGAATGCCGGATTCGGAAAAGGTATGGCAGCGCCACACCAAATACCGCGATTACAGAAACCTGTATCCACCACGAAATCAGATTGTCAGAAAGTATGGAGAAAGAATTCATTTCCGGCCTCGTTGCGCTTTCAACAGTTCGTTAATTTCGGCCAGGTGAGCCTGGCTGATGCGCTTGCTTTCGACGAGATGAACCAGCAAAGGTTTCGCGGAACCGTTGAACACGCGTTTCACGAAGTCTCCAACCATGCCACCCACGACTTCGCTCTGGGGTTGAGCCGGCCGGTAGACGTAAGCCTTATCCGCGGTCGCCTTCTTCAAGCGTCCCTTGTTTTCAAGAACGCCCATCATGGTTTGAACCGTCGTATAGGCGATCTTTCGATTCTGAAGAAGATCTTCGTAGACCTCGCGCACCGTCGCGGTGCCGAGCTTCCACACTACCTTCATGATTTCGAGTTCCTGGTCGGTGAGTCCGGCTTTTCTTGGCTTCATGTCCTAAGAACTTAGTAGACAGGAGATAGAAAGGCAAGAAGAACTTTTCACAAAAAGGGGCTGACGAGTCTGGCCCTTTTTTAGCGGGCTGCTTCGAATGCGGCGATCTGTTTTTCGTGACGAAGAATGTAACCGAGTTCGTCGAGACCTTCGAGCAGACACGTTCGGCTGAAACTGTTGCCGGTGAATGGAACGGTCAATCCGGCGAATGAGATCTTCTGCGTCTCCAGGTCCACGGTCATTTCCGTCTGCGGAGCTTTTTGCCAGGCTGCCACCAGCTGTCCATGCGATGCGGCATCCAGCGTAATGATCAGCACGCCATTCTTGAGCGAGTTCTCACTGAAAATGTCGGCAAACGACGTCGAGATCAGAACGCGAAACCCGAAATCGCGCAGTGCCCACACTGCGTGTTCCCGCGAGCTGCCCGATCCGAAATTTGGCCCGCAGAGCATGATCTGACGCTGACGCGCATCCGGAAGTCCGAAGACCTCCACCGGCTTCATGTCGGCAAACAGGTCGTTACCGAAGCCGGTCTTGTCGATACGTTTGAGGAAACGTGCCGGAATAATCTGATCCGTATTGACGTTTTCTGCGGTGAAGCACACCACTCGTGATGTGACGCGATCCAGTTTGGTCATGAGTTCAACATCCTTCTCAAATCCGTAACGCGTCCAGTTACCGCAGACGCCGCCGCGGTCAGTGGAGATGCCAGCATCGTCCGCCCTCCTGGTCCCTGGCGGCCTTCAAAATTGCGATTGCTGGTGCTGATGGAGTACTGTCCGGGTTCGAGCTTGTCGGCGTTCATTGCGATGCACATGCTGCATCCCGACTCGCGCCATTCTGCACCGGCATCCTTGAATATCTTATCGAGACCTTCGGATTCTGCCATGCGCTTGATCTGCTGCGAACCCGGTACGATCACGGCTCGCACATTCGGAGCAACATGACGTCCCTTGAGAATCGACGCGGCGGCTCGAAGATCCGTCATCCGAGAGTTCGTACAACTTCCGATAAACACCACGTCAATCGGATGATCGAGCAACGGCTCGCCGGGTTTCAGATCCATGTACTGAAGCGCGCGGCGCATCTCCTCGTTGTCGGAGAGCGGAATTTTCGCGCCTATCGGCATGCTCATTCCGGGATTGGTTCCGAAACTGATCATGGGTTCGATGGTCGCAGCATCGATCACGATCTGGCGATCGAAGACTGCGCCGGGATCGGACTTCAAACTACGCCATCGGGCGACGGCCTTATCCCATTCCACACCCTTCGGCGCTTTGGGACGCCCCTTCAGATATTCGAAAGTCGTCTCGTCGGGTGCGACCAGTCCGGCCCTGGCGCCAGCTTCGATGGACATGTTACAGAGCGTCATCCTTGCGTCCATGTTCATGTCGCGGACTGCCGACCCCGTAAATTCGAGTACGGAGCCCGAGCCACCCGCGGTTCCGATCTGGGAAATCACATACAGGATGACGTCCTTTGAGGTAATGCCATCGCGCAGTCTTCCGTCGATGCGAATCTCGAAATTCTTTGCCTTGCGTTGAAGCAGGCACTGACTGGCAAGCACATGGCCCACTTCTGTTGTTCCGATGCCAAACGCGAGTGCGCCGAAAGCCCCGTGGGTGGACGTATGGCTGTCACCACACACAATGGTCTTGCCGGGCTGAGTCGCACCAAGCTCCGGACCGATGACATGAACGATTCCCTGTTTGTCACTGCCAATACCGAACAGTTCGACTCCGAATTCCGCACAGTTCGTATCAAGCTTCGTCACCTGATCGTAAGCCTGCTGATCGTCGGAAGCGACCAGGACTCGAGTCGTTGTCGGTATGGAATGATCCGCCGTTCCAAGCGTCAGATCCGGCCTGCGCAAGCGCAGTTTGCGCTCTCGAAGTTCGTCGAAGGCCTGCGGCGTCGTCACTTCATGAATCAGATGCAGGTCGATATAAATGATCGCCGGAGCATCGGTTTCGGGAACCACGATGTGAGATTCCCAGATTTTGTCGTAAAGCGTTTTAGGTTGCATCTCTTCTTCTATTCGTTCAGTCGCCGGCTTCAATCGCTTTGCAGACGGTTTCTCCCATCTGAGTAGTGGTCAGTAACGATTTACCAGGAGACACGATATCTGCCGTCCGGTATCCCTTGTCGATCACGGCTGCAATGGCACGCTGTACGCGAGCCGCCAGTCCGGGAAGTTTGAATGAGTATTCCAGCATCATTCCCGCAGAAGCTATCGCGCCAATCGGATTTGCTTTGCCTGTCCCTGCAATATCGGGCGCCGAACCGTGGACCGGCTCGTAGAATCCTGCAGGTCCACCGATGCTTGCAGACGGCAACATGCCAAGACTTCCGGCAAGCACTCCGCCTTCATCGCTCAGGATGTCGCCAAACAGATTGTTTGTGACGATAACGTCGAACTGCTTCGGTCGGAGGATGAGCTGCATGGCGCAATTGTCGACATACAGGTTATCCAGCAGCACATCGGGAAAATCCTTCGCAACTTCCGCAACCGTCTGTCGCCAGAGTATCGATGTCTCGAGAACATTGGCCTTGTCCACCGACGTCACGTGCTTTCTTCGGGTACGCGCAAGCTCGAACGCAACACGAGAGACGCGCCGCACTTCCTCAACCGTATAGACCTCGGTATCCACCGCACGATTGCCTTCACGGAATCTTGGAGTACCAAAATAAATTCCACCCAGCAGTTCACGAACGAACAGGATATCCACGCCACGAACCACTTCGGGTCGCACGTTCGATGAATCCGCGAGCGGATCGAAGACAAATACGGGACGGAGGTTGGCGAAATTGCCCAGCAGCGTTCTCAGCTCGAGCAGACCGCGTTCGGGCTTCTTCGCTGCCGGCAGCGAATCGTATTTCTTATCTCCGACTGCGCCGAGAAGCACCGCATCGGACTTGCGGCAGAGTTCAATTGTCGGTGCCGGCAGCGGTGAGTCGTACTTCTCGATCGCGATGCCTCCGATATCGCCTTCAACAATCTCGAATGTGTGATCGAACTTGCGGCCGATGGTCATGAGCACTCGACGGGCTTCGGCCAAAACCTCGGGACCAACGCCATCCCCTGGGAGAAACGCGATTTGTGCCTTCATGCAGGTGATGCCGTATGCAGCGTCGAGAGCGAACCCTTACCGGTTCGTGCGGTCTGGATAATCTCCTGAAGATCCGCGTCTTCAATGGTTTTCTTCTTGTCGGCAACGGCAGTCAAAAGACTGTAAGCGTGTTCCAGTTCCTCCAGTGTCAGCTGAAAACCAAGCGAACGGCATCGCGCGACGAGTGCATGCCGGCCCGAATGCTTTCCCAAAACGATTTTTCCTTTCGGCACACCGACGGATTCCGGAGTCATGATCTCGTAGGTGATCGCGTTCTTTAACATTCCATCCTGATGAATGCCTGCCTCGTGCGCAAATGCGTTGTCACCGACGATCGCCTTGTTGGCCTGCACCGGCATGCCGGTTACTTCGCAAAGCATCTGGCTTGAAGCGTAGAGTTCCTTCGCATTGATATTCGTCGTCACTCCAAAAAACTGCTGACGCACCTGAAGCGCCATGACGATTTCTTCCAATGCAGCGTTCCCGGCGCGCTCACCAATACCGTTGATCGTACATTCAACCTGCCGGATCCCGTTTTGAATTCCGGCCAGAGAGTTTGCAACCGCCAGCCCCAGATCGTTGTGGCAGTGAGTGCTGATGATGGCGCGATCGACGTTCTTCACACGGCTGCGCAGATCTCGAATCAAGGTGCCGTAATCTTCCGGGAGACAGTAGCCCACGGTATCCGGAAGATTCACCGTTCGAGCTCCCGCATCAATTACGGCCTCGGTAACCTGAACGAGAAAATCCAGATCCGTGCGACCTGCGTCTTCCGCAGAGAACTCGACGTCGTCGCACATCGTGCGGGCGTACCGTACGCCTTCGGCGGCCGACGCCAGGGCTTCTTCGCGAGTCTTGTTCAGTTTGTATTTGAGATGGATATCGCTGGTTGCGAGGAAAACGTGAATGCGGGACTTGTTGGCATGTTCGAGAGCTTTGGCGCATCGATCGATGTCCTTTTTAACCGACCTCGCCAGCCCCGCGATTGTCGGCGTGCGTACTTCCGCTGATACGCGACGCACCGCTTCGAAATCTCCCTCGGAAGCGATGGGGAACCCAGCTTCAAGAATATCGACGTTGAGACGTTCCAGCTGGCGCGCCATCTTCAGCTTGTCTTCGATATTCATGCTGAAGCCAGGAGCCTGTTCACCGTCGCGCAACGTTGTGTCGAATATGATTACCTTGTTATCCATCATTCCTCCAGCAGTCTGGGCTAAAACAAATCCGGTTTACCGGTCTCTGCTGCAACCTCTGAAGCCTGGCGCTGTGCAATAAAATTACCGGTCACCATTTCCTTGTAACCGGCACCCGGGCCAATCATCGGATAGACGCAGGCATTGGGATCGATCACCACTTCAAGAAATGCAGGCCCTTTGAACTCCACGAATTCACGAATCACTCGGGGCAACTCGGATGCATCGGAAACGCGAACTGCATACTCAAATCCATCGGCTTCCGCGGCCTTGATGAAATCCTTCTTGTGCAGCGATTTGTCGCTGCCGCAAAAGCGCTCGGCAAAATACAGTCGCTGCCACTGGCGCACCATGCCATCGCCATTGTTGTTCATGACGAGAATCTTCACAGGCACACCGTATGTCGTCGCAGTTTCCAGCTCACCGAGATTCATCCGGATGCTGCCATCACCATCGATGTTGATCACGGTGTGGTCCGGGTTTGCGAACTGCGCGCCGATCGCCGCAGGAAGGCCAAATCCCATAGTGCCCATTGAGCCCGACGTCAGCCATGACCGGGGATTCCGAATCTCCAGATACTGCGCGGCCCACATCTGATGCTGACCCACGCCGGTCGTGAAGATCGCATCACCCTTCACGATGCCGTTGAGAACTTCCATCACCTGCTGCGGTTGAATCAGCTCACTCGTGTGATCGTAGTTATACGCATGCTTCACACGCAGGCGCCCGAGGTGCGCTCTCCATGCGGAGTAGTCCTTCTGGAACCCGTTGGCTGCGCTCAGCAGATCCGACAGGGCGGCCTTCGCGTCACCAACATGGCCCCAGTGCGCCGACTTCACCTTGCCGAGTTCGGCGACATCGATATCGATGTGAGCAATTGCACGCGTGCTCGGTGCAAACTGTTTTGGATTTCCCGCCACGCGATCATCGAACCGCGACGCGACAGCAATAAGGAAATCGCAATCCTCCACCGCATAGTTCGCGTAGGCGGCTCCATGCATGCCGAGCATATGCAGGGACAACGGATCCGTACTGTCCATGGCCCCCAGGCCCATAAGTGTATTCACCACTGGAATTCCAAACGCTGAGGCAAAGCGTCGCAGTTCTTCTGAGGCTCCGGAATTGATCACTCCGCCGCCGGCATAAATGAGCGGCCGTTCGCTGGTTTTCAAAAGATCGAAGAACGCGCGCGCATGATCGGGCGCAATGCGTGAGCTTTGAATCTCGCGAATGCGCCGATCGTATCCGCGAAGCGTGAGCAGACCGCTGCCCACATACGGTCCGGTCCAGTTCTGCACATCCTTGGGGATATCGACGACCACAGGTCCGGGACGTCCGCTTCGCGCAATCTCGAATGCGGTGCGCATCGTGGCTTCGAGTTCTTCCGGCTCGGTCACGAGAAACGCATGCTTCGCGCACGTGCTCATGAGATTGAAAACCGGAGCTTCCTGAAAAGCATCGGACCCGAGTGCCGCGCGCGGCACCTGGCCGGTAATCAAAACAACCGGCACGGAGTCGGCCATGCAATCGCGGATTGGGGTGACGCAATTGGTTGCTCCCGGTCCGGAGGTAACCATGAAGACGCCGACTTTGCCAGTCGACCGGGCATAACCGGCCGCCATGAAACCGGCGCCCTGTTCGCTTGCCGGAACAATCAACTGTATTTCGCGGCGTCCGCTTTCACGAGCGAGTTCGTTGAAGCGGAACACCGCGTCATAAGTGGGAAGAATTGCGCCGCCGCTGTAACCAAAAACGGTATCGACGCCCTCATCGGCGAGGACTTGAACAATCATGTCCCCGCCTGAAATGGTACGCGTCGCCCGACTTGACATACTCACCCGCGCACTCCGGCCATCTGGCGTTTGGGTTTCAGGAATGACATCATCTTGCGCAGCTTCGCCCCAACAACTTCAATGGGATGGTTCTTTTCCTTTTCGCGCATGGGTCCGAAGTTGGGCCGGCCCTTCTCGTTTTCTTCGATCCACTGTTTCGCGAATTCTCCGCTCTGAATCTCCTTGAGGATCTGTTTCATCGTTTCCTTGGTCTGCGCCGTCACGATGCGCGGTCCGCGTGTGTAATCACCGTATTCGGCGGTGTCGCTGACGGAATAGCGCATGTAGGCAAGACCACCTTCATAGAAGAGATCGACGATCAGCTTCAGCTCGTGCATGCATTCGAAATACGCAATCTCCGGCTGGTATCCGGCTTCGACAAGCGTTTCGAAGCTGGCCTTTACAAGAGCGGAGGCGCCGCCGCAAAGAACGGTCTGTTCGCCGAACAGATCGCTTTCGGTTTCTTCCTTGAACGTGGTTTCGATCACGCCGGCCTTCAGATGTCCCATGGCCTGGGCGTATGCCAGCGCAGTTTGCTTCGCGTGACCGGAGGCATCCTGATGAACCGCCAGCAACGCGGGAACGCCGACTCCGTCCTGATACAGTTCGCGGACGCGGTGGCCAGGCGCCTTTGGGGCAATCATCGACACGTCGATGGTGGATGGCGGTTGAATCTGGCCAAAGTGAATGTTGAAGCCGTGGGCAAACATCAACGTCTGGCCCGGGCGCAAATTCGGAAGAATGGATTCGGTGTAGATCTTCTTCTGCTTTTCATCCGGCAGGAGAATCATAATGACATCGGAGGCTTTCGTGGCATCGGCCACGCTCATGACCTTCAAGCCTTCTTCTTTGGCCCGCTCCGCCGACGGGCTGCCGTCATAGAGTCCGACCACGACGCTGACGCCGCTGTCTCGCAGGTTCAGGGCATGGGCATGCCCCTGACTTCCATAACCGATGATCGCGACCTGCTTTCCCTTGAGAAGGGATTTATCCGCGTCTTGATCGTAATAAACTTTCGCCATCTTTGTTTCCTCCAATTTCGGCATTATCAGGTAATACTTCTTCTTCCTGGACGTCGACCACGTCGACGATTTTATTTAACTGTTTGCACAATTGTTCAAACCGCGGATTGCTGCAGCGCAGCGTGACGGTCATCTGGCTCAACTCTTCGTCCTGGTCCGGCATGACATTCAGCGTGTTGATGTTGTAAGCCCGCGTGGTAAAGACCCCCACGATTTTTAGAAGCGCGCCGTGACGGTTCTCCACAAGGATTCGCATCTTCTTCATTGGGTCTGCTTGATTCATCCGGCCTCCGGTAAAAATAATGGCAGCCTGGAGAAGCTAACAGGCGGGATGCAACCTGGCATAATCAATGATTTTGATGGGAGCATCAGCGATATCTCCCCTATACTTTGAAGGCCTGATTTGGCGAACGACCGACTGGAGAGATGGCCGAGTGGCTGAAGGCGGCGGTTTGCTAAACCGTTATACGGTCAAAAGCTGTATCGAGGGTTCAAATCCCTCTCTCTCCGCTTCCATTCCGATAGATGAATCAGGGGACAGGCACCGAAATCGATGATGCGTTGATTTCGGCTCCAGTCCCCCAATTCATTACCCCAAACCGGACAGACGTTGCGACTCACTCCACAGCCTGCGTGCCACGTCGTCATCCTGAGCTTCGTTTGTCGGAGTAGCGCGAGCGCACTTCGCAAAATACTCGCCCGTTACGCCTGCAACGTCCGGCGATGACGCGAGATAAATGATCGTCTCGGCGCCCTTTTCCGGCGTAAGGGCAAATTTCTTTGCGACGCGAAAGGCATAGTACAGCGCTCCGTGTCCACCCTCTGCAAATCGTGTGTCGACAAATCCGGGATGAAGGCTGTTGGCCGTAACCCCGGTTCCCGCAAACTTCCGCGCAAGTTCGCGCGTGAACAAGATGTTGCTGAGCTTGGACCGCCCATACGCCGTGAATGCCTTGTATTCCTTCTCGCACTGCAAATCGTCGAAGTCGAGCTTCGCGCGTCGGTGCGCGTCCGAAGAGGTATTGACTACGCGAGATGGAGCGGCGGCAGCCAACCGCTCTCGCAGCGCAAGAGTGAGAACGAAATACGACATGTGATTTGTCGCAAACGTTCGCTCCAGTCCATCGGCCGTGATTTGCCGGTCATAGAACATTGCGCCAGCATTGTTAAGCAGAACGTCGATGCGGGGTTCCGCCGCCGCAATCTCAAGGGCAACTTTCCGGACGTCTCCAATTATGGAAACATCCGCAAAATGGACGGAATGCTTCACTCCGGGACCGAATTGCCGCAACCGCGAAAGTGTCGATTCGGCTCGAGACTTGTCACGCGCCACCATCACGATGCGCGCGCCCATGCCAGCCAAATTTTCCGCGGCAACCTGACCAATGCCTGAGGTGCCGCCGGTAATGACGACGACCTTACCCTTCATGCTGTTGATTTAATGTGTGACGGCATAGGTCATCAGGTTCAGCCCCATCCGCAGCGCGTAGCCCGTGTATTTCTGTGGATAGCAGGACCGGTCCATATATTCCCAAGCATCGCCAAGATCCGTGTTGTAGGTCATCACAATCATCAGGCGCCCGCTATCGTCGGAGATCCCAAATACCCGCGGTTCGATATCATCGCGCTGTTCCCAGGTTGGCCCGCCATCACAGCCATTTCCAACATTGGGGGCCTGGATGATTTCGGGAATATCAAAGAAGGAGTGGAAGATCGGATGGCTCAGCGGGATCGAAACAAATTCCCGATCCGGAAACACCTTGCGAATTTCGTTAACGGCATTTCCCAGCTGCTGGAGACCCCAGAAGTCGTCCATGTGGAGAAAGCCGCCGCGCAGCAGATACTCCCGGAGCCGCAAGGCCTCCTCGTCGCTGATATACATCTGACCTGGCTCCACGATGTAAGCGTAGGGATACTTGAAAAGCTCCGGATTCAGGATTTCCATGTAATTTGGATTGGGGTACACACTCTGACCAGTCATCCGATGAATGGCGCCCATCAGCTTGCAATCCGCACCAGGAGAATCCGTTAGCCAGCCAGAGCCTTGCCGGGGGAAAAAATTTCCGCCGCCGAACTCCGGACATCGGTAAGGCCCAGGGTTTTCCATTGTCCCCCCACCACCCCTAAAGGAATAGCGGTTTTGCGTGTACATCAAGCGCGTGAAATAAAATTCGGGACGCTCCTCGCCTTGCGACTGAGCCACAACGGCGGGGATGGCAAGAAACGAAAGTCCCCCAAGGAAAATGAGCAACATCACCACCGACGCCTTTTTCACGATTTTCCCCTAATCCTATAAATTTGGTGGCGTCATTCTACCTGACGGAAGGCTTTCCTTCACTACTTCGTACAACTTGAGTCAATCGTCTGCAGAGATAGGACATTCAGCCGAGCGACATCCAAATTATCCGTTTCCCGATAAATCAGGCCTTTGGCTTCCATCTTCTGACCGGCATGAAGATCGGGACTGAAGGAATTCACGCTGATCAAACGAAAGGCCTGTGCTCCAGCCGGCCTCGTTCCGGCTGCTTTCAATTCATCCGGAGTCGCTGGCTGGTCCTTTGTAATCGATGGCTCACTCGAATTCGTCAGTAACCACGTATTGTTCGGCCCCTTTGCCAGACAGCCCGTTACCTCCACGAACGAAAAATTCGGAACTGCCGGACGGTTGGCGCCTTTGCGAACGACCTGAACAGTTTCCAGTTGATCGGCGTCCAGCTTGAGTTCCGCTGCGCCTGGAGGAAATCCGTTGGTCTGCAGAATGTAGGTGAGGACATCGAGCTTCGCGTCGTCGGTGAGAGTGGTGCCGAAATTGGGCGGCATGGTATCGCGGATTTTGGTGAAGATTTTGTAGAGGCTTTCGTTTTCCCAGCTGGTCATGAAACGAGCGCCCTTCAGGGAAGGGCCGGTGCCTCCGCTGAGGTCGGCGAGGTGGCAACGCTCGCAGCTGGTGGTGAAGTTCTTCTTTCCACGCTCGGCCTGGGCGAGGGTATAGGCGCCGTCCCAGATTTTGCCGTCGGGGGAGGGGGAAAGTGCTGGGGCCTGAGCGGATAGGAAGGCTGCAGCACAGCCAAATACGAGGATGAAAATCAGACTTAATTTCCGAAACATGAAATAAACAGGCCTCATCGCCTTTGCTTTACACCTCATCCGGCCCGCCTTCTCTTGATGTCCCACCTTCTCCCGTCGGGAGAAGGATGTGTCCCGCGACTTCCTTACTTCGCTTGCGCCAACAGCTGCTGCAGCAGTGCGACGGTACTCTCCCGCGAAACTGCAGGCCCGCCACCGCCACGGGCTCCTCCGCCACCAGGTCCGCCTCGACCACCGGCACCTCCACCCACGCCACTGGCATTTTCCAGCGGCGTGCGGCCCTGCTTGTCCTTCAAGTTCAGTGTTGCGCCACGAGATGCGAGAAATCGGATGACATCGTCGGTTCCACGCCCGGCAGCGATATGCAGCGCAGTCTGACCAGCGGCGTTGAACGCGTCCACATCGGCTCCGTGATCCAGAAACAGTTTCAGCGCTTCGATGGTATTGGCCTCGGAAGACGCGGCGGCTCGAATGGCAACCATCATCGCCGTGGAATAATCCTTTTGCGGAATCGATGGGTCTGCGCCGCCTTCCAGCAGCAGTTTGATCACCGAAGTGTCGACGTTCTTTGTCGCGCGGATCAGCGGGGTTGTTCCCTCACCCATGGCAGCGTCGCCGGAGTCATGATGACGGCCAATGATGGGCCGTTTCAGCCGAACGTTGGAGTTGGCATCGTGATCCAGGAGTTTGCCTACCAGATCGGCGGCATCCAACTTGTCTGTAACCTTTGGGCCAGGCCGGCTCAACATTGGCCCAAGGGTATGCATATCGACAGCGGCGTACAGTGCTGTCATTCCGGTACTATCGGCGATGTTCGGATCCGCGCCCTTTTCCAGCAGCACTTCCGCCAGATCAAAGTGCGCGTTGATGACGGCCAGAATCAGAGCCGTACTTCCTTCCGGATCGGCGAGATCCTTATCCGCTCCGACCTCGGCCAGTGCGGCCGCCGCATCAATCGATCCCTGCCTCGCCGCATACATCAGGCTGGTCCAGCCTCCACGCGGAAGTGCCGTCGTCACCATTCCCGACGTGATGAATTTGAATTCCGGAAAATTGAGAAGCGTTGAACGGGCATTCTTATCGGCGCCGGCTGCAACAAGAACTCGAATGGCCTCGGCGTTGTTTTCTGCTGCCGCCCACATCAATGCAGTCTCTCCAAACTGGTTTTCGCGCGCATTCACATTGGCGCCGTGGGAAAGGAGAACCTTCAACGCATCCGGCTTGCCCGTGCGGGCCGCAGTCATCAGAACGGTCTCGCCATTCGGCTGAGCCACGTTCACATCCGCACCGGCCTTCACGAGAGCTTCGATCATGGCAGTGTCTCCGACCTCTGCGGCCAATGAGACTGGTGTAATGCCGTATCGGTCTGAGGCTTTCGCATCGGCTCCGGCGCGTATGAGCAGTTGTGCCGTTTCCATGTCGTTTGCGCGGGCCGCCCAATGAAGCGCCGTCGTTCCGTCGGCTTCCCGGGCATTCACAGGAGCTTTTTCTTTCAGCAACACGCGAACAGACTCCCGGTTTCCGTTCTTCACCGCGTCGATCAACCTCTTGTCGGTATCGGCGGCATGAAGAACCGCGGCCAGGCATATGACCGCCAGAAAAACGCGCATTAGATTTCCACACTCCCGGTGCTGATTCCGAACTTGTCCATCTCGACATCGAACTTGTTCCCGATCGACACCATGAGGTTCGCCAGCGGAGTTTGAGCCGCCGCTTTGATATGACGATTTCCCTTCAGTGCGCCTGCGCCGCCGCCCACGAGCAGCGTCGGGATATCGAGACGCAGATGGTTGTTGCTTTCGCTCATACCACTCCCATAGAGAATCATGGAATGATCCAGCAGAGAGCCATCGCCATCCGGTGTCGAGCGGAGTCTCTCGAGGAACTTTCCAAATAGCGAAACGTGATAGGTGTTGAGCTTCACCAGGTTGGCAATCTTTTCCGTGTTGCCTCCGTGATGCGACATGGAGTGATGCGGCTCTGTGATACCGAGGTTCGGATAGACCCGCTGACTGGCATCGCGACTCATCATGAATGTGAAAACTCGGGTGACATCGGCTTCGTATGCCAGCGCGAGCAGGTCGAATTGCAATGCCACATGGTCTTCAAACGACTCGGGAATTCCGACCGGAGCGTCGGGCACCTTCAAATCGGTTGTGGCCTGCTTCTCGGCGCGCTGGATCCGGCGCTCGATTTCACGAACATTCTCAAGGTAGTCGCTGAGACGCGCGCGGTCTTTGGAGCCGAGGCCACCCTGAAGATCCGCCACGTCCTGTTGGACGGAATCCAGAATGCTGCGATCCTTTGCCATGCGATCCAGACGCTGCCGGCTGGTTCCCGCGCGTCCGAACATCCGCTCGAAGACAATGCGCGGATTGATCTCCATCGGCAGAGGCGTTGTCGGATTCTTCCACGACAGCGTGTTCATGTATGCGCACGAATACTGCGTGTCACAACCACCGATGTAACCCGTGAAGTCTTCCGTAGCCAGTTCCAACGAAGGGAAAACCGTGTCCTGCCCGATCTTGCCTGCGACGATCTGGTCGATGGAAGTGCCAGCCCGAACGTCTTCGGCAATGGTTCGTTTCGGGATGCTCCCGGTAAGCCACGCGGCAACGGTGACGGCATGGCCATCGAGGGGATCGCAGAGCTCGGATATGACCGTCATCGAATCTCGGAATGGTTTCAGCGGCTCGAGAATCGGAGAGAATTCGAAATTGGTTCCAACCGTTTTCGGCGTCCAATAACCCGGACGTTCTCCCAGGGGTACGAAGACAATTCCAAGCCGGCGCATTGGACTTGCCGGTGTTGCGGCCGTCGCCGTGAGTGCCGGCACCATCGAATCGAGCAAAGGCAGAGCCAGCGCAGCACCCATGCCGCGCAAAACCGCTCGACGGGAAATACACTTCTTTGTGATGAACATATGGACTCCTATTCCGATGCCGCTGTTCTCATTTGAAACGGCGTACTCTTGACGATCCCCATGATGATCGACGAAAACCGATTATCCCTTGTGGCCGCTTCGCGCACGATCGCGCGCACGGACGGGATGTCGTAATAACCAAGCCCCCGTCCGAGCGAATAGGTCATCAGCTTTTCGGTGAGGGTCTGAACAAACATATCCGGATTCTTCAACAAAGCCTTCCGCAACGATTCCACGCCATCCACTTTCGTTCCGTCCAGCAGTTGACCGGTAGCGTCAATTGGAATGCGTGCTTCACGCGTGCGGTATGCGCCGACCGCGTCAAAGTTTTCCAGGGCGAAACCGAGCGGATCCATGATGCTGTGGCAGCTCGAACAAACTGGATCGGTGCGATGCTCCGCCAGCCGTTCCCGCATTGACAGGACTTTACCGCCCGGGCGATCTGCGGTTTCTTTCAACGGCGGAACATTTGCCGGAGGTGGAGGCACGGGTGCCCCAAGAAGGTTTTCCAGTATCCACTTTCCGCGTACTACTGGTGATGTCCGGTCGGTATGCGAAGTCACCATCAGAATGCTGCCCTTACCCAGCAATCCACGCCGTGTATTCCCGGTGAGAGTGACGCGGCGGAACTGGCTGCCATAAACATTCGGTATCCCATAATGCTTCGCGAGCCGCTCATTCACATACGTGTAGTCCGCGGTCATCAAATCGACAACGTTCCGATCTTCTCTCATGATGCTTTGAAAGAAAAGTTCGGTCTCACGCTGCATCGCCACTCGCAGGTTGTCATCAAAATCCGGGAACTCGAGCGAGTTCGGCACCTGATTCCTCAGGTTGCGCAAATATAGCCATTGCCCGGCAAAATTATCCACGATTGCTTCGGAGCGTGGATCCGCCAGCATGCGTTTCACCTGCTGCTCGAGAACGGCCGGAGTCTTGAGCTTCCCCGCACTGGCAACGTCGAGCAGTTCGTCATCGGGAATGCTGCTCCAGAGGAAGAACGACAAACGCGACGCGAGTTCCTTATCGCTGACTCGATACACCGAGCCCGGGGACACTTTCAAAGGATCGCGCTCGGCACGAAATACAAACTTCGGACTCGCGAGAAGCCGCTGCAGCGCCATCTGGATTCCGGAGTCAAAACTGCCTTCGCTGCGTCCCATCTTGTAGAACTCCAGCAGCCGGCCGGAATCATCCTTCGAATCCAGTCCTCGATACGCGCGATGCACCAGCGTGTTGAGGATCTTCTTCGCGCACGTCTCCTCTTCAGCCGGGCTTGATGACGCGTTGGGCTGGCAGACCAGAATCCGTCGACGGCTTGGCGTCTCTCCCGGACCCGTTGGATCAAATGGACCCGTCACGGTGAACCGGTCGATGTGTGCGTGACCGGTAGGATCCAGCGTGTCATTAGAACTTCGTATGAAGGGCTGCAATCGAACCGTGTTTTCTCCAGGCTCCTGCAGGAATGCAACGCCAATATCGTGCGGGCCTGCCTTCAGGGGCACACGAGCTTCGGAGCGTGTTTCTGCGGAATCCGCTGCCAGGGTGATGTTTTCCAGCGCGGCCTTGAAGTCTTCATCTCCGCCGAATGAACCAAGGTGGACGCGTTCGCCATCGACCGTAATCTCCAGCTGATGGGGATACTCGAGCCCGCGCATCGCGCCGAGGTTGGTCCGGAAATACTTCACCTGAATCAGGTACTGCCCATCGAGTGGCAGCGTGGTGTGTGCAACCATTCCGCCGATTGTGCCAAGCGGCAACCCTTCGATGTGCCGGTCCTGTGACGCGTCCTGTCGAATGCGAAACGTCTCGCCTGCCGGGCCGACGGACGGATCTCCCATGGCAAGCGCGCTGATCTTTCCTGCGGCTGCAAGGTAGCGTTCCAGCAGAACCGGAGACACACCGAGAACGTCGGCGTTATTGTCAAAACCGTAACCCGAATCGTCCGGGGGAAGCAGGTTGGACGCATCCACGTCGAGTGAAAGCAAGTCTCGAATCGCATTGGCATACTCGGCGCGATTGAGCCGGCGAAGCATCGGTCGTCCGGGGTTGGGGGTTTGCGCGCCTGCCTTGTCGAGAGCGGTTTCCATCCAGGAAACCATGTCGTCTCGTGTCGCCTGCGCCGGGTGCGGCGCGGAAGACGGGGGCATCATGCCGGAACGGAGCTTCAGCACGACTTTTTCCCATGTCTCAGCATTGGCGGCAACGTTGGAAAGATCGATCTTGTCCAGAACGAGGCCGGCAACCTTGTCGTCGGCATTATGGCAACCGACGCAATACTGATCGATGACAGCACGATATGCGTTGGCGGTCGTGGCCGAGGATGCCGCTGGATTCAGCGGTGGCTTTTGGGAACTTGCCGACCCAATACAAACCAGCATCAAAATTGCGAAGGCAATTCCAACCTTACTCATCTAAGGTTCCGATCCATTTCCTGCTGAATTAGAGTCAATTCTGTTGGTAGCGAGAATATAGCAGGACTGACGGTCGGTCAACGCGTAATGGCCCTTTAAAACCCGGGCGAACTACCCATTCCCAGGAAAGAGTGTGAACACTAAAACAAGCCCTCTCCCTTCAGGCCATTCAAACACTCAATTATTCTCCGGGTTGCCGTAGTGCCCGTTGCCTTTCACCTTGTGGCTGATTTTGTCACGGGCGATTTCTGCGTTGAGGCGCTGCAAGGTTTCTTCCAGATGAACCGCGAGGGTTTTGAGCCGTCCTTCGATGGAGGTCATCTCAAGTAGTGCCTGCTTGGCTTCCGGATCGACATCGAGAACGAAGCTCACCATATGGGACAGCGTTGTAGGTGACGTCGGGATCTTAATCTCCTCGATATCCACTTCCGTGCCGCGGAGCTGCGCGGCCAGTCGATGAATTTCGCGGTAAAGCCGAACAACATCGTTGTAGGAATCCTGAAGATCTTCGTCGCGTTCGTGGTCGTCTTCGAAGAATTCCACATTGGCCGTCCAGTACGGCTCGCCTGCTGTGAACTCCAGAATCCGGAATCGCGTTTCTCCAGCCGCCATGATGTTGATGCGTCCATCCTCAATTCGATCGAATTGAATCACTCGTGCGGTAACGCCTACGCGACGTATGGTCGATTCGCTTTCAGCCGCTGTTCCTGGTGGGATCAGCACGATGCCGAAAGCGCTGGATTCCTCAATGCAGCGATTGATCATCAACCTGTAGCGTTCCTCGAAGATGTGCAGCGGAACGACAACCTGAGGAAACAAGACAAGAGGCAGCGGAAAAAGTGGAATTTCCATTTGGTCACTACTCCGAGGGCGCTGGATTCTCGCTTGTTCCAGCCATTTCTGAAAGCAGAACAACTTCATTACACCCATTAATAGAACCTGTTCGCAAAGTCTATTGGATTAAGTCTTCCGGCCATTTTGCAGAATTCATTAACTTCTGACATCAAAGAAGGTTTGTGCCCCAGGTGACGTCCTGCCTATCGGAACGTCCAGCGATGCGCAAGCAATCTATTCGATCAACGTTCCCAAAATTCGGCTATGCTTTCCGTTTTGAAATGGAGGCATAAAACGAAATGGCGAAGAAGTCCCGTAAACCCGAATTCGTACCTGTCAATGAAGGCGATTTGAACCCATCGCATCGATGGGACCGCCCACTTCAGGCGCCCGGCATCACGCAGGTCGACTTTGAAGAACGCGTTAATTTCCCCCGCCTGCACAAGTATCGCGTTGCGCGTACTCGACAGGCTCTGGGAAATTCGGACCTCGGCGCGATGCTCTGCTTCGACCAGTACAACATTCGTTACATTTCGAGCACAGTCATTGGGGAGTGGGCTCGCGACAAGCTAATCCGGTACTGCCTGATTACCGGAAATGGTGAACCGTGGGTCTGGGACTTCGGCTCTGCGGCACGCCATCACAAATTGAATTGCCCCTGGCTGCGCGAGGATCATATTCACGCTGGAAACCCCGGCATGCGTGGCGCAATCGGTCCCGCTGTTGGTCTCTTCCAACAGGCGGCAAAGGAAATCAAAGCCATCCTCGTAAAGGAAGGCGTGGCCGACATGCCTCTGGGCCTGGATGTTTGCGAACCCCCGATGCTGTTCGCACTGCAGGCGGAAGGCATTGAAGTCCGTGATGGCCAGCAGATGATGCTCGCTGCACGCGAAATCAAGAGTCACGACGAAATCACGCTGATGAACATTGCGGCCAGCATGGTGGACGGCGTCTATCAGGACATCGCCGAGGCCCTCAAACCAGGCATCAAGGAAAGCCAGATCGTCGGGCTCGCATCGAAGCGTCTCTACGAAATGGGTTCGGATTGCGTGGAGGCGATCAACTCCATTGCTGGAGAACGCTGCAGCCCGCATCCGCACAATTTCACAGATCGGATCATCCGGCCCGGCGACCCGGCGTACTTCGACATCATTCACTCGTTCATTGGATACAAAACCTGCTATTACCGGACGTTCACCGTGGGCAGCTCCACGCAGGCCCAGCGAGATGCATACAAACAAGCACGCCAGTGGATGGACGATGCCATCGCCATGATGAAACCCGGACTCAGTACGGATAAGGCGGCAAAACAGCTTCCCAAAGCCTCCGATATCGGATTCGAGAACGAAATGGCAGCGTTTGGTCTCAACTTCTGTCACGGACTCGGATTGGGACTCCATGAACGGCCGCTGATCTCGCGACTCAACTCTTTTGCAGAACCTTACGAACTGAAGGAGGGCATGGTCTTCGCCGTCGAGACATTCTGCCCGGCGAAAGACGGTTACTCTGCGGCGCGCATTGAAGAGGAAGTCGTGCTCACTCCGCACGGCGCAAAGATCATCACGCTGTATCCAGCCAAAGAGCTGCCGGTTGCCAATCCGTATCGAGGTTCCGGCGCCGCCACGAAATAGGTTGTAGGACAGACCACTCCATCCTTTAATTCAAGAATTAGGGGATGGAGTGGTCTGTCTCTAAAATAGTTGCCATCCAGGAACCGGAAGCAGATCTATCGAAACGCCAGACCGTCCGGGCCATTTCCCACGGCCACCTTGGCAACGACCGTCCACGTCTGCGTGTCGATAACCTGAATCTCGTTGGTTCCCTGACATGCGACATAAGCGCGCGCGCCGCCAGGGGCGACCACCACACCTGCCGGACTTCGACCGACATCGATCGTCTTGATCTTTCGTCTCGTCACGGCATCAAACACGTTCACTTCGCTGGCGCCTCCGTTCGGAACCAGCACATGCTTGCCGTCCGAAGTAAATGCAACGCGGATAGGCGCGGCAGTCGGAATTGTGGCGACGGTCTGCCGGCGGGCGATATCGATAACACTCAATGTTCCGTCGTTGCGGTTTCCGGCCCAGATTTCCTTCTCGTCCGGGGATAACGCGAAGCCTTCCGCGCCCTGGCCAACCGGTACATTCGCAGCAATCCGGTAATTGCTCAGATCGAGAAACGATACGGTATTGGATTCGCGATTCGTGAAGTAGGCCCAGGTTCCTGCTTTATTGACCAGCGCCATGTGCGTGCCGCCCTGGTCGGTATCGATCGCGCGAATCACCTGATCCGTGGTTGCATCAATGACCACGATTTTGTTTGCACGTTCACTCGTCACCACGGCTCGCCGCGAATCGGGAGTGAATGCGATGCCATGTGGAGAATTGAAGTCGGGAGTTACAATTTTCCGGGTTTCGCGATTTGTCTTCAGATCGATAACGGATACGGAGTTCTCCGCAACATTCCCCACGTAGACTTTTGTACCGTCCGGTGCGACCGCGAGTTCGTGAGGGTTGCGGCCAGTGGGGATCGAGTGTTCCACTGCGAGCGTTCGCGCATTCACAATCGATATCGTTTCGCCGGCCTTGTTCACGACAAACAGGCGTTCACCGGTCTGAGCGAATCCACTGCTTGCTGCAAACGAAATCAGCGTCAGCAACAGCAGGAGTACGAATCCACGTATTCGTTTCATGGGCCCTCCCGAGGCATTTCCAAGTATTGAACGTACCACGAGCCGCGAAATCCTTGTCGAATTCGTAGTTACCCGGTGTCTAAGAAATATCCGGGTTCGGACGTTATCGTTAGTAGTTGGTGGGAAAGTAGCGGAGCGCCAGGTCGCTCCACGATTGAATTTCTTGTGCGGGAGGATCACCCATGGAATCCGTCACTGTAAACCGTCCGGTAATACACGCGGTTCTCGCTGGCCTCTGCGCCGGCCTTTTTGTTGTCGGCAGCCTCGTACTTGGGGGGCAGGCGCTGGTCCCAACGCCACAACTTGTCGTGGACCTGAGTGGATCCGAACGCTATCTCACTCACGTTTCCACGGACAAGCCCATCTACCGCACGGGCGAAAAACTCTACGTTCGCGGCGTCGTGCTTCGCGCGGATGGCCACGTTCCAGCAAATCCGGCAAACCCTGCCTATATCGAAATCAAAGGCCCGAAGGGCGACACGGTTGCTTCCGGTATTTCCACCATCGTCGACAGCGTCATGGGATTCTCCTGGGAAATCCCGGCCAGCCAGGCCGGAGGTGAATACATTGTTCGCATCTCGAACCCATTCACTGGTGATGCTCCGGCCGAACGCAAATTCGATATCCGGGCTTACCGCGCCCCGCGCCTGAAAAGCCAGATCGTCTTTGTGCGCGACGGATATGGCCCAGGCGACACGGTTGCCGCAAACCTTCACGTCGATCGCGCGGAAGGCGGCATACAGACCGGAGCACGGGTTTCCGTGATTGCTCGCGTCGACGGGGCAGAAGCATGGAAAGGTGAGACTTCGATCGATGCTTCAGGCAACGCCAGCGCCAACTTCAAGCTGCCCACCGCCATTGCTCGCGGCGAAGGCACGATTGCGATGGTGATACAGGATGGCGGCACCGTGGAAACGGCCAGCAAGACCATCCCCATTCTTCTGCAGACGCTGGATCTCGGAATCTATCCTGAAGGCGGCGATATAGTCGCTGGCCTTCCAAACCGCATCTACGTTGAAGGAAGAACGCCTGCGCAGAAACCTGCCGATATGGCCGGCCTCGTTCTGAACTCCGCAGGAAAAGAAGTCGCAAGTTTCCGTACTGAGCACGAAGGCCGAGGACGATTCTCCTTCACCCCGGTTAAAGGTGAAGCGTATACCCTCCGCGTCACCGAACCGGCGGGAATCAAGACTATCTTTCGCCTGCCCGCCGTCAAGGAATCCGGCGTCGTCATTGCCTCTACATCCGACGTCACTCCGAAACAGAAGAACGTCGTGTTGCGCGTCGGCGCCACTGCCGGTGGTGAGTATGGTGTTTCGTTGAGTCAGCGCGGCAAAGAAATCGCCTCTACATCCGTCATCTTGAAGGCAAACCAGCCTTCAGATATCTCCTTCACGGTACCGAAATCTCTGGATGGCGTGCTTATCGCCACCGTTTATGACGATCACAAGACTCCGATGGCGGAGCGTCTGCTCTTTCGGCAACCCGAACACAATCTCAAGGTGCACGTCGCACCGGACAAAGCGGACTACATCCCCGGCGATCGAGTCACGCTCCGAATCACCACCACCGACGACAGAGACAAGCCTGTCGGCGCTATGGTTGGTCTCACGGTCACCGACAGCAGCGTCCTGGAAATGATCGAAAAGCGTGAGCAAACCCCACGGCTTCCGGTGATGGTGCTGCTTGAGAACGACGTGAAGAATTTGTCCGATGCCCAGGTTTATATGGACGAAAGTAACCCTAAGGCTCCGATCGCGACGGATCTCCTGCTGGGCACTCAGGGCTGGCGCCGATTCGCCGCAGTGGACATCACGAAATTCGTGACAGCTAATGGCGACGCCGGCCGCCGCGCGCTGGCGATCAAGCTGCTAACGGATGCGGATCGGGCCAGAGCCGCTTCACTTGCGGCGCCGGCACCAGGAGTCGGTGGCGGCATCATGGGCGGACGCGTAGCTGGAGTTGCCGGTGGGGTCGTCGGCGGAATACCAGGCATTGCATTTCAGGCACCGCCACCGCCAATTGGCGCACCTCCGCCACCACCGCCCGCTCCGGCACCTCGACTGGCCGCCGCAACGATCGGTGAGGTGCTGGCCGAACCACGTGTCGGCGATCTACCGCTGGTCGGCAATGATGTTCTCGACCTGATACAGATACTCCCGGGAGGCAACCCGGCCAACCAAAAACTCGAACTAAATGGCATCATCGCCCAGAAACAGGCCGCCGATGCGATTCGAGGACAGCAGGGCCAGCAAGGAGCCGGTGGCGGAGGACGCGGTATCGCAGGAGGCGCACTCGTCGTGGGGCGCGTCGGCGTCCGCAACGACTTCATCGTTGTGCGCGAATACGCCCATACGCTTCGTCCGAACTGGACCGAAGGCTCGCGAAGTGATTTCGCTGAAACCGTTTACTGGAACGCCGGCATCAAGACCGATGCCTCCACCGGTCTCGCCACCGTCTCCTTCAATCTCAGCGATTCGGTCACTTCGTTTAAAGTCATGGCCGACGGTTTCACCTCGGAAGGCGCTCTCGGCTCGGGCAGCAGCGATGTTGAATCGGTGCGCCCCTTCTTTGTCGAACCCAAATTCCCGCTTCAGGTCACCAGCGGCGACAGGATTCAACTTCCGATCAGCATGATCAACGGCATGAGCCGCGAGCTCCGCGGTGTGGCAATTACTCCCAGTGCTGTGGCTGGCCTGACCTTCGCAATGCCGGGTGACAACAGCGCAACTCTTCACGCCAAAGAGCGCGCTCGCCACCTCATGCAGATCGACATCGGAAGTGAATTCAGCGGAAGCGTGGATCTCTCGCTTGACGCCAGCGCCGGCCCTTATCGCGACAGCGTCAGCCGAAAGCTCGACATCCAGCCTCTGGGCTTTCCATACGAAAGCTCCAAAGGCGGCGTGCTGGAATCCGACGGCTCGAGTTCGTTTGAGTTCTCGCTTCCCGCTGAGACAATCCGCGGCAGCATCTCCTCAAGCGTCGTTGTGTATCCGACTCCGCTTGCCAGCATGACGGAGGCGCTTCAGGCCCTGCTCCGCCAACCCAACGGCTGCTTCGAGCAAACCAGCTCCACCAGCTACCCGATGGTCATGGCCCAGCAATACTTCATCACTCATGCCGGTGTCGATCCGGCTATCGTCGAGAGGGCAAAAACTCTTCTCGATGCTTCGTATAAGCGGTTGACCGGTTTTGAATCTCCGAAGAAAGGCTACGAGTGGTTCGGTGCCGATCCCGGACACGAAGCGCTCACAGCTTATGGCCTGATGCAGTTCACGGACATGTCCCATGTGCGCGAAGTCGACAAGGACATGATCCAGCGCACTCGCGCCTGGCTGCTGGCGCGCCGCGATGGCAACGGCAGTTTCAATCGCAACGCCAAAGCCATCGACAGCTTCGGCGGCGCCCCGCAGGAAACCACCAACGCTTATATCACCTGGGCACTGGTTGAATCCGGTGAGCAAGGCCTCGAAAAGGAAATCGCATTCGTCAAGACATCCGCCAATTCCACGCAAGACAGCTACATCGTTGCGCTGGGCGCCAACATTCTTAACGCCACAGGCGATAAGTCCGGCGCTCGCCAGCTGATGGACAAGCTGGCGAGGAATCAGGACATGGCCGGTAATGTGAAAAGCGCCGTTGCCAGCATTACTCGCTCCGGCGGCGACGCCCTCGCCATCGAAACCACTGCCCTTTCCGTGCTGGCATGGATGCGTGAACCCTCCTTCGCGGCCAATGTCGAGAAAGGCGTGAAATGGATCGTCGAGTCGAACAAGAACGGTCGCTTCGCTTCGACTCAATCCACGATTCTTGCGCTGCGCGCCATCGTCGCTTATGACGCCCTCCGCGCACGCCCGAGGGTCCCAGGTCGAATCGTTGTCAGCGTCGACGGCAGGACAGTCGGCACGGGCGTCGCTTTCACGTCCAACACCCAGGGCGCCATCGTAATGCCCGAGTTTGGAAGAGAGCTCGGCGCTGGCAAGCACACCGTCGTACTCAGGATGGAAGATGGCTCGAGCATGCCGTTCTCAATGGGAGTGAAGTATTACAGCACTCTCCCCGACAGCAGCGCACAAACCAAGGTCGGCATCGAGGTCTCACTTAAGGATCGGCAAATCCAGGAAGGCGGCATCACCGAGGCACGGGTTTCCATCGCCAACAAGAGCGATCAACCCATACCTACGCCAGTGGCTATCGTCGGCATCCCCGGCGGGCTGGAAGTGCGGCACGATCAGCTCAAGGAACTGGTGAAGTCCGGCAGGATCGACGCCTACGAAGTCATCGGCCGCGAGGTCGTACTCTATTGGCGCTACATCAAGCCCAATGACAAGTTCGATCTCCCCCTCAGCCTGGTTGCCGCCGTTCCAGGCGTCTACACGGGCCCTGCGAGCCGCGCATATCTCTACTACACCGACGAATTCAAGAACTGGGCACCGGGACTGAAAGTGAGCATTACACCAAGGTAGGAAGTTTCGGTGGTTCCAAAGCGAAAGCCCTGCAGGTTGGCGGCTTTGGAACCACCCCTCGCGGGATCCGCTTCGCGATCCCGCTGCCCTCCTAACTTAGGAGGGCAGGTTCTTGGCACCTGTACCGGAATTCCACCCACATCAAGGACGCAGCGCATCTTCCTTTGCAAGCGTATCTGTGCTGGCGCCGAATCGGATGAGCTGAGCCGCGAGGAATCGTTGCGGCTCGCTCATCTGATCGCGGCGTTCAATCACTTTTCGCGCGACATCGGGTTTGTCGGTAATCAATCCGTCGACGCCGCGACTGAGGCCGACGAACATCCATGCCGGGTCGTTGACGGTCCAGATGTAGACATCCTGTCCGGCACTATGCGCCCGTCGTACAAATTGGCGCGTCGCCATGCGGGCTTCTACTGCGAGAAAATCTGCCTTGAGTTCCGTCAGATCGCCCATTGCTTTTGCGACCAGCAGCCCGACGCGCCAGGAAGGACGCAGCGCCTTCATCTTGCGCACCATCTCGTGATCGAGCGACATGAACACACAATCGTTCTCCATGCCGGCTCCTTCGACAATCGCCGCTACGCGTTCTTCGAGTTGATGGTTGTGTCCGTACGATTTGAGTTCGACGATGACGCGGCAACGGCCTTTGCACGCCGCCAGCGCCTCGGCCAGCGTGGGCACACGCTCCGTGGAGTAGCGCGGATCCCTGGAACTGCCAATGTCGATCGAGCGCAACAGTGCGGCGTCGCCGTCCCAGATTTTCGTAGGATTGCCGCCCACCTTCATCAGGTCGCTGTCATGCACAACCAGAACCTGCCCATCGGCGGATTCCTGCACATCGAGCTCGATGAAGTCGGTGTGCTGCTCGGCCGCAAGACGAAACGAGGCCAGCGTATTCTCCGGCGCTGTCGCGGACGCTCCTCGATGCGCAATGATCAACGCTGGAGACGGATCACGATTCGCCAGGAACGCGAACATACCGGCGCCGACGACACCAAGCAGTGACACGACAGCAATTCCAACCACCATGCGACTGGAAAGTCCAGGTGGGCCGCTCGAACCAGTCTGTGCGTACTGCACATCAGCCGACGCCGGTAGTTGCGGCTCACCAATACGCAAATACAAGTGTTTGATGAGCAATGAGAACATGGAAAAGTTGAAGATGCCGACCGCCAGAGTCAGGACAACACCGAAAAAGGCCAATGCGGCAACAAACAACAGCAATAGCGCCAGCGAACCGGCCAGCTGCGGCGCTACCGCGCGGCCTGCGAACTGCACAAGCCATGCGGTGGTACCGACCAGAACAATGGCAATGACCGCCCAACCGGCGATTGTTGCAAGAATCAGAGAATGTGAACGGCTGGTACGCCTGGCACTCTCGTCAAGAGCTCGCCGTGGGATAACGTTCTCGAACAATACCAGGGGCATCGCGAGTGCCCAGCGGGCGATTGTCCGCGCCAACAAGAGCAAGAGGCCGATGGAGATAACTGCACTGATGCCGGCGGCGACCCAGAACTGCGGCGGATGCCGGGAGAGATAGAAGTTGATATCGTGCTCGCGCAGCAGCGTCAGGTATACAAGGCCCGCCGCGGCCAGAAAGGGCACCAGGCCAGCAAGGATTCGCAAAACCATGCGTGCTGTGAGGCGAAATACGTTCAATGCATGCACCGCGCCGAATCGAAACGCGCTTCTCGTATTGAAAGTGACGCCCTGCGTCAATCCAAATCCAACAGCCATCAGGCAGGCAGTTTCGATGGCGGTGATGGCAACGATCAGCGAGCCGCCCAGAATCAGCGTCGCGATTCCGGCAGGTGTGGTGAAAAAGAACAGGGCGATATCGACGTCCGCCACGACACGGCTGGACGTCCCGGCGCGCAACCAGTACAAGAGCCACGTCGTCACGGGCGTGAGCAACGCAAAGGCGATCAACTTGTATGCTATGTCGGTGATCGCCAGGCAGCGCCACGCGCGGCGGAGATCGCCTGCGGCACTCGTGAAAATCGAACGGACTGTATTCCACATTGCAGTGCTCATCTCTCGCCGAATGGCTGGGTCGGAAATTGGAACCAAGAGGATAAGAAGGATAAAGGGTCCGCGCAAGGTCAAACGGCGACTTCGCGTCTCATGAAACCATCTCTCGAAATTCGGCTTGGCGTGATACTCGACTTATTCTTAGGTCCTCGCCAGCGCATGGGTCATTGTCAGTCAGCGTATAGATGCCGCACTGGTGGGAAAAGAGAATTGCCGCTGAAACCCGCAAAAATCATCACCGCGTTTTCTTTCATAGTGTTCGTCGGCATGTCTTCGGGGCCGGACGCACCAAACAGGGCCGTTGCTCAGACCTCCGAAGTTCGACGTCGACATCACGCTCGACCACGTTGCTTTTCGTGTGCCGGACATCGGGGAGTCGATCGCGTGGTATCAAAAGATGTTCAGCTTCAAGGTAGTTAGTCGCGGCGAACAACCGAGCGGCATGTGGACCGCAATGATTCAGCACAATACGCGATGAACCTGGTTCCTTCTCCCTGCTTATCTTTCGAGGGCCTTCAGGTCCTTGAGATGCGGTATTCGGCGTCGGCTTGTCGTCCGATCCGTACGATCAGCTCGGGGACGGCCTCCACGTCTTCAAGCGATGTTCGAAAATTCACAATGCATGCCCGCAGAGCGAATTTGCCATCGATCTCCGTATTGGACAGGAA
>Ga0184628_10000302_pt1 | contig 28135 bp, 31 predicted proteins | sample PLM4_5_b1_FD_133149 | JGI IMG/M metagenome (GOLD analysis project Ga0184628, IMG submission 133149) | Groundwater sediment microbial communities from an aquifer in East River, Colorado, USA - PLM4_5_b1 | ecosystem: Environmental > Terrestrial > Soil > Riparian zone | place: USA: East River...
GCGCCGTCGGGGGTGAAGGCGATGCCACGGGGGCGCGTCCCCACCTTGAGCTGCGCGACCAGGGAGCGGGCGGCAACATCGATGACTTCGAGCTTGTCATCCTCCTCGGCGCTGACGTAGACGAAGCGTCCGTCGGGCGAGAACACGGCATGTTCCGGATTTTCCCCCTTGATCTTCACCTTGAAGACGACCGCCTCGGTCGCGGTATCGATGAACACCACGCTGTTGGTCAGCTCGACGGCCGCGGCGACGAGCTTGCCGTCGGGCGAGAGATAGACCCCTTCGGGCGATTCGCCCAGATCGATGCGCCTTGCGACGGCGCGCTTCTCGAGATCGATCACCAGCAGCGCGTTGTTCGGCTGGTCGGACACGTAGGCCAGCTTGCGCGCCGCGTGGATCGCGGTGCCGCGCGGCTTGCCCCCGGTCCTGATCTCGCCGACGACCTCGTCCCTGTCGGTGTCGATGAGCGAGATCGTGCCGCCGTTCTCGTTGCCGACCAGCGCCAGCCCCGCGCCGGCTGGTCCCGCCGCGCCGGCGGCCGCGACCAGCCAGCCGATGACCAGGCCACGCTTCCACACCGGCATGCGTTCGTTGCGCTGCATGGATTGCTCCCCCGTTTTTCTATAGTACTTTAAGCGATCATGCAGATCACTCCCAATGGCCGGCCGCCCTTCAGGGCCGACCACATCGGCAGCCTGCTGCGCCCGCAACAACTGCGGCAGGCATTCCGCGCGCATGCCGCGAAGGAAATGACGGATGCGGATTTCCGCGCTGCACAAGACGCGGCTATCCGCTACGCCGTCAAGCTGCAGGAGGAGTGCGGCCTGCAGGTGGTCACCGACGGCGAGTTCCGCCGCATTTCCTACTGGGAGAAGTTCGTGCGCCTGACGCAGGGCCTTGCGGTGAAGGAGGCGCTGTTCAAGTTCCACGACGACCATGGGCGCGAATCGGACTTCACCGCGCCCTACGCCGAGGCGAAAGTCGGCCGCGGCGAGCCGATCACGCTCGACGAATTCAGCTTCGTCAAGGGCCTGACGCGCGCGACGCCCAAGGTCACCATGCCGGCGCCTTCCACCATGCACTTGTACCGCTACAGGAACTACGCTGATCCCGACGTCTACTGCGACCCGCGCGAGTTCTTCGCCGACCTGGGCAAGGTCTACCAGTCGGAGATCGCCGAGTTGGTGCGGGCGGGCTGCCGCTACGTGCAGCTCGATGAGGTGGCGCTTGCCATGCTGTGCGACCCGGCGGCGCGCGCCAAGGTGAAAGCCGACGGTCACGACCCGGAGCAGCTGGTGGACCTTTACGTGGACGCGATCAACGAGGCGGTGAAGGACCTGCCGCCGCAGATGGTGGTCGGCGTGCATATGTGCCGCGGCAACTACAAGGGCATGTACCTGTCCGAAGGCGGCTACGATTCCGTGGCCGAGAAACTCTTCGGCCGCGCGCGGGTCAACCATTTCCTCCTCGAGTTCGACACCCCGCGCGCCGGGGATTTCGCGCCATTGCGCTTCCTGCCGAAGGGCAAGGGCGTGGTGCTGGGCTTGGTCAGCTCGAAGACCGCGCAGCTCGAGCCGCTCGAGCAGTTGCGGCGCCGCGCGGAGGAGGCGGCGAAGTATGCGGACGCGTCACGCCTGGCGCTCAGCCCGCAGTGCGGCTTCGCCAGCACCATGGGCGGGAACCGGGTGACGGAAGCCGACGAGCGCGCGAAGCTGCGACTCTGCGTGGAGGCCGCGCGCGCCATCTGGGGATAGTATTCCGTCGGACAGGGGAGGAATGCATGCGGGGGATGTTGGGGCTGTGCGTGCTTGCGCTGTGCTCGGGGGCGGCAGGGGCAGAGGATGCGCTCGCAACGCGCAGCGGCTGGGAAGTGGGCGGCCTGGTCGCCCGTTATCACTACGAAGAACCGGATTTCATGTGGCTCAAGGGAAACCGCATCGGCGTGACGGGCGCCTACACGCTCGCCAACGAGAAGCGCCTCTTCACGCGCATCGAGGGACGCTGGTCGTACGGAGAACTGGACTACCAGGGCTCCGGCACGCTGGAGGGTGTGCCCGATCATCTGTTCGAAGTGCGCGTGCTGGCCGGCAGGGACTATCGGGCGGGGAAAGTGGTCTGGTCGCCGTACGTGGGCGGCGGCTTGCGCTACCTCTATGACGACCTGCGTGGCGTCAGCTCGACCGGCCAGCACGGCTACCGGCGCGACTCCACCTACTTTTACGTGCCCTTGGGCGTGACCCTGCGCATGCCGCTCGGCTCGGATTGGGCGCTGGCCCCGCAAGTGGAATACAGCGGATTCATCCGCGGCGTGCAACGCACCTACCTCTCAGACACCGGAAACCCCAGCTTGGGCGACGTGACCAACAACCAGCGCGATGGGAGCGGCTACCGCGTGCAACTGATGGCCGAAGGCAGGCGCTGGTCGTTCGGACTGTGGATGAACTACTGGGACGTCAAGGATTCCGACGTGCAGGCTGTCGGCGTGGGTCTTGCCGGCATGGAGCCCGCCAACTGGACGCGGGAGACCGGCGTGGAAGTCCGCTACCGCTTCTAATCCAGCACTTCGCGCAGCTTGTCCGCCGGCACGCGCGGCGCCACGCCTGCGCGCTCCTCCTGCAACAGCATCGGGGTGCGGGAATCGCGCTCGCCCCAGCCGCGGCGCAAGGCCTCCTCGAAGTCCTTCATCGCCACCTGCGCCACCTGCATCGGCACGCCGACTTCGCGCGCCAGCTCCAGCGCGAGTCCAAGATCCTTGTGCGCGAGGCGCAGCGCGAAGCCCGGTGGGTCGTACTTGCCGGGGAGGAACTGCTCCGCGAGCCGGTCGAAGGTGCGCTTCCTCCCGGTCGCGCCCTGGCGAATCGCCTTGAACAGCGCAAGCGGCTCGACGCCGGCCTTCACGCCGAGCGTGAAGATCTCGGCGAGCGCGGTCTGCACGGTGAAGCTCGCCGCGTTGTGCACGAGCTTGGCGACCGAGCCGGCGCCGATCGGTCCGACGTAGATCGGCTGGTCGCCGATCTCGCGCAGGACGCCTTCGTGCTTGCGGTAGGTGGCTTCGTCGCCACCCACCCAGAGAGCAAGCTTGCCGCTGTGCGCACCTTCGCGCCCGCCACTCACGGGCGCATCGAGGAACTGCACGCCGCGCGCGGCGAGCGACACATGCACGCGGCGCACGCAGGCGGGCGAATTGGTGGTGAGGTCGAACCACGACGTGCCGCGCGCGAGCCCCGGGCCGATCTGCGCGGCCACCGCCTCGACCTCGGCGGGGCCGGGGAGTGAGGTGAAGGCCACTTCGGCGTCCGCCACGGCGGCAGCGGCCGAGTCCGCCCAGGCGGCGCCTGGCATGTCGGCCCGGTGCAGGTCATTCACTTTCACGGTGTGGCCCGCACGCGCGAGCCGCGCGGCGATCGGCGCGCCCATCACACCAAGTCCGATGAAGCCGATCCTCATGCGCCGCGCTCCTCGTAGACTTGTTTGGCGACCTGCGCGGCATTGATGCCGTTCGCCCAACCGGCATAGAAGGCGAGGTGCGTGAAGAGCTCGGAGAGCTCCTCGCGCGTCACGCCGTTGTCGAGCGCGCGCCAGATATGGCCCTTCAGCTGGTCGGGACGGTACAGCGCGATCAGCGCCGCCACGGTGGCAAGGCTGCGGTCGCGCTTGGACAGGCCCGGGCGCGCCCACACGTCGCCGAACAGCACCTTCTCGGTGAGTTCCGCGAGCTTGGGCACCACGTCCTTCACGGTGCTGATTGTGGACGGGGGGGACTTCCGTGCGGTCATGGCACTTTCCTCCGGGGACGTTGAACGGTCCCCGCGCAGTCTAGCCGCTGCCGCGGGTGGCGATGATGCCGTTCATCCACGCGGCGGCGGCCGTCACCCCGCCAAAGCTGAACAGGTGGATGCCCACCACGTTGCAGCCGGAGGCGTGGGAGCTGCAGTAGCGCGCGAGCGGCGCGAGCTGCGCGCCGGGATCGGTGTGCGTCACCAGGCGCACCGCGTTCAGGCCCTGTGCCTGCAGGGCACGCAGCGAGGCGCTTACGCCGCAACGCTGTGCGAAGCGCAGCAGTGCAGCGGGCGAAGTGGGCCCGGCCAGGCCGACGTACACCGGCACGCCCGGCGCGCCGCGCCAGAGCGCCGAGCAGTACTCGAGGATGCGCGCCGGCGCGAAGCAGAACTGCGTCACCACGTAGGCGCCCAGGCCATGGCCCGCGGCCAGCGCGAGCTTTTCGCCGAAGGCCTGCTCCAGGGCTACCTGCGGGATGCGCGGGTGGCCCTCCGGGTAGCCCGGAAGGCCGATCTCGCGCAGGCCGCTCTCCTTGAGCAGGCCGGCGCGGATCAGCGCGGCGCCGTCGGCGTAGGGACCGAGCGCTTCCGGCTCGTCGCCGCCGAGGATCAGCGCCTTTTGCACGCCCGCTTCCTGCACGGCGCGCTTGAGGAAGGTCTCGAATTCCGCGCGGCTCGCGATGCGCCGCGCGGCGATGTGCGGCACGGGTTCGAGCCCCGCCGCGCGCACCGCCACGAGCGACGCTAGCGAATCGGCGAGGCTGTGCCGCGGCAGGTGGTTGACGTACACCGGCGTGCCGGCCGGCAGCAGCGCGGCGATGGCGCTCGCGTCCTGCGGGCGGTGCGCGCCCATCTCGATCGAGCCGGCCGCAACCAGGTCGAGCGCGTTCGCGGCCGAGACCTCAAGCGCGTTTGCGGGAGAGGACATAGGACTCGTCCAGGAACCAGAGGCCGCCGTGCGCCTGCAGCACTTCGCGCGTGGCGTCGAGGTACCCGCGCTCGCCGATCACCTTGCCGAGGCGCTCGTCGTCGATCTGCGCCACGTACACCGCCGCGTTCCAGGCCGCGAACAAGGTGGAAGTGCCGATGCTGGAGGAAACCTCGGTGGGCAGAGTGTGCATGTCGTAGCGGAACACCGCGCGGGTGTCGGCATAGGCGTTGAAATTGTAGTGCTTCGCGTCCTTGCCGAGTTCCGCGCGCACGGCGCGCAGCACGTCGTGGCGATTGGTGCGGAACGGATTCTCGTCGGGCCAGACCTTGCGCACGATCTCGAGGCCCGGGTCGTTGCCGCAGGAATGGATGCCGAGCAGCCGCCCGCCCGGTCCGAGGGCGCGCACCAGCGGCGCGATCACGCGCTGCGCCTTGAACTGCGCCGGCACGCGCGCGCGATACGGCTGCGAAGCGATCACCAGGTCGTATTCGGCCCGCGCGCGACTCTGCTTCGGGATTACGTTGTCCAGCAGGAACCTGAAGTCCTCGCGGTACAGCACCAGCGCCACGGGGCGCTCGTACACCGGATTGCCGGTGGTGGGGCTGTGGCGCGCCTGCCAGTTCTTCGACAGGAACGGCTCGAGGGCGGCGATCTGCTCGCTGAAATCGTGCGCCGTGGTGCCGGTGAGCGCGACCTCGTGCCACAGGAGCGACGTCGCCGCGGCAAGCGCCTTGGGCGTGAGCCAGGGCGCCTCGCTGTAGTACATGTTGGTGACCACCAGCACCGTCGCCGGGTGCTCGAACAGCCGGTCCGCCATCCTGGCGAGCGACAGGCGCACGTCCTCCAGGCTGACCTCCTTGCCCACGAAATAGAACGGCACGGTGGGGAAGCGCCGGTGCATTTCGCGCATCACGCGCGTCAGCACCGTGCCGTCGCCCATGCCGGCGTCGAACACGCGTACCGCGGGGGGACGCGGGTGGATGTTGGCGAGCTCCATGCCCACCCGGTGCGCGATCACTTCCTTTTCGCTGCAGGTGTTGACGAACAGCAGGTACTTCTGCCGGTTGTCGAAGAAGCGGAAATTGCGCGATGGCGCGCCTTCGTGGGGGGCGCTCGCCGCCGGCCGCGGGGCAACGCGCAGCAGCTGCATCAGCTCGCGCGGCGACTGCGGCGCCGTGGCGCCGCGGCTCGCCATGTAGGTGCTCACGCGCTCGAGTGTCTCGGGCGTGATGCGTGCGCCGTCGCGCAGGCGCGCGACGAACTTGCCGTCGTTCACCGCACGGCGTCCGAACGTGGACTCCGCCATGCCGGTGCGGCGGCAGAAATCGGCGATACTGTCGAGCAGGCCGTCGCCCTGTTGTGCGAGCGTTTCCAGCATGTCGTCCCTCCTTAGGCTGCCACGGTAGCGAGGTACCATGTGGGAAGGCAACCACAGTCAGGATGTCGGAATGAGTGGGATGTATCCCACCACAATAAATCAATGAGTTAGATCTTAGGGAGTCGGTTTTGGGGACCACAAAGCTAATGGAGGCAGCATGAAGAATTTCTGGACACCAATCCTGGCAATGAGCGTTTCGCTGGGGGGCTGCGCGGATCGGCCGCTGACCTACGCCGAGACCGGCGCGCTGATCGGCGCGGCGAGCGGCGCGGTGGTCGGCGCGGTGGCGTACAAGAAGGACCGCACCAAGGGCGCGGTGGTTGGCGCCGTCGGCGGCGGCCTGGCGGGCGCGGGGGTGGGCGCGTACATGGACGCGCAGAAACGCGATCTCGAGAAGAATCTCGCCAAGGAGATCCAGGCTGGACAGGCGCGCGTGGAGAAGCTGCCGGGGGACGTGGTGCGCGTCACCATGACCAACCAGACCGCTTTCGAAACCGATTCTTCGACGATCAAGCCCGGGTTCAACAGCACCATGGACAAGCTCGCCGACGTCGTCGTGCGCTACGGCAAGACCACGCTCGTCGTCGTCGGGCACACCGACAACGTCGGCACGGACGCCTACAACCAGAGCCTCTCGGAGCGGCGCGCGCTGTCGGTGGCGCAATACCTGGAAACGCGACGCGTGAACGGGATACGCCTTGCCACCGCAGGCAAGGGCGAGACCCAGCCGGTGGCGCCGAACAGCACCGAGAGCGGCCGGCAGTCGAACCGGCGCGTGGAGATCTACCTCGAGCCGGTGGTGCAGGGCTAGCGCGGCATGGCCGGGAAGAAGCCGCAGGGTCTCGCGCGGGGTCTCACCAATTACGGCGACGCCGGGTTCTCGCTCTACCTGCGGCGCTCGTTCGCCAAGAGCATGGGCTACTCGAGCGAGATGCTCGCGCGCCCGGTGGTGGGAATCGCCGACTCCAAGAGCGGCTTCAACAACTGCCACCGCCATTTTCCCGAGCTGATCGAGGCGGTGAAGCGCGGCGTGCTCGCCGCGGGCGGCCTGCCCATAGAGTTTCCCACGGTGTCGCTGGGCGAGGTGTTCCTCAACCCGACCTCGATGATGTTCAGGAACCTCATGTCCATGGACGTCGAGGAGATGATCCGCGCGCAGCCGATGGACGCGGTGGTGCTGGTGGGCGGCTGCGACAAGACGGTCCCCGCGCAGTTGATGGGTGCCGCAAGCGCCGATGTGCCGGCGGTGCAGCTCCTTGCCGGCCCCATGATGCCGACGTCGTTCCGCGGTGAGCGCCTCGGCGCCTGCACCGATTGCCGCCGCTTCTGGGCGCTGCATCGCGCGGGCAAGGTGGATGCGGCGGGCATCGACGAGGTGGAAGGCAATCTCGCCACGACCGCGGGCACCTGCGCGGTGATGGGCACGGCCTCAACCATGGCCTCGATCGCCGAGGCACTGGGCATGGCGCTGCCCGGCAGCGCCGCGATACCCGCGGTGCACGCCGACCGGCTGCGCGCGGCGGAAGCCAGCGGGCGCCGCGCGGTGGAGCTGGTGAAGGACCCGATCCGGCCCTCGCAGGTGATCACGGCGAAATCGGTGGAGAACGCCATGCGCTTGCTGCTCGCCATCGGCGGCTCGACCAACGCCATCGTGCACCTTACGGCGATCGCCGGGCGCGCCGGCGTGACGGTGGACTTGAACCGCCTCAACGTGCTCTCCGATTCGACGCCCGTGCTGGTGGACCTCAAACCCACCGGCCAGTTCTACATGTCGGACCTTTATGCCGCGGGCGGCGTCGGCGCGGTGCTGCGCGAGTTGAAGCCACTGCTGCACCTGGACTGCATGACGGTGACCGGCGAGACGCTCGGCGAGCGCCTCGTGCACGAGGCGGGCGCCTGGGTGGATCGCGCCGTGGTGCGTTCGCTCGCCGAGCCGCTGGCGAAGGAAGGCGGGCTGGTCGCGCTGTTCGGCTCGCTGGCGCCCAACGGCGCGATCCTGAAGCGCTCGGCGGCGGACCCGAAACTGTTCGAGAAGGAGGGCCGCGCGGTGGTGTTCAGCTCGCTCGATGACCTCGCCGCGCGCGTGGACGACCCGGCGCTCGAGGTGACGCCCGAGGACTTCATGGTGCTGCAGAACGCGGGGCCGAAATCCGGCTACGCCATGCCGGAGGCAGGCTACCTGCCGATCCCGGCGAAACTCGCGCGCGCCGGCCTGAAGGACATGGTGCGCATTTCGGACGCGCGGATGAGCGGCACCGCCTACGGCACCATCGTGCTGCACGTCTCGCCGGAAGCCGCGGCGGGCGGGCCGCTCGCGCTGGTGAAGAACGGCGATCGCATCGGGCTGTCGGTGAAGGCGCGGCGCATCGAGTTGCTGGTGCCGGAGGCCGAAGTGGCGAAGCGCAGGGCGGCGTGGAAGCCGCCGGTTGCGGTTCCTGCGCGCGGTTACGCCCGGCTCTACATGGAGCACGTGCTCCAGGCGGAGCACGGTTGCGATTTCGATTTCCTGCGCAAGGCCTGACTACTTGCCGTAGTCGTAGTAGATGTCGAACTTGCCTTCGCTGGTGTAGGTGAGCCTGGCTTCCTTCCAGCGGCGCTGTTCCGCGGGCAGGTCCGCGCTCAACGCGATCACGCCTTTCGCCACGACCTGCGCGCCGCAGGTGGCGAGCGGCTTGCCGGCCATGGCGCCCGAGGAGTCGGCGTAGAAGGACTGGCTTTCGAAGCGGCGCTCCTTGCCGGTGTCTGCGAGCTCCGTCACCACCACCCAGGCCTTCTTCCAGTCCTTAGGCAGGCCCACGGCGAGGCAGTCGAAGATCTCCTGCACCGCCTTCGGATCGGGCTGCTTCTGCGCCTGTGCGGGGACGGCGAGCACGGCGGCGAGGGCGAGGGTCGCGAGAAGTCTCTTCATGCGCGGCATTTTACCGCCCCGCCGCTTCCGGCCATACTGTTTCCCGATGACCTCCGCGCGCCATCGCGAGCATCGCAAGGCCGCCGCCCGCGCCGGGCTGCGCTACGTCACCGACGGCTTCGCCGGGATCTCGCGCAAGCGTTCCGGCACCGGCTGGGCCTACTACCTGCCCGACGGCGCGCGCATCGGCGATGCGGCCACGCGCAAGCGGCTCAATGCGCTGGCCATCCCGCCAGCCTGGAGCGACGTATGGATCTGCCCGGACCCGGGCGGCCACATCCAGGCCACCGCGCGCGACGCGCGCGGCCGCAAGCAGTACCGCTACCACCCGTCCTACCGCGAAGCGCGCGACCACTCGAAGTTCCGCAGGATGCTGGAGTTCAGCGAGACGCTGCCCACCCTGCGCGAGCGGGTGGAGCGCGACCTGCGCGGCGCGGACCTCGGCCGCGATCAACTGCTCGCCACCGTGGTGCGGCTGCTCGACCGCACGCTGATCCGCGTCGGCAACGACGAGTACGCGCGCGAGAACCGGTCCTACGGCCTCACCACGCTGCGCCGGCGCCACGTGCAGGTGGAAGGCGACCGGCTGCGCTTTTCCTTCCGCGGCAAGAGCGGCGTGGAGCACTCCATCTCGGTCGCCGACCCGCGCCTGGCGCGCATCATCCAGCGCTGCCAGGACCTTCCCGGGCAGGAGATGTTCCAGTACCTCGACGCGCGCAAGAAGCGACAGACCGTGTCCTCGGACGACGTCAACGCCTACCTGCGCGAGATCAGCGAGCGCGACGTCACCGCCAAGGATTTCCGCACCTGGGGCGGCACCATGCTGGCGGCGGTGGAGTTGCGCGCCATGGGCCCGGCGGCGAGCAGGCGCGAAGCCGACCGCAACATCATCCGCGCCATCGACGCGGTGGCCGAGCGCCTGGGCAACACGCGCGCCGTGTGCCGCAAGTACTACGTGCACCCGGCGCTGCTGCACGCCTACCTGCTGGGCCACACGGTGCCGCAGCCGCCGGCGGCGGCGAAGCGCGCGCAGCGCCCCGCGCGGCCTGGCGGCGCGCTGCGCCGCGACGAGGTCGCGGTGCTGCAGTTCCTGCAGGAACGCGTGCTGGATTGAGCGGCGCATTCCAGCTCGCGGACCTCGGCGTCGCGCAGTTCGTCCTGATCGGCGGCGTGGCTTTTGCCGCCTCGATCCTCGGGGGCCTGGCGGGCTACGGCACCGGCCTGCTGCTGCCGATCTTTCTCGCGCCGGCGGTGGGCGTGGCCAACGTGGTGCCGGTGATGGCGGTGGCGATGATCCTCAACAACGGCAGCCGCGTCGCCGCGTTCTGGCGCGACATCCAATGGCCGCACGCGCGGCACATCCTCGCCTTCGGGCTGCCGGCCTGCGTGGCGGGGGCCTACGGCTTCACGCTGCTCGAGGCGCGCTGGGTGGCGCTGCTCCTCGGCTCGTTCTTCATCTTGAGCGTGCCGCTGCGCAGGCTGCTCGCGCGCGCCGGCTGGCGGCTCGGCCCGCGCGGTGTCGCCGCCGCCGGCGCGGGATTCGGCTTGGTCAACGGCGCCATGACCGGCGCCGGGCTGCTGCTGATTTCCACGCTGATGGCGGCGGGGATGCAGGGTGCGGCGCTCATCGCCACCGACGCCATCGTCTCCGTGGCCATGGGTTTCGCCAAGGTGGCGCTGTTCGGCGGCGTGGCGCGCCTGGACGCCCAGCTCGCGGCCGCCGGGCTGCTGATCGGCATCGCCACCGTGCCCGGGGCCTTCGTTGCGCGCTGGCTGATGGCGCACATCCCGCTGCGCGTGCACACACTGCTGATGGAAGCCGTAGTATTGATCGGCGGCGCGGGCTTTCTGTGGCGCGCCTTCTTCTGACATTAGTGAGAAGCGCCCTGGCGCCCAGCCGGGCGCTGCTGGCGCGGGAGGTTGCCAAGCGTCGCCGCTAGGCAGATACTTTAGGCTTCATCTATTCAGGCCTAGAGCAAATGGCGGCACTGCGCCTCGTCCACCCGGATCGCGAAACCCGCGCCCGCGCCGATGACCACCGCGCGCTGCGCCTGTGGCTGCGGCTGCTGACCTGCTCGCAGCTCATCGAACGCCACGTGCGTTCGCGCCTGCGCGAGCGCTTCGGCATCACCCTGCCGCGCTTCGACCTGCTCTCGCAGCTCGAGCGCCACCCCGAAGGCCTCAAGATGAACGAGCTCTCGCGCCGCATGATGGTCACCGGCGGCAACGTCACCGGCATCGTCGACCAGCTGGTGAAGGAAGGCCTGGTGGCGCGCGTCGTGGAGCCCGCCGACCGGCGTGCGTTTCGCGTGCGCCTGACCCGCGCCGGCGACAAGGCGTTCGGCGAGATGGCGCGCGCGCACGAGCAGTGGGTGGTGGCGCTGCTCGGCCGCCTCGGGCGGCGCCACAGCGAGGACCTGATGCAGCTCCTCGCCCGGCTCAAGCAGGTGACGCTGGAGAAATCCGCATGAACGGGCCCACCGCGCACGCCGACAGCTTCGCGCGCGACAACCTGCCGCCGCGCTCGCAGTGGCCGCAGCTGCTGTTCGAGCGGCCCGAGTTCCGCTATCCGGCGCTGCTGAACTGCGCCACCGAGCTGCTCGACAAGATGGTGAGCAAGGGCCACGGCCACCGTCCGGTGATCCGCTCGCCCGAAGGCGGCTGCACCTACACCGAGCTCTATGCGCAGGCCAATCGCATCGCCAACGTGCTGGTGCGCGAAATGGGCCTGCAGCCCGGCAACCGCGTGCTGCTGCGCGGGCCCAACAACCCGATGATGGCGGCGTGCTGGTTTGCCGTGATGAAGGCGGGCGGCGTGTGCGTGGCGACCATGCCGCTGCTGCGCGCCAAGGAACTCACCGACATCGTCACCAAGGCCGAGGTGAGCCACGCGCTGTGCGACAGGCGGCTCGCGGCCGACCTGCAAGCCGCGCTGCCCGCCTGCCCTACACTGCAGCGCGTGAAGTACTGGCAGGACGACGCGCCCGACTCGCTCGACGCGCTGTGCCCGCGCCAGCCCCTCACATTCCACAACGTGGACACCGCCGCCGAGGACGTGGCGCTCATCGCCTTCACCTCGGGCACCACCGGCAAACCCAAGGGCACCATGCATTTCCATCGGGACGTGATCGCGATGTGCGACGCGTTTCCGCGCTCCTGCCTGCAGGCGGCGAAGGACGACGTGTTCTGCGGCACGCCGCCGCTCGCCTTCACCTTCGGCCTGGGCGGCCTGCTCGCCTTCCCGATGCGCGTGGGCGCTTCCACCGTGCTGGTGGAGAAGCTCACGCCGGAGTCGCTGCTGGAGACTATCCAGCGCCACCAGGCCACCGTGTGTTTCACTGCGCCCACCATGGTCCGCGCGATGGCCGGCATCGCGAAGCACTACAGCCTGGGCTCGCTGCGCAAGTGCGTGTCGGCGGGCGAGGCGCTGCCCGATGCCACGCGGCAACTCTTCAAAGAGGCAACCGGCATCGAGATCATCGACGGCATCGGTTCCACCGAGATGATCCACATCTTCATCTCGCACACGCCGGAGCGCGTGCGGCGCGGCGCCACCGGCTACGCCATCCCCGGGTACCGGGCAACGGTGCTCGGCCAGGACGGACGGCCCTGCAAGCCGGGCGTGGTGGGGCGGCTGGCGGTGAAGGGGCCAACGGGCTGCCGCTACCTTGCGGACGAGCGGCAGAAGGACTACGTGCAGGAGGGCTGGAACATCACCGGCGATGCGTACCTGATGGATGAGGACGGCTACTTCTACTACCAGGCGCGCACCGACGACATGATCATCTCCGCCGGCTACAACATCGCCGGGCCGGAAGTGGAAGGCGCGCTGCTCGCGCACGCAGCGGTGGCCGAGTGCGGCGTGGTCGGTGCGCCCGATGCGGAGCGCGGCACCATCGTCAAGGCCTACGTCGTGCTCAAGCCGGGCTTCGACAAAGGGCCGCGGATGATCGCTGCGCTGCAGGAACACGCAAAGCAGGCCATCGCGCCCTACAAGTATCCGCGCGCCATCGAGTTCGTCGACGCGCTGCCGCGCACCGAGACCGGGAAACTCCAGAGATTCAAGCTGAGGGCGCCGACATGATGCAGATCCTGCAACCCCCGTCCTGGGCACGGCCCAGGGGTTTTTCCAACGGCATCGTCGTGCGGGGCGGGAAGACCGTGTACATCGCCGGCCAGGTCGGCACGACGGGACTGGGCGAGTGGCGGGAGAAGACCTTCGCCGGCCAGTTCCGCCAGACGCTGAAGAACATCCTCGAGGTGCTCGCCGAGGCGGGCGGCAGGCCGCAGCACCTCGTGCGGCTCACCTGGTACGTGCTCGACAAGCAGGAGTACCTCGGCGCGATCAAGGATGTCGGCGCTGCCTACCGCGAGCTGATCGGCAAGCACTACCCGGTGATGGCGGTGCTGCAGGTTGGCGCTCTGGTGGAAGACGCGGCGCGGCTCGAGATCGAGGCCATCGCGGTCATTCCCTAATGTTCGTACGGTGGGCCAATGGCCCACCCTGCGGGAGGTCGAGATGAAGGTGACGGTGATTGGTGGAGGACCCGGCGGGCTGTACTTCGCGCTTCTGGCGAAGAAGACCTGGCCGCGCTGGGAAGTCACGGCGTATGAGAGGAACCGCCCGGACGACACCTTCGGCTTCGGCGTGGTGTTCTCCGACCAGACGCTGGACACCTTCAAGGCCTTCGACCTCGTGACCTACGAGCGCATCCGGCGGCGCTTCGCCTACTGGGGCGACGTGGACGTGGTGTACAAGGGCCGCACGCTGCGCTCCGGCGGCAACGGCTTCTGCGGCTGCTCGAGGAACGCCCTGCTCGCCATCCTGCAGGACCGCTGCCGCGAGCTCGGCGTGCAGATCCGCTTCCAGACCGAGGTCGAGGGCCTGGAGCAGTTCGCCGACTCCGACCTGGTGGTGGTGGCCGACGGCATCAATTCGAAGATCCGCGAACGGCACAAGGACCATTTCCAGCCGAGCACGGACCTGCGGCCGAACAAGTTCACCTGGCTCGGCTCGACCAAACCGCTGGATGCCTTCAAGTACTTCTTCCGCGAGACGCCAGAGGGCATCATCCTCGCGCACTGCTATCAGTACGAGGAAGGCCGCTCGACCTGGGTGATCGAGACCGATGAGCAGACCTGGAGGAATTTCGGCTTCGACACGATGAATGAGGCCGCTATGCTGCCGGTGCTCGAGCGCGTGTTCGCCGCGGAGCTGGAGGGCCATCCGCTCATCGCCAACCGCTCGATCTGGCGCAATTTCCCCACCATCGTCAACCAGACCTGGGTGAAAGGCAATGCGGTGCTGGTGGGCGATGCCAAGGCCACGGCGCATTTTTCCATCGGCTCCGGCACCAAGCTCGCGATGGAGGACGCCATCGCGCTGTACGAGGCGCTCAAGAGCGAGGTGGCAGTGAACAAGGCGCTGGCGAAGTACGACACCGCGCGCCGCGAGGAGGTGGAGAAGACGCAGCACGCGGCCAACGTCTCGCTCGCCTGGTTCGAGCACCTGCAGCGCTACTGGGGCATGGCGCCGGAGCAGTTCGCCTTCGGCGTGATGTCGCGCTCCAAGCAGATCACCTGGGAGAACCTCGAGCTGCGCGATCCCGCGTTCGTCGGGAACATGCACCGCTGGTTCGCGGCGCAGGTGCGCGCGCAGGGCTACGAGGTCGACGAGAAGAACCCGCCGGTGCCGATGTTCACGCCGTTTCGCCTGCGCGGCATGCTGCTCGCCAACCGCGTGGTGGTGTCGCCGATGGACCAGTACTCGGCGGTGGACGGACTGCCGACCGACTGGCACTTCGTGCACCTCGCGAGCCGCGCGATCGGCGGCGCGGGCCTGGTGACCGTGGAGATGACCTGCCCGTCGCCCGAGGGGCGCATCTCGCCGGGATGCACGGGGTTGTGGAACGAGGCGCAGCGCGACGCGTTCAAGCGCATCGCGGACTTCTGTCATGCCAATTCGAAGGCAAAGCTGTGCATGCAGCTCGGCCATTCCGGGCGCAAAGGCTCTACGCAACTCGGCTGGGAGCGCATGGACCACCCCCTCGAATCGGGCAACTGGGCGCTCCTGTCGGCGTCGCCCATGCCCTACTACGAGGGCGAGTCGCAGGTGCCGCGCGAGATGACGCGCAAGGACATGGATCTCGTGAAAAGCCAGTTCGTGCGCTCAACGGTGCTGGCGAACGAAGCCGGCTTCGACATGCTGGAACTGCACATGGCGCACGGGTACCTCCTCGCCAGTTTCATCTCGCCGCTCACCAACCGGCGCAAGGACGAGTACGGCGGCGCGATCGGCAACCGCATGCGCTACCCGCTGGAAGTGTTCCGCGCCTGCCGCGCGGCCTGGCCGCAAGACAAGCCGATGTCGGTGCGCATCTCGGCCACCGACTGGGCGCCCGGCGGGCTCTCCGGCGAGGATCTCGTCGCGCTGACGCGCATGCTGAAGGAGGCGGGCTGCGACCTGATCGATTGCTCCACCGGCCAGACGGTGCCGCAGCAGAAACCGGTGTACGGCCGCATGTACCAGGCGAGCTATGCGGACTGGGTGAGGAACGAAGTGGGCATCGCCACCATGACGGTGGGCGCGATCACCACGCCGGACCAGGTGAACACGCTGCTCGCCGCGGGCAAGGCAGACCTCGTGGCGCTCGCGCGCCCGCACCTCGCAAATCCCTATTTCACGCTGCAGGCGTCCGCCTGGTACCAGGAGATGGGCCAGTACTGGCCGCCGCAGTACCTCTCGGGTCGCGACCAGGCGTACCGCAATGCCGCACGCGAGCGCGCGGAACTCACGGAGGTCAAGCTGCGCGCGCGCCCGGCGAGCCATGAAGTGAAGGACGATCCGAAGGCGGGCGTGAAGCGGGCGGCATGAAGCGCTGCGCCTGGGCGAGGAATCCGCTCGCGGTCGCCTACCACGACCGCGAATGGGGAGTGCCGGTGCGCAACGACCGCAAGCTCTTCGAGTTCCTGATCCTCGAGGGCGCGCAAGCCGGCCTTTCCTGGGACACGATCCTCAGGAAGCGTGCCGCGTATCGCAAGGCATACCTTGGCTTCGATCCGAAAGAGGTCGCGCGCTTCGATGCAAGGAAGAAGCGCGCGCTGCTCGCCGACGCGGGCATCGTGCGCAACCGTGCGAAGATCGACGCGTCGGTCGTCAACGCAAAATGCTTTCTTGCGTTGCAGGAGGAGTTCGGCAGCTTCGCGCGCTACGTTTGGGGCTTCGTCGGCGGCCAACCCGTTGTCAACCGGAGACGCAGCCTGCGCCAGGTGCCGGCACGAACGGAGGTCTCCGATGCCTTGTCAAAAGAATTGAAGAAGCGGGGCTTCAAGTTCGTCGGCTCCACCATCATGTATGCTTTCATGCAGGCGGTCGGCATGGTGAACGACCACTCCACGGATTGCTTCCGATGCAAAGAACTGCGCTGATTCTCCTGTTCGCCGCGTTGCCCGCCTGGGGATTCGACGCCAATGGCATTTCCCTTGGCGTCGATGAGGAGCAGGTGCACAAGGTTTTCCCGAGCGCGTACTGCCGCGCGCTGGAGTGGAAGTCGCGGGCGGCCGAGCGGCGCTGCGACGACGCCAAGATCGTGTTCGGCGGGGCGCCGGCGCGCATCACCATCTACCTCAAGTCCGGCCGCGTGCAGGCTTTCGACGTGCGCTTCGACGAACGCGATCTTGAGCGCGTCGCCGCCTTCCTCAGGCAACGCTATGGCAAGCCGTTGGCGGAGCAGAGGGAAACCTACGAGCGGCGCGGCGGCCCGCCGCGCGAGGTCTACAAGATCCGCTGGGAGCGGGGGGAGCAGCGTGCGTTGCTCACCTCGCAGCTCAAGCTGAAGCGCGTCGACCTCAACGTGTGGCGCGGGGATTTCGACACGGAGATCTACCGCGTCCGGTAGCGGCGGCGATGTCCCTCTCGCGCATCTATTGGGCGGCGATGCACTGGCGGCGCGGTGCGCTGCGCCGGTGGCACACGGCCGACAGGTCGGCCTGGGCGGCGCTGCTGCTGGTCGCGATGGTGCTCGCGGCATTCGGTTTCGCGCTGCAGGCGCATTTCGGGCGCGAGGACGAACTGCGCGAGGCGGCGCGCGCGGCCGAGCGGCGCAACCTGGAGTGCCTGGCGCGCAACGTGTATTTCGAGGCGCGCGGCGAGCCCGCTGCCGGCATGTTCGCGGTGGCGGAAGTCACCATGAACCGCAAGGCTTCGCGCTTGTTCCCCGATTCGGTCTGCGGCGTGGTGCACCAGAAGAATTGGGACCCCTTGCGCGGGCGCTTCGTGGGCGCGTTTTCCTGGACGGAGTTCGCATCCCTGCCGGAACCGGAGGGCGAAGCGTGGGAGCGGGCGCTGGAGGTGGCCGAGGCGGTGTACTACCGGCGCGTTTCGCCGACGCTGCAGGGCGCGCTGCATTTCCACGCGAGTCACATCCGGCCCGAGTGGGCGAAGGAGAAGAAGCTGGTCGCCCACATCGGGCGGCACCTGTTCTACCGCTAGGGCGCCGGCGCGCCCCGCCGCTCAGGCGAGCTTCATCAGGCGGCGCGCATTGCCTTCGTAGATTGCGTGGCGCTGCGCCGGCGAGAGGTCCAGCCGATCGATGATTTCGAGCGTCATGCGGGTGTACATCGTCCCCTTCTCGGGGTCGAAGGGCGCGTCCGAGGCGAACAGCACGCGCTCCGGCCCGAAGAACTTCAGGCCGCACTTGGTCGCCTCCCAGGCGCCGAACAGCGCGGTATCGGCATAGAACATGCGGAAATAGTCCAGCGGGCGCTTTTTCAGCTTGCGCAGCAGCGCCTCGTAGTCGACATCCGACGTGCGCTTGCCGAGCTGGTCCCAGCCCGGGCCGACGCGTCCCTCGAAGTAGGGGATCATGCCGCCCATGTGGTGCGTGATGATCTTCAGGTCGGGATACTTGTCGAACAGGCCGGCGAACACGATGTGCGCCATCGCTACGCTGGTTTCGTAGGGCCAGCCGAAAGTCCACCAGATCTCGTAGTGGCTGCGCCGCTCCGATGCATAGTCGGGCGTGTCGGCGCCGCGCGCCGGGTGCAGCCAGATCGGCCGGTCGAGCTGCGCCATCAGGTCGAACAGCGGCATCGTCTCCGGCGCGGTGAGCGGCTTGCCGAGCACGTTGGTGAAGGCCTGCACGCCGACCGCGCCCAAGTCGCGCACCGCGCGCCTCGCCTCGGCGAGCAGTCCCGCGGGATCGTTCATCGGCAGCGAGGCGACGAACGCCGGGAAGCGGCGCGGGTGCCTGCGCACCAGCTCGGCCATGCCATCGTTGGCGAGCCTTGCCAGTTCCGTGGACAGCGGCGGCGGCCCGAACACTTCGATCGGCGGCGAGGGCAGGCAGATCACCTGCGCGTAGTCCTCGCCGAACTTGTCCATGACGCGGAAGCGCTCGTCCAGGTCCACGATGCACGGAATCTCGCGCACGCGCCGGTGCATGTCCTTGCCGTTCGGAGCCACTTCGAGCATCCGGTCGTAGAACGCTCGCGGAAAGATGTGGTTGAAGATGTCGAGCTTCACAGCCGGCCTCCCGTGCGCATCGCGCGCCGCCAAGATGGGAGCGTTGCCGCCTTTCGGCGGCCGCGTTTGACCCAGGTCAAGAGTCTTCGAGGAAGGCCGCGCTACGCGCCTGGCGCCGGCGCGAGCAGTGCGAGCACGCCAAGGAGCGCGAACAGCACCGCCGCCACCCAGCGCATCGCCTTCATGTTGACCCGGTGGGCGAGCGCCTCGCCGACCCAGACTGCGGGGACATTGGCGATCATCATGCCGAGGGTGGTCCCCAGGACCACCGCGACGAGCGAGTCGTAGCGCGCCGCCAGCGCCACGGTGGCGAGCTGCGTCTTGTCGCCCATCTCCACCAGGAAGAAGGCGACGAGCGTGGTCAGGAACACACCCGCGCCGCCGAGGTTGCGGTCCCCTTCCAGCTTGTCCGGTTTCAGCGCCCACGCGCCGAAGGCGAAGAAAGACAGCGCGACGATCCGCCGCAGCGCCTCGGGCGAAACCAGGCCGGCGAGCCAGACGCCGACGGAGGCGGCGAGGAAATGGTTGGCGAGGGTGGCGAACAAGATGCCCAGGATGATCGGCAGCCTGCGCTTGAGCCGCGCCGCGAGCAGAAACGACAGGAGCTGGGTCTTGTCGCCCATCTCGGCGAGCGCGACGATGGCAGTGGAAACGAAGAGGGCTTCCAGAGATTGCTCCGCGGGGTGAACCAGGCCGCGCCGGAGTTCAGCGTTTCACGAATTTGAGCGTAAAGCGGTCGCTCTCGCCGATCGCCTGGTACTTCGCGCGGTCCTGGTCCCTCAGGCGGTAGGTCGGCGGCAGGGTCCACACGCCCGCGGGGTGGTCTTTCGTGTCTCTCGGGTTGGCGTTGACCTCCGAGGCGCCGGCGAGGCGAAAGCCGGCCTTCTCGATCAGCGCGATGGCGTAGTCCTGGCGCAGGTAGCCCGATTTCGTCTGCGCTTCCTGGCTGAGGTCGGTGCGGCCGCGATGGTCCACCACCCCCAGCACGCCGCCCGGCTTGAGCGCCTTGTGGAAGGCGCGCAGCGCACCCTCCACCTCGTCGCGCTCCACCCAGTTGTGCAGGTTGCGGAAGGTGAGGACGAAGTCGGCGCTGCCCGGCGGAGCAATGTCGTGCAGGCCTGCGTTGAACTGCGTCACGCGGACTTTGCCGTACAGCTCAGGCTCCGCCTCGAGGCGCGCGAGCAGCTTCTGGTGGTCGGCGAGATATTGCGGCGCCGCCGTCGCATCGCGGCTCGCCGCGATGTACAGGCCCTGGTCCCTCACGAATGGCGCCAGGATTTCCATGTAGTAGCCCGCGCTGCCGGGGAGGATTTCCACCACGACGCTGTCTTCCCGGATGCCGAAGAAGGACAGCGTGCCAAACGGGTGGCGGAAGGGGTCGCGCGCGACGTTGACGGGTGTGCGGTGCGGTGCGGCGAGAAGGCCGTGCGGGCGGAGGGGACTGTCGCTCTGCATCTGCGCTGGCGTGCAGGCGAGCAGGGCGAGGGCGAGGAGCGGCGCGAGGAATCGCATGTCAGTCCTCCCCTTCCACTTTTGCGGCCGCCGCGTCCATTTGCTGCGCCAGTTCGGGTGGAATCTCCTTGTTGATCGCGACCCCGTACAGGAGCACCAACGCCGCCACCAGCACGCTGCCGTAGACAGCGACCGAGCGGGTCTTCAGGTGGTTTACCAGGCCGCGGAAGTTGAGCGACAGGTGGGTGATTGCGGCGGCAATCAGCAGGATGCCGAACACCTTGTGCACCGGGTGCATCTGCATCGTGAAGGAGGGCTTCTCGACCACGTACATCAGGATGCCGGAGGTCGCCATCGCGACGAAGGAGACGGCAAGGGATACGGCGGCGATCTTTCTCAGCATGGTGGAATTCCAGCCCTTTTCCGGCGTGCGAGCGCGCGACTTCTTCGCCGGCTCGTCCCCCAGCCCGGCGGGGAACTTCGACGAGCGCGCAGCAGCGATGCGACAGTGTCGCCGCCGCTCGCGGTGTCAGGTGTCATGGCGCGGGACGAACCTTCTTCTTCTGCTTGCTTTGCTGCCGCAGCCCTTTCTTGATCTGTTGCTTGCGCCTGCGGTTGCGAAGATTGCGACCAGTTGATCTGCCCATTTTTCGAATCTCCTTGTGCAATTGCTGCCATTGACCCGATAGATTACTGCCTTGTGCCGGTAGGCGGACACGTGTTCGCGACTACGTGCACGCCAGCGAATATAACCGGCATTCCTAATCATGATGCAGGCTCAGGCGAAAGGTCTGAGAGCTAATTGCAATGGCCACGTGACATTGTTGCGGCGTGTTGCGAATAGTGCCTAAAGCTGTACGTGCCGTCTGCAAGCATCTTTATGTACCCGTTCGTCTGATGTGGACGCAGGATGATGTACGCATCTTCACTGTCCCAATCAACGCGTCCGTTTTCATACTGTTCCCTTATGCCGGCGGTGTCGGAAGTGGATTCGATCGAGCCGTGAGTGTGGGTCGCAAGGAGTTTGAAGGGAAACGTCTTTATGGATGAAGGGCCGCTGCATGAAACGTGGATATTGCTACAGAAGACGGGCAGCGACGGCTGGCAGGAAACCTCGCCCGTTTGCGCGAGTTTTGCGATTGCCGCCCGAGGAGCATCGTTCCCTTCAGCGAAACCGGCCGAGACGGACAAAGTTAGACCAAGGACGAGGTGAAGAAATGCTTTCAAGATGGCGCCAAGTCGGGTTCCACAATCATGTGCTGCGGCGACATCGGTTGAACCAAATTCAGGCTACTTCCTCAGCCGAGCCGGCGCTCCACCATCTCGCGCATGAGTTCTGCCAAGCTCGGATCGCTGATGACCTCGCCGTGGCAGGGCACTAGCCTGGTCAGCGGATCGGAAGCAAGGGTCGCCAGCAGATACTCAAGCAAGGGCTTCTTCTTGCCCCCGATGAGCTTCATGGCGAGCTTGTTGATGTTCAGCCCGGGCCCGCTGCCCGTCAGGCGGAACAGCAGCGCGAAGATGGGGTTTTTCGGGAGGCTTGGTAGATTCGTGATGCACTCGTTCGTAAACCAGGTTACCGCGTCGTCCCGCGTGATGATAACCATCGCGTCCGGGTGCTTCATGCCCGGAATCTCGGTGATGCTCAAGTCCTTAGGCAGCAAAGGGGCCAGAGCATCGAAGTTCTGCAACGGCTTGAGCGCCTTGTGCGCCTTGGCAACGTGCTCGATAGCGCTGTTCGGGCCGTAGATGCCGGCGTCGGGATAGCGTTCGCTCCACGCAGGCAGGCCCATGTTGTGGAATGCGCCGGGGCTGACGAGTGCCTTGACCGTGCCGAGCGCGTCAAGCTCAGCGAAGTCTTTCTCGGGGACATTCGTGCCGGGGCTCATCACGGCCAAGCCCTCGTCTCCCAGGGCGATGGCCATCGAGTTGAGCGGGTTCCCGCGGAAATCATAGACACGCACCCACAGGCCCGTTCCTACTGCCTTCCAATTCCCCATGCTGCCTCTCTTATTTGTTGATTCAAGCTTCGTCTATTCCGCGCCATGCGTGGTTGCAAGGTACTGCGTTGACTGAATCCTTCAGCCGGAATTTGCTTGGCCGGCCCAGCAGCAACGGAATCAAGGACCGACAGAAACAGGCGCATAACGTCCCGGCTAACGCGCCGCCCGCTTGCGGGCGGTCGCCGTTGAGCCGGTGGTTAGACCTCGCTCTTTGACACGCTTGAGCGCGTCGTTGATGCGCGATTGGTAACCCACGCCCTGCGCTCGGAAGAACGCAATGACGTCGGCGTCGAGACGAATGGTCGTGAGAACCTTGGTCGGTGCCCTCTGCGGGCCACGACCGCGACGCATGACCGGTGGGCCAAGCATCTCCTCCGACCAAGGAGGATTGTCCCGGTCAACGACTCTTGCGGAAGTACTCTTCGGCGGTTTCAAGGTAATAGCGCGCTTCATATTTCTCAGCCCTTCTTAAGGAGATGACGTGCATGTCCTCGTCCCGGTCAACGTGAACTAGGACGACCACTTCGCCATTCAGGATCCCGAACGTCACCAGACGGCTCTCGCCGTAGTCTTCCCGCGTGTCGTCGCGGGTGACGGTGAGGTTGTCCCATATGGCTTCAGCCCCCTCGAAGTCGAGCCCGTGCGCCTTGATGTTCCTGCGGCGTTTGGGCTCGTCCCAGGAGGTCATGCTCAAATTGTAGTAACAATATGTGACGGACGCAACAGGAGATCTGATGGCAACGCTGTGCGAGGTCTAACTAGTGATTAGGCCGCAAAGAAAGGGACTTGAAACTATCCATATGTAGATGAAAGCATCTATTTGTAGATATCGCCATATGCCGGCATATATCTAGGAATGGAAAGTTCCTGCCCTCAATCCTCCACGATCCGATCCTCAATCCCCAGCCTCTTGCTATCTCGAAAAGTGATTTCCCAAAGTTGCTGCGGGTGCCGCCAGATGGCCCCGAGCCGCTTCGCCCGCTCCCGCAGGTCGGCCTCGTGGTACGCGATGCGGACCTAAAGCACGTCGTAGACGTAGCGCACCCGCACGAGGCGCTCGCCATACTTCTCGACTGGCTTTCGCGTGCCGGGTTGGCCGGGACGCAGAGTGAGGCGTGTCTCCATCAAGCCGAGAACGCCCGGCGCGCTGGGCGGTTGACCGCTAACGCGGGTAGGCCCCGCTGTTCACGTCCACAGTCGATCCGGATACATAGTCGGGGCTGATAGTTCCGAGCCAAACGATCACGCGTGCCACTTCCTCCGGCGTGCAGGCGCGGCCGGCGTGCACGGTGTTCATCACGCCGTCCTTGCGCGACTGCGGCAGCTGCTCGTACATCGCGGTAAGGGTCGGGCCGGGCGCCACGGCGTTCACCAGGATGCCGTCCCTCCCCAGGTGGCTGGCGTAGCTCTTGGTGATGTTGAGCAGCGCCGCCTTGGTGGCGCCGTACCAGAGGTCGGGATGTCCGGTGAAGGCTGCGACCGAGCCGACGTTGACGATGCGCCCGGACTTTCTCTTCCTCATCTGCGGCGCCACCGCCTCGATGAGCGCCACCGGCGCGCGCAGGTTGACGGTGAGGATTTCGGCCGCGTGTTCTTCGGGAATGGCGTCGTAGGGGTCGCAGAACAGGACGCCCGCGTTGTTGACCAGGGTGTCGATCTGACCAAGGGATCCCATGAGATTCGGAATTCCCGCGAGGCCGCGCAGGTCGAAGTCCACGCGCTCGCCCACGACCTCCCCGCCGAACTGCTTGTCCAGCGACAGTACTTTCCAGCCTTCCCCGCGAAACGCTTTCGCCGTGGCGAGCCCGATGCCGCGGCCCGCGCCGGTGACGAGGACCGCAGGCACGCTAGCCGGCGAGTCCGGGCATGCTGAACCCCGCAGCCTTCAGCTCCGGGATGAGCGCAGCTTCCTGCTCCTTCGAGAGCTCGACGAGCGGCGGGCGCACGGTGCGCCACTGCGCGTCGTTGCCGAAATGGCCGATGACCGATTTCAGCGCCGGGATCATCGGGACCTTCTGCATGATCTTGCGCGTCGCGCCGATGCCGGCCTGCAGCCTGTCGGCGTCCGCGGAGCGCCAGTTGCGGTAGACGTTGTCGATCGGTCCGGGATTGATGTTGCCGGTGGCGGTGATGCAGCCCACGCCGCCATGGCGCAGGCCATCCAGCAGGAACGCCTCGCTCCCCGGAAAGACGTCGAAGCCCGACTTGCCGAACTCATCCAGCATCGCCTTGGTGTTGTTCCAGTCGCCCGAGGAGTCCTTCGCGCCGGCGACGATGCCCGGATACTTCGAGAGCAGCATGCCGATGAGCTTCAGCGAGATGCCGACCTGCGCCACCGGCGGGATGTGGTACAGGTACAGGCGCAGGCGCTCGTCGCCCACGCGCTCGATCACTTCCGAGAAATAGCGGTACAGGCCCTCGTCCGTGACGCCCTTGTAGTAGAACGGCGGCAGCATCAGCACGCCCGCGCAGCCCTGCTTCACGGCGTGCGCCGTCATGCGCACGGTCGCGGGCAGGGCGCAGTGGCCGGTGCCCGGCATCAAGGCGGAGGCCGGAACGCCGGCGTGGATCAGCGCGGCGAGCATGCCGAGCTTCTCCTCCACCGACAGGGAGTTCGCTTCGCTGTTGGTGCCGAAGATGGCCAGCCCCGAGCAGCCGTTCTTCAGCAGCCACTTGCAGTGGCGCACGAAGCGCTCGCTGTCGGTCGAGAGGTCCGCCTTGAACGGCGTGACGACAGGCGAGAGCACGCCTTGCAGGCGCGCGGCGGCTTTCGGCTGGAGGAAGGCCGGGGATGCTGGGGTGGGCATGGCGGGAAATCGCGTGAAGGGAAAGGCGCGATTATGCGCGCCGCGCCGCCGATGCGCTACGGTAGACTCGCGCCCGATGTCCAAGCTCTCCCGCGCCGTCAATATCGAGGACCTGCGCCGCCTCGCGCGCCGACGCCTGCCGCGTTCGGTGTTCGATTTCTTCGACGGCGGGGCGGAGGACGAAACGACCCTGCGCGGGAATCGCGCCGCGTTCGAGCGTGTGCGCCTGCTGCCCAAGGTCCTGGTGGACGTGCGCCAGGTGGACACGGGCATCGACATCTTCGGCATCCGCTCCAGCCTGCCGATGGCGATCGCGCCCACCGGCGGCGTCGGCGCGGGGCGCAATCACGCCGACCTGATGCTCGCGCGCGCCGCGCGCGCGGCCGGCATTCCCTACACGCTCGCCACGCCCGCTACCGCCTCGATCGAGGAAGTGGCGCAGAAAGCGGGCGGGCGCCTGTGGTTCCAGCTCTACGTGTTGAAGAACCGCGAGTTCCGCATGCGTCTCGTCGAGCGCGCGAAGGCCGCCGGCTACGAGGTGATGTTCGTCACGGTGGACCTCGCCGTGGGCGGCAAGCGCGAGCGCGACCTGAGGAACGACTTCGTCGCGCCCTTCAGCCCAAGCTGGCGCAATTCACGTGACATGCCGTGGAAGCCCGCCTGGCTTTTCGACATGGCGCGCCACGGCATCCCCACCATGAAGAACCTCGAAGGCCTGGCGCGCTCCTCCACCAGGATCACCGACATCGCCGCCTCGGTGGGGCGCGAGATGGACGCCTCCTTCGACTGGGAGCAACTGAAGGAATTGCGCGACGCCTGGCCGGGCAAGCTCGTGCTGAAGGGCGTGGAGCGCGCCGACGACGCCGAGCACGCCGCGGCGCTGGGCTGCGACGGGGTCGTGGTGTCCAACCACGGCGGCGGCAATTGGATGGTGCGCAGGCGACGCTCGAGGCGCTGCCGGCGGTGGTGCGCGCAGTCGGCTCGAAGATCACGGTGCTGCTCGATGGCGGCGTGCGCCGGGGCGTGGATATCCTGAAAGCGCGCGCGCTTGGCGCGCGCGCGGTGCTCACCGGGCGCGCGACGCTGTTCGGCGTGATGGCGGGGGGCGAGCCCGGCGCCAGGCGCGCCATCGAGATCCTCGGCGGAGAATTCGAGCGCGCCATGCAGCTCTGCGGCGTGCGCCGCGCGGCAGACATCGGCGCGGAGCTGGTCGCCCGGGGAGATAGGTGATCCAGCACCAGACGGTCTCGCTTGTTTACAGTGCCTTGCTGCCGATACTGCAGCCGCTTTCGCAGGTTCTACAACTTCGCCTTTGCGCAAGCGTCATTGAAACGCAATCGCCATCGGATAATAATTCCTCCCCCCACCTGAAGGAGAGAGCGATGAAACACGTTGCGATTGCCTGCGGCCTGATGCTCGCGGCCGCGATCGGCACCACGCTCATCTCGCCGGCCTACGCGGACCAGCGCAAGGACGGCGATGAGTTTCCGCGGCCGCTGGTGATCGGCCACCGCGGCGCGCACGGCTACCTGCCGGCGCACACGCTCGAGGGCTACGCCCTGGCGATCGAGCTGGGCGCCGACTACATCGAGCCCGACCTCGTGGCGACGAAGGATGGGCACCTCATCGCGCGCCACGAGCCGAACATGATCGCGACCACCGACGTGGCGACCCGCTCCGAGTTCGCGTCGCGCCGGCGCAGCGCCGTCGTCGACGGCGCTGCCGAGGTGGGTTTCTTCGCCTCCGACTTCACGCTCGCGGAAATCAAGCGGCTGCGCGCGGTGCAGGATTTCGCCGAGCGCCCGCAGCAGTTCAACGGCAAGTTCGAGATCCCGACGCTGGAGGAAATCATTGCGCTCGCCAAGCGCAAGTCCGCGGAGAAGGGCCGTCCCATCGGCATCTATCCGGAGACCAAACACCCGACCTACCACAAGTCGCTCGGCCTGGCGCTCGAGAAGCGGCTGGTGGAGGCGCTCGCCGCAGCGGGATGGAACCGGCGCGACGCGCCCGTCTTCATCCAGTCCTTCGAGCAGTCGAATCTGAAGGAACTGCGCAAGATGACGAAGGTGCGGTTGGTCCAACTCGTCGACGCGGACGACGTCGATGTTGATGGCAATCTCCTCTACGTCGCGCCCTTCGACCGGCCGTACGATTGGACCGTCTCGAATAATCCGGTGCTGAAGGCGCGCACTTTCGGCTTCTTCGCCACCGACGAGGGCTTGCGCGAAGTGAAGACCTACGCCGACGGCATCGGTCCGTGGAAGCGCTACATCGTCAGCTCGGTAGCCGCGGGCTTGCCCGGGCCGGGAGAGGCGGGCCGCACACTGCTTCCAGCCAACGATTTCATCGAGCGCGCCCACAGGCTCGGGCTGCTCGTGCATACCTGGACCTTCCGCAACGAGCAGCGGCGCCTCGTCTCGGATTACGCAGGCAACCCCGTGAACGAGTACCTTCAGTTCTACCGGCTGGGGATCGACGGCGTGTTCTCGGATTTCACCGACACCGCAGTCGTCGCCCGAATCCTCTTCGAGCTGGAGCGCAATCCGGACGGCGGCCGCTGCCTCACCGGAGACCGCGACGGACCGAAGCGGCATCGGCCCGATTGTCCCGCACACGGTGACTGAGTTTCCTCACGCATGAAGAAGGCCGGCTTGCGCCGGCCTTTTTTTTCGCTCAGCAAAACAGGTGATCGAGCACCAGTTGCTTGAACCCGGCGGCTTCGACAGCGCCGGCAGGCAGCAGAGCGGGCCTCGAGCTGATCACCAGCGGGCCGTGCTGCGGGTCGTCGGTGAGCCGCCCATGGGAGCCCTTGACCAACGCAGTCTCCTTCAGCGAAATCACGTCCATCAGCGTGCGCATGCCGAGCTTGCGCTTGGCCAGGCGCCATCCGGTCGCCAGCAGCGGCAAGCGGATCTCGGGATCGACGAACAGCTCGACCGGGTCGTAGCCCGGCTTGCGGTGAATGTCCACGGTGCGCGCGAAATCGGGAGCAAGCCGGTCGTCCAGCCAGTAGTAATAGCTGAACCAGCGGTGCGCCTGCGAGATGGCGACGAGTTCCCCCGCGCGCTCATGGTCCAGGCCCATCTCGCGCTTGCCGGTCCCGTCCAGCACGCGCTCCACGCCGTCCAGATTCTCCAGCAGGGCGCGCACCTCGTTGATGCGGCTGCAGTCGTTCACGTAGACGTGGGCGATCTGGTGGTCTGCCACGGCAAAAGCGGCGCTCGCGCCCGGATCGAGGATTTCGCGCCCGAACTCCTCGGGACGCACGGCGATGAGCCCTGCCTTGCGCAGCGCGCGGTTGATAGGCACCGCCTCCGAGACCGGCGTGATGCCGTATTCGGACACCACGATCAC
>Ga0184628_10000303_pt1 | contig 28088 bp, 21 predicted proteins | sample PLM4_5_b1_FD_133149 | JGI IMG/M metagenome (GOLD analysis project Ga0184628, IMG submission 133149) | Groundwater sediment microbial communities from an aquifer in East River, Colorado, USA - PLM4_5_b1 | ecosystem: Environmental > Terrestrial > Soil > Riparian zone | place: USA: East River...
TCCGCGAAAGTTCTACTTCCAATACGTGATGGGCGCGATGCCGGAGTTCCTGCCCGCAGCCTTGCCCTTCGGTAGCGCACTGCACGGAGCGGTTGCGGCGTTCTATCGGGCGATCAAGGAGACCGGGTCCAAACCCGAACTCGGCTTTGTCACGCGCGAGTTCGAGTTGGAATGGGGGCGGGCCACCGTCGGACACCGGATGTCGTTTAAGGGCAAGACATCCGTGGATTCCCATCTTGCTCTCGGGAAAGCGCTTCTCCAGAAGTTCTACGACGAGGTTCAGCCCCGTAAGGTCGAGGCGGTGGAGTATCCGTTCGCTATCGTGATGTCGGATCCAGTCACCGGTGACCCGTTAGACGTTTCGCTCGTCGGCATCATCGACCTGATTGAATCCGATGACGAAGGCACTCTGATCGTTGCGGAACTCAAGACTTCGGCCAAGCGCTATGGGGATTCCCAGAGCGAAAGCCAACTCGACGGTTTGATTTACGCGTATGCCATGAACCGCCTCGGTTTTCGAACGGCCGATGCGAAGACCCTGATCCGCTATGACGTCCTGATCAAAACCAAGTCCCCCGGGTTCCAGCAGATCTACGTCAACAAATCTCCCCAGGACTACGGGCGGCTCGTTCGTTGGATCCAGGAAATCCTTCAGGCGATCGAACGCGAAAGCTTCTATCCCAACTTCGGCTGGGCCTGCCACAACTGCCAGTTTCGCAGACGCTGTTCGAGCATTTGACCGAACGTCTCCCGCTTTTTCGAACCCACTGAAATCCACATTTTGAATTCCTCAGGCGCTCCGCATGGGGCGGACGGTCCCCTTGTATGCAAAGGGCGGGGATCGCAGCTCCTGAGAACCATGGCGGCGCCGGTGTGTTTTCACGCCGGCGCCGCTGTTTTTGTTCGTTAGTAACCAACACAAGAAAGGAACACAGCATGCAATTTACAGAACTAACCCTGGATGTGATCGAGCCATCGGCCGGCAATCCGCGCCGGCATTGGAACAAGGCCGAAGACGCGGAACTCATGGCAAGTATCGCAACTCACGGAATCCTGACTCCGCTGCTCGTTCGGCCGATGCCGGAAGCAGGGAAGTACCAGATCGCTGCGGGTCATCGACGGTTTGAGGCTGCGAAGAAGCTCGGTCTGGTAACCGTTCCCGTTCAGGTCCGCGAGATGGAGGACCAGGAGTATTTCGAAATCCTCCATGTCGAGAATCTCCAACGCCAGGACGTCCATCCTCTCGATGAGGCTAGCGGCTTCAAGGAGTTGCTCGACCATGGCGGCTACGACGTGATCACGTTGTCGGCCAGGATTGCCAAGTCCGAAGCCTATGTCTATCAGCGGCTGAAGCTGAACGACCTCATCAAGGAATCCCAGAAGTTGTTTCTCGGGAACCGAATCGGTTTCGGGCACGCCGTGATACTGGCCAGGCTCGACAAGAAACAACAGAAGGACATTCTCGCCAATCATCTATTTACGCACCAGGACGAGCCCGTTTCGGTGCGGGAGCTGAGCGACTACGTGCGTCGATTCCTCTATCTGGATCTTGGCAACGTTCCGTGGGCGCTCGACGACTCGGAGCTTGTCGCCGAGGCCGGAGGGTGTTCGGCATGTCCGAAACGGACCGGTTCGAATCCGTCGTTGTTCACGGATATGCAGCACGACATCTGTACTGACCGCGCTTGCTTTGAAAAGAAGATGCAGGCGCACATCCAGAAGCGGTTCGACTCCCAACCGGGGTTGCTCGCGTTCTCGGAGTACATGGCCAACCACAAGAAGGATTCGCCGGTGCAGACCGACGCGACGTGCCGAAGGATCTGGAACAAAGGAGACAGGTGCGCGTCGGCCGAAGGTGCAATCCTTGTCGACGGAAACGACCGGGGGAAGAGCACATTCGTATGCCGCGATAAGGACTGTCCGAAACATGGAGTGCAGGCCCGTCAGGCTAGTGCCGGAAGCGATGAATCGGCGGCGGCAGCCAGAAAGAAACACAAAAACGAGAAGGCGTTCCGTCAGAAGCTGTTTTCGGAAATTACCAGGAAGGTCAATTCGCTTCCCGATCACAAAGTGACGCGGATTATAGCGCGTGCGATGTGGTGGCGAGTCGGTAGCGATTCAAAACGAGCCATGTTGAAGGCCGCTGCGCATGAAGTGCCTCGCGAATCGGTCGAGCAATGTGGCGATCGATTGATTGAAAAGGCGACGCCGATCGAACTCGGCCGGCTCCTGGTGGCCATGGCCATCGCGGAAGAACTGATGGTCTCGACGTACGGATCCGGGAAGGCCGAAACAATGCTCAAGCTTGCGGATGTTTACGGCGTCGACGTCAAAGAAGTCCGTGATGGATTGAAGAACGAACCGGCGCGCCAATCGGGCGCGAAGGAATTGAAGAAGCGCAGAAAAGCCCGCGCAGCAGCTTAACGACCCACAACAATCATTCAAAGAAAGGAAAAGTGTATGTCTGAAGCAACGTTAATAGCCCACTGCGGCACCGCCAAGGTGTCGCGCGAAGAATTGAAAATGATCCCCGCTCCGGAGGGAACGAAGACGTTCAAGCCGATCCCGCATTCGGAAGTCGTCGACGCTTTGGTGGAGGCCCTGGGCTTCCGCTACATCAGTGTCGTTCGGGACGAATATGCGGTTTCGCCCGACGGGATGCGGATGTTCGGGGTTCTGGATCTGGAAACCGCTTTCGACGGATGCCGCTTTGCGATCGGAATCCGCAACGCGAATGACAAATCGATGCGTCTGGCTCTCACGGTTGGATACCGGGTTTTCGTTTGCGATAACCTGGCATTCCAGGGTGAATTCACGCCGGTTCTTGCGAAGCACTCGAAGAACTTCTCGATTCCGGATTCACTCTCAATCGGGGTGGACCGTATTCAACGGGCATTCGATCCGCTTCGTCAGCAAGTCGAGACCTGGCGTTCCCGCCAGATCACCGATGAGCAGGCGAAGCTGGTCATCTATAGGGCATTCGTCGAAGACAATCTCGATGTTCCGCGCCATCTGGTCCGGGAAGTCCATCGGAACTACTTCACTCCCGGCCACGAGGAGTTCGCTCCCCGTACGATGTGGTCTCTTTCGAATGCCTTCACATCGGCCCTGAAGACACTCGACCCGATCCCGTATTTCCGGGCCACCGCAAAGCTCGGATCGTTCCTCCACACCAACAACTAGTTCGTTTACCACTTCACATTTCTCGGGGGCTCCGCATTGGGCGGACAGTCGCGTCTCGAAGACGGAACTCTGGGCCGATTTCCGTCCACATGAGTACGTGGCTGCCGTCCCCGAGAATGTTTCCTCGGCTCTTCCTCGGTTTAGCAGTTTTGTTAAACACTCCTATGAACACGGCAGTAATACGGAAAAGCGCGAACATTCATAAGCTGCAGCTGCGAGGTCAGACTGGCTTTGCCAGTGGCAAATTAAAGTAAAATCTGATCGCCTTTAGAACTTCGATCATCGAATCGATATCAGCCCGTAACGCATGAAGTTTTATGAATCTGTGGAAATGCGCCTTTCCATCTCGCGTCAGGTCGCGGTGAACCTTGCCCGCAATCGAATTAGTGTAAGAGACGGCTTCAGGTTGGTCATAAAGAAAAGCGCTGACGAACTCTGCCGGAAGTAAATCCTCTAATTCCCAGTCCAGCCCTTTGTAGAGTTCATTCTCCTTCTCGAACGTTCTTTGCAAAGATCCTGGATCTAGGTTCCCGAATGTCGGCATCACTGGCCAAAGTCGAAATACATCCTTGTATTCAAGTATCGTTCCGTCGAAATCTCGGGCAGCCTTGACTGCCTGCTTACCGGCCTTATCGTTATCAAAAAGCCCAATGAATCGGTAGCGTGGTCGGCCATTTGGCAACAGGCAGGTGCGAGCAAGTCCTCTCAGGCAGACAAGTTCTCGGATGACGCCGCGCGTACCTCCATGGTCACCTTCACCAGCGGCTATTACTGCGAGATCGTTCCCGAAGTAGTCGACACCCGTCGCCTGAAGCTCCAATTTCGCTGCGAGGCGAAACAAATCAGCATCGCTCGTACCTTCAACCAGGACGGTCCGGGAACGAATAGAAAAACCTAGCCCCATCGCATAGAGCGCCACGGGATCGAGATCTTCAGACAAAGATCCCTTAGTCGAATTTGGCGGCATTAGCTGTCACCGGTCGTAAGAATGGGCCGTTGTGACCAAAGGAGACATGACAAGCAAAGCGTGTACCCGGTTTCAGATCGCGAATGCCAAACTCCTCGGTCCTGAAAGGGACTAGTGCGTCACCAAACTCCTGCACACGTGCCATGGCCCTGGTACCGTAGTCGGACCCAGTTATCGCTAACACGGTTTGAAGGTCGTCACCATTGACTACACGTAGCCATCTCAATCTAGCTGGTACTTGCACGAACTGCTCACTCTCACGCCAAAGGACTCTGAGCGAGCGAAAGACTTTATCGCCTTCGACGGCACGACCATTTTGGAATAGCAGAATCGCATACTCCAACCGCAGCTGAGGCGTCATCCTGTAGTCCGTCGCTTGTAACTGCTCTATGAAATCCAATTGTTCTCTGAATGCGTTTGGGTGAGCGATGCACGTCAGATTGAAACGGAGGCGAAGGATCTGCATGTTTCCCCTACCCGCTGGGTCAGCCAGCACTTCGAGTGCTTGGATTCGAGTAGCCTGTGGCACATCGGATAGAACTAGCCCCGACTCTTGAGCAGACCCTTCTGCTAAGACCTTCCACGCCTTAATCAGCACATCAACTGCACCGAGTGGTTTAATGCCGTCTGTGTCCTTTGGTGTCTTTTTGAAAAGTATCGCTAGTGCCTGGTCGGCTAGTTCACCTAACTGTGTCTTGCGATAGATTCCTTCGTTGGAGGCAAGTGCCTCAAAAATGATTCCTAGCGCTTCTATGCAGTGATCAATCGCTTGAGCCGAGGAATCTTCCAAGAGATTCTTTACGTAAGTTTCAATAACGAAGGAATTTGTTGGGTTCTCCGAGTATGCCTTTCGAGTTGCCTCATTTGCTAATTGACGGAGCTCCATAACCCGCTCGGGAGAAGCTCCGCATTCAGACTCAACTTCGGCGAGATCGAGATATGCATTTGCAAGCGAATTGAATAGGTTTACGTTCGGTTCCGAGCCGGGTGTGTATGCGATAAACGTGAGCGCATAATTGATGTCGACAATTGCGCCATTTAGAAGTGCAATTCTCTCGCTCTTTGTCACACCAAAATATCTCTCGTCAAGTTTAGCGACACGACGTCGTGATACTGCAGTGTGATGACGAAATACACGGCTCGTATCACGCAAGGTCCCTGGCATGCCGTCGAGTGCCTGAAGCACCTCGCGCCAGAACGATACAAAACTCCCGTGCCCATGATCGGGATCGATCTTGAAAATCGATGTCGCAAAATCCTCACCAATAGATCGATAGAGTCTCTCGCCTAACGCAGCTTTTTGTGAGATCTGCCGCAGAAGCATGAAGCGGAGATGCTCCGCGGTTTTGGCCTCCGCAAATCCCAATTCTTCTCGCATTGGATAGTCGTAAAAAATGGCATTGATCAGGAATCGCCCCAGAATATCGTGAGCTAGAGCCCAATGCTTCTCTCCATTGGCAGAGATCCGCAGTAATCCCAATGCAGAAAGACTTGATCTACGGTCTTCCAAGAGAAGTGAGACGGGCCACTCGCCGGTAGACACCGGAAGTAACACTTCTGGCAACGGAAGACGCTCAGAACTCATAGCCGCGATTTCTATGATCGCGTTCCTGACAGTTCGATCAGTTGCGTGTTCTTTGAACTTACGAAACATCCACTCCTGGATCGATTCCGAAAGATCGTATTGTCCCTGAATCCAAAATGAAAGCGTGACCCAAAATGCTGCTGTGCCTTCAAGATATCTGATGGTGTGGTTCTCATAAAACTGAGTCCATTGCGAGTCCTGACGTTCCTTACCATAAATTCGCAGGAACCTATTGAGATGGCTTCCGAGAAGACGAGCTTCTTCTTGATCGAGCGCGTGATTCAACTCCGCGATCTTCTTAAATGCGCCGCTAAAGAAGGAAAGGCCTGGAAGAGTATTCATGACAACAAGCACACAGACCGATCGTCCAGATTTTTCCATTTCATTGCGGAATCGAGCCAAATCGCTGACTCGATATTCCCAATGAAGACTGTCGAAGACTATTAACCAAGGCGTCTCGTAGTGATGTGAGGTGGGTACACGCTTGCGATCCTGAGAGGCAGTAATTTCAGTGCCAATCCCCGTTTCATCGTCGCGCCGCATCTGACCCTCGGCCTCCTTATGAGCACGGTTTAGAAAATTCACGAGTGGAAGTGAGTCCGGCACAAACGGCAATTCCTTTGCGATCAAGACGGGATACCCTTCGCTTGCACACTCCCAAGCTAGTGTCCTTGCCAGCGTTGTTCCACCCGCTCCTGACTCAGAGGCAATGTAAGCTACGGAGTCTTCATCGGAACCAGATGCGTCAAGCCTCTTGAGAAGCGATTTTAGATTTCTCTTTTCCTCCATGCCTCGTACCCATGGCAACCCAGCTGCGTACGGACGCCATGAGTCTTCTGGATTTCGAAAGAATCCGACAAAATCCTCCTCCAAAAGATCGTCTGGCGTAATGGGCATGAGGTCTCGCTCCTCAATAAGTGAATAGTTCTCTAGGATCGGTCTCTCTGGTTCGTCAACTTCCGTCACGTCAATCCTGTGAAGACTTCCGTGTCGGTCACGTACGCGAATAACGTGTCTATCTTCTGGATAGATCGCCCCATAGCGCGACAAGACGTCATCGACCAATTGCCGAACTGGGAGACGAAGGAGGTTGGCCCAGGCGTTGCCCTCCGTCTTGAGAAACCAATCCGTCAGCAATGATTCTGCGTTGGCAGCGCTCGAAACAAACGTAAGATAGGAACGAAAGCCGGAGGACCAGAGATCCTTTAGGTCTGAAGGCACGGGGTCCTCATCACCTGAAATCACAAGAATGTCTCTCGGGCTGGACCGTCGCAGACCTTCCAGCATAGTCATCCGTCTTAACCTGTTCTCAAAGTCAGTTAAGTCCGGTGTAATCGTCCGACCCTTCAAGAGGTATATTGGCAGGCACCGCTGTGGCAGTTCGATTCGCGATGGATCGCTATCGATAACTTGGAGGTACCCTCTCTTGCGTGTCATAGGATTCGTAATTCTTGCGTTCGCTTCTAGTAACTTAAGAAAAGTGGGATCGTAGGTTTCGAGAAATACTAGTCGCCAAGGTAGGCCAAGAAATGACATGAAAGCTTCTTGATCCAGCCGATCCTTTGGCACGCTCCTTACCCACAGCGCGACGTTCCTGCTTTCCAGGTTTAGGAATATGTTGTCGGGTACCTTATCAATTCGGAATATGTTCTTGTCGATCACATTAAGTACCGCCCATTATCGTTAGCTCTTACTTGGCCTTCCTGAATCTCGGAATGGTCGTTTTCTAGCAGTATGGCGATGTGAAGTATACGGAATTAACGACTCGGGGATTGGAGAAAGAATACAAAGGTTCCACGTGTGGCTGGTTGCCCATTTCGTTGTGCCATATACAGCAAGATCAGCCTTCTCAGGAGGAGTTGTTCTGGGAGCGAGCAGGGCTTCCTAACGAATTCGTCGAAGAATGCGATCAACGATTGTTTTGGCAACCTCCTGATTCGGTGCGCATTCATAAATCATCGCGAAGACACTCTGATAGGTTTCTCGTTTGCCCTTAGACAGCTTACTCAAATAACCAGATACTGGACTGCCATCTAGAACCTTTCCAAGATCGCCGCGTAATTTGCCAATGTCTCGGAGCGCACCCTGTCGCTCCTCATCCGTCAAAATGTTGCGTCCGGCGAGGCGTTCCATTGAGTCCATACATTTTCGGATCTCTTGTGCAAATCGCTCTCTTTCAATTTTCGCCAAGCTTCCTTGTTTGATTATCGACACCTTCTCTTCCACTGTCTGCTTTTGAAGCGCAAGGTCTCTCAAGCAAATGCGACGCACGGAGCTAATGCGAGCACGATTCGAAATGGCGCGAACTACCGGTCCCATGTGATTCAGAACATTGTGGAAATGAACATTCTGCTCAAAGTGATCACGCCTGCCATTTGGCAAGATGCGGGAATCGATCACATGAAGCTCTCCAACGGCCCATGCGTTGAACCTTGTTTCAGGAAAGATTTCCTCAAGAATATTGGTGCTTCCAATCTGGATATTTCCACTCCGAAAGCGTAATCCGCTTATGCCAACACGCGGAGGGATGGCACCAAGGTAACCGTGGTGGAGTACCCACCCTATAGCAGCTAGGTTATTTTCGCTTCCAGGTATTTCAATGAATTCTAACGCCGAAAAGTTGTCTATGGCGCCTACTCGGATCTCAAATTCATTGCGGTGAGGCCTGTAAACTGGCGAATTTCTTCCTGCTATTTCTATGTGAAGGTTTGCCAAAGATGTATATGGTGCCAACTTCGATTCAATTTCTTCGCCATACCTAAACTCGGGCGAGAAAGGGACAGGTGCCACCTGCGATAGATAATTGTAGATGGCATGGGCATCGAGCAGTGAGTCGTTCTTGTGCCTTACGATACCCTGGAGTTCAACTTCGAAGAAATGGTCTGGTGCATTCTTGTCGGATATGGTTCGTACAGAAGCCGTTTCGCGAACTAAATCCGCCAAATTCCCTATGAATTCCTTGGAATTCATAATCGACTTGAGTTTTCGACAATCCCACCGCAGTTCGGAAACTTCTTCTTTCCGGTTTGACCTAGACCTGAAAACTACTTGCTGGCAGTATCCAATTCCAGCTAATCGCCCGACACCTCGAAATCCTCGGGCGGTTGAGCCGCGCTTAGTGCTTGCGCCGAACGCCGTCAATCTTGATACAAACTCTTGCCTCGGGATGCCCGTTCCATTGTCACGGATTCTGACCAGTCTTTCTGTCAAATCGATGTCAATGGAAACCTGCCCTCTTTCTCTGGGCTGAAAGACGCCGCCAATTTTGGCCGCATCGATCGCGTCGGCAGCATTCTGGACATACTCTCTATATATCGACATCGGGTCCACATACATGGAGTTGCTGAGCAATTCCATGATGTCCTTTCCGATTACGATCTGATCAGTTGGAGTTGTCCAGGTAGATTCGGGCTTCTCCGAGGCTAATGCGGGTAATCCACTCATTCTCTATTGTTCCTAACGAGCAGTGGCCAACTGGCCCTTTGGAGTCCTCTTCTTTCGATCAAGAAGAGTGTCCACGGAATCGGTGTTTTCTTCCAAACCTGCGTCTTCGACCCGCTCATCCTCTGCCAATCCATCTACTGGCTGGCGATTCCTAATCGATTCTTTTTGCAGCTGCCACATTCTCTCTTCCTCACCTTTCGGAAGAGGTCGATAAAAAGAGAGTATGTTTCTAACACGATCGCTCACCGCAACATTTCGAGGCACTTGACCAAACTGAGACGGATCAGAAGACGAAAGCACAGCTAACAGGTCGGCTTGATCAGATTTGCTAAGCTTGGCCATCGCTGAGATGTATTCCTCGAATTCGGCGGATCCATCGAGCATTTCGTACCAGTCCCGGTTGAATATGAAGTGGTGAGGTCGAAGTAGTATCGCCTGAAATTCTTCGAACGTATTGCCAAACGCTCTTCTGAAAAACACCGGTTCGCCACTCACCACTCCATGTGTTGCCTGCAGGATTATTTGCAAAGAGCGGAGCTGATATCGGGTCCAATGCTCACCAACATGAGATCGGTCGCGAAGGTCTGTTGGTTGGTAGCGCATCGGAAAAGACCAAATTCGAATTCCTAATTCTTCATTTAAAATGACGTTTAGCCTCATACGCTCATATAAATCGAGTGGTGTATCGTGAAAGTTGTAGAGCATGTAGTTGGACAATTCGGTAAGGCCAAATTCGTGTGCGTACCTAATCGACTGGTCATATTGTCGTTTGAGTCCAAGATGATCGAAAGCGATTCGAAGAGGCCGTAGACAAATCGTCGACAACTCTCGGAGATACATCGGGTCCTTACACAAGATTCTGGCATCTACGCCTTGATTGAAATCTACGCGTCGTTGGATTGGAATGCGGCCGCGAGTAAGTTTGGCACCTGGTACAAAACCCATGTCGCGAATCTCTGCCATGATTTCCTTGAATCTGGGTGCGGCAACGATGTTGTTGTCCATGAGGATCAGATCCTTTTTGGGCCCGTAGTGTGTGTCGATGGCTTTCACAATTGCCGCAATAGAATCTGTGTCGCGCTGGTCGCCTTCTAGTTTGGGGACACCGCAGAATGTGCACTTTCGAATGCAACCACGCGATGCGTATGCGAAGTAAGCGTCATGTACGGGGTATTTGTAATTGATTTGATCGAGAATGCTGTAATCCGGAATCAAATCCTCGATAGGCGTACCACTACGATCGTCAGCGTAGAGTTCCTCCGAAAAGTCGTCGAGTCGCAAGGAGGCAGCAGGTGATCGGTCAAGTAATCCCTGAATAATTCGAATTCCACGCCATCGGGGTTCTGAAACAAAGGCTTCATGCATTAGAGACGCGGCGATACCTCCAACGAATACTTTGTCGGCGTTCCCGTTCGCTGCAGTCAGTGCGAAATCGATAGTCTGTGCAATTCTCGCAAATTCGAACGAGAAGAGAGTTGTGACATAGATCCTGTCCCAGGCCGTATTGAAAACAGCTGAATCCTCGCCTTTGATGAAGGTGACTCGGTCGCGTTTCCCGCGCGGCCCATGATACTGGGCGATCTTCATCAACCCGAGAGGAGGGTATTTATTCTTGTATCCGGGCTCCACGAGGAGAATATTCTTATTTGCCATTTGCAACGACCCTCAAGTGTGGCTTCTTTCGATTTTCCCGGATAATACCTACGACGGAGTTGACTCCGCCCTCTCCACCCAACCCCTTCATCGATCCTTGCGTGCTCCAGTCAATCTCAGAAACAAACTCTGCAAGCTTAGCGGTGAAGTATCTTTTGTCACAGGATTGGCCAATCGATTCCAAGTAAAGATCACTTGCGATTGTCATTAGCGCATACACTCCGATTCCCTTGTTAAGTAAGTTGCTGCGCGGGTTGTCCCAGGATTCGCGCAGGACGACGGCAATGGCCAGCCAGTAATCCAGTACAAGCTGCGCTACCGCATCAGGCGTGAGTCGACGAAGAATCTTCGTCTGACTCAGGAATCTCTTGATGGCTTTCTGCATTGTTCGGAGTGACGCCCGGCGCAGCAATCCGGAGGTACTCGTACCTCCAAGGTCGAGCTGTCTGTACCAAGGCGATTCGCTGTTGTTATTGAGCTGAAGGGCAATGAACAACTCGGGTCTCTCATTAGCGAGATCAGTTGCCAGAGTCGCGTCGTGAAAATCCAACAAACTAGTGCTTAGTCCCTTGGCCTTGCTATTTATGACATTGAAAATTTCCATCTCCTCTCGTTCACTAAGCCCGATGAAGCACATGAAAGGCAACTCCACATCCACGTCATTTAGGTATCCGAGTCGATGCTGACAATCAACCTGAGTAAAGACCTTTCCTGCGTCTTTAGAGACTTCGAGAGTGGCGTTTCCACTATCATGCCTCTTTATTTCCCATGCTCCAGGGCTTGGTCGCAAATTGAAAGTCAGGGGAATGGTTGAGCTCTTTTCCTGCTGAATGTATTTGCGAAAATCCAAGCTATGCTTGGGATTGAACCGGCGCTGATATCCACGACCAGTGTCTTCATCAAGTACGTCTGCAAAGCTGAGTGTGTAGAGCAGGCTGGCTGGGGCAAATCCGACGAAGACTTCCCGCTGCGCTGATGCGCCAACTCGACCAAATATTTTGACGTGTTTTGTCACAATTGCAGTTCAGTTCAACACAAAAGTGCAGCCAATCCCTGCATGTTTGACGATTAAAGACTGCATGTCAAGGCGAAAGACATACTGGAGGGGTGAGCGACCGCTTTCTATGCTAACTCTCAGCTCTAGTTGAAGAATTTGAATCTTTCTCAAACGTACTCTACGTGCCAAAATCCCTCGTCCATCGGGAAAATGGATTCGAGAATCTGGTCGGAGGGAAAATGCCGAGTTTCACGGATGGGCTCGTTTCTGGTGAGGAAGCAAAGAAGGTTTCGATCCCGCGCTCTAAGAGCTTCGACGAAAAAACCGTCACGGCGAGCAAGAGAGAAGCACTGAATACTAAGGTTGGAGGTGAAGAGCAGGACGGATGGTCCGTGCAAAAGCGAAATAAGAAATCAGTTCGGATGATTAAACCCAAGCCCGCGGACCGGCAACTTGAAGATGATATTTGGAGCTTGCTTTACAGATTGGGCTTTAAGGAATTTAACGCCAACAGAAACTTCACAATCAAGCAAGGGCAGGATGCGCCACCGCGGCAAATCGACGTCTTTGCAAAGGATGAAGAAACTGTTTTCATTGTTGAGTGCACTCATGCTCAGGAGAATGGCTCCAAATCCATAAAAAGTCTGATCGATAAAATCAACGGCATCCGCGAAGATGTAATCAAAGCCATACATTCTCACTACGGCAGGGATCCTAAACTCAGAGTGAAATGGGCCATTGCTACAAGGAACGTCGATTGGAGAAAGGCCGACAAAGACCGTGCCGGTGAAGCAAATATCGCGATCATTACCGAACACGACATTGTTTACTACACGAAGCTGGTTGGCTACCTCAAAGAGGCAGCTCGCTATCAATTCTTGGCGCGACACCTCCAGGGTGAAAGCATTCCTGGTCTCCGCACTGAGGTGCCGGCGACGAAAGGGAGCATGGGGGGAGTCACCTTCTACAATTTTCTTATTTCGCCTTTTGAACTACTCAAGATTTCTTACATTAGTCATAAGTCAACTGATGACCTTGAGACTTATCAGCGCATGGTCAAACCGTCGAGGCTAAAAAGCATTGCTGCGTATATTGATAATGGGGGGCAGTTTCCGACGAATATCGTCATTAATTTTAAGACCCACAAGAAAAGCCTCCAGTTCAAGATATTTGAGAAATTCGGGAACAGCACGTTTGGCACGTTAACGCTCCCCGGACAATATGGATCGGCGTGGGTGATTGACGGGCAACACCGGCTCTATGGATTCGCTTTCTCCAAACGCGGGCATAAACATGTTGTACCAGTGCTGGCATATGAGAACTTACCGACCGATAAGGAGATGCAATTATTTGTTGATATCAACTGCGAGCAGGTAAAGGTTTCTCGCGGCCTCATCAAAGAGATTTATTCAAATGTAAATTACGGTTCGGAGGATCCTAAGGAGCAGTTGGAGGCTTTGTATACCCGGATCGCCCTGAGACTCGACGAGGTGCCAAGTTCACCCATCCAGAACAGAGTAGTTACGGTTTCCAGAGAAAAGGACCATTTTCGCTGTCTCTCACTAACCTCGTTTACTGATGGCATTAAGGAAAATCACTTCTTGGGCAGCGTCACCCAAAACCCGCCAAGAGTTCAACCCGGCCCAATGAGCCATCTATCTGGTGATCCGGACCTTACGATAGAGAAGGCGAGTGATGTTGTCTCCCAATACCTTGATATTTTCGCTAAGGGCGTGCCTGGCAATTGGCAACTAGGGGATTCGCCAAATGGATTCTTATGTACCAATAACGGGCTCCGTGCCCTGTTCAGACTCCTGAGGGAACTAGTCAAATTCGTTGAATTACACCATCACATAAAGACGGAAAACATGGACGCAGAGGACATTGTCCAGAAAATAACGGCATACACAGCGCCATTAGTTGAGTACTTCAAGAACGCTAGCTCAGACGAGATAAAGAATTTTCGCTCCAATCAGGCGCTTGATGGCGTGAAGAAGAATTGCTTAGGCATGATGGCCATCATTGGCGAATCCGATCCCACTTTTACAAATCCTGAGCTTAAACAGTATTTAGGCAGTCGCGACAAGGAAGGCACAAAGGTTGCGCGCGAATTGATTACTGAAATCAACCTGGCGATTCATAACGATGTAATTAACCAATTGAAGAAATCATATGGGGACAGTTGGTGGATTAAGGTTCCATTAAGCACGCGCAAGAAATGCGACGAGCAGTGGAACAATGACAACGGTGCTAAAGAGCGCTGGCAGTATCTTTCGCTAATTGACTATCACGGCATAGTCATGAATCACTGGGAGGCGTTTGAAGATCGGTATTCCTTTGGGGACAAAGGCAAGAAATCTGACAAATTAGCTTGGATTGTCGAAATAAATAGAATCCGACAGACTACTGCTCACCCTGAAAAAGGGCTGCTCTCGAAGGATGAGGTAGCGTACGTAAAGGAAATTCGTGCCAGGGTAGTCGAGAAAATTGCTGGAGCCAGCTTGTAGCGGATTTCCACTTTTGCAGGATTAGCCACAGGACCGCAGTTCCATAGTCTCCCTTCTACGCCTTGCACTCCAGCGCGTCTCGCTGCCGCTGATCGTCGTACCCGATCATGACCTTCTCCAGAGGCAGCGTGCCATTTGTACCGCTACCCGGCACGTGGAAGAACAGACGGTCTTCATCGCAGTCTTTAACCATGATTTCAGCTTCAGAACTGAACCTGCCGTTTAAACGCGAATGTTCGGGCGCATTCAGCCACCGAAGAGTGACCATCGCCCCCTTCATAGCTAGAATCTTTTTCATTTTTCTTTGAGACTCGGTTTCGGTGGCAGGTTGGAACGCCTTTCCCATTGAGTAGCGTGCTCTATCTTCGGCGACACTTTTCCATCCGCGCAACAGCTCTACGGTAAAACGCGTCGTGTCGCGGTCGATGAGGGCTGCACAGTTCTGGCAAAGCCAGATCCCATTCTCTGCTGCCGATCGCTGTTCGGCTGATAAACTTGAATCATATCGAGGACCGCCTTCAGCGGCGGCAGTGATATGAGCGGCGACGCCGATGTTGGTGGCTCTTGACGGGTCTGTCTGTGGACCACTGGTAATCGCTTGGCAATCGGGATTCGAACAACGGCGTGCGACGCGATCAGCCAAAGCGTCCTTTATGCCTTTCAGGAATTCGTCACGGGACTGCACTGCGTATTTCTCTCCATAGTATTTCCTCTTCCTGTTGGGAATGGCACCTTGAATGAATAGGCGCTTGAGGCGACGGCCGACCGTCAGTCTATGCCGCCGTTACAAAACGCTCTCGGAAAGTGCCATAAGACACGATTCGACTCTTTGTTAGCGGGTTGTTGAAAGTGTTGGCAATTCGAAACGCTCGCCTTTGATTAACATCGTGCGTTACGAAGGCATCACAAAGCGGTAGATAAACGACGGACCAGATATCAACGCCGCCGGGATTCCATTTTTTCCCGTATCTTGTGCTCTGCATCGCTCGCCGCCAGATCGAGTGAACCCACGCCGCCCACCACACTGCCCAAGAAGGATTGGTATCCAAAAAACCACAGATATCATTCTTGTTCAAATCACATCCCGTCGCAGATTTGTATCCGAGCGTAATAGTTTCGTAGAAAAGCCGATCGGATATGGAAGTATGAGTTCGAATTACCTCTGCACCTGACCGCGGCCACGAATCGCCGGTGTGCATTGCTTCGAGGGCAGGTCGAGCGTCGGCATGCATTCGATGGAATCCAGTTTCGACATCACCTGTCCAGCGGAAAACTTCTTGTCGTCGTGTTTCATCCAGCGAACTTGGGTTCTGCATTACATCCCAGAGGCCGTGGCGCTCTTCTCCAATCGTCACGGTAACGTCGTGAATTCCTGCCTGATGAGTTTTTGCAAGCTGAACAAGAAGGGCATTGGGCGCTTCGAGTGGTAGGGTACCAACCGACAACCGATTCACAAGGGTCATCAAGAGCCGAAGGCGTTCCAGATTGGAGTTTTTGCAGACTTCCATCACATTGATTGCGGTTATCCTCACTGTGCTTGTGTTCAAGAGTCTGGCAATGATCGCCTCCCTATCTGGATCATCCTGCAATTCGTTAATAGCACTTGTATCGAAACAATAAACCATCTGAATCTGCATCCTCTCCGCATCCGACGCCTGAAAACGAACAATACGTTATTCTCAGAGCGGCTTAAACTATTGAAACGCAGTACGCCCGAAAGGACTCGTACCTTCACCCCCTGCTTAGTAGGCAGAGCCATGGCGCGGATCTGGCGAAATGTGGCTATCATCGAACGAGGACTAAGTAGTTACGCCAGTCGGAGCTGGCCATTCGCCAACCGAAATCGTATGTTCCGATGGGAAGAGAAGTCGTGTCGATCTCGATCAGTAATTTAGTAATCCCGTCTTCGATTCTAGCTTGCCCCTTGACACTGAAAGTCGCGGGCTGATTTGGTTTCCGAATTTGCACTTCATACGAGCCTGCTTCCGATCCGATGGGCAAGTTGATCGTCAGCTTGAGTCGTCCGCGGGGAATCTCAATTGGATTTTGTTCGAAGCCGGGGGCTTGAACTGCTCGATTCGCTGAAGCATTTCGAAGGTCCAGCAATGCGGCAATTCGCGGAACATCTGACGTCGGCAACGCGCTCTTCTGGATCCACAGGTTGCTGATGAGCACCGCGATCAGGACGGCAGCAGCTGCAGCGGTTCCGGTAAACCACAAGACGTTCTGTCTGTGAAGGGCGCGCCGGATATTCGTAAGTTCGGCAAAGCAGGGTGAGCAGCGCGCGGCGTGGTCTAGCGCTGGGTCCTGCATTGGGATTCGCTTTCTGGCTATCCTATGGAGTACCGCAGTACCAGGACAGCCCTTCCGTTCCGGGTTCGGAAATTGAGTCAGAACGACGGACTCCATTGTCCGATGAAGAGTCCGATAGTCTCGTTTAGACAAGCGGTCGCCCATCATTGCTCATTCGCCCTTGTTTTCGCTGCAGTATGTCTTTACCGGCCTTCTTCAGTCCACGCGTATAGCGGACTGAAAGACAGTTCGGCGTGATCTGAAGCTCCTTCGCGATTTCATGCATCGAATATCCTTCCAATCTCCATTGGCAGATCTGCCGCGTATCCGGATCCATCGCGTTCAGTAGTTTCTCGACAAGAAGTCGGCTGTGGATCGCATCTTCGAATGACGAAACGAATTCCGAGTTCGCAAGATCTTCAAGAAACGAATCGTCCACAGGTACGAGCTTTTTCTTCCGCGCAAGAAATCTGTCGACAAGGTGTTTGTAAACGGATGTGAGGTACCCGGGAGGGTTCTCAATTTGTGTGCCTCGTGTCGCTTTCGATGCCGCTTCCACGGCGGATTGGAGCATTGCATTCGATGTCGACTCGCAGTCGATTTCCTGCTGGCGGTAGCGTGCGAGATCGGGACCGATCTCCTCTGCAGCCTTGAGGATCCTTATGTCGAGTGGTTGTCCCTTCCTGTCCTTGTCGTGCACCCAGAACCGATAACGACCCATGAGAATACTCCTCAGGGAATGAGATTCAGAACGTCTCTGGGCAAGACGTCCTGTCGCCACTGTGGACCGTCGTTTGGAGCATCCTGCCACGAGATTCGGCGGCGTTTCAAGAGCCTAGAAAGAATATTTTCTGGGTGCAGATTGTCGGTAAGATTTCCCGTCGTTGATGCCTCATGCCTATGTCGGGGTCACTCCGAGCCCCTTCGGACAGGAGCGAACTAGGGCCTGTTGCATGCCTCCATTCCTGTCATAGAGCGACTTGCCACCGTCAAGAAAAGATTCTTGTGAGAATTACCAACCGCGTTCTGTAACAGGAATTACTCCACGCGACTTTCAAAAGGGCGCTTCGTTCGATTCTTTGGCGCAACATGAGAGGTTCCCACCATGTCTTTCCACAATCCTGAGAGGCTGCTGTGTGCTCTATTCCTAGCTGTCGGCTTCTTCGTCGCCGGTTTTGTTCCAGATATCACGGGACAAACCTCTACAGGCACGATGACCGGAACCATTGAAGGCCAAGACAGAGCTGTACTGCCGAATGTGGCAGTAACGGTGACAGACATGGACCGTAATACGGAGCATGTCGCGCGAACCAACGACGTCGGGCAATACGTCGTCCCAGCCTTGGCTCCTGGTCGCTATTCCATTGCAGCCGTACTGCCAGGATTCAAGAGGATCGTTCGAGAGGGAGTCGCGTTGCAGGTCAACCAGACTCTCCGTATTAATTTGCGGTTGGACGTCGGCTCGATGGAGCAATCCGTTCGTGTCACCGATGCTCAGCCGTTGCTGGATACGGAAACATCGTCGCGTGGTTCGGTTGTCGATCGGCAGATGCTCATGGAGTTGCCACTGAATGGGCGAGACTACAATCAACTCGCGACGCTGTCGCCTGGTGTGGTGACTTCGACCCCACGATTGGCTGCGTTGAATTTCAAGGGTGCAATCAACATTAATGGGAATCGCGTGTTCAATAATATGTTTCTGCTCGACGGTGTCGATAACGTTTCGTATTCGAGCTCCTATCGAGGTGAGAACGTCCAAGTAATCCAGCCATCGATTGAGGCGCTGGAGGAGTTCAAGATTCAAACCAATGCGTACTCGGCAGAATTCGGTCGCAGTTCCGGTGGTGTGATCAATGCGGCGGTCCGGTCTGGCACAAACGCGATACACGGCAGCATCTACGATTTCTTTCGAAATGATGCGCTCGATGCCAGTAATTTCTTTTCAAATGCCTTTGGAACACCGAAGCCTGTCCTGCAACGAAATCAGTTTGGCGCCGCGATTGGCGGGCCGATCCAGAAAGACAGATTGTTCTGGTTCGCAGACTATGAGGGAGTTCGAGGACGAGAGGGCGTACCGCAGACGCGCGTGGTTCCGAGTGCGCAGGACAAGTTGGGCGTCTTCAATACACCGGTCTTCGATCCGTTTGCATTCGGAAAGCCGCCGTTCGGTCGGAACGCGATTGGACAATGGGTGATCCCTCAGGATCGCTGGGATCCAGTGGGGGCCAGCATTGTTGCGCTTCTTCCGGATCCCAATGTTCCCGGAACGAACATCTATGCGTCCACGCCGATCACTCGAACGCGCTCCGATCAGTTTGATGTGCGCCTGGACTATCAAGTGTCGCCCAATTCACGGCTTTTCGGCCGATATAGCTTCACCGATTCCGACCTGTTCCGTCCCGCGCCTCTCCCGGGATTGGCGGAAGGCTCGTACAGCGACGCGTTCGGATCGAATGACAATCGGTCGCAGGGAATTGCCGTTGGATTGACTCAGGTGTTCGATTCTTCTTTTGTCGGTGACTTTCGGCTGGGCTGGACGCGAGGCGATTATTTTACCTCTCCGCCGAACGCCGGTATCGATGGGCCAGCAGCGGTTGGGCTGAAGAACGTTCCCAACGCCCCCGAAATTGTTGGCGGACTTCCGAAGATGGGCCTGCAAGGCTACGATGCGATCGGGCGCAATACCTCGACCCCGCAATTCCAAACTCCCCGGACCTGGAATCCAAGGGCGACGTTCTCGCTGCAGGAAGGGCGTCACTCACTCAAGTTCGGCTTCGAGTTCCTGAAGACGGAAACGAAGATCAACGACCTCACCGCAACTATTGGAGCGATGAACTTCTCTGGCCTGTTCAGCGCTGCAGCCGCCGGGGATCTTCTCTTGGGACTCCCGTCGGCATTTGCTCTGACATCCTTTACCGTGGTCGACCAGGGACAGCATCTGTATTCGTCCTTCCTGCAAGACGACTATAAGATTTCTCGGAAACTCACGCTGAATATGGGCATCCGATACGAATACTCCACGCCTCCGATGGAGAAGGATAACCATCTTTCCAATTTTGATCAGTCGACCGGCGCAATGCAATTTGCTGTGGATGGAAGCGTGTTTGAGCGCTCACTGGTCCATCCCGATCGAAACAATTGGGCGCCGAGATTTGGATTCTCTTATTCGCCGGTAGCAAAGGTGGTGATCCGCGGAGCCTACGGTGTGTTTTACGATCACACCGTTCGGCAGGGCCGTGAAGGGATGTTGGGATTCAATCCGCCGTTCCTGGTGGACAACGTGATTGTCACAAATGCGTTTGGGTCAACCGCAGTCGCCTCCGCGGCGCCTTTCCGCCTTGTCGACGGCTATCCGCAGGGGCTGTTGGATCCCAATAATCTTTCGCCGTTCGTCTATCACCGTTCTCAGGATTCGAATCAACGGAGTCCTTATGTGCAGCAGTTCAATTTCGGAGTGCAGCGCGAATTGACCCGTGATCTATTGATCGATGTCGCGTATGTGGGAAACAAGGGCACGAAACTCCCGGCACTCCGCAATATCAATTCGCCGGCGGCCATCGCGAATTCAAACGGCTCGCAGTCCGCAGGGCCGCGACCGTATCCCAGTTTCGGTGACATCCAGGTGAAAGAGAATCGAGCTTCATCCAGCTACAATTCGCTGCAGATGATGCTGGAAAAACGATTCTCTTCCGGGATTTCTGGTCTGGTGAGCTATACATGGTCGAAGACATTGACAGATGCTGCGGACCACTTGTCCACCAGCACTGTCGGTCCGGGAATTGACACCGGAGTATATGCAGTTCCTCAGAATCCAAACAATCTGAGAGGCGAACGCGGACCTGCAGAATTCGACGTCGCTCATCGGTTGGTGGTCGGCTATGTGTGGGTATTGCCGTGGGGCCGCACACGACATTGGGGACAGTCGTGGGGACATACAGCGGATTTGCTGCTGGGGAACTGGCAAATCGCCGGCATTCACGCCGTCCAGAGCGGACTGCCTTTGACGGCAACTCTTTTCGGGACTTCGGTTCTCAATCTTGGCAGCGATCGTGTGGCCCGACCGAACCTTATTGGAAACCCGGAATTTCCGGCAGCTCAACGGACTGTGGAGCGATGGTTCAACACAGACGCGTTCACGATTCCCGGACCTTCACCGCAGGCATTTGGCAGCGAAGGAGTAGGGGTAATGCGTGGACCCGGCTATTCCAACTTCGACTTTTCGATCGCTAAGAACATAATCGTTGGTGAAAACCGATCCATTCAATTCCGTACCGAACTATTCAATGCGTTCAATCACGCAAATTTCGGTCCGCCGGATATTCGACGAGAGGCGTCGACGTTTGGAAGGATATCGACGGCAGCCAATGCTCGAATCATCCAGTTTGGGCTCAAGGTCTATTTCTGATATGAAGCATTACACCCGATCGAAAACTGCCGAACAGAACGCGAGTTCGCTGGCGCTCTACATTGGGAAAGCGTGTGTGCTCCGTTGTGAATATCTCTCGGTGGACGTCACAATTGCGGACGCCAAGCGCAGTTACGGACGCACTCTTCTGCTGGTCCGCCCCGTTTCGGGAAGTGGTGAGCAATGGGTCGAAGAATACCGGATTCACGGAATTTCCGAAGAGGAGCGCTCATGAGCCGCATCTACGTATTTGCGGCTTCAGAGATGGAGGCACAGTCAGTTCGGAAAATCTCAGGGTCCAACGAGCTTGTTCTCATCATTTGTGGGATGGGACCTGGGAATGCCAAGGCTAAGGCGGATGCGGTGCTGACTACAGGAGATAAGCCGGACGCGATCGTAGTCATTGGCCTCTGCGGGGGACTGACGCCGTCCCTGGCTGAGAGAACGATTATCGCGTACACGGAGTGCCTTTCGAGCGAGCCGGGTAAGCCATCTCTGCAGTGCTCGAAAGCGATTACGGACTCTCTAGTGACAACGCTGCTGGCTGCGAAAATTCCCTGCGATTGGGAGGTCGGAATTACCTCGGCTCGAATCGCAACGACTCGCACCGAACGGGACAATCTGGCAATGTCTGGAGCGGCGGTCGTGGATATGGAGAGTTATCCGATCCTCAGTGCCGCCGCTAAGAACGGAATACCTGCTGTCGTTTTGCGTGTCGTTTCGGATTCCATCGACCGGGAACTGCCAGATCTCAATCGGGCATTGAACGACGCCGGTGGTCTCGATGGCCGCAAAGCATTGAAGGTTGCGTTGGGATCGCCAATCAAAACAGCAAAGTTGCTCGCCGCAAATAAGCGCGCGATTCAGCGTCTAACGCTGGCGCTTGAGGTCGCACTGCAGGCGAAATTCTAGCTGGGACCGACAGGACGTCCGTCCGGGGTTTGTTCATTCGGAGACGACTTGTGCGGGTTCAAAATCTCATCCTGGCTATACCTGTGGTCTTTTCGCTCGTTGCGGGCCGCGACGCGCGTATTCCCGAGTCTCAGAGATTGCTGGCGGCCGCGGATCGGTTTGCCATGCTGTATAACTGGCCGAAAGCAACACCTCTCTATGCAAAGGCCGAGTCGCTCCTTGCGCACGCGAATGATCGTAAGCGGTTCTTGTTCGCTCGGCTGGGGTACCTTTGGGTCACCGCGGATGCTGGCGTCACGCCAACTGCTACCGAAGAAGTTGCCGATTATCTCAATGATTCCGCCGTGAGGACCGATCCAAACCTTTTGTTAAGAGCATTGGTGGCGAAGGCCGTTCTCGATCGAAACAGAAACGAGACCGCTGCCAGAGAGTCCTGGAATCAGATTCTGAAGCTTGCGCAACAGCTGCACGACACCCGCTGGGAAAGGCGCGCGAAGGCGGAACTCGGACAGATTCTATACATGGATGGAAACGTAGAATCTGCCACCCTAATGTTCAGGGATGCGCTGGAGTCTCAGTATTGGCATCTGGACCTCGCGCCTGCTATTTACTACACAGCGATGGTCGGAAACGGAGCGGCAGAATCTGGCCGTGCCGAAACCGCACTTCAGTACTGCAGTATCGCCCTTAGAGTTTCAGGTCTGATCCGGGATGGAGGTTTCCCGTACCTGGCATATCAGGGAAAGGCACGTGCGCTCATCTCTCTGGGTCGAAGCTCTGAAGCTTCAATCGTCCTGAGTACCGCCATAAAGCAGGCCCGGAAGGAAGGGAACTCCTACGCATTGGCCCAATTGTTGGTCGTCTCGGGGATTGCGACCAAATCGACCGACCCAAAGGGTGCGATTCAGTACCTGAACGAGGCGGTGGAGTTGAGCGAGGAGAAGGGGTTCGAGCATGTTTTTTCATGGAGTTCGATTCAGCTTGCCGCTGTTTATAGGGACACTGGAAATATCGATGCCGCCGCAACTCTAGCCGCGAAGGCCGTTGCCGCGGTCCGTGAGCTTGAGGATCGATATCATCTTCCAGAGGATCTGACTCTCCTAGCGGATCTGGAATCGAGGAAGGGGAACGTCAAGCGCTCCGGCGAGCTTTATAGTGAAGCAACGGACGTGATCGATGCGCTTTTGGTGAATTTGAATACAGACCAACTCAAGGGTTCCTTGATATCGCAGCTCAGCGACGCATATGTGGGACACTTTCGACTCGTCGCAACGAAGTTGCTGGACTCCCGCAGGGCATTTGAGATCATCGAGAATGCCCGCGGTCGAGAGCTGTCGGACAACCTTCGTGGGGACTCCAAGTCTCTGGCATCCGCTGATGAAAGGACCATTGGTGCCGTTAGAGACATCAATCGAATCCAGATAGCCCTTCTACACGCAACAAGCCCAACGGAGCGAAGTGTGTTGCTGGACCTCTTGTTCGGAGAGGAACAGCGGCTTGCGTCAGTTCGCAATCGGAATCCTGGTTTGAACTCTAATGCTCGTCGCTTCAAGCCAGTTCCAGTCGCGGATTTCCAGAGATCGCTCCATTCGGACGCGATCGTTTTGGAATATGTCCTCGACGAGCCAGTCTCGTTTTGTCTGCGTATCACTCCTTCCGACATTGCCGTCATCCCGCTTACCGCAGGCCAGAAGCGAATCGAAACCCTCGTCGACGAGTATCTCGATGCTGTGCGCTCACGGAATTCTGAGAGGTCATCGAGTCAGGAGCTTTTCGCGGTCCTTCTGAAACCTGTCCTGATTGGACAAGGTCCCAGAAATCGCCTTATCGTCGTGCCGGACGGCAAACTCCATCTTCTTCCATTTGATGGGCTGATAGATTCGAAAGGGAAGTACGTTCTCGAATCGCACGTGGTGACATCCGCGCCGTCGGCGACAGCACTCGATCTGCTTCGAAAAGCCCGAAGATCGGATCCGGCGAAATTGAGTTTCCTGGGAATCGGTGGCGTCCGCTATTCCGCCAAAGCGATTTCCGCCGTCGATCGCGGTCCAGCAGTCACCGATTTCTTTGGTATCGACCCTGTCGCATTCTCGAACCTTCCAGGAAGCAGGCAAGAGGTCACCAGCATCGCCAGTATTGTTCCGGGTCCCAGTAAAGTGCTTGTCGACGCGGCTGCCACTGAAGCAAATTTCAAATCGCAGACTCTGTCAGACTACCGAGTCATTCATCTTGCAGTTCACGGCGTGGCCAGTCCGCAGTTTCCAGATAGAGCGGCTCTGGTATTGGGAAACTCCTCGGTTTCGGGAGAAGATGGCCTTTTACAGGCCCGCGAGATCCGAGACCTCGACCTTCGTGCGGACTTGGTTGTGCTCTCCGCATGTGAGACTGGCAATGGGAAGCTGCTCGGCGAGGAGGGAATCGCCAGTCTCGAGCGCGCATTTCTTCTAGCAGGCGCGAAATCCGTTATCGCCAGTCTCTGGACTGCAGATGATACTTACACCATCGCCCTCATGAAGCGTCTCTACCAACATCTCGTCGACGGCTCCGACAAAGGCACCGCTCTACAGCAAGCCAAGCTCGATCTCCTCAAAGAATTCGGCGACCAGGCCCTTCCCATCTATTGGACCGGCTTCACCTTAGTCGGCGACGCCTCCGCTCCCGTCTTCAAGTAAGAAGTTCCCAGCTCACAGTCCGCGAAATCACGTAAAAACAATAGGAGAAAACTTGTATGGATTCAGATAATCTGCGTCCCGACCAGCCCGCCGACCGTCCTCCGTCCGTTTTGATTCCCGTTAATGCTGATCACGTCGATCAGTTAGTTGTGATCGCGAGAGATCTCGCTGGAATCGTCTTAATCCTAGATGCCTGCGCCACCGGCGACCCAACCCTCGCTGCCGTTTCCCGCTTCCTGGCTCCAATCAACGACCAGCTCCAGGAATTCAAGAACTGGTTCCACAACTCTTGGCACGTCGCTACCGCATCGTCGAAAATGAAATAGTCAGTAGAGGTTCGAGCAGTTAAGTGCCTGCGGTTAAAGGCGTGAGTACCTCTGCCCGATTGTTCCTAGGTGAGTTCACCATTATCGATACTTCAACCGATTCCAGCCATTCTGAAGGGCACGGCTTCAGCATAGCGCCGACGTGATCCGCCTCATGCACCTCCGGATCCAGCCATTCTTCAAATTGATCTTCCTTGAGGATGACAGGCATGCGGTCGTGAATCTTCGCCATGAACTCATTCGCAGATGTTGTAAGAATGGAGAAAGACCGCTGTTCTTCCGGTGTTCCTGAGCGCCAGGCGGTCCAGATCCCCGCGACGGACATAATAGGGTTATCGCGAAGATAGATTTTGAATGGACGCTTATCCTTCCCCTCGCGTTTCCATTCGAAAAAGCCGCTGAGTGGAACGATGCAGCGTCGCTGAACAATTGCCTTCTTGTAGAGACGGCTTTCAAAGATGGTTTCACTCTTGGCATTGATCGTCGAAAGCTTGGTGGAGAATTCAGGTGACCATTCCGGAATCAGTCCCCACTTCATAGTGTCGAGGTCGCGGCTCCCTTCCTTCAATCGAACAGTGACGGCATTGTGGGTCGGACTCATGTTGTAGTTGGGTTTGATGGGATCGAACTTCAATGGCCTTCGGTTCAAATATAGAAAGCTAAGCTCTTCATCGGTGTAGGTTGAATATGCCCGTCCGCACATCAGACATCCCTCCAGAAGGATGATTATACTCCGGCATATTATCGCGCGATTGCTTGAATACCGTACAAGTGTTCGGTATATTCATGCCGAGGTCTTCGCGCCATGGTGTTTTGCAAAGAATGCAAACAGAAGGTAGAGGAATGTCCGCACTTCGTCGATCCGATCCAAGCCCCAAAGCTGGCAGTCCATGATGAAAAGATCGAATTCCTCGCATACAGCGAGGAGCAGCGGGTGTTGGAAATCACCTACAAGACCGGCCAAGTCTGGCAGCTCTTTTCCGTCCCAGCTTCGATATATAGCGAGATCCGGGATACGTCCCTCTGGTCGTTCGTCAAATTCATCGCGCAGCGGTACCGGGCAGCACCCGTCAAGACCGGTCTCAAAGCGATCAAAGTGCCGACGTCCGAAAAATGCCTGGAGTGTAAAGCCGACATGATGGTTCGCCATCGGATCGACAATCAATTCGATGTCAAAGTGCGGATTTTCTGGGAGTGTCCCGGTTGCAGCCGTACCGTCTGGAAGGAATACGCGAATTTAGTCGTGCGTGCCCAAAAGGGAAGAACAAGTTGATCAAGAAGCGGACTGGCAATGCATTTCCTCACTTTTGCTCGATTAAATTGCTTCTCTGAGCCCAATTTTTCGTGTGTGTCTTTTTCTATTTCGAGCCTCATTCATTTTAGAGAGGTCTCCGAAGGCAACATGACGAACCCTATCGCGGAGCAAGTTAGCCAAGATAATGAAATCGCCAATTCGATACGCATCAGGCAAACTTCGGTCCTGACTGGACGGTTTGTGAAGCCTGCCCAATTTGCAGAGTATCTCGGAATTCCGCTACGGTGGATCTACCGGCATATCAAGGACATTCCGCACCATCGCGTGGGAAAATACCTCCGGTTCGATCTCGAATCGCCCGCCCTTCGTCACTGGATACAAAATCTGGAACGCCGTCCTCGGCAATGATGCTCCCAGGCACGCCCGATGTATTATGTCGGGCATGCTTGAAACGACAGGACTGGCCCACGATGAAAGGAGCATTTTTATGGGGCAGTCATTTCAAAAAGGAAACATTCTCGAACGCCGTCGTCGAGACGGCACGATGGCGTATCAACTGCGATACCGCGTCCGAGGGCCAGATGGCGTCGGAAAGTGGGAATGGCAGACGGAAACCTTGCCGCGGTCGGTGGTGACGAAGAAGCAAGCCGATCGCGAACTCGCCACTCGTTTGCGTCCGATTAACGAGGCCGGTGGTGGTATAGCTGGCGCAGGATCTGGTTCCATCAAGTTTTCTGTCTTGGTGGAGTCGTACTGGCCGCTGTATGTCGCCAATCAGAACATGCGACCCGGCACGCTGGATGCGTATGCCGCAATGTTGGGTAAATGGATTGAGCCCTTCTTTAAGGATTTCGCATTGGCAGAGATCACTTCGTCGCATGTATCCAAATTCCTCGGGATGTTGGATCGAACGGGCCTCGCGTCGAAGTATCGAAGGAACATCTACAATTTGGTAAATGAGATTTTCGACGTGGCCGTCGCGAATGGGCTCATTCCCTCCAATCCGGTGAGGTCGAAGATTCATCGTCCGGCGGTCTTGCAGGATCAGGAGAAAAGTGCGCTGTCGAGTAGTCAATGCTGGGCAGTGATCGCAGCGGTTACCAAGAGGCAAGATAAGGCACTACTATGGACGTTCATGCTGACAGGGATGCGGCAGGGCGAGGTTTTGGGTCTGCGTCGCATGGATGTGGACTTGGAGTCGAAGAAAATCACCGCAACAAATGTGCTCTATCGCGGGCGCCTGTTGCGCGGACTGAAGAAGCACAAACGAGGGCGCAAGCCGAGACAACATCAAGTCCTCATTCCGGAGATGCTGGAAATGATCTTGCGGGATCACTTGGAGTCGTCGTCATTTCAGGGACCGGAGGATTTTCTGTTTCACAAGGATGATGGTTCGCCCGTGGATCCCGACGTCTTCCGTAGTGCCGTGCTTTATCCGGCATTGCGGCAACTGGGTATACCCATTCTTCGGCGGGCCAGTGGATTCCATATGTTCCGGCACACGGCGGCTTCGTTGATCAATAAAGAAACCGGGAACATGAAACTATCGCAGGCTCAACTGGGACACGCCAACGTTCAGCTCACCGCAGACGTGTATACGCATGTGGATGAAACACAAAAAAAGAGCGCGGCCGAAGCTCTGGAGCGGGGCATCCTTGGAAATCTGTGAGCATTTTGTGAGCATTCGGCCCACAACCCGTCTTTTACTTTGCAGTCGGTATTTACGCTCATCCTCGCAAGTCCAACAAAAAAGGCCACCTTACGATGGCCTGATTTGGGAATTTGGAATTGCGGGGGAAGGATTTGAACCTCCGACCTTTGGGTTATGAGCCCAACGAGCTACCACTGCTCCACCCCGCGTTAGAGCTTTTTACTATACGGTTATATAGA
>Ga0184628_10000304_pt1 | contig 27976 bp, 30 predicted proteins | sample PLM4_5_b1_FD_133149 | JGI IMG/M metagenome (GOLD analysis project Ga0184628, IMG submission 133149) | Groundwater sediment microbial communities from an aquifer in East River, Colorado, USA - PLM4_5_b1 | ecosystem: Environmental > Terrestrial > Soil > Riparian zone | place: USA: East River...
ATAGCCCTCGGTCGCAATCAAAGGCGCCCCCAGAGTGATGTGCAGACCGAGTTCCTGTCTGGCCCGATCGGGCGTCTCCGGCAGTCTTTCGATCATCTCCAGCCCGCGGCGCGAAAGCGCGACTGCTTCCTTATATGCAAACCGGCGGAGGTCGTTGTCCGCAGCGTGCTGAAGGTACTTCGCGGCCTGCTCATAGTTCGCCCCCCGCTCAAAGTGCATCGAAAGCTCTGCCGCAATTTCATTGGCCTGCTCGCCATAGAGGGCCTCCGTCTGTTCGCCAATTCGTCTGTGAAGCTGAACACGGCGGAATGGGGATATGCGTTCATACAAGACGTTCTGATACAGAGCATGAATGAAACCGTACCGGCTTACCGCGTTTCCATTTGGCAGTACCTGAACTCCGGAATCCTGAATGAACTGACGTTGACGAGCCAGTTCATCGCAGTGACCTTCTATGGCCGCGCGATCCTCCAACAATCCAGCCGCCACCGAGAGTGTTGAGAATTCCGCTCCCGCCACGCTTGCTACCTCAAGGATTCGCTGCTCGTTCGCATTCAGGTACTCAACCTGTTTCTCGATCATCTGCCGTATGCTTTCGGGCACGCCAACTTCAACATTCTCGATCGCGACAAGTAATTCCCAACATTGCCCGGACTGCCCGACCAGCTTTTCCGTTACAAGGTAGTCGACCGCATTGACCATAAACAGCGGGTTTCCCTCTGTTCGTTCGTGGATCAGCCCCACAAGCTCTTCTGGAAACCTGTTGGCGGGAAATCGAATGGACAGGTATTTCGCGACTGCATCTTCGTCGAGATATTCCAGCGGCAGCTCCTCGCACTGCTGCCTGGCCAGGAGTTCGCTCTTGACGGCTTTGAGCGGATGTCCGCTGACAATCAACTCGACAGGCCGGTAGGTTCCAATCAACATCAGCTGTGCCGGCTGACGCTGTCTGGCCAGGTACGAGATCAGATCCAGCGTCGAGTAATCGCTCCAGTGAAGATCTTCCAGGATCAGCACCAACGGCATGTCTGCAGTCATCGCTTCCAGAGCCTCGCCCATCTCCCTTAGCATTCGTTCTCGAGTCGCACCGAATACTTCTCGACTCAGCAATTCGCGATCGGAAGCACTCACCAGTGAAGGCATCTGCAACAGCCACATCGGCGCGTGAGCGCGAAGCACATCGACGAGCTGCTGGTGCTCTCGGCACAAGCGCCCGATCGCTTCCAGAACCGGAAGGTAGGCCTCGCTGGTGCCGTACTGTTCCAGGCATTGTCCCCGGCCGATCCGGATATTCCCATTCGAAGCGATGCTCCGCGCAAACGTATCGACCAGAGACGTCTTGCCAATGCCGGCCTCTCCAGTGACAAATACAATCTGACGCTCTCCCCCGAGCATCTTCCCGATCCAGCCTCGCATTCGCGAAAGCGAATCTTCTCGCCCGACGACTCTCAGAAGCGAATCTGTGGCACGCATTGCCGAACCGGAAGCAGGGCTGTTGCTCCGGAACTGGGGTTCTTCTGCCGGAGCGGGTCCGCCCGATGCAATTGAACCGATAAAGCGATAGCCTCGGCGATGTGCGGTTTCGATAAACCGCGGGGACGTTGGACTATCGCCGAGACTTTCACGAATCTGACGAATGGCGACCTTGAGGACAGCTTCGCCGACGAAGGTTCCAGGCCAGACGGCGTTGAGAAGTTCCTTTTTTGTGACGAGCTGGCCCGGACGACCAAGCAGATAGCCGAGCACCGCGAAGGCTTTGGGCCTGAGCTTGATTGCCTGTTGCCCTTCCCACAGACACTCGTTAGTGAGATCCAGGCAAAAGGGCTCGAAGACTATTTGTTTTTCCAGAGCCACTTCATTTCCCAAACGGTTTTCAAGGTTTCCGGCATTAACACTCACAACTCACGAACCAATTATTCTCCGCTCTCAAAGAGGGATTGGCAAGGCGGGCGGCCTGCGTTAGTGGTCTAAAAATAAACTCGATCTCGGCTTCTCCGTTGAGATCAAGGAGGCCGCCGACATCGAGTATCTTTTTAGATCACTACCCGCCATTTCCAGGTGTCATCGCCAGGCCCGCGTCATCAGCACACACCAACCGCAGGCCCGTTGTCATCCGCATTCGACGGCATTACCGAAACGTTACCGTACATTTACTTCAGAGTTATGACTTCACTGAACGGACCGCCCTATTCTCCTTTCTCGAAAGGACGAATAGTGAACAGGTTTCAAAGCTCTCTCACAAACGCAAACGACGCACGGCAACTCGCGGACAATCGCGGGAAGAAATATTGGCTTGCCGTGCCGATCGTTGTTGCTGCATTGGTTCTTATCTTCACCGCTCAGGCGCAGAGTCCTCCTTCAGATACAGTTCTAGCTTGCTCTCCCAATGCGACAGCAAGGTTGACTGCTCTCCGCAGCCAGGATGTTCATCGTGTCGGCACGCTGAAATTAAAGGCGAAGGGACTGTTGCCCAATACGGACTTTACCGTCTTCCTCTCCGAAGGCGCAGATGCGTCCTTCACTGCGGCGAATTACCTCGGCGAAATGACGACGAATGCGGATGGCAGAGGTTCCATGCACGCGGATGCCCTCATCGATGCCGCTTTCTCGAACGCGCGTAATGCAGAGAGCAAACCGGCTCGTAAGGATCTAAATCAACCTGTCCTGCGGTTCACCAATTCGACGGGCGCTGACGTCTGCTTCACGCCTGTAATCCAACCGAGTTCACTTTTCCGTGGAGACGGTCAGGCTGAAGGCAAAGCCTTGTTCCTGACGAACGGTTCTCCCGGACGCACCGCTTCCGTAGCAACCACTTTGATCAGAGAGCCGCTATCGATGGACGGCGATGCCTCATTGATCCAAACAATGAATTGGAGGTTCATGAAATGCTTTTCCGCTTTCTAGTTGTGTCCGCGGTGATCTGGGTTCTCTTCACGGGAATAGGGTTTTCGCAGACTTTTACAGCACACTCGACGGTTACTGGAGCTGCAACACATACACAGCCGCATTTCAGCTCAACAGTCTTCGAGCTTTTGACATACACAACCAGGCGTGCTCCCTGAACTATCGCGAACTCGCCGTGGACTATAAACCTAAAGACGTGGTTTCCGTGTGGACGTCGGCCTTGGCGACGCCGCAGAGATCGTGAACCGAGCAGAACACGATTACGGTTGGCCTGACTTGCGCCTTCAACAAGACGGTGAAGCAGGGCTGCTCGTCTGCAATTCAAATGATCAAATAATCAAAGGAGACAAATAGTATGAGTGCGATTGCGAAAAATACACAAACCGTCGAAGACTTTGGTGATCTCAAAGCTCGCCTCAAGAAGACGTGGATGACGGGAGACTATGACCTCTTTTCCCGCTTCATGGAAAAGGACGCGAAACTGTTCTTCCGGAGAATGGTCGTCTCTCCGGGAACCCGGTTGCTCGATGTCGGTTGCGGCTCCGGGCAACTCGCACTGATTGCGGCAAGAGCGGGCGCAAAGGTGACCGGTTGCGACATTGCGACGAACTGGATCGAGAGAGCCCGCGACCGCGCGGCCGCCGAGGGCCTTGAGATTGCCTTTGAAGAGGGGGATGCTGAATCGTTGCCGTACTCCGATGCGCAGTTTGATATCGTCGCAAGCCTGATCGGAGCGATGTTCGCGCCTCGCCCGGAGCTGGTCGCTCGCGAACTCACCCGCGTGTGCCGGCCAGGCGGCACGATTGCTATGGCGAATTGGACGCCTGATGGATTCATCGGGCAAATGTTCAAAACGATTGCGAGGCACATCGCGCCGTCCGGTATGCCTTCGCCCGTTCTGTGGGGGGATGAAGCCACTGTTCGTGACCGTTTTCGTGACGGTATTGCGGATCTGAAAGTTACACTTCGGACTTATCACTTTGAGTATCCGTTCGAACCGGATGCCGTCGTCGACTTCTTTCGCATCAACTACGGTCCAATGACGCGCGCGTTCGCATCTCTCGATGCGAAGGGGCAGGAGCAACTGCGAGGTGACTTGGTGCGCTTGTGGTCAGCACACAACAAATCCGAAGGCAATACCACCCTCGTTGACGCCGAGTACCTTGAAGTGATCGCAACTCGCGGCGGCTTTGTTCGTAAGGAAAGGCGGGGCGAGAGTCATCGTGCGGAGTTGCTGGCGAATCGTATCGAGGAAGGCGCGAACGGCCTGATTGCTTTTGCGGAGAGACTCTCGGAAGTGGAGTGGCGTACTCCGATGTCCGTGGGGAATGATGCCCGTACCGTTGGTGTCATCGTGCATCATGTTGCCAGTATGTATCCAATTGAGATTGAGGCCGCTCGAGCAATCGCCAGTGGCAAGCCCGTTACGGAGGTCACGTGGGAAGTTGTCGCCCAATTGAATGCAATGCATGCCCACGAACAGGCTGACGTAACAAAGGCTGAGGCACTCGAACTCCTGCGTCGGAACAGCCGTCAGGCGGCCGCCGCAGTCCGCACATTCACGGATGAGGAGTTGGATTCTGCGGCGCCGTTCTCGCTAAGCTTCGGCGCGCCTGTCACCGCGCAGTTCGTCATTGAGGACCATGCAATGCGCCACAGCTGGCATCATCTGTCGCGCATTCTTAGAACCCTGGGACGATGATCTCCCTCTGGTAGGACGGTCCCCCACGGGAGTGAGTCCGGACTTCGCTCGTTGCCTTTCCATCTGCCGTTTCTTATCCTTTTGTCACCGCGCTGGCCTCGCCGGAACGAACAGGAGAAAGAAGAATGAAAGACTTCGAGAAGATGGGGGCGTTCTATCTCGGACGCAGGTTCGACCCGCAAAAGAAGGAGCCAGGAAAATCACTGGTCCTTTACGACTCGAAAGATCTGGTGACTCACGCCGTTTGTGTGGGAATGACCGGCAGCGGCAAGACCGGGTTATGCATTGCGCTGCTCGAAGAGGCCGCCATCGACGGAGTGCCGTCGATTATCATCGACCCGAAGGGCGACCTGTCGAACCTGCTGCTGACTTTTCCCCAATTGAATGGTGAAGCATTCGAGCCCTGGATCAATGAGGATGACGCCCGAAAGAAGAGCAAGTCGAACCGCGAATACGCGGACCAGCAAGCGGAGATGTGGGCGAAAGGCCTCCAGGATTGGGGACAGAGCGGCGATCGCATTCAACGATTACGCGATGCGGCGGATTTTGCGATCTACACACCTGGTTCGAACGCAGGCATTCCGGTCTCGATTCTGAAATCATTTGCTGCGCCTGATCCGGCGGTGCTCGACGACACCGAACTGCTGCGAGATCGCATCAACACAACGACTACAAGCCTTCTGGGGCTGCTGGGGATTCAGGCCGATCCCATTCAAGGCCGTGAACACATTCTGATTTCCACGATACTTGACTCCCACTGGAGCCAGGGACACGATCTGGACCTCGGTACTTTGATTCAGCTGATTCAAAATCCTCCGATGACCAAAGTCGGAGTCCTTGATCTTGAATCGTTTTATCCATCGAAGGAACGTTTCAGTCTGGTGATGGCATTGAATAACCTGATTGCTTCACCCGGATTTGGAGCGTGGATGGAAGGAGAACCCCTCGACATCGACAGGATCCTCCACGGGTCGACGGGTAAACCGCGAGTGTCGATTTTTTCCATCGCCCACCTTGGCGACGCCGAGCGAATGTTCTTCGTCTCACTGTTGCTTAATCAGGTGCTGGGATGGATGCGCGCACAATCGGGGACGACGAGCTTGCGCGCAATACTGTACATGGACGAGATCTTCGGTTATTTTCCGCCTGTCGCAAATCCGCCATCAAAGCTACCGTTGCTGACTCTCTTGAAGCAGGCTCGGGCCTTCGGTCTTGGCATTGTTCTGGCGACGCAGAACCCTGTCGACCTTGACTACAAGGGACTGGCAAATGCCGGAACCTGGTTTATCGGTCGATTGCAGACGGAGCGCGACAAGCAACGTGTGATTGAAGGGCTTGAGGGAGCCGCGGCGAGTCAGGGTTCCGGTTTCGACAAGGAAGCAATGGAGCGCACGCTGGCGGGACTGGGAAGCCGCATATTCCTGATGAACAATACTCACGAGGACGCACCTGAAGTGTTTCAAACGCGCTGGACTCTGTCTTATCTTCGTGGCCCGCTTACCCGCAATCAGATCAAATCACTGACTGCCGGGAGTGAACCGGTGAAGGCGGGCAAAACGCAGAAGGCGAATTCAGCACCGGACGTTCCAGTCGCCGCGCAATCCGCGGGATCAGCGGCTGCCGTTCGTACCCCAAAACCGGTGCCGGGAGCGAATGCGCGACCGGCCCTCGGCGCCGATGTACCGCAGTTCTTCATTCCGGTTCGGGGAAGTACACCGGCTGGAAGCTCTTTCATATATCGGCCAATGGTCATCGGTGCTGCGAGGGTGGGTTTTACGGATTCCAGGACCGGCGTCGATATCACTCGTGATTTCTGTTGTCTCACCAGAATCACCGGAGAAGCGGTCGCCGTGAATTGGGACGATGCGCGCGAAGCCGGCGTTTCTCTTTCCGATCTGGAGAAGGCCCCCTCCGGCGAAGCGAGCTACGAGGAAGTTCCGTCGGAAGCGGGCAAGGCAAAAAGCTTTCAGAATTGGAGCAAAGCTTTCGTGACTTCTCTTTACGGAAATCAAAAGCTGGAACTGCTCAAGAGCCTTGCAGCGGGCGAACTATCCAAAGTGGGGGAATCGGAGCGCGACTTTCGCGTGCGGTTGCAGCAGGCAATTCGGGAACGCCGGGACAGCGAGGTCGAAGGCCTGCGTCAGAAGTACTCTCTAAAGATTGCTGCGTTGCAGGAACGCATTCGTCGAGCGGAACAAGCCGTCCAAAGAGAAACGTCTCAAGCCAGCCAGGCTAAGCTTCAAACGGCCATTTCGTTTGGCACGACTTTACTTGGTGCGTTTCTGGGGCGTAAAGCCGTTACCAGTTCGACACTGGGGAGAGCGACAACGGCAGTTCGAGGAATCGGACGGTCGATGAAAGAGCAAGAGGATATTGGCAGAGCAACCGAATCCGTGGAAGCACTGCAAGGTAATCTCTCTCAAATTGAAACGGAACTTCAATTGGAGATACAGTCCCTCGAAGCCAGGATCAACAGACAAAACGAGCCGCTGGAAACCGTAACCATCAAACCGAAGAAGACGAGCATCTCGGTTCAACTTGTCGCGCTGGCATGGGCGCCTTTCTGGATCGATCAATCTGGAAAGGCAACGGCTGCGTGGGAATGATTCGATGAATGAAAAGGAGGCCCTATGGGCTTACTGGACAATCTCGCCGGCAAGGCGTCCGGCGGCGGAGCACAGGACATGCTGAGTGCATTGATGAATTTGCTGGGCAATTCCAAATCCGGAGGAATTTCCGGATTGGTGCAGCAGTTTTCGAACAAAGGATTGGGCGACATCGCCAACTCATGGGTGGGAAAGGGAGAGAATCTGCCCATATCGGCGCAGCAGATTGAACAGGGATTCGGCAGTGACACGATCAGTCAGCTCGCGTCAAAGACCGGCATTTCATCCGGACAGATCACATCACAATTGTCCGAACTGCTACCCAAATTCGTAGACAAGCTGACTCCAAACGGAAAGGTGGAGCAGGGCGATTTCATGTCGCAAGGTATGGATCTGCTGAAAGGTTTCATGAAGTAGCTTCCTCCTACGGCGTTTCTACCGAAATTATTTTCGATAACGCCGCGATATTGCTAATGTACGCCCAGGTTTTTGGAAGGTCAGGAGGCAACCGTGAAAGGCTACAAGACAGTTCTTATTGCGACCACGTTGGTCATGACAATGGTTTACCAGGCGGTGAATTCGAAGGCGGCCCAACAGGCTCCGGCGCCTAATGCACTGATCGAGCGTGGCCGCTACATTGTGGAAATCGGCGGCTGCAATGATTGCCACACTGCGGGATACGCAGAGGCCGGAGGAAAAGCAGCGGAAGCAGACCGGCTCAAGGGCGATACGTTGGGATACCGCGGACCCTGGGGCACGACATATCCGTCGAACCTGCGGCTCTCCATCGGCAAGATGACCGAAGATGCGTGGCTGAAGTACGCGAAGACTCTGAATACGCGGCCGCCGATGCCGTGGTTTAACATTCGGGCAATGACGGAAGCAGATCAACGCGCACTCTACCAGTACGTAAAGTCGTTGGGGGCTGGCGGAACGGCGAGCCCCGCGTTTCTCCCTCCGGACAAGGCCCCCAAGCAGCCTTACATTCAGTGGCCAGGCGTGAAGTAATCGCGAGGGAATGAGGGGACTGTCCCCTCGTTCCCCAAAAAAAAGCCCCGGACTTCCCGGGGCTTTCAACAGACAAGAAGGAACTAACTGCTCATAACGAGACGACGCCAATTCATAAGCAACTTGGACACCATTTTATGTTTCGCTGCATTGCATTGCCTCCAGCCCCGGTAAGTTCTAATAGAGTGGATGGTTTAGAAACTCTCTGCTCATCGGAATCCACCGCCGGAGCGGGAGTGCGCCTTTCGCCGATATCGTAAGAATTTCCGACACTGCCAGGCGCCCGAAGAGTGCAAGGCCCGGGAAATACCTGAATTGAACTGAAGAGCTTCACAGAAGCGAATATCGTAAGGATTTCCGACGCTCTTATTCACCCATCGAGCCAACCGGCGGCGAGTTGTTTCGAGTGAGCAGCAATTGCGTTGCGCATGAACATCGCTACGGTTACCGGGCCGACTCCGCCTGGTACCGGCGTCACCCAACTGGCGACCTCTTTGACGCTGTCGGTATCGACATCACCAACGATCACCTTCTCTCCTCTGTCGTTGACGATCTGATTGATGCCGATATCGATGACTGCCGCGCCGGGTTTGACCATGTCTCCATGCAGGAACTTCGGTTTCCCGACTGCGACGAGAACCGCGTCGGCACGGCGCGAATGCGATGCAACGGATCGAGTCTGGTGGTGGCAGACAGTAACCGTTGCGCCCGCTGCCATCAACATGAAGGCAGCGGGTTTCCCGACGATCTCCGAATGGCCGATCATGACAACTTCCAGGCCGTGAAGGTTGAGCCCCGTCTCCCGGATTAACTCCACCGCTGCCGCCGCGGTGCATGGTGCAAGAGCGAGATCGTTGTAGACGATATTGCCGATCGATGCCGGATTCATGCCCTCAATATCCTTGAAAGGATGAATCGCAGAGGCAAGCGACCGAACGTTGATTTGTGCGGGGACAGGCCGCTGCAAAATCACGCCAAGCACTCCGGCATCGTCGTTCATCGCGACTATTCGGGACTTGCATTCCTCCTGTGTCAGCTTGCTCGGCCAGTGTTCCTCTTCAAATCGAAGCCCGACAGCAAGCGCCGCCCTTGCCTGGCCTCGGACGTAGATGGCCACGGCATCGTTCCCGCCGATCGTGACCGATACAAGACGGCCGATCGAATGATTCGCCGAGGCTGCGCGTACGCGCTCGGCGACGTCGACCAGAATCCGGTCGCGTATCGCTCTGCCATCCAAAAGGCGGTTGTCTTTCATTGGTGTCCTTTTCTGATCTCAATAGAATAGTGACCACGGTGCACTCACTTCGGGTAAACCGACTCATTAGCGTACGACAAAAATTCGATCTCACTTCAAATTTGCGATTCAGACGGACCGTCCGGATAATCGCTTCCGCTTCACGATAACTGCGGCCCGAACATTTCTGCTCCGCTAAGATCGCTTATACTGCGTAGTGATTGGCCTCAGACCAGGGGCTGGATCAATCCCCGGTCTTTCGGGATAATGAGGACACTGTTCGCATGAGAAATAATGCTATGGCTCTGGTTGCATGCATCATCGTTCGTTCCGTTTCCAACTGCTTCAATGCGGGTTGCGCAGGAACGCTGGCTGTGGAATACAGCACAGGCGACTAACATCTCGTGGCAATTTCCGCTTCGTCAAAAAAGAATTCCGTTCGCATCGGACTCATTCAGACACGCGTTGCAAAGGACCCTGCATCAAATTTGAAGAAGACCGTCACGCGTATCAGGGAGGCGGCTCGTCTCGGCGCGACCGTTCTGTGCCTGCAGGAAATCTTCAATACCCGTTACTTTCCAGCCGACGACAGAAAAGACGTCGCACACCTGGCCGAGACGATTCCCGGCCCGGCGACACGGGTGCTATCAAGACTCGCCAGACAACTCGAAGTTGTCATCATCGTGCCCATCTTCGAAATTTCCGGAGGGAGGTTTTTCAATTCCGCCGCCGTCATCGATGCCGATGGAACACTGCTGGGCACATATCGAAAGATTCATATCCCGCACGATCCGTTTTTTTATGAGCAGAGTTATTTTGAACCGGGCAACCTTGGATACAAGGTATTCGAGACGCGATACCTCAAGCTTGGCGTACTGATCTGTTACGACCAGTGGTTTCCGGAAGCGGCGCGTGCCACGGCATTGCTCGGAGCGGATGTTTTGTTCTACCCGACGGCAATCGGCCATCTCAAGGACGACCCCCTTCCGCCGTCGGACTGGATCTCCGCATGGACAACGATTCAGCGTGGCCACGCCATTGCGAATTTCGTTCATGTTGCCGCAGTGAACCGCGTGGGCACCGAAGGTCAGGTTGAATTCTGGGGATCCTCTTTTGTATCGGATGCATTCGGAAAAGTCATTCGCAAGGCGGGGTCGGACGAAGGAGTTCTCATTGCCGATCTGGACATTAGTCAAAACGCACGGATGCGTGAAGGTTGGAGATTCACGAAGAATCGTCGGCCGGATACCTATGGTTCGCTGATGAAGCCAGTCATTCCCGGCTATCCGAAAGATCAGGGCTACATCATGCCCGCGGAATGGGAACACCATGAAGGAACCTGGCTCGCCTGGCCTGAAGACGCGGTGACATTTCCGAAACGGCTATCCGGGGTTCGAGAACAGTATCTCCGTATCATCGAGCTGCTGGCCGACGGCGAAAAGGTTCACCTTGCGGTAAGGGATCACAAGACCGAGGAGCGCATTCGAAAATTCCTCAAGGAGCGTGGCGTTCGCTTGAGTCGTGTTCAATTCCATGTCTGGGATTACGCCGATGTCTGGTTCCGGGATTACGGTCCGACATTTGTGGTGAATCGTCAACGCAACGAGACGGCGATTGTGCAGTGGCAGTTCAACGCGTGGGGAGGAAAGTACGAGTCGCTGTTGAAGGACGGGGGAGTACCCTACTTCATAAGCGAGAGACTGGGATTGCCGCTCTTCCGGCCCGGCGTGGTGATGGAAGGAGGGGCAATCGATGTGGATGGTCAGGGGACGCTCATGTCCACCGAGCAATGCCTCCTGAATCCAAATCGGAATCCGGGTCTAAGCAAAAGGGAAATGGAGAAGGTCCTCCAGAACTACACGGGTGTGTCCAAAATTATCTGGCTCAAGGCCGGTATTCTGGGAGACGACACGGACGGGCACATCGATAATCTGGCGCGGTTTGTTCGCGCCGGGTCTGTCGTGTGTGCCTATGAAGAAGATTCACGAGACGAGAATCATTCCGCGCTCAAAGCAAACTTCGACGTACTGCGCCGATCTCGCGATCAAAGCGGAAAACTCCTGGAAGTCATCAAGGTCCCGATGCCTCCGGCTCGTTACGATATGATTCGCGGCGAGAAGCGAAGATTGCCTGGCAGTTACGTGAATTTCTACATTGGCAATAAGATCGTACTAGTCCCCGCATTCGGCTGTAGCGCGGACGCAGCCGCTCTTCGAATCATTCAAAGTCAGTTTCCGGATCGGAAAGCGGTCGCCGTCGATTGCTCGGATCTGATCTACGGCTCAGGCGCGCTCCACTGCATTTCTCAGCAGCAACCAGCTTAGCCGAGCAGCTCATCGACGGAGAATACGGCATCGGGAAACGCGACAACCGATAAGGAGTCTCCACGATGAAGGGTGAGAGCGGTTCGGAAGGTATCGCCCTCCGGATCGCGATAAACAAGAAGCTCGTTGTCCTCAAGGTTTGCAATCCACATTTCTGAAATTCCGGCTGCTGCATAGCGTGGCATTTTGATCTTCCGATCGAAACGAAGGGTGGTGTCGGATACTTCCAGGATCAGAATGGTATCCTCTGCTTCTGGCTTTTTTCCGGAGTAGTCATCTGTCCGGAACTTCAGGACGGCCACGTCAGGCTGCGGCTCCGTGTAGTTGGTGAGTTGAACCGGATGCTGAACGCTCACGACGGCCCTGCCCAGGAACGCCGCCACAAAGAGCCGGGTCGCACGATTTACGCATCCCAGATGCCTGTTTTCGATGGGCGTCATTTGGAAGATTTCTCCATCGATGAGTTCCACACGTTCGCCGGGACGCAGAATCCCGGCCTTCGCCATGCCGTAGTATTCATCGATGGTAAAAAGCTTCTTTGTTGTTTCGATCTGCATAGGCAGTTTCCTTTTGAAAGCATCATAACTCGCACCTGCTTCTGCCGGAAGAAGCATGTCGCCTTCCAAGGAAATCCCAACGATGATCGAACGTTTCGGAGTGTCCGTGTGCTGGAGGTCCAGGTAGTCGGCGAAAATCGGGATGAATAGTCGCGGTTTCGACGGCAACGAGAAAATTGTGGTCGCATCTGAAATGAGACGAATCCAGAGCTTGGGGGTAGAGATAAGGGATTTCGTTTCCAAGGAATTGTTTCCCTCACCCGCCGCCCATCAAGAGATGGGCGGCACCTTCTCCCTTCAGGCGAGGGATTCGATCGAAGCCTTCCTCAATTGCCCTTACGGCCCACCGTAACGCCTGCATCGCGCTCCAGCGGCTTTATCACCTCGGTCATATCCGCGGCGGCTCCTTCACTGGCCATCGCGTTGACGAACAGCTGACGGACTGCGGTTCCGACGGTCATCGGCAGGCCGAGCGCTTCGGCTTCCTCAAGGCACAATCGCAGGTCTTTGTTGAATAGCTCCATCGCGAAGCCGGCATTAAAGGTTCGCGGGATGACGTATTTGGGAAACTTGTCTGCTGATGCCGAGTTGCGGCCGGTGCCGGCATTCAGGACATCGACAATAAGCGATGAATCCAGTCCTGCCTTTACTCCCATCACCAATGCTTCCGACGTGATGGCTAGCGCCGACGCCGAAAGCAGATTGTTCAGCAGTTTCATGGTCTGGCCCATTCCAGGTTGCGTGCCGCAGAAAAACACGTTGCCGAGCACTGCGAGAAGCGGGCGTATCTGTTCCAGCGTCGCTTCCGGACACGAAACCATGACCGCGAGCGTCCCCTTTTCCGCACCTGGAAGTCCGCCGCTTACGGGAGAATCCACCGCAATGATGTTCTTTTTCGCGAGGCCTTCGGCAATTCGCCGCGCCGTGGCCGCACCGGTCGTCGACGTGTCGATGAAGATCCGGATGCGACTGCTCTCTGCAATTCCGCCCGGTCCCAACGCGACGGCCTCCACGATTGGAGGCGTCGGCAGACTTACAAAAACAATTTCACACGCGGAGGCCACATCCGCAACAGACGCGGCAGCATGTGCGCCGCGATCCACCAGCGGTTTCATGATTGCCTCGCTGGTGTCGAAGACTGTGAGGTCTTGGCCCGCATTCAGAAGGCGATGGGCCATTCTCCCGCCCATTCGCCCCACACCGATGAAGCCGATGCTTTCTTTGGCCACGGTTAGACTCCCATCTCCTTGAACACTTCCTTCGCAATTCTGAAACTGTCCATTGCCGCAGGTACGCCGCAGTAAATGGCTACCTGAAGGAAGACCTCCCGGATTTCGTCCTTGCTCACGCCGTTGTTCAGCGCGCCACGAACGTGCAGCTTGATTTCGTGTGGCCTGTTCAACGCCGACAGCATCGCCAGATTCAGTAGGCTTCGCGTCTTGCGTTCCAGGTTCGGGCGTCCCCAAACTTCGCCCCAGCAGTATTGCGTGACGATTTCCTGCAGCGGACGCGTGAAATCATCGGCCGCAGCGATGGACTGGTCTACATATTCTGAACCCAGAACGGCCCGGCGTATCCCGAGGCCCTTATCAAATGTCTCTTTATCCACAAATACTCCTTCAATTTTCGAAATGTTCTTGGATCGGCGAGCGGTCTGTATATAAATGATGGCTCGCGTGTCAAGCCGAGTTATGGGGACAGACCCCTCAATCCCCGAACTCGGATAATCGGGGGATTGAGGGGTCTGTCCCCATAACTCGGAGAAACCAGATTGTCAGAAACCAGAACTCTTGCATCGTACCTTATCGCTAGTCGCCTTGAAGACATTCCTGAAGACATTCGTCATGAATCACGTCGCTCCCTTCTCAACCTGATCGGCTGCGCTGTGGGAGGAAGCCGGGAGGCTCCGGTAGAGACTGCTCTGCGCGCGTTGCAGCCTTATTTCGGAAAACCCTCAGCGGGCCTTCTGGCCAGGGCCGAGCGCATGGATCCGTTACATGCGGCTCTCATCAATGGCATCAGTTCGCACGTGTTTGAGTACGATGACACCTTGCCGAAAAACTACATTCACCCGAGCCCGCCGGTGGCTTCCGCGCTGTTCGCATACGCGAGCGCAAACCGGGTGTCCGGGACGGACTTCATCCATGCATTCCTTCTTGGTTTCGAAACCGAGGCAAGGATCGGCAACGCCGTGTATCCGGCTCACTACGAAGCGGGTTGGCACATCACCGCGACTGCCGGCGTGTTCGGAGCGGCGGCGGCAATCGGAAAGCTGCTCGGTCTGTCCCAGCAGCAGATGATCTGGGCGCTTGGACTTGCCGCAACTCAGGCTTCCGGTCTTCGCGAAAACTTTGGATACATGGCGAAATCCTTCCATGCCGGTCATGCCGCCAGGAACGGTTATGCCAGTGCGATTCTGGCGCAATCGGACTTCACCGCCGGTCCGCACAGTATCGAAGGTCCGCGAGGCTTCGCCGCAGTCACAGCGGCGACATACGATCTATCCAAAATCACGAACGGTCTTGGAACCGAGTATCAGATCCGCGACAACGCGTACAAGCCGTATCCGTGCGGACTTGTCGTACACCCGACAATCGACGGTTGCATTGAACTACATCAGGAACATCATCCTGCCCCGGGAGAAATCAAGTCCGTGCGTGTCCGCGTGGCTCCGCTCGTCCTCGACCTGTGTAACAAGAAAGACATCACGCGTGGCCTCGAGGGAAAGTATTCGATCTACCACAGCACCGCCGTGGGCCTTGTTCGTGGCAAGGCCGGATTGCAGGAATACACCGACGCCGCGGTCAACGACGCCGCTGTGAAACAGGTGCGCGAACGGGTCACCGCAATTTCGGACGCGTCCATTACCGAAGATCAGTCTCATATCGAAGTGGAGCTTGCCGATGGCCGGAAGCTTGTAAAGTTTGTTGAAGAGTCGATCGGCAATCTTCGGCGTCCGCTCACGGACAAGCAACTCGAAGACAAGCTCCGTGATCAAGCTTCTTTCGTGCTTCCGGGCCCTCAAATTGAAAAACTGATCGAACTGTGCTGGAAAATCGACACGCTCGATGATGTGGGTGTGCTGGTCCAGGCGACGGTGCGGCCATGAGCCGCGCTTCGTTTCAGGCACTGCTTCTTGCAGTGGTGATGACTCTCTGCTCCTGCGGTGGTGGACGCGATGCGTCTCAACCTCTGCTTGTGCGAATTCCGCGCGGCGCCGGAGGAGTCGGTTTTCTTCCACTTCTGGTGATGGAGCAAAACCGGCTCATCGAGAAGCACGCCACCAGCCTCGGATTGCCGGGTATTGAAGTGAAGTGGGTGGATCTTGGGGGACCATCCGCGCTCAACGATGCGTTGCTGTCTGGTGCCGTGGATTTCATTGCAGCGGGGCCGCCGGCCTTTCTCATTCTCTGGGACAGAACGCGGGATTCCGCGAAGGTGACGGGTCTCGCCGCAATCACATCGTTGCCGATGTACCTCAATTCGAGCAGGGATCGTTTCAAGACCCTGGATGATGTCACCAGTTCGGACAAGATTGCCTTGACCGCAATCAAGGTTTCCATACCGGCGATCGTCATGCAGATGTACGCCGCGGAAAAATACGGTCTCGCGGACGCCACACGTTTTGACAGGTACACCGTTTCGATGACGCATCCGGATGGGGTGGTGGCGCTGCTCGGTGGTTCCGGCGCGATCTCTGCGCATTTCACGTCGCCGCCTTTCCATCAGCGCGAACGGAAGGATCCCCATATTCACACGGTGATGACCACCGACGACGTCATGAAAGGATCGACTACCTTCACGATGCTGTCGACCACCACTGCGTACCGGGAAACCAATCCCAAGGCAACGCAGGCGGTATTGGCGGCACTGGAGGAAGCGAATGAGATGATTCGCGCGGACAAGAAGATGGCCGCCGGTGTTCTTATGGCATCGACCACCGAGAGTGGATTCTCTTTGCAGGATCTGCTGGAAGTGGTCGGCGACCCTGCCGTGAAGTTCACCACGACGCCGGAGAACGTCATGAAGTACGCCGAGTTCATGCATCGCATGGGGACCCTCGAACACCGTCCGGCATCCTGGCAGGAGTTGTTCTTTGCTGACATCCACGGAGCGCCAGGAAGCTGACGGCGCAGTGGCACGCGGTTGTCAGGCCGATCTCCCGCGCCGATTCAGCCGAGCGCGAACCTGCCTCATCGACAGCAGGGGATACCCGTTGTGCAGAAGGTTGAACAGCAGCAGCCATGCCGCGGTGTCCCACCAGCCGGAGACCAGCGCCCAAAGCGTGATGCCGATGACTACAACGAATATGAGGAGATGCCCCGCCTCAGGGTTTTCTGTGGCTCGAATCATAGTCTGTCGAGCGTCCCGTTGGGATCTGAGAAGTGCTGGATTCACAGTCCAAAGGCATGGACGCAGAAATCGCCGGTACCAACGTATCCCAAGATAGTCGTAAATTCGTCCCTCCTTCTCAAACGGACGTGTCGCGTAGTAACACGCAGGCAACTGAATCGATAGCCCGTCCCAGGCGCCGCTCCGGGACTGCAGTACGCGACCCAACGAAATCGCCCATGCCGATAGGAGCCAATTCACGCCGAAAGCGAATACCAGTGTCCGGCCGTAGGACCGAGCGCTCCAAACGACAATGACGGCGAAACCGATCGTAATGAGTGTCCCACTTGCAAACCGCGTCCATCGCGCATCGTGTTGCGGTCGATCCGTCATTTCGGTGAGAACCGAAGCCGGTTCATTTCGATTTCGCTGATCTCATCTGCTTCCATGCACGATAATTCTTCGGCACGTCCAGCGACTTCAGCTTCCTCCATGCCTTCATCGCCTGTTCGCGCGTGGCGCCGTTTTCGGCTGCCAGAAACTCACTTATGAAATTGATGTACCTTCCGACCGGAATTTTCGCGAAGGGCTGTTTGGTTTGGTTGAGTCGAACATATTCTTCGACCAGATCTCGATACGTGAGTTTCACACCATTGACGAGCTGCTCTTCTCGCCAGCGATTGAAACGGTAACGAACGCCGGATTTTCTTTTCAGACCTGGAACGTACTTCTGTGCCTCGCGCTCCAGAAACGACTTGGTCTCCACATCGTTTGTAAAACGCACCACTTCGAGTTCGAGGCGCAGACCTTTTTCCACGTCTTTGGGACCGGAGGACGACAAGTTCCTCCGGGTGGGGTTCCTGGCCTTGCCTGTCACCAGGAAGGATCGGATCGCTTTCTCGAGCTCATCCTTCCGTAGTTTACTCGCCGATGGGATTCCGATCGCCTCTCCGAATTCCTTCAACTGGATCGCGTACCAGTACCCATTCTCGAACTGTCTCAAAGTCATCGATGACGATAACTTCATTCTCCGATTCACCAGGACCTCCGCGGGATCACGTCAATTGTTTCTCGAAACAAACGCTGAACGCGTTGCCAGCATACTCGCCGAACGCTGCAATTTCACGATAGCCGGAAGACTTGTAAAGGCAGATCGCCTCAGGCTGTCCTTTGCCAGTTTCAAGCCGCACTGTTGAATGTCCCAATTCAAGCGCTCTTGATTCAAGCGCCGCCAGCAGGCGACGCGCGACACCGCGCCCTCTGAACGCTGGCAGGACAAACATTCGTTTGACCTCTGCCACACCGGGCTCCAGATTCCGTATCGCACCGCATCCAACTGCAAGTCCGTCCGACCGCGCGATAAAGAATGTGAACCTGGGGTCGACCATATCTGATGGGAGAAGACCGTGGATCATCTGGGCCGGCATCTCCGGGTAACGTCGACGGAGATCTTCGTCGAGCTGTCGGATCAGGTTCAGCGATTCTTCGCTATCTGGCTGTTCAGAGAAGATCGTGATTGTCACGATGACTCCAGCACCTCATGGCTGCCCTCGCTCCCTTCCAAAATCTCCACCTCCTCACCACTGAGAAGAACTCGCCAACGATATGGGGGCATTGTCAGCAACTGAACGGCATCGAGTTCTTCAATCCCTTGCAGGAATGCTTTGCAGATGCGATGCCAGCCGTCCAGCACTTCTCCGTCTGGCGAAAGAATGATGGGATAACTCAAGTCAGCCTCGTAGATGTCTCTCGCGTGCTCTGCAATCGCTCGGCAGGTCGGCAGGATGTTCCGCGGACCGCCGAACCAGAACACTTCGTCAAATCCGTCGAGCTCACGAAGACGGACCTTTTTGACCGGGAGGCCCTCGGCTAATTCCCAGAACTGGTGCATCCGGTAAAAACGCATCGAACCATCTGCCTGCGGAAGCTCGCACGACCGTCGCGCCGCGGCGCGCTGATTTTGGTTTTTATTTTCGCTCTTCTTCATGGCAAGTGTTCGCAGGCGCCTATCGGCCCCTGATACGGACCAGGGTCAGTCGGTGCCCTCCGCAAGCCCCTTTATTTTAGGTAGAAGTCTGTCCCAGAGCTGGAGAACCAACGGATAGAGTATCGCCCCTGTGGCGAGCTGCCCGAAGTCTCCATGCGAGGTGGACAGGATAGTGTTCTCTCGGTCTCCCGCAAGAGAATAGCTCTGCGTGATTTCGTGCTCCGCGAGGCCCGAGGTGGGCCGCAGGGCGGGGTTGAATACGTCACATACCGTGAACCGAAGCAGCTTAAGCGGACTCACCGCGGTGACGTTCCCGCGCACATACACTTCGCCCTTTGCATTTCTCCAGAGGACCATACTACCGAGTGTCCAATTGGAATCGATAGGACCGGCCGCGCCGAACTCCCCTGCCCATTTCTGTGTGAACTGTGGCTTGGTCAGGACCTCCCAGACGCGCGAAGGACTCGCATCGATCTCGATTGATCTTTCGACGTAGAGCTTTTTCATCCGCTGGCTCCGAGGTGTCTTTACGGTGCCCAGCCGGGTAACGCGGCAGCCTGCTTCACCCATGTCGCCACCTGCGTCTCGTCGAAATCGTCCTCGTGGATGTCGATCCAGCGCGCGTCCTTGCTCGTGCCTCCGGACGGAACGGGTCGCAGTGATGTGCCTTGGAAGAAGGTCACCTTGACGTAGTGGGTGAAGACATGGAATCCCAGAAACCAGCCCTGACCCTCGATGCCGTAAAATGGCGAGTTCCACTTCACAGCCTTGCGCACGTTGGGAACGTTACGCAGGATGAGCGCGTCGAGGCGCAACCCAATGTCGCGCTTCCAGCCGGGCATTGCTTCGATGTAGGCCTGCACGGGCGCGTCGCCGTCGGCCTTCGCGATTTGCGGGTTTCCGCCAGTAAGCAGTTTTACCCGCTTGGCTTTCGTGCCTGCCTTCGGCGGGGACTTGGAAACAGATGTGGGTCGTTTTTTCATAAAGTGAGTATTGACGCCTAACGGCTTAAGCACCCGAGATCTTCGGCAACGAACGTCGTCGGACTCTGGTCGGTTTCAACGCGAAACCTTTCAAGCCAGATTGCCGCTCCCTTGTCGACACTAATGTTTGCCAGAAACTTGTCGGCAAGAATGCCCTTGTAGGCGTCCCGCCATGTTTCAATATGAACCCGTGCAATCGCCGCGTTCTAGGGATTATCCGAAAAGACTGTCTCCTCAGCAACGTCGGTTGGACTTTCAAAGTACAATTTATATCCGTCGGGATCGTGGATCTCCGTTACCCAAAGTCCATTTCCGACGAACGGCCTTTTTGCGGAAAGGCCGCGAGACAGGAATTCGCGCCAAAGTGCCACGGCGTCCTTGCAAAAGAAACAGACTCCCACACCAATGCCCACCTTTCCTTCGGGAAGATTGAAGTTATCCCCTTCCTTCCAGAATTCCTGCAACATAACGGCGGCGCCTCCAAGATCAAGCCTGCACCACTGCAGCTTGCCTTCATGCACCCACTGGTTCGTCATTCTGAATCCGATGCCCTCGGTGTAGAAGCGAACGGACTCTTCTATGTTGTGGACCCAGAAGCCAGGTACCGCTTGTTCAACGTTGGCCTCAATTTTGGTTGCTGCAGTCATGCCACCTTCTTCCGTGCACCATTGTTCCTTGTTTGATATGAGTACCTATCTGGATGGGCGGGAATCATGAAACTTGCCGCCACACCACCACTGAGAAAGACTGCGCCAATCACAAGTGCGATTTGTACGCTGTAGGTCGCTGCGATCAGGTAAGCAGCGAGCGCACCTGCGACCGTACCTAACGCATGGGTCAGGAACGGCATTATAAAGTGGCGCGGCTCAAAAAGGTGCATCGCTTTGCTCAGGCTCTCAGCGCTGGTTACATCCACGCCCGCCGGTGGAGGAATGAGCGGCGGGCTAAGAGCGATGAGTGCCATGTTGACGCCTCCGCCTATGACAATTCCCGCAAGAATGGCAAGCATTGCGCGATAAATTGGGCATTGGTTCGTTCCCATTCTGAATGTAAGGGCTTTCTTACTCTTCCCGGTCATGCGGCGTTTGATCTTGTTCCGGATCCGGTTCGTCAAGAACCCAGCGTCGCCATCGTCCCTCAAGGAGGGCACCCTGGCCATAAACTGCACTTTCACCACGGCCACTTTGAAACCTTCGTATAAGAATGACAACCGAGAGCGCAATGCTCGCGGACCAAAGGAGTAGCGCTACAGTGCCATCGATTGCGGGCCCAAGTCGCAAGAGTACGTACACGATGCCTATGAAGCCGCCCAGTATGATCAGCGGATTGCGAACGATTCTCCATGGCGCGTTTCCATTGATTTGACGCATATCAATCCGACCTCTTCAATCCGCCGAACGGTTCAACGTTCAGCCGCAAGCCGCGCGAACCGAACGTTGCAAATTGTAAGCACCCGCCACGCTCGGCTTGGCGGCTGCAACGTTGTTAGGCCGCAGTTCGCAGCCCGTGCCTGACGAGCCTGCTCATTGGCCTGGAGGCGGCTGCCATAGCTCGACCTTGTTTCCCTCTGGATCAATGACCCAGGCAAACTTTCCATACTCGGATTCGTCAATCTTCTCGAGCACATTGCAGCCTTCTTCCTTCAATGCCTTGACCAGGGTGTGTAGGTCTTCCACTCGGTAGTTGACCATGAAGGAAGCAGAGCTCGGAGCAAAGTGATTACTTTCTTGCGGATCGATTAACCACGCGGTTGTGCCTGCAACCGGCTTGCCCTCGGCGTCGGCCCAATCGAAGGAAGCTCCGCCCCAGACCTGGACATCGATTCCCAGGTGCCGCTTGTACCAAGCCTGCAGCAATGGAGCGTCTTTGGCCTTGAAGAAGATCCCGCCGATGCCAGTGACTCGTTTCATGTGACCTCCTATGCGAAGTGGTGGTGAGAGGAATACTTCTGCTGCGGCCTAACGACTTGCCGCTGATCCGAGCGTCTTTCGCGTCGGCTCCAGTGTTAGCCGGCCTCTATACGCTCGACGGCTGCCATTCCGACTTTACCGTCACTGAATTGCTTACGTTCGCACCTGACGATTGAGCCCGGCTGGAATTGCCATGTCTCATCACTGGCGACATTTTACATCGGGAGAAAGATAACGGTGAGACGGTACAACGGCTGAATTGAGGGGAGCCGCGTAGCGGCGTCGGCTTGAATGAATAGTTTGGCCGGATGGACTTCGTGTTTGAATCACACAGGTCACATCTCTGCCGGCACGGCGATCGTGTGGACGAGCCCCCACCCATGGCCGTCTGGGTCGACAAAGCTGTGGGTATACATGAAGCCGTAATCCTCCGGCTTGTCGTAGGTCGAGCCGCCCGCAGCGTGCGCTTTGGCGACGAGACCATCTACCTGCTCGCGGCTCTCGCAACTGAGGGTGAGCAAAACCTCGACGGCCTTGCTCGTATCGCAAATGGCTTTGGGCGTGAAGTCACGAAACCTGGAATGCGTAAGCAACATAACAGAAACCGTGTCGCTGACGACGATGCAAGCGGCAGTGTCGTCGATGAACTGCGGGTTGTGTGAGTAGCCGGGTCCCTTGAAAAAGGCCATTGACTTTGGGAGGTCGGCGACCGGGAGGTTGATGATTACTTGTGTGCTCACGGATTTCTCCTTCGTGTTGCTGGTTGTGATGATGTATGGTTCGGCCTAGCTGGAGTTCAGCGGCGAGCAAAGCGAGTCCGCTGCAACGACGGGTTAGGCGGCACGAACTCGCATACCAGGTGCTACACCGCTAAGTCACCGCTGGCGACCCTATCGAAGGAATGGCCGACGGAGGGAGTTCCGGTCATGTCAAAGCTCATCTACATTACCAATACTTCGCTCGACGGATATATCGAGGACGCAGCTGGCAACTTTGATTGGCCTTCGTCCGCAGAGACGTACATGTTCTTCACCGAGTTGCTACGCCAGATGGGCACGCTCATCTATGGGCGACGGCTTTATGAGAAGATGGCCTACTGGGGTTCTCCGGTAGAAAGCTATCCCCAAGAACACCGCGCCTTCGCTGAGGTTTGGCAGCGACCCAGCAAATGGGTCTACTCTCGAACCTTGTCCATGGTCACGACTCCAAATACGCGGCTAAATCGTGAGTTTGAAGTCGAACCGCTTCGAGACCTCAAGCGGACATCGATACAGGACATCAGCATTGGTGGCGGCGAGCTTGCAACCGCCGCACTTCAGGCAAATCTGGTCGATGAGTTTCATGTTGTCGTTCATCCCCTAATAGTTGGCGGCGGCAAGTCAGCATTTAAACCTTCGTTGCGCCGCAACTTCAGCCTCATTGAAAGCCGTCGATTCGACACTGGATCGGTCTATCTGCGCTATGACATTCCTTCTGATTCGCCTTCTTAGTTCTGAGCGACGCACTCCAGCGCGGTGACGTGGTGCCCACCGTTGTGTCGAGCCTCAGGCGCTCAGCGCGCGTCTGCGACGAATGGTGCGGATCTGCCGCCAGAGCGCAGAAAGTGGGGCTCCTCCAGGTGACCGAACCTCGTGATCGTCGCTGGGCTACGCCAAAAGGTCTTGATACTGGCCTTGCCAACAACGCACAGGGCCGCCTAACGGATTGCCGCTCAGCCGCCGCGTTTCTCAGCGGTCGGCTGCAGCGGCGGGTTAGAAGGCCGAGGATTGAGGCTCCCCTTAGAAGACTGGCCGCACCGAGTCGACCGTCTGCTATGCAGCCTCATCGTCGTCGGGGTCCGGCATGTTCCGACCTTCTGACACCGCCCACGTGAAGAAGGGTGATCGCGGGCGCGGCATAGCCATTGCGGCAGCAAATGGTGGACCCGTGTCACCTGAGTGCTCGTAATGGGCTTCGGCCTTTGTGCGCAGTCGTGACGCCTTCTTTCTGCTGCCACGGCGTTCGTAGTAATTGGCTAAACGCCAATAGCGGTCGTAGAGGTATAGATGAACTTCAGGCTTTGGTTCTCCCACACGGCCCGCGCCGGCGACCCACAGGATCGCGTTGGTGATGATGAGGTCACCCCGCAAGCTCCACGGTCCTTCCTCTGAATGCGCCATCGATCTGGACTCCATAGGCACGTTTGTTCTTCCAACATGAATTCAGCCGCCGCCAGATACATGGCGGAGATGAAATCCCAGTCAGTCTATTTTCAAGTAGCGTCAAACCGCAATTCTTATGTCCCGTTTCTTGGGGCCATCTTAATGCAAATTGCGTCTCTCGAAGTTCCCAGTCATGCCGCGGGTGTTGACGGCCTAATTCCTAACCAGTTAGGCCGCCGAAATAGTTGCGATTTTGGTGTTGGTTGTGTTTCCCTCGCAAAGGCATTTCAGCAATGCCCGACTGACAACACTCTGCTGGCAGCTGTTCAATGCCTGGAACACGCGCAAGGAGGGGGAATGCATTTCCGTACGTCGAGTTATCACAGCAGCAAACAAAACAAGACCCGCAGTGGGTTCTCGGCGCCCACAACGCAGATTCTGGGGAGGATGTTCTTTCCGCTTTTGTGCCTTTCTTTTTTGAATTTGGCATCTCTGTCTCGGCTTGCGGCGGCGACGTTGCCGAATCGGACTTCCTATGATTTTGATGGGAATGGCATCAGCGACCTGTTGTGGCGCGACACGCAAACCGGCGACCTGGCGATTTGGCTGATGGACGGAACCGCCAGGGCCGGCAAAACGTTCGTTCCTTCCCGTGTCGATCCGGCCTGGCAGATTGCCGGTGTTGGGGACCTCGATGGGGATGGCAAGGCGGACCTGATTTGGCGCAACACTCAAAGCGGAGATGTCGCGGAATGGTTGATGGACAGCACCGCTGTTAAGTCGTGGTCGACCCTATCGTCGGGACTCGACCCGGCCTGGCAGATTGCCCGCGTTGGGGACCTCGACGGGGATGGCAAAGCGGACCTGGTTTGGCGCAACACTCAAAGCGGAGACGTTGCGGAATGGTTGATGGACGGCACCGCTGTTAAGTCATGGTCAACCGTATTGTCGGGACTCGATCTTGCCTGGCAGATTGCCCGAATTGGGGACCTCGATGGAGATGGCAAAGCGGACCTGGTTTGGCGCAATACTCAAAGCGGAGACGTTGCGGAATGGTTGATGGACGGCACCACCGTTAAGGCGTGGGCAACCTTATCATTGGGACTCGATCTGGCTTGGCAGATTGCCGGAATCGGCGACCTCGATGGCGACGGCAAAGCAGACCTGGTTTGGCGCAATATGCAATCTGGAGAAGTGGCCGAATGGCTGATGAATGGCAGTGCGCTGAAGTCGTGGTCCGTCATCCCTTCCGGAGTGGGTTTGATCTGGAAGATCGCTGGCGTCTTGGATCTGGACGGAGATGGCAAGTCGGACCTCCTCTGGCGCAACACACAGTCCGGCGACGTTGCGGAGTGGCTGATGAACGGCGCCGCACTGAAATCCTGGTCCACAATTGATCCCGGGCCACAGTGGGCAAACAAACCGTTCACGCCAATTCTCGCAGACCACATGGAGGTCTCTCAGTTCAGCGTTAACTTGACCGCGGTTACGTTTAACCAGACCACCATACTCGAGTACTTGCCGAAGCTTCGCCTTACCGAAACGGGAGGGAAAATTGGAATCTCCGTTTCAGTGCGTCTTTCGGTGAACAGCAACAGTTTTCTCACCCCACCTAGTGTCCGGAGAGTCGAGGCCGGTACTTCGAAGGAGGTACTTAACGACGAATTCGGAGGTACAGCGTTCGCCGGTAATATTTCAACTATGACCGCACAAATTTCATACACGGACGATGCGGGGCGGTCCGGTTCAGTGTCCGTGACTACGGCCACATCCGACACGATTTATCCGGCCGTGGCCCTGACATGGCAGAACCAATGAACTCTGGAACTTGATCCAGTAACGCGAGGTCTTCTCTGTCACTTCCCGCTTCGTCCTGCATATTGATTTTGGGATATATCAACGGTGCCGCATATACTGCCTATCCTTTGACTGCGCGACAAGAGGATTGCCGCCTGAGAACATCATGAAGTACACCGAGTTCATGCATCGCACTGGAACCAACACGTATCTTTGGGCATCCTGGCAGGAATTGTTCTCTGCCGGTGTTCACCGAGCAGCGCAAGTCTGATGTCGTCGCAGCCATTGTTGCAGGTTGAAGGCGTCACCCTGCAATACGAGACCGGCCGGCGCTGGGTGCGCGCCGCATACCGCGTCAGCTTCAATGTGCTGCGATCCGACCGCTATGTGATTCTCGGACCATCGGGCTGCGGAAAATCCACGATCCTCAAGTCTGTTGGTGGTTACGTGAAGCCCATTGAAGGTCGCATTCTGCTTGATGGGAAAGCGATCCACTCACCCGGGCCCGACCGCGTTTTCATCTTTCAGGAATTCGATCAGCTCTTACCGTGGAAAACCGTCGAGGAGAACATCGTGTTTGCGTTGACTGCCGCCGGAAAGCATCGGCGCGCGGACGCGATGGAACGCGCGCGCTTCTTCCTTCAGAAAGTAAACCTTTCAAAATTCGCCGGCAGCTATCCGCATACCCTCTCCGGTGGCATGAAGCAGCGCGCCGCCATTGCGCGTGCTCTGGCCATGGAGCCGCAAATACTGCTCATGGACGAACCCTTTGCCGCGCTGGATGCTTTGACGCGCGTGCGGATGCAGGAAGAACTCATTGAACTTTGCGGCGAAACGAAGGCCACGATACTGTTTGTGACGCACTCGATCCCGGAAGCAATTCGGATAGGGAATCGCATCCTGTTGATGAGCGCGCATCCCGGTCAGGTGAAAGCGGAACTTCACAGTCCCGGCACAGTGGAGAACGATGCGGCTACGAAGCAACTCGCAACGCGGATTGAGGAAATCCTGTTTGAACCCAAAGCGGACGGAGGGCGAGGTCATGCTTGAGAACACTCCAGACGTTCGCCGCCCGGAAGTGCTGCACGAAGTATCTCCGAACGCTTTTGAGATCATTGAGCGGAAGACCGGATTATGGGAAAAGTTCTATGGCAATACGGTTCTCCGAAAAACCGTGTTGCTGGTGGTGTTGGCGGCGGTGTGGGAAGTCTATGCTCGCTTTCTCAATAAGCCCCAGATGCTTCCCGAGCTTTCGGACACGGTCAGGGCGCTCAAAGCTTCCCTGCTTTCGGGAACTTTGACCCGCGCCGTGGGATACAGCATGATTCTCCTGCTCAAGGGGTACGGCCTCGGCCTTCTGCTTGCAGTGGCGTTGACGGCATTTGCAAGTGTCAGCCGAATCGGATCGGATCTCCTGGAGACGCTGACGTCCATGTTTCATCCGCTGCCATCCATTGCACTGTTGCCGATGGCGTTTCTCTGGTTTGGGATTGGGGAGGGCGGGTTGATCTTTGTCATCGTTCATGCCGTTCTCTGGTCTGTGGCACTCAACACACACGCCGGATTCAAAGCCGTCAGCCCGACGCTTCGCATGGTCGGACGCAACTACGGTCTGTCGACGACAGGCTACATCTTACGCATTCTCATTCCAGGCGCGTTTCCCAGCATATTGAGCGGTTTGAAAACAGGATGGGCGTTTGCCTGGCGCACACTGATTGCGGCGGAACTCGTATTCGGTGCAAACGGTAAAGGCGGAGGGTTGGGGTGGTACATCTACGTAAACAAGAATGAACTTCGGATACCCGAGGTATTTGCCGGGCTGCTCACTGTAATGGTTCTGGGGCTCGCAGTGGAGAACCTGGTTTTCAAGACCGTGGAGAAACGAACTGTCCGCCGGTGGGGAATGGAAAGTTGATTCCTATTTCGGCTCTTCGTCGCCGGACGAACCGGCGAATACACGTTTCCCATTGCTCAGGGTGACCGTTGAAGCATTGAGCAGGTGAGATCCGTCTTTGGCAAGTGACCCATTCACCGTCACGGACGACCCGATCGCCAGCGACGTTCGAGTCCAGCCGTTGCGCATCAGCATCGCGGGCGGACCGAGTTCGACTTCCCAGTTGATGACTTTGCCGTCCGCTTCCTTGTTGTCCACGAAGAAGCGAGCGTGAGGATTGATCCAATCCAGCTTTGTCACCGGCCCCGTGAGAGTTTTCGGCTTACTGCGGTCGTATTGCGCTGCGAACGAATGATGAGCCACCAGCGGCACCGCGGCAAGGACCGCAAGACAAGCGGAGGCGGCAGTCAGCAGGACTCTGTTCTTCATACGAGTGCTCCAGTCTTCGGATCGGATTTCCAAATCGGTGACAGCGCCCCAATCTTAGACCGGCAGACGCTTTCCGGCAAGCAGAAGCGGAGCCGACTTCCTTGCAATTACCTACGCCTTTCAATAGATTAGGTCGCAACAATTGAGCCGAGTTGCGGAAGGAAAAAG
>Ga0184628_10000306_pt1 | contig 27956 bp, 19 predicted proteins | sample PLM4_5_b1_FD_133149 | JGI IMG/M metagenome (GOLD analysis project Ga0184628, IMG submission 133149) | Groundwater sediment microbial communities from an aquifer in East River, Colorado, USA - PLM4_5_b1 | ecosystem: Environmental > Terrestrial > Soil > Riparian zone | place: USA: East River...
ATGTGCCCGGAAACCCCGTGACGGACTTCCAGTTTAACGATTCGGCAAAGCTGATTCGAGGTGGCGGAAACCTCAGCATCGAAGTTCATTACACACCAAATGGCAAAGCGGTTTCGGATCAAACCAGGATTGGGTTCACTCTGGCCAAAGAGCCACCCAATAGCCGATTCGTCACGCTCGCTCCGAAATCTCTCGCAAACGTGCAAAAACGCATTCCAGCAGGTTCACCGAACTGGGAAACTCGTGGGGAACTGGAATTTGGCCGGGACGCTCAACTGGTGTGGCTCATGCCCCATATGCATCTGCGCGGAAAAGACATGACCTTCAGCCTTATTTTTCCGAACGGCACCACTGAAACGGTACTCAGCGCAAATTTCAACTTTAACTGGCAGCTTGGTTATGAATTGGAAGCACCGATCCGAGTACGGAGGGGCACGCGAATGAGGGTGGTCGCGCACCACGACAATTCCGTAAATAATCGATTCAATCCCGACCCGACCAAAGATGTTGCATGGGGCAATCTGACTTCGGACGAGATGGTGCTTCCATGGTTTGGCGTCATCGTGGACAAGAATTCCGACCCTGAAAAGATTCTGGCGGTCCGGCAGGGCGGGTGCGGCTTCGCTGCGACAGCTCTGTCTAACTTTCCGGTTACCTCTCCAAGAATTCCGCTCCCAGTCCCCTTGCCGTCTCTGCCTAAAGGGAAATGAAGCCGGTTTCGGGGGAATGAGGGGAAAGGCCCCTCATTCCCCCGAGGTTGGCGGCGCAATGTAAGCTAAACTCTCTCCATGCCGATGGAAGCAGTCGACTGGATCCTCCGAAACGTCATGGAGACGGCGTGAAGCAGATTTCCGAATTGAACGATTCATGGAAATCCGCATCCAGCAGGCAGCTGCCGGAACTGGATATTCGACTCACAGACGATCGCGACGTACACCTGATGATTCCCGCCTTCGATGTTGCGGATCCCGAACTTTCCATCGTTATTCCGACTCTCAACGAAGTTCTGACTATTGGACCGTTCATGGATTGGTGTCATGAGGGCCTTCGCCGGGCTAAAGTTCGAGGAGAAATCCTGATCATCGACAGCTCAACGGATGGCACTGCGGAAATCGCCATTTCCAAGGGCGCGCGCGTCCTCAAGACTCCAAAGCGCGGACTTGGCCGGGCGTACATCGATGCGCTTCCCTTCATTCGTGGCAAATATGTACTGATGGGAGATGCAGATTGCACCTATGACTTTCGAAACATTGAGCCATTCCTGGAGAATTTTCGAAGTGGTCACCAATACGTCATGGGGTCACGATTCCGTGGAAGCATCGAACCCGGCTCGATGCCCCCGCACCACCAGTATTTTGGAACGCCATTGACCACCTGGATACTGAATGCTCTGTATGCGAGCCGGTTTTCCGATATCCATTGCGGCATGCGTGGAATAACCCGCTCCGCTTTGCTGAATATGAGACTTCAATCCCAGTCCTGGGAGTACGCTTCGGAAATGGTATTGAAATCGGTTCGCATGAACCTGCGTACTGCCGAAGTGCCTGTCCGTTTTCTGAAGGATCGGGAAGGACGTTTCAGCCACCACAAACGCACCGGCTGGTTTTCTCCCTGGGCAGTCGGCTGGACCAGTCTCAAGACGATGTTCGTCTATAGTGCAGATGTTTTTCTATTCAGACCTGGCCTGCTAATGCTCCTCGCCGGTCTTATCCTGACTTTGCCGCTTACATTTGGTCCAGCGCGCGTTGGCTCAACTACATTCTCATTGAACTGGATGCTTCTGGGACTCACTCTGTCGGTGCTCGGACTCCACGGAGTCTATCTTGGCTCGCTCGCACGAGTTTTTCTGGACTACTCTGGCGAAACGACCCGGCGTTTTCTCGACTTGTTTTCCTACACGCGTTCCGTCGCACTGAGTGCGGCAACTGGCATCACCGGTGCGGTGATGACGCTTCCCTCGATTCGTCTCATTCTTGATTCCGGCTATCGTTCAACGAGCCTGACTCCCTCTTCGACTCATCTGGCAGTGGCAGGTCTGTTGTTCCTGATCGCCGGATTCATGAACTTCACATTCACACTGGCTCTTCATGCCTCAGCAGTTATTGTCCGACGCAAATAGCGCTGAATTACGCGACGGAAAACGTCGTCGTGCCTTCGGTCAGAACTATCATCCAACGATGGTTGATCGATTCGGTGTCTGGTTGTCCGCGCGTCAAATTCGAAGACGCGCGGGATCGCTGAGTCACAAAACCTTAGGCGATTTTGGATGCGGTTATCACGCCACTTTTGTTCGTACCGTGCTTGCGGAATTGGAACACGCGGTTCTTATAGACTCGGCACTCGCGAAGGATCTCAAGGACGAGCCCAAAGTCACGGCAATCGAAGGAAATCTGCCAGAGGTTCTCAAACAGTTGCCGGACGCCAGTCTGGACATCGTCCTGTGTGTTTCCGTGCTGGAACATCTTTGGGCTCCGGAGGCGGCTCTTCAGGAGTGTTTTCGGATCGTACGCCCCCGTGGAATCTGCGTCTTCAACGTCCCGTCATGGCGGGGCAAATGGTTTCTGGAATTTTCGGCATTTAGACTTGGCCTCAGCCCCACGAACGAAATCAATGACCATAAGACCTATTACGACGTGAAAGATCTCTGGCCCCTGCTGGTGCGCGCGGGTTTTCTTCCGAGCGACATTCAGTGTTTTTCCCACAAGTTCGGGCTGAACACCTTCGCAGTCTGCACGAAATGTCCATTTCCAAACGCTACTTCATAGTCGGGGGGGCGGGATTTATCGGAAGCCATTTTACCGACAGGCTACTTGCGGACTCCTCGGTAGACGGCGTGACCCTTTACGACAATTTTTCATCAGGACGGGAACGGCATTTTGAAAGTCACACCAGCAATCCCCGATTCCGCGTCGTTCGTGGCGACGCCAAAGATATCCAGACTCTCATTTCTGCAATGGCTGACGGATCGGGGCACGACATCGTTATTCACCTTGCATCGAATCCGGACATCGCCCGCTCGGCAACGGAACCCGACATCGATTTCCGTGAAGGCACGCTGCTGACAAACAATGTCGTCGAAGCCATGCGCCGTTCCGGAACCAGAAAGATTCTCTTTGCATCCGGCAGCGGCATCTACGGCGATCTGGGCGAAACGGAAGTCGACGAAGATCACGGACCGCTGGCACCCATTTCCACCTACGCCGCAAGTAAACTGGCGGGAGAAGCCTTGATCCGTTCCTACTGCCATATGTTCGAATTCATCGGCCGAGTTTTTCGTTTCGGTAACGTGGTCGGTCCAAGGCAGACGCACGGAGTCGGATTCGATTTCCTGCGCCAGCTCCTGAAGAATCCTCGGAAGCTTCGTATTTTAGGGGATGGGAACCAGAGCAAATCCTATATTCACGTGCAGGATATTGTGGACGCCGTATTGCTGGGCGACGCTCGCTCCACCTCGCGCTTTGCGGTATACAACGTTGCGACGGATTACATCCAGGTAAGGGAAATCGCAGTTCTGGCCGTGGAATGCGCCGGACTGGATCCGCACGATGTCGAGTTCGAATTCACGGGCGGGGATCGAGGATGGAAGGGCGACGTACCCATTGTTCGAATGAATGCAGAGCGAATTCGCCGTCTGGGGTGGGATTGCCGTCGTGGCTCCCGAGAAGCCCTACGCGATTCCATGCTGTCCATGCTGACGGATATGAAGGCAGGCCGGCTGTAACCCATGGGGTGTTGCGAGACAACAGGTTCGCCATGTGCTACCGACTTGCTACCGAGACCGGACTTCGGGCGGTCATGCCGGCCAGCAACAGGCATCCGGGCCAGACGTGCATCAGGAGGCGACCCAGTGAACTGGCAAGATGGTCGTTCAGTTCCAACGGCGTGATCACGTAAATCGCGTAATAGCTCGCAAGGAGCAACACGATGATTGCGACGCCAGCGCGCCAGCTGAAACTCCGCAGGACGGATCCATCGACTCCGCTCAATCCAATGAACGCCAGAATCGGAAGAAATGGATTGAATACCCAGCCTCCAAACGTCCACCCAATGCTGAGATAACTTCTGAAAATGATGAGATAGCGATCCGGATTCGAGATCTTCTCAATCAGTTCAGCGTAATGGCGGTACCCAAAAATGTCATTCGGAGGTGCAACGGTCAGCTTGAAATACATAATCGCTGCCAGCGGCAGCGCTAGTCCGGCGGCAAACCCCGCGATCCGGCGCAATGTGAGCGAAGGTGTACGGAAGACGGGTAGAAACAGAATCGCTGCAGACACAACGAGGAAAGGCAACCCTTCGTTCTTTGTCCACGCGGCGCATCCCGCCATGAAGCCAGCCAGTGCGATCAGCCCCAGGGGTTTGGACTCGTCGTTTTCGTACAGCAGTATCAGAGCAATCGTGCTCAATATGTACGCCGAGAGGGGGACGTCTGCGTACTCCGACGCGGAATGAAGGACGTAGCTCGGCGTGCCGATCATTACGAAAGCCATGAGAAACCCGATGGTGGGGTTTCGGAGTTTGATGAGAGTTGCCGCGAGCACAGCGATTCCTGAAAGTTCGAAAAGAATTCCCACAAATCCCGCGGCGTCCGGAGAATTATTTCCGATGTAACGCCAGGAGTGGACGATCAATGCGGGCAGAAGCAGCGGATAGTCCGGATGAAACGTATTTTGAATATCCGTTTTCCACGCCGGACCGCCTGTAGCCATGTATTTTGCGTGACTGTTCCATATGGCCCATCCATCCGTGCCACCGTGCGGATACCGTTCCACCTGAACGACCGACGCTGAAAAGGACCAGCCCAATACGGCTGCAAAGACCAGCGCGATAATCGGGACACGCCACGAAAAAATCCTGCGAAATCCAGCCAGCGGCATCCCATTGGAACGAAACCAGAAAAACAGGAGAACGGTAAGCAGCATTGCTTCAACCGTAGCAATAGGCCGGCGGAAAAAAAAGACGATCAGAGAACAGATTCCGAAACCGGTTACAGGAGCAAACACCAATGCCAGCCATCGAGGATAGTTGCGGGGAAAGAGCAGATCCGCAATGAGGTATCCGATCAACCCTGCACTCAGGATCGCAAAAGTGAAATAAATCAAATCTTGCGGTGTCACGGGGACTGCCTCTGTTTGTAAAGAATCATTCCATTTCCGGAGTCGTAGACTTTGACCAGGGTGTCCGGGATTTCCGGAATAACTTCACCGGGCTTGAAATTTCCTATTACGAACGGCTCGTCCGGGCCGCGGACCAATATCCTGGGGATCATGACGTATCTCAACTGGGACCAGCGGAGATCATCAAGCGGGTCCGGGGGTTGCCCATTCAATGTGAGGGCGGTGATATAGCCGATGCGTTTGGCTTTGGGATATTCCCTTATCAACTCAAACTCAATGGGGAGATATCTGTTTTCGATAACAGTGACGTCCTCTTCAGCTCGAGGCTCAAGGTTTGCAACAGAGCTGTCCACAATATGGAGATTCCAGAAGGTACCGACTATCAGTACAGCTCCAGTCAGCCATAGGAGCATCGTTCGAATCATGGGGTATCACCTTAGATCGCGCGGTCGAGCCGCGTCAACGCATTCTAAGGACTTCCGCAGAGTCATATGACAATGCGGCTTGGGCAGATATTTACGTCTTTCATTTCCCGTTGGCTTTGCCAGTCATGATCTTCCCTCGGAGGAATGGAACTCCAGAGCGCTGAACAGTGACTACTTCCGTTCCAGATTGATCGGCGTCCCCACCGTAGCGCGTCGTCGAGAGGTAGATGTCTGCTTCCAAGGGCTCGACCACCTCGAGGAAATTCTGCGGAAAATAATACGTTGCACACCAGTCCGCATTGCCCAGGAGGATCTTATATTGCGTCCGGGCGAATGCCGCACCGTCCCGTTTGAGCAGGTACCGCTTAAGTTTCTCTACGCCTTCCTTGTATGAGGTAGTCCAGTATTCCGCCTCGTATCCCCTCTGAGTTGCCCCTGCGATTCCCCCGATCAGTCGATTGAAATAGGTGTATTCGTACGGATGCAGCATCGACATGATGCGCACCTGCAGGATCAGATAAACGACCAGCACCGCAAGAGCGAACCGACCCGGAATGGACCGCGTAAGCAACCGTTCGAGACTCCAGTTCAGCGCAAGCCCTGCGCTACAAATAAGCGGTGGAACGATGAACAGGAAATGCCGGATCTCATCGTACAGATACGGTCCGACGCTGATCGCGTAGCACACGGGGAACAGCGATGAAAATACCAGCAGCACATAAGACAGTGCTACAGCGAAGTCACCGGACGCCCGGAAACGCAGCAAGGCTCGAATTCCAAGGCACACCCCCACAACCAGTAACAGCAGGACGATTTCAGGAAGCTTGTAAACCAGATGACGGGGGACGTAGTCCCAACTGGAGACAATCGCCGTCACGTGAGACAGCCATTGCAATGCGATATACGGCCTCACGAATGGCCTGCTCATACCATATGGCCAGAACGCCAGCATGATGGCATATGCAGCGGCCGGAACCACTGCGATAAGCCCGAGACTTCGAACGAACATCGAAGGATTGGAACGAATCGACTCCCGCCTGAACCACAAGGTATACAAGACCCAGATGCCAGCGAAAAGTCCGAGGTAGCACACCAGAATAAGGCCACCGACTCGAATCGCCATTGTCAGGCCGCTGGCCAGAGCAAATTTCCCGGCAGTCTTCCAAGTAGCGTTTGGCAACTCGCGGAGTAGCCGTATCAGGAAATACACGGACCATGCGTATATGGCTGCAAATGGAATGTCCTTCGAGTTGATGAACATGTGCCCATAATAGGGCGGGTAAAGAGCTAGCAGAGTTGCTGCCCAAAATGCCGCTCCAGGCCCGCCCAGAAAACGGCCGATCTTCCACACTGCAAGTATTCCGAGAACCCCACTGATCGCGATCAGCAGATGCCGGCTTTCATACAATCCGAATGGCAAAATTCGAGCCGCTATTGCGGCCAGTACTTCGAAGAAGCCGCCGTAGTTGTTGAGATCTCCCATGGAAAGAGCAGTTCGATCGTGGAAATAAGACGTGTAAAAGCGGAGTACGTTCTCCCCCATGTCCTTTTGCAGCTGTTCATCCCACGAAACACCGTAGTCGCGGAATGTGAGCCATACCAGAGCCGAGAGAACGAGGAACAAGACGATCGAAAGGCGCTGGTAGAGCCTGCCTTGCGTCGTTGTAATTCTGGTTTCCAAGGTCCTATTCAAAGGTTACTATCCGGATCTAAAACTCCAGGTGGCAACATGTGACGCCGTCGAGGAAAAAACCAAAACAGAGAAGCCACGATTGCGAGCGATAGTGCCGAAACAGTCGCGCCAATCTTGAAACTTGCGGGATCGTAGAAGAATCGAACATTGTGTGAGCCGGACGGCAATGAGATGGCGGTAAGCGCGTAATTTGCAGGAATGACGGGGACATTCGTGCCATCGATAGACGCCTTCCATCCAGGATAGTAGATCTGGCTGGCCACGAGAACGCTCGGGGTGGGAGCGTGCACTTTCAACTGGAAGGAGTTGATGCCGCGTTCGATCCATTCTATCTGGGAGATATCGGTTTTTGCAGCGGATCCAATAGATTCGGTTGATGAATTGCCGACGCTGGAAAGAATCACGGAGTGCTGTGGATCGAAGGACGGGTCCTTTAGTCTGGCCAGCTGGAGCGCCTCATCAGCGATTATTTCGATTCCGGACGCCGGAACAACAAACGCGCGCGGCATCGCGTGCAGATTTTCAAAAACATCCGTCCGGCCTGCCGCGAAAACGAATCGAAAGCGATCAGTCTGACTTCGAAGCGCTGCGGCCACGGGATCGGGCGTCGGGACCAGTATGTAGCGGGTGTTCAACATGTCGACTCGCCGGTCTTTAAGCTTTAACAAAGCCTCCGAGTCCAGCATGACCGCATCACCTTCGTTCCGATGCGCACCATCGAGAAATCTGTAGAGCCGCTCCAGAGGAATTTCGTACCCTCCAGTGGAATCCAGATCGTAAACGAGTTCGGAATTCACCACATAGGCAACGTCCAGCTGTGCGATCCGAAAGGGATCACCGCCCTGTTGTTTCAGGCGATCAAACAATTCAACCATCGGATACACTTCGCGCGCCCGATGAAACGGAAGAAAGCCGTAACTAAAGGTGAGAACATCGAAGGCCACGAGGGAAACAACCAGAACATTGAACTGCACGCGGCCGATCCAGTCCGCAATTCTGGCGTACACGATCGCCGCACCTGCAAGCAGCAGAATCAGGGACGCGCGCGGCACTCTCGTGCTCTCGACGATTTCGACCGTTGATTCCCGCAGTAGCAAGACCATCATCAGTCCAACAGCAAGCCCAGATGCGGCAAGCAACGCCAACTGGAATTGACGACGACGCTTCTCAACAGTCCATTGTTCCATCCTGTGTTCCAAAGCCGACACTCCAAGACCGGCCAGAACTGCCAAACCCAGGGAAAGTACAAGTATGAATCTCCATTGTTTGAGACCCATGTAGGGAATACTGTTCAGCAGCGGTAAGAGCGGCCCGACTCCGTAGATTATCGAGAGCAGCACCAGGCAACCGGCGGTGACGAATGCGATTAATTTTCTCGAGGAGTGAAGCACTGCCAGTGGGACCGCAAGAAACACGATCGTACCCAGATATGCCGCCTGTTCGGGAATGTCGAGACCGGCGGAGTTGGTTGCACGCATGATATCGCGCGACACAAACGCAAGTATTGCCCGCAACGGCAAAGACGGCCAGACGTCGTTCAGCGATCGATGAGAATGAAGAATCCACTCCACGGTCGGAAGCGTCTGAATCAAAGCCAATCCGATCGCCAGCAGTGCCGCCGCAACAAATCCTGCGGCAAACCTCAGATTCGGCAGACCGCTGCCTCCTGATCTCTTGAATAGCAGAAATGACGCCACGGCCATTCCTGTCATCGTGAGGTGAGCCGCGGTTTCCGGGTGACCAGCAAGGACTGGCATCGCAAACGCGATCGCCACCAGGGCAATGAATCTTCCCGAATGCTCTCGATGAAGCCGCAGCAGCGCGTAGCAAATCAACGGGAGCCATACTGCCGCAGCCGCCATGGCCTGTCCCTGCCATGCGATCAGAAAACCCGAAAACCCAAACAGCAACGCGGAGATCACGGCGCCAGTGGGAGTCCCGCCCAGTTCTCGCAATAAGAGCACTGTAAACAACACTGCCAGCAAACGCTGAATCACCAAGCCCAGCGCCCACGCGCGTTTCAATTCCATGAAGTAGTAAAGATAATTGACAGGATAGAAGAGCGCGGATTGCGTGTTACCCGCAAACGGAGCTCCGGAGAGCATGTTGGGATCCCACAGAGGCAGGCTTCCCTGCCGAAACCCTCGTGCCGCCAACGCATGATAGGGGTAGAAGGACGTGACGATATCCCCAATATTCGCTAAAGGCTTTGGTGTTCCCTGAGGGAACTCGTCAACATATGGCGGAAAGCCATTAACGATTGTCGCGGGGAATGGAACTCTTCCGGAGAGAAACACGGGACCGTATTCAATGGCAGTGAACGCAACGACGATTGCAATGGCAGCCCACCACTTCATCTTCTCCGATGCTTTCAGTTCACGCACGCGTCCCGGATTGTACGCGATCGCAGCTAGAATGAAAAAGAAACCTGTGTTACCTATCTGGGTATGCCGAACGCGGAACGCATTCTCTCATCCTTCCCGAAGGTGAGACCCGAACTCCCCGAAGCGTATCGGGCAATTTACGCCGAACACTATCGGCGCAATCGCGAAGGCTTATCTCCCGCATCGTCGTTGTCACAGAAGATGGAAGCCTGGATGCATCGCAGAGTTGCGCGCGATGCCGCAGAACGGAAAACTCCTTCAAGAACTCTGGAAATCGGTGCGGGTAATTTGAATCATGTTCTATATGAACCGGACAGCGAAATCTACGATGTTGTCGAGGCTCTAATCGAACTTCCCGAAAAGTCTCCGAGAAGGCACCGCATTCGCCATGCGTACCGGACCATCGATGAAATCCAGAACGAAAAATACGACCGGATAGTTTCCATCGCGGTGTTCGAACACTTCTGCGATCTTCCGGTCACTGTCGCAAAGTGCGGCCTGCTGCTTGCTTCCGGCGGCCAGATGAGGATTGGCATTCCCAGTGAAGGAACAATTTTATGGAGAATCGGCTGGGGACTGACCACTGGTATGGAATTCCGGGCCAGGCACGGGCTGAACTATAGCGTCTTGATGAGGCACGAACACGTCAACACTGCAAAAGAGATTGAGGGTGTTCTGCGATTCTTCTTCAGGGACGTCCGCAGAGAAGTGCTTGGATTGATGCCGGCGCTGTCGTTCTATCAGTTCTTCGAATGCCGGGAGCCGGACTTCCAACGCTGTCAGGGAGTCTTCGACCGCACCAGATAAACCGGCCGCCGCTTCACTTCACGAAAAATCATTCCGAGGTAAATGCCGAGTATCCCAATCAGGATCATGTTGATTGCGCTGCTCAGGGTAAGAATCAAAATCAGCGAAGACCATCCCGGCACAAGCTGGTCTCGTAGGCCGGTGAGCCAGAAGGAAGCGACATAGATCAACTCGACGCCTGCGACCAGAATGAATCCCATGCCCAGGAGCAATCCGATTCTCAGTGGCATCAACGAAAATGAAAAGAGTCCATCTGCGGCAAGCCGAAACATCTTCCGGTATGTGTACTTGGATTTGCCTTCAATTCGCCTGGCCGGTTCATATGGAATGACGGCACTGGGAAATCCGATCCAGACGACCATCCCCCGGAAGAATCGGTGATACTCCGGCAGACGGCGCAACGCATCGAGAGCACGGCGTGAAAGAAGGCGATAGTCGGAAGATCCTTCGGAGATTTCCACCTCCCCGACGGAACTCAACAGCCAGTAGAACAGACGGCTGGTCAGCCGCTTTGCAAAACCTGCCGAGCTTTTCCCATCGATTCGGCGGGCTTGAACGATATCGCAACCACTGGCGTGCAGCTTCAACATTTCCGGAACCAACGACGGCGGATGCTGGCCGTCTCCGTCGAGAGATATCACGATATCTCCCGTTGCCGCGTCCAGCCCTGCACTGAGAGCCGCCTGATGACCGAAATTCCGGCTCAACTCGATCACCGTCACTTGTTTTTGTGTAGTGGCGAGTTCCTCCAGAATCCGCTGAGTACCATCTGTGGACCCGTCGTTCACGTAAATGAAGCGGCGTGTGTAATCAAGTGAAAGAGGAATTTCAAGCAGCTGGCTGTGGAGACGAAGAAGGCTCTCCCGCTCATTGAAGAGTGGAACGACAAACTCGATCACTTGCATTGTTCCCGGAGATTGCATCAAGTCCGAATGAAAATCGAGCGTTTTGTTCCGGAGGGGGAGCATAGCCATTAAGTCCCGCAAACCGATTGGAACTCCCCTCGTGAGTCAGGAAGGGTGGCGCGAAGCGCCCGGGGGTCCGAATCAGCTGCCTGCAGGATGGCGCCTGGGAACCATCCCTCGCGGGATCCGCTTCGCGATCCCGCTACCCTCGACTCAGGAAGGCTTATTTGAGCCAACTCCGCCACTCCCGTCTAATAAACGGCTTGTGAGGTGTCGAACCAATGGGAGAATACCTCGCTATGACACGATTGGGCGGCGTGCGACATCGCGTGCAGATGCACTGCATCACATTCGTGGCTTTGCTGGTACCGCTGGTTTTGTTCTACATCCTGAACGATCGCATCATGAAATCGGGTCTGGGATACGACGAACAACTTTTCGCGTGGGGTGGGTGGAGTATTACGCAGGGCCTTCGGCCTTACGTGGATTTCCTGGAGTTCAAGCCTCCCATGATCTTCATCTCCTACGCGCTCGCCCTCTGGACATTCGGCGAACGGAACACCGACTTCCGTATATTCTTCAGCATCTTTGCCGCAATTTCGACGCTCGCACTTCATGCTTCGCTTTTGTCCCGCCGCATGAATCGTGCGGTCTCGACGGCTCTGGTGAGTGCGCTGGTCTTTGCATGGGTCAATCCCAGCTTTCACGACAATGCCCTGGGGGACGCGGAATCGATAGGGCTGAGCTTCTATTTCCTGGGCGTGGCGGCTCTGCTCGCAAACACTTCGAAGTATCGTGGATATTTTCAGGCCATTGGCGGTTTCCTTCTCGCCTGCGCCGTATTCTCGAAGGAACCCTTCGCGGGTGCCGTCGTGGGCACATGGCTGAGCTTGTTCTTCCTCGTTTACGGCACCGCGAATTTTCGAAAGAACGCATTCCGATACTTCATGTTCACAGGAATCGGCGTCGCGGCATTGTTACTGGCTCTAAGCGCATACATGATTCCGACAGGCTCGATGGCTGCTTATGTCCGGATGATAGAGGGATACGCCCGGTTGTACCGGAACCCCGAGACCTCGATATGCGTGGTCTTTGGCCGATGGACCCCCTCGACTCCATTCCAGGAACTGAAGGCTCAGGCAAAATACATCCACGAACAGTTCTTCAATGCCGCAACTATTGGCTATCTCACCCCGTTTTTTCTGGCGTCGGTCATATTCATCTGGCGGCAGTCCAGGGTGCTGTTTGCCGCAGCCCTTGCGACCGCGCTCCTTGCCCTCTATTCCGTCACAGCAACAAATTGCCAATGGCCTCACTACTACAACATGGCGCTCAGTGGAATGTTCCTCTTTTTCATCGTCGGCGCCGACCGAATGAGCGCGGAGCTCGTCCAGAGCAACTCCGTTGTCCGGAGGGGCGTGGGCGCTTTGCTGGTTGCGGTGATCGCGATGTTTTCCTTCCCGCGCATCAGGAGCGAACTCCATAGTTGGCCCTATCAATTTCAGCCGCAGCGGGTCCCTCTACCCGGAATATTGGAATTCGTGGCAGAAAACTCCGCTCCCGGCGACAAGATTCTCACCACCGGACCACCGCTGATCTACATGTACACCCATCGTCAGGGCGCCGTTCGAGAGATTATCCTCGACGAATTTCTCATCCTCTACCCGGGAAACACGGATGTCGAAAGGGTGAGTGGCCTTCGCGAACAACTCGTGAGAAATCGTCCGAAAATCGTGATTATGGATCCCGTTTTTGAAGATCGTAAGGTCCGTCATATGGACGCGTTGTTCGTCCCATTTTTTCGGGATTTTGGCTACAAGAAGGCCGGCGAATACTACTATGTTCGCCCCAACTGAATTGACGCCTCCTCGACCGCAATTGGGGTAAAATTCACCCGCAATTCCGGATAGGATCTTTCAGCGTTTGAAGTGGGGGATCGATCGACTATGTTCAGGAAGATCATTGGCATTGGGTTCTGGATCGGCGCGTTGCTTTCCGCGATGACTCTGGGCGCTGCCGCAGGTGTTGACTTTCGTATTGCCGATGCGGCAATGAATTCCCAGCGGGATACGGTACGTGCGCTGATACAGCAGAAAGTCGACGTCAATTCCACTCAGCCGGACGGCACTACTGCGCTCCACTGGGTGGTGCAGCACGACGATCTGGAAACAGCTCAGATTCTGATTCGAGCGGGCGCCAAAATCGATGCGTCTACTCGGTATGGCGTCACGCCTCTCCATCTCGCCTGCGTCACGGGAAATGCCGCCATGATCGATGCTCTTCTCAAGGCAGGTGCCGACTCAAAATCTGCGAATCCCGGTGGCGAAACCGCACTGATGACGGCGTCGAGGTCCGGAAAGGTGGACGCGGTAAAGCTGCTGCTGGACCGCGGCGCAGACCCCAACGCGAAGGAAAAAGTTCGAGGCCAGACCGCTCTGATGTGGGCGGTGCTTGAGAATCACCCAGACGTCGTGAGACTGCTCGTTACACGCGGTGCGGATATTAATGCACAGTCGGCTCTGGTCGTGCCCGATGGCACCACCGGTACTCCAGGAGCACAGACCTCTGCCAATATCGGGGCAGCAGGCCCGGGAATCTATCGCTCGCGCGCCGTTCCCAGCCCTTCGGGAATGATGACGGGATTACTGTATGCCGCACGAGACGGCAATCTGGAAATGACGCGAGTCCTGGTGGACTTGAAGGCCGAAATCGACAAACCCGCTGCGAATGGCACGACCGCACTCATTGACGCCATCGTCAACAACCACATCGAATTGGCAATGGTCCTCCTCGAAAAAGGCGCCAATCCAAATGCGGCCGACAATTTCTACAAGCGCACTCCGCTGTTTGCGGCAATTGAAGCCCGTAATCTCGACTTCGCCCGCGACTCCGCCCCGCCCGTTCCGGATGCGAGGGACCCCCTCGATTTGATCAAGGCTCTTCTCGCCAAGGGTGCTACAACGAACACACGTTCCAACACGATGCCCGTGCGAGGATTCATGCAAGTGAGCGCCAACTGGGCGAACTTCGATGGCCAGACGCCCTTCCTCCGCGCCGCGCTCACAGGCGACATCACCGTGATGCGGTTGCTGCTGGAGTATGGTGCAGACCCGAACATCAACACCAACGACGGTGCGACGCCGCTGATGGCGGCTGCCGGAGTCAATTGGGTGGTCGGGCAGACCTTCAGCCATTCCGATGCGGAATTCCTGGAAGCTGCGAAGCTCTGCATTGAGAAGGGTAACGATGTGAATGCCGTCAATTCCCAGGGATTCACTGCGGTAATCGGAGCAGCCAACCGTGGATTCGACGCCATGATAAAGCTTCTGGCGGAACGCGGTGCAAAACTGGATGTCAAAGACAAGCAGGGCCGATCGGCGATGACATTTGCGGAAGGGGTTTTCCTTGCCGTCAATCCACCGGTAAACCGGCCGGCGACAATCGCATTGCTAAAGCAGTTGATGGGAGACGGCGCGAAGTGAGCCCCAAGAGAAAAGCTATGAACCGATTTATTGCCATCGGCGGTATTACAGCCTTCCTTGCCTGTCTTGCGATATCGCCATCGGTGGGACAGCAGCGTACGGCAACTACGGCTGCCGCCACCGCAGCCAGTTCTCAACGCGCCTTTCTCAACCAGTATTGCGGCAATTGTCACAACGACGACGACAAAACCGGAGGCATCTCCTTTGATCAGGCCGATGTCGATCATCCCGGCAAAGATCCCGAGTTGTGGGAAAAAGTGACGCGCAAGCTTCGTGCCGGGCTGATGCCGCCGTCAGGTCAGTTGCGCCCGGATCGCACACGATACGACGCATTTCGTCGCACGCTCGAAACGGCCATCGATACTGCGGCGGCACAGAAACCGAATCCGGGTGTAGCGGCACTGCACCGCCTCAATCGCACCGAGTACGCTAATGCCATCCGCGACCTGCTCTCGATCGAAGTCGATGCGGCAACCATTCTCCCCGCAGACGATTCCAGCGCTGGCCTCGATAACATTGCCGAGGTCCTGGGAACCTCACCGGCTCTCATCGAACGCTATGTTGGCGCGGCATCCAAAATCAGCCGGCTGGCTGTAGGCGACACGGATATCGGACCGCTGTCGACAACATACAAAGTGCGTGCCGACCTCACGCAGGATCATCACATCGATGGGCTGCCTGTCGGCACACGCGGTGGAATTCTAATCAAACACAATTTCCCGGTCGACGGCGAATACCTGTTCAAGTTCTCCCTCCTGAAGGTGAACTTCGGCCCGCAATACGGGGGCGCAACCAAAGATGAACAGCTGGAGATGAGCATCAACGGCGAACGCGTCCTGCTGCGCGATCTGCCGTCGGTGAACTATTACTACATCAACGGGGGTGGAGCACGTGGAGGCCGAGGTGGAGCGGCACAACCACTGGAAATCCGGCTGCCGGTCAGAGCAGGACCACAGACCATCGCGGTGACGTTTCTGCTGAGATCCAATGCACCAGTCGACGACCTGGTTCAGCGCTTCGCAGCCACTACGGCCGACCTGCAGACCGGAGTTCAGTTTGGCTATACAACGGTGCCTCATCTGTCGGGTGTCGAGATTCTCGGACCGTACAACATCATCGGACCCGGAGACACACCGAGCCGCTCTCGAATTTTCATCTGCAAGCCCGCGAACACGAGTGAGGAGCCGGCCTGCGCGAGGAAAATACTGTCCAATCTTGCCCATCGTGCATTTCGCCGGCCGGTTACGCAGGCCGATCTGACGTTGCTGACAAGCTTTTATAAAAAAGGACGCGACGACAACGGATCGTTCGACAAAGGCATCCAGATGGGATTGCGCCGCATTCTCGCGGATCCGGAGTTTGTGTTCCGATTCGAGCGCGATCCCGCCAATCTTGCCGTGGGAACCGCGCATCGCGTCACGGACCTGGAACTGGCATCTCGATTGTCCTTTTTTCTCTGGAGCAGCATTCCCGATGACGAACTCCTCAGTGTTGCCGAACAGGGCAGGCTGAAAGATCCTGCCACGCTCGAGAAGCAGGTTCGACGAATGTTGAAGGACCAGCGGTCCGAGTCACTCGCGACCAACTTCGCAGGGCAGTGGCTGTTCCTTCGGAAACTCAGGACCACCGGTCCGGACCAGCTGGTGTTCCCGGATTTCGATGACAACCTGCGCCAGGCATTCCAGCGGGAGACGGAGCTCTTCTTTGAAAACATCGTGCGCGAGGACCGCAATGTGTTCGAACTGTTGAACGCGGACTACACCTTCCTGAGCGAGAGGCTCGCCAGGCACTACGGAATTCCAGGAATTTACGGAAGCGATTTCCGGCGCGTGAGTCTTCAAAACACCCCACGACGCGGACTGCTGGGGCAGGGAAGCTTCCTGACGGTGACTTCGGCACCCAATCGAACCTCGGTCGTTACCCGCGGTGCCTGGATACTGGAGAATCTGATGGGCAGCCCGCCTCCGCTACCACCACCCGACGTGCCGCCATTGCCCGAAAATGTTAACGCGCAGGGCGTTGCCGCCGTCGCCACGACAGTTCGGGAACGGATGATTCAGCATCGAACCAACGAGCCTTGCAAGAGTTGTCACCAGTTGATGGATCCCATCGGACTGTCGCTGGAAAATTTCGATGGCATCGGACGCTGGAGAACCGTCGATTCGGGATCGAAGATCGATGCTTCCGGTCAGCTGGTCGACGGGACGCCGCTGAATGGAGTCGACAGTCTCAGAAGTGCGATTTTGAAGTATCCCGACGCATTTGCGCAGACCATGACGGAGAAGCTTTTGATGTTTGCAACCGGTCGGGAAGCCCACTATTACGACATGCCGTCAATCCGAACCATCACGCGGGATGCCGCAGGGAACGACTATCGTTTTTCGTCCATAGTTCTGGGTATAGTGAACAGCCAGCCCTTTCAAATGAGAGTCAAGAAGGCAGAGGAGAAGTAATGCAATGAACTTCATCACGAAAAAGCACCTTTCCCGGCGCACATTTCTGCGGGGCGCGGGTGTAGCCGTGGCTTTGCCGTTACTGGACTCCATGTTGCCTGCGCAAACGCCAATGAGGGCCACTGCAGCCAATGTCAAAATAAGTACCATGTGGCACGGTTTGCGTACTTCATCGACAAGCTTGCGTCGATAAAGGAAGCTGATGGAACCGTACTCGATCACTCCATGATTCTTTATGGCAGCAGCATGAGCAATGGAAACCAGCACGATCATGAGCCGCTGCCGCTGGTGCTTCTGGGCGGCGCGTCAGGACAGCTTCAGGGAAATCGGCACATTGTCGCTCCGGTTCATACGCCGATGTCGAACCTTCTGCTCAGCATGCTCGACAAGCTCGGCGTTCATCAAAGCAGCTTTGGAGATAGCACCGGCAAATTGGAGATCTGAGGGGCAATGTTCAATCTCAATTGTCATCCGAGAGGAGTATGGAGGTTACCTGTCCCCTCGGATGACAATTGAGATTGAACATTGAACATTGCCCTCATTCCCTGACCTGCCATCATGGCCGACTTCTAACCTCGCTGTCCGCCGAATCAAAAACAGAATCCGGAAAGTGGTTGTTGTCCTGGCAGACGTATTCGAACACCTCCTGGCCGTCGGTCCATCTCATATTAAAACCGCTTGTCCAGGGGGCGGTATACGCGCCGAGATCCTCGATTGTCACCTCATACTTCAAGGTGTTGAGGTCCACCCGCGTGAATTTCTCGGTGAGATGCAGCTGGTCGGTATGAGGAAGGCCATCGCGGTTCATCCAAAATTTTTCATTGAAACCGACGGCATCAATGACGAGCGTATCTCCTTCCCAGTGACCAACAGAATCACCGTAAGCACTGGGAATGAGATCCTTCGGATGTATCCGTCCATCCATATAGATTGTCCGGAAGGTATGCGGTCCGCCGATGTCGAAGATGTAAATGCGCTGAAGCTCCGGCATCTCGACAATGTCGACGCCATATGGAGTTACAAATTCGCGGGGTCCGCCGGATGCCTTGCATCGCGCATGCGGTTCGTATTTCAGGAATGCGGCATGACGCTCGTTAACGATAGCTCGTGCCCAAGGCTGCAGAGGAACGTTGTCAATGTGGACCGGGACGTTTGCCGAGGCACGGGGTTCGTAGCTGTTCGGGTTATTCGCCAGACGGCCGTCCCCTTGCCAAACTCCCTTTTCTCCCGAACGCGGTCCCAGCAGTGCGCGGCCATTCGGCCCTCGAGGTGCGGGTTGCGGCGGCGCCGCTGCTGCGCCGCGGCCGGTATTTTGAGCGCCGGCATTTTGAGCAATGGACGGCACGACAGAAAGGATACTCAGGACTCCTGCCGTCGTCATCAGGAAGATAACGATCCAACGATTGTGCACGGTGACCTCCCCGGGAATTCGAGAACACGATACTAACGTAGTCCGGAGTTCGGGACAAAGACGAACAAAGTTCATGCAAACGAAAATAGGGCCAGAATCCTTCTTGGATTCTGGCCCTATTTCATTCAGCCTGCCGATTGCTCAAAAGGCTGACTATTGAGGATTAGAAGTTAAACCGCACCTGCCCCTGGAAGGCCCGTCCGCCGGTCTTTGTAGTGATCTGACCGAACGGGTTGTTGTTGGCATTGATGCTGAACTGCGGACCACCCGGCTGCGGATGGTTGAAAACGTTCGACGTGTCGATGCGAAGCTGAACACTCTTGGATTCCGTAAGGCGGAACTGCTTGCTGATATTCGCATCGAGCGTGTAGTTCCCGATATTCCGAAGCGTGTTCTGGCCCAGAGTTCCTACCTTTCCAGGCTGAGCATTCTGCAGAACGATAACGCCCTCACGAGTCCGTGTGACGGAGGTGGTATTGCCTGGACTGGCTGGGTTATCCACCTGGATCGTATCGACAACCGGAACTGATCCCGGTGTGCCGGCCGGAACGATATAGGCCAGAGCGCTCAAAGTGCAGCGCCGAACCCCTCCAGCTACCGCCAGGCCGTTCAGGTTCTGCAACGGCGTAACGTTCGCGCACTGAGGATCATCGACACGGCCAAACTGGTCACCGAAATAGCGACCTTCGTAACCTGTCGCAATTCGGGTATCCCAAGTGACAGAGGGATTCCTCAATGCGTCAAGGGCCGCGTCGGTGAAGGGACTTGCAACCAAATCAGGCGTCCCATTTCCATACATCATCGACTGGGCACCGACGGTGCTGTAGCCACCGGTGTTGTAGTTGTAGATCAGACCCAACTGCCAGCGTTCGATCGCCCGAGCCACCGCGCCTGAACTGTTCCCAAACAGAAGTTTGTTGGGACCAAAGGGTAGTTCGAAAGTTCCATTGGTGCGAATCGTCTGCGAACGGTTGTTATTGACGATCGTATAATCCAAGCGACGATTTGTCGGATCCGTATAATTCGTGGAACCGCCGAAGAGAGGATTGGTGCCAGTCAACCCGAGGTTCTTGCTGAAGGTATACGTCCCTTGCACGCTGATACCCTGAATCGGCCGGTACGTGGTCTCGATCTGCAGCGAATGGTAGTTATTGTGATCCAGATTGGTGAGATAGTTCACATTCAGGTACTGCGGATTATTGACAATAAAGTTCTCCGGGAAAAGCCCGCTGTTCCTCATCGCAGCTCCGGATACGGCATTGACGCCACTCGGAAGATCCGGAAGACCGCAATTTCCAGCAGCACCGGTCGTGCAGGCAGCACCGGCACCCAACTTGACATAGTTGAAAGTGTTGATGCTACCCGCAAGAGCAGAGTAGTTGCCAAGCGCCAGATTGTTCTGGAACGTTGTGCTACTCCGCATCTGTGATGCGGCAGTGTTCGTTCCAGTTCCAATTGCACCAAAGGTACCAGTACCGCAATTGGTGGCACAAAGATTGATACCGGCAAACATGGAATCCAACAGTGGAGACTCTCCACCAGTCCGAATTCTGTCGAACTCCGCCGCCAGGCCGTTATACGTGAAATTCGCCGTGTTGAACTGGTTCATCGTCCGATACTGTTTGACGGCCATCGTACCGATATAACGCATGTCCAACTGCAAATTCCGGGACACCTGGCGAGTCACGGTCAACGTGAAGTTCTGAACGTAAGGCGTCGTATAGTTTGCGTCGAAAAACGACACCGTCTGCGTCCGGTCCGTGACCCGGATCGCGCCCATGGGCGCTGCGACGGTGGGAGGCACCGGCACGACGCCAGGCACTGTCAGATCGGTCAAATCCAAATATAGATTTGAGGGATCGGCGTATGTTGCGTTCGTCGTCGATCCCGGAGGAGCACTGATGGCCCCCTCGATGGTCGAGAATCGGCCACCGCCCTGATAGGTGAGCTGATAACCGCCGCGAACGGTCGTTTTGCCTTCACCCCAGAACGGCACTTGCCATGAAAATCCGATACTGGGACCGAAATTGTTCGTATCGTTTGGATAAATGTTTATGCCGGCGTTTGGAGAGTTTGGCCCAACGAACTGCTCGGCCGTGATCAGGGCTGGATCGTAGCCGGCAGCTGTTCCGGTTCCTTTGCTGCCCACTGCAGGAGGAGCCCAGAAATTATCGAAGCTGCGTCCTGAAATACCGAACGCGGCATTGCTGCCTCCGACAGGCGACACGGTAATGCCTCGCGTGTTGTACGGAACAGCAAAGTAATCCCAGCGCAAACCAAGATTCAGCGTCAGATTCTTCGAGACCTTATAGTCGTCCTTCGCGAACGCCGATATCTCGGTCTGATGCAGTGGAATTTTGAGTGTCGGTTCGGTGCGGTAGTCCGACCAGCTCGTCGTATTCGCGGGGTCTGTTATCCAATAGAGCTGGTTGATCGACGCCATGGAACCCGACAGGAAATCCAGGACGTTCCGGGCAGTTCCCGCGGTGGTGGTTCCAAGAGTACCGAAAGCGGGATTCGTATTGTTGATTCCAATGCCGCCAGCCACATTCTGTTGTGCACCGGGCGCCTGTCCACCAACGGGCTGAACTTCCGTTCCAAAGTTCGAGAAAAAGCCTACCGTATTCACTTCAGACGTGCTGGAGTTTTCACGAAGTTCAAACCCGAACTTCATGGCATGGTTGCCACTGGTCCAGCTCAACGTGTCACCGAACGTCCACGACGGAGTCTTATCCCGTGCCAGGGCTGTCAAAGCCGCATTCGCGCCGCATCCTCCCGGTGGTCGGGCACCTGTAATCGGGTAGCAGAAGCTAAGCGCTCCGCCAGCTCTCGCAAGAATGCGAATGCCATTCACATCGGGTGGAAGGTAGGCATTAATATCCGCCTGCAATTCCGGACGGGACCATGGAGCGACAACATTGGTTCCCGTTTCCTTGAAACCCACGCGGGCCTCGTTCAACAGATTTGCGGACAACGTAGATGTGAACGCAGACGTCACGACGATCGGATGGTGATAGTTTTCGTTGCTGAACGTGCCGGGCCAACCCTGGTACACGTCGTCGGAATGAACTCTTTCATAGCTGACATTGACATTCGCTTTGTGCCTGTCGCTGAAATTATGATCGATCTTGACATTAATCTGCCGGCGATTGCCGGTGTCTTCACCAACACTGAACAGATTATCCAGACCCGTGTTGTGACGAAGCCACCGGAATCCTGCCGTATTCAATCCGTCGCCAATCTCATAGTTGTTTGGCAGTGGCATAAACGCCAGAGTCCGGTTGATGAATCCAGTGGAGTCCAGGGCAACGCGGTTGTTGCCATCCCATCCGGAAGTTGCACCCACCGGCACCAGGTTCCCTCCATTGATCGCAGCGCCCGAGCAATCGGCGGTCGTCGGATTGCTCGCAAGAGGTCCAAAAACACTTCGATATTGCAGGGTGCTGGGGCCTCCAGTCGGAGTCGTCGTCACGTTGGCCGGAGTGCCATCCAAATTGACCGAGGGGATCGTTGGCGTGCCGCCCGTCGATACGGTATTCGCCAGTGCATTTCCCGCATTCCAGCCGTCAAAGTATCGGAAAATTCCCATTCGAGCACAAGGGGTGAGAACGGAAAAATTCGTCGAAGAACGCTGCAGCGACTGGTTCATGTCGAACAGCGCGAAGAAAAACGTCTTATTCTTGATGATTGGACCGCCGAAACTGGCAGTCCCCTGATTCGTGTTGGTCCAGTTTACCGGTGTCGCTTCCGGTACTGTGGGCGTTCCGTCCGGCTGAAACTGTGGCGTGCCCGGAGTCAGCGTTCGATTGGTGTTGTTCGCCCAGGTGTTCGGATTCAACGCGGAGTTCCGGATCGTCCAAACCGCTGAACCCGTATATTTGTTGGTTCCAGAACGTGTCGTGATCTGAACTGTTCCGTTGCCGCGACCGAGTTCTGCATCGACCGGAGACAGGATCAGCCGGACTTCGCCAACGAGGTCCGGATTGATGACGGTGGCGGAGTTGATGCCCGTGGGGTAGCGCGTGTCGCTCACAATCACGCCGTCTCGAACCGTGGCTATATTCTGTGCGCTGATACCTGCAAATGTCGTGCTTTCACGGCTGAACGCACCGTTCTGAATATTCTCAACGCCAGACAGCGTTCCAATCAATCCCAGAACGTTATTGCCGACGAGGGGAAGGTCGCGCACTTTCTGCTCGCTGAGAGCCTGTCCGATGGTCGCGCCCGACGTGGCAATAATATTCTGAGCCGAAATGGTCACGTCGACCGTTGTCGCGCTTGTCGATACCCCCATCTTGAAGTTGTAACGGTAAAGCTGATTCGCGCCGATAACGGCGTCCGTGATGTTCTGTGTCGTCAAACCTGTCAGTGATGCACTGAACGTATACTTTCCCGGCAACAAGCTGGCAAAGTTATAAGCGCCTGTCTCATTCGATATCGTCGTTGTGACAACGCCGGTTTCGGTAGCAGTTGCTTTTACGGTGACGCCTGGAATCAGAGCACCGGAACTATCAGACACGCTCCCCGTGACCGTAGCAAATCCGCCCTGACTGAATGCATTTGTGGAAAAGATCAGCGAAAACAGCAATGCTGCCGCAGCGAAGTACTTGCGCATGTGAGTTTCCCCCCCCGGGAAAAGCGGCGTCGGTAGAATCATTTCTCCGAGGCCTATAGATTTCGAACCGTTCGATTTCGAACTACCCATTGTTCGGATTCTGGTTAACCCCTATCAAGAACTGGCGAAATGAAATCACTAAGTGATCTATGTGTCAATCTTTATTCGGGGAAATTGCTTCATGTCGTGGACTGTAAATCCGAGCTTCGAATCGAATTCGAGAAGCAGTCAGGGCAGGGCGCGATGCATTTGAAAAAAGTTTATTTCCTTTCGGAGGGTGGCGGCCAGGGCCGAATCGAATCGGGCTTCGGCAAGATGCAAAGCCTGCCGAGCCGTCGCCAGGGCTTCCTCGAATCGTCCTGCCGCGGCGTACGCAACAGACTGCGTATTCAGTACTGAGGGATCATTTCCGCCGGTCAACTTCGCGGCTCGTTCTGCGAATTCGACCGCTTCTTCTCCGTTCCGGAGTGAGGACGGGGATGCCGTCGCAAGCACCCAGGCCAGATTGTCGAGAGTCTCGACATTGTCGGGGATCAAAGTCAGCATCGCTTTGAACTGGCGGATGGCCTCCGACGTTTGGCCTTTCTGCAGCAGCGCAACGCCAAGATCGTTGTGGGCTTCCGCATAATCGGGCTTGATCGCCAGTGCGCTCTGATAATGGGGGATTGCTTCCCCAATCCGGCCCTTCTGATGCAGTGCCAATCCAAGTTCCCGGTGCGCTTTGGCATCTACGAATTTCGCGTCCAGAGCAAACTGAAGATGAGCAATAGCCTCATCCAACACGCCCTGTTGACGCAAAGCACCGCCGAGTCTTGCATGGATTTCCGGATCGTCAGGCTTGAGCGCCAGGGCCTTTCTGTAATAGTCCAATGCTGCGTCCAGCTGGCCTTTCTTCTGACGAATTCCACCAAGATTGAAGTAGGCAACGGAATCGTTGGGCCGGATCCTCAAGGCTTCTTCGAAATGCGCGATTGCAGCGTCTGTTAAACCTTTCTGCTGCAGAGCGAGGCCCAGACTGTCGTGCACCTCGGGATCGTTGGGTTTGATCTTCAACGCGCGCTCCAGATAAGTAATGGATAAATCGACTTCACCCTTTTTGAACAAAGTCCAGCCGAGATGCCCGTATGCAATCCAGCAGTCCGGATTTTGAGCGATGGTCGCGTGCCACAGCGTTTCGATGTCGGAATAGATTGCAGACTGCTGCCACGTCATCGCGGCCAGAATCCCGCCCAGCACGACACCGGAAAGCGGACGAAGGAGCGGGCCGGCGGACTGTTTCATCCTGCCAACAATTATGGTGATTCCCATGGTGATGCCGGCAGCAGCCAGTGTCAGCGGCCCAATACAAGCCAGATACTGAAAATGATCGGCAACGAAGGAAAACCGAAATGGATAGACGTTGAAGAAACCCAGCGCCGGAAAAAGTGTGCCGGCGAACAGGAGCAACGCTGCCAACGGAGCGCGGGATTTTTCACGCAACCGCCATAGCACCGCAAGCAGGGCCAGGGCCGACACCGGAAACAAGTATTGCCACCAGACCATCTGACTGATCTGCCAGCGCGGATAGATGAATATCAGCGGATGAGGCCAGATCAGCTTGCCCAGATAAAACCAGATGGCGCGGCCCGCGATGAGGCACCTCTCGATCAGCGAGTATTGAAAGTCCGAACCCGCGGCACCGACGACATGGTGTTCCATCCATATGCTGAATACTCCCAACCCGGCACTGAGAACGAAAAAGGGAATTAGCGGCACGACGTCCTTTTTCCACGACAACCTCCCACGCTTCCACCAAAGGACGACCAACAAGGCCGCCGGCAGAGTTGCAACGACCGTCTTCGATAGAAGCGCGCACGCGAATAAACCAAGCGCTATCGCATAGTCCATCCAGCGCCGTTTCTGGTCGAACTTGAGATAGATCAGCGTGGCTCCGAGACAGAACACGCCGGACAACGTGTTTTTGAGTTCCGTGTTCCACGCGACTGACTCCACCTGTACGGGATGGAGCGCGAAAAGAATTGCGGCCAGGCGAGCTCCCGGAATTTCCAGACGGCGCAGAATCCTGAGCAGAAGCAGCGCGACCAAAGTGTGCGTCAGGATATTTACCAGGTGATGCGGCATCGGCGCGATACCCCAAACCTTGTTCTCGATCCAAAAGGCCGTGGCAAGGACGGGATAGTATTGCCGGATCGCAGCCGGTTGAGTCCAGATCCGGACCAGTCCGGACACCGGGTAAAGTTCCGGCCGGATCATATGCTGGTCATCGTCCCAAAGCTGCTGCCCATTCCAGGCAGGCTGGTAGGCAAGCATCGTAACGGTGGCGAGCAGAAGCCAGAACAACCAGTCTCGCTTCCACCAGGAGTGGCGCTCCCGGGCTGTCGCAGTGGGGGTCACCGGATTTCTGCCGGGAGGATCAGAAGCGATGACGGTTGGTCTGTTCTTCTTTTTTGACAAGACGGGCCTAGCTTATAACATCATCCTTTCGGATCGAGTACCGGCCGGGCGTCTGTTTTCGTGCGAATCCCTCCTGAAGGGGGAGGGATTCGCGCCGAACATCTTTCCATCTCGGGCAACTCTGGTTATGGATTGCGATTCCGAAGCTTAAATCAAGGCCTGTTATAATTCGCGCGCGATGTCGACCCACACCATCGATCGCGAATCTCTCAGAACCCTCTCGGTTCCAGCGAACATGAAGGCGTTGTGGGATCTGCTATACGTTTGGGGCATCATTGCAGGCGCCATCGCCATTGCCCTCATTGCGGATCGTTGGTACGTTTACGCACTGGCGATTCTTGTCATCGGTGGCCGTCAGAATGCGCTGGCCACTCTGGCACACGAGGGATGGCACGGCCTTCTGTTTTCGTCACGCGGCATGAATCACTTCGTCGGGGCATGGCTCTACTCCTATCCGATCGGGATTCTCTATCACCACGACCGGGAGCGCCATCTCCGTCACCACCGCGAAGTCGGTCATGACTACGATCCGGATTGGATCAACTATACAAGCCACCATCGCGATAGTCCGGTGCGAGCCATCTGGTATCTCTCATCGCTCCTCTTCGGCCGTCTCCTTTTCGGCTCGTTACTGAGTTTCGTCAGCCAGGGGCGCCCCCGAATCGGCGTAGTACCCACAGTGAATGACGGAGGGGAAGGTCGTTCCGGCGTCTTTCTGGAATTGTCTTGTGCGCTACTCTGCCAGGCAGCGTTATTCACTATGATGATGCTCGTGAGCCATCAATGGTGGAGTTATCCATTGCTCTGGCTGCTGCCGCTGGCCACTTTCGCGGGATTTTTTGCGAACTTTCGGGCGTTCATGGAACACGTCACTGTCCGGGATGATGTGGCGCCGGGGGATCGGCTTCGAGACATCCGGGTCGGGCCGATGGAAGGATTCTTTGTCGCACCGTCACACTTCAATTACCATGCCCTTCACCACGCGCATCCTTCGATCCCGCACTACAACCTGCGTCGGGGAAAGGACGAGTACCTGGAACAACTCGGTTACTATCCGTTCGATGTTCGGAAGGGCTATGTGAGTGCCTTTCTCGATCATTTGAGGGAACTACGAAAACGAAGATGAAGACAATGCCGCATGAAAGCTCCGAACGGCTCCCTCTGCCACTGGTGACCGTAGGGTGTGAATTCTGCGGCTCCACCGAAGTCAAGCCTCTGACTGGCCCGCTGACGGACATCGAACTCGGCGAGGAACTCCCCACAGCTTTCCGGTCACTGTCATTCCGTTTTGTCGGGTGCGCAAAATGCGGCCTTGTTTATCTGCGCGAGCGTCCGGATGCGAAGGATGTGGCCTTCTATTATCCGGACACTTACAAATGTTTCCAGAGCTTCGACCAGCGCGGATTCATCATGAGCAAACTTGCGCGGAGCGTTGCAAGCGGGAAGCTCCGGCGGATCGCCGGATTCATGCCGGGCGGAAACGACACTCTGCTCGATTATGGTTGCGGGAGCGGGACGTGGCTGGCGCTGCTTCAGGAACTCGGCTGCAGCTATCGAATGATCGGCACCGACATTACCGGCGGACCGCTGCAGGACCTCAAGGGACGTGGAATCGAAGCATATCAATGCGACGAGACAACGCTGCAGCGTCATATCAAGCCCGGCAGCGTTGGAGTGGTACATATGTTTCACGTCATCGAACACCTTCCGAATGTGGATCGCACGCTGGAATCGATCCGGAAGATTCTGATCCCCGGCGGCGTGTTGATTGGACAGACGCCCAACGTCGCGTCCCTCGGCCGCAGGTTTTGGGGAGACCTGTGGTATCAGTGGCACGCACCTCAACACCTCGTGTTGTTCTCGGATGACACGCTCCGGCGTCATGCCGAGAAGGCGGGCTTTGAAGTCGTGAGCATTTCCAGTTCGATCTCCGGAGCGACGCAGTGGGCTCTTTCTTTTCTGCACTGGTGGTCTCGTTTTCGCGGCCGTTCATTTCGGCACATTCACGAGCCGATGTACCCGCCGCTTATTTTGGCCGCCATTCCCATCGCAATGTTCGAAGCTGCTTTCTCCCGAACGTGCCACATGGATTTCGTCCTTCGAAAGCCGTTGTAGACACTCCTTCGAGAAAGCTTTCCCATGCTATTATCCCGCGCATGCCCTTCCAGGAAAGCCTTGCGGCGCTTCATGGCGACCGGCGTAACGTGGCG
>Ga0184628_10000307_pt1 | contig 27864 bp, 23 predicted proteins | sample PLM4_5_b1_FD_133149 | JGI IMG/M metagenome (GOLD analysis project Ga0184628, IMG submission 133149) | Groundwater sediment microbial communities from an aquifer in East River, Colorado, USA - PLM4_5_b1 | ecosystem: Environmental > Terrestrial > Soil > Riparian zone | place: USA: East River...
CATGAGCTCCAGCGCGGGAAAGCCTCAAACAATTCACCAAGGGGCTGCCCGGCCAAGGGGACATTTCTCCAGTGCTCAGGCCCCCAACCTCTCGCAAAGATGATTTGGTTTTGCAACGCCCTCTTCAGGAGAAGGATTCGCGAAAGCCAATCGAGGCTTATACTGACCCATACCATGACACCTGACGAAACCAACCCGGAACAACGGTTGCGATCCGCTCAGTTGGAAGAGCTTCGATTGAAGAACGAGAAGCTCGCTTTCGAACTGAATGAGCTTCGAAAGGGAAAACCCTGGTACCAGATTCCCATCCAATTCGTTCCTGTTGCGACAGCAGTCATCGCGATTGCCGGATTCTGGTGGGGACTTGTTCGTTATCAGGCCGATCAGCAAAAGGCTCTGAACGAGCAGAAGGAGCAAGCCAGCCGTGATCAGATTTCACGCGAGCGTGAATTCATGAAACCGTGGATCGAGAACCAACGGGATATTTACAGGAAGGCGCTATCCGCTGTCGGAACCGTCGCAAATACAGAGGACACGGAAACCCGGAGGAAGGCAGCGGAGGCGTTCTGGAGCCTCTATCACGGGGAGATGATCCTTGTAGAAACGACGCAAGTTTCGAATGCCATGGTGGCATTGGGATTATGTCTCGATGGCTCGAAGATCAGGTGTGCAAAGCCGAAAATGGATGACCTGGCTCACCAACTGGGAACTGCCATGCACGACTCCATGGCCGCGACGGCGAAAATGACTTTCGAGGAATTTTCTTCAACGCAGTTCAAATACAAGTAGCTCGGCATCCTGCCGTGTGAAACTTGTTTACTCATCCGGCGCTAAGGAATAAATTCGTCGCAACCGGTGTGGACCCGGGCACTCTCAATCGAAGGATCGTAAAGTTATGAAGCAAGGCATGCCGATCAAAACGTTTCGAAGCACCGTGTTGTGGACGAGTATTGGTTTCCTGCTGCTGACAGGACTTGCCCTGGGGCAGAGCCCTCTGCCTGCATACGACAAGCTTCCGGACTGGAGCGGCGCTTGGTCGATGATGGGCGGCACGGTTTTCGATCGTGCAACGCAGACTGGTCAGGGGGGAGCCCTTGCGGTCGGCGTCCGAGAGCATCCTCCGTACAACGCGGAATGGGAAGCGAAATACACGAAGAACGTCGCGCTGAAAGATCAGGGCCGCTTTCCGGATGTCGTTACCAATTGTGGTGTGCCTGCAGGATTTCCACGCATGTTCAACCTTCCGGACCCTTACGAGTTTGCCGTTCGTCCGGAGGAAACCTGGATTCTTGCGGAAAACGGACCCAACGTGATGCGCATCTACACCGACGGTCGTAAGCATCTGGATGATCAGTGGGAAACCTATACCGGCGACTCCGTCGGCCACTGGGAGGGCGACACTCTCGTCTTTACCACCATCGGACTTAAAGGTTCTCGCGATGACGACAGTATTCTCGACCGCACTGGGCTTGTGTTGAGCGACAAGGCGCATGCTACGACGCGGATGCGGAAGACCAGCGCCACCATGATCGAAGTTCAAATGACGATCGAAGATTCGAAGGCACTGACGAAGCCCTGGGTTATCACCAAGCAGTTTCAGAAGATGCCCGCCGGGACGCGGCTTTATGATTACGGTTGCGCCGAGAACAACCGGAATCCGGTCGATGAAAAAACAGGTCAGACACTGACCCTCGGTCCGGATGGCAAGCCGCTCAAGTGAAAATCGAAGCATTCTGCATGAGGGACTTTTTATGAAGCTGATTAATAAGATTGGGATTGGCATGCTGCTCGTTGCGACGATGGCGTTCGTTGTCCCGGATGGCATTCCCACGGTAATGGCACATCACTCCGGGGTGGAGTTCGATACGACCAAAGTTATCGAACTCACGGGTACGATCAAGGAATTTCAATTCAAGAATCCGCACACATGGATTCAGGTGATGGTTCCCGATCAAAAAGGCGGTTCCGTCGAATGGAGCCTCGAATGGGGTAGCCCAAACGCTCTCGGACGCCAGGGCTACCGGCCGACATCGTTTCCAGTTGGCGCCAAGGTCACTGTGCGGATCAATCCGATGAAGAGCGGTTCCTCTGGCGGCGCTTTCATTGGAGCAAAACTCGAGGACGGCAAGACGATCGGCGCCTGGAACTAAGCGTCCTCATTTAACAAACGGGTCGGTCAGATGCGTGAACCGTTGAGACAAATTGGATTGGCAGCATCGTTTGTACTGGGCATGTCGTTGTGTTCCGGCACCGTCTCCGCGCAAATTGTTCAACTCGGTTCGAGCGGTCAGGTTGGAGAACGCTTTGCGAACCTGCCGGCCCGTCCCACACCGCGCTGGCCCGATGGAAAAGTGAATCTCGGGCCTAACCCGGAAGAGATCGGCATGTGGCTGCCATTCAGCGGAGCCACCGAACGCGTGATCAATCCAGACAACCTGAGCGCGGATGCGGCGGCTCAGTATCCAGACCGGCCGTCGATGAGCGAAGTGCCTTTCCAGCCCTGGGCAAAGGAGTTGTACCTCTACCGCCGAGGCAATCAGTTTGAACCTCACACGCGGTGCAAACCTTCCGGCGGTCCCCGGCAGTTTCTCACTCCCTATGGAGTCGAATTCGTGGACCTGCCCGAACTTCACCGCATTTTCATCATGGATCAGGGCGGTCCCCATACGTACCGAACCATCTTCATGGATGTGAGGTCTCATCCCAAAGATCTCACCCCGAGCTACTACGGACACTCCATCGGCAACTGGGAAGGGGACACTTTGGTCGTCGACACTCGCGGATACAACGAAGCCTTCTGGTTCGATCGGACCGGACTGCCGCATACCGAGCGCCTTCATACGGTCGAACGCTTCACGCGTAAAGACTCCAAGACGATGAAATACGAAATTACAGTCGACGACCCTGGTGCATATACAACGGTCTGGTCCAGCAGTTTTGTCCTCGGATGGGATCCCGAGCAGGAATTATTCGAATACATCTGCCAGGACAACAATCTCGCGTCGGGTCTTCTGGTTGGAAGCCAGAATTCCGTGGATCGAACCAGCCCGATAGTCCCCTAAGGCAAGTGTAAAGCGAACGGAAAAACGTCCCGCAATGCGACGGGGTAACATTGCGGGACATTGCTGTCGAAATCCTTCGAGCCTTTGGGGGAAGCTGAAGGACTTCTACCTCTGTTGCTGTTGCAGCCTTGCTTCAAGAATTTTTCACGTTATTGCATGCCGCAATTTGCAAAGGCAACGCTCAAATGTGTCCGAGAAGCCTCTTTCGGACGACATAATTGTCGACGAACAATTTTCAATGCGGGGAGCATTGTGAAGCATCCTGATGGAGACCTGACTCTACTCCCTGCATTGTTCGCGAACTCCAGTTGCTAATTGAGTGTGATCCCGTAGTAGATAAACAACGCCCGGTTGTTATTTCCGTCATAGCTGTCGTTGCCAATGCTGTATCCGACATTGAGCAGTGAGCTATGCGGGAGAGTTATCGAAATTCCAGGAGTGAAATATCCAAAGCCGCTGACTCCGCTGAACCAGTCGGCTACGATGGTCGCCTTTGCATGAATCGGCTGTTCCAGGCCGATGATTGCGCCGGCTTTGGTGCCGTAATAGTCGTCATTGGCTCCCACGATTCCGTACGGCCCCATTGTGATTCGGGGCCCGTAGGTTCCCATGAACTTCTTGCTGAAGTTTCCGTAGACTAATCCGTAGCTGTCCACTCCGTCGCGATCATCGATCGGTGTATACCATATTATTCCGGCGGCGCCGGCCAGCCCCTTCATATCACTGTGGGCAAACTTCCATTTGACATTGGGCTGAAAGAAAGAGTTTGTCGAGTCGGGAACATGGGCAATCAGGAAGTTCGCTCCAGCTTCCACATTGGGAGCGATTCCGACCACGACGCGTGGAACAAACCACTGGAACATCCCTGAATCCTGTTTAGGCAGATTGGCGAAATAGTCGAACTCCGTATACACCTTCTTGGGCGCTACCGTGTCCGTGGAAGGGATATTGAATAGAGTCGACTGCGCCATTGCGGTTTGAGCGCAGCTGATGACGAAAAGAAGAGTGAGACAACGTCCAATGACAGCGACCTGAATCCTTCGTTTCAAGTAAGACATGTATGCTCCTTTGTTTGGCACTTCAGCATTCCGTGAAATAAAAAACGCCCATAAGACAACCCACAATTAGGTGACTCACGGACGTCGGTGTCGAAATAGACTTCGCTGTCCAAAAAAAAGAGTCTTCAACTCCAAAAGGAACTGAAGACATCTCTGTCGCACGGCCCACATCATTGTGGCCCTTGAGCCATCCTCGGGTACGCTTCAATTTCTGTCAACTGGAATTCTGTTTAAGACTGCAGCAATTTGCCCTCATTCTGGGGAATTCGAGTGTTTGGATGCCGTTTTCCTGAATCGAAGGGCACCGGCCGCCTGTCTGTTGAATCTAGGCGTGGTCTCGAGACGCGTCGTTTCCGCTGACGTCGATACACAGGATGTACATCTTGTTGTTCGCGGCGTCCCGGAACACGGTGCTGATGGTACGGCACAGTACGTCTTCGACCACAGAGCCAGGAAGATGCAGCTTACTGCGCGGGCGTCAGACGGCGGAGGATGCTCGACCGTATTGCCAGGACCTGCTGCCGATAGATGGAGTCCGGATTCTCGACAATGAACGAGTCCACGTTGTCGAGCGCGCTCTGCCATTGCTTCTGTTCGATGTACACGTTGATCAATGTGACTCGCGCCGGGAATATCGATGCATCGAGCTCCAAAGCGTGCTTCAGTTCGGTTTCGGCGTTCTTATACGAGGCCAGCCTGAAGTCGACAGCTCCCAGCAGGTACACCGCCATCGCCGCCGTCGGGTCCTTCGTGGTGGCGCTGACGAGCACTTCGCGAGCCTGATTGAGAAGCGGTGGGACCGCATCGCGCGTTGCAGGACTCTGGATCCTGTCGTCCGCTTCCAAAACGAGCAGACGGCCCAGGCTCATCATTGCTCGAAATCCGTCCGGTTTCAGTTCGAGCGCCTTGCGGTATTCCTTTTCCGCATCTCCTCTTCGGTCCACCTTTTCGTAAGCTGCTCCGAGTTCGCAATGTGCGTCGAACCAGTCCGGAGCGAGCCTGATGACATTCTCGAGATGGACCACGACTTCCTTGTATCGCTTGCCAGAATCCGCGCGGACTGCCAGCACGTATTCGTCGATTGCTTCTTTCGGATACCCACGTAATCGTTCATCGACAATCACAGTAATGTCTTCCGGCGTGAGCCAGTAAATTTCGTTTTGTTTGCAGGGCACGCCTTCCTGCCCTCCCTGATGGCCCGACAAATCCACTCTCTCCCGCATCTCCTTGAATCCGTCGATTTTTACAAAAACGTCAAACGTGCCTACTGGAACACTTTCAAAGGAGAAGCGGCCGTTCATATCGATATAGGAATGCGCTATTTCCTGTTCTCCCATTCTTGACTTCAGGAGCACGATGAATTTTTCCGGGTGGTCTCGAACGGGAATGATCAGAGTTCCGTAGAGATTGAAGAGGGAACAATCAGACTGCGCGTTCGCGATGCCGGAAGAAAGCAGGATCACCAGCAGCGCCAGCAGGAGTTTGTTTTTCATAGGCTTCCGAAGCCGAATTTAGCTTGAGTGCCGGGCCCGGTCAACGGTTAAAGCCTTCCAAATCCTTTGGAGTTCATTCCTGCATCGCCATACAATCCAGCTGATTCGAATGCAGGCACGTCGTGTCTTTCCACTTATTCTTGCGATCCTCTATGCCTGTGCCTTCACGGCGCTGTCACAGGATGCTCCATCGCGAACTCCCGATTCGATCAGTTTGGATGTTCGACTGGTATCTGTGGATGTCACAGTGGTCGATGCACAGGGAAGGTCTGTGGCGGATCGGACCCGCGAGGATTTTGAAATTCTGGAGGATGGCGTCACCCAGACCATCCGGAACTTCAGTCCCGTCAACTCGCCGTACAACGTTCTGTTTCTTCTGGATTGCAGTGAAAGCACACGGGACCGGTTGAAACTGCTTGTGGATACGATGGAGCAGTTCGTCGCCCAGTTGCGGGAGACAGACCGGATTGCCGTGGCGGCATTTGGTTCGCGGGTTCACACGATGCTCGACTGGAGTTCAGAGAGGAAACGGAAAATCAACTTCGTCGACGATCCCATTTGCCGGTCGACCGACTTTTACAGCGCTCTCGACTGGAGCGTCCGGAAATTGCGTGATGTTTCCGGACGGCGAGGCGTAGTGGTTTTCAGCGATGGCTTCCACACGGAAGTTGCGAGAAAAGAAGTTCTGGTCAATGGAAACAGAGTGCTGCGCGTTATTCCGCCGAAAGACGATCGCGAGTTTCAGAGAGTTGCAAACAGGGTGCGCGAGGCAGGAGCACCGTTTTATTTCATCGCCGTGGATACCGACCTGAATCCCGGCCCGGCATATGCGGGCCCTGTTTCGGATCTTCAACAGATTCGTGCGCGGCTGGAACAGCTTGCAGGCGAGTCCGGCGGCCGGATCGTGTTTCCAAAGAACACGAACGATGTCGTTCCGCTCTTCCTTCAAATCGCTCGTGAACTGGGAACGTCCTACAGCCTGGCTTACACGCCGCCGCATGCGAAGGATGGCAGGTTCCACAACATTGAGGTTCGTGTTCGTGGTGGCAACTATCAGGTGCATCAGTCGCGAAAGGGTTACACGGGAGACTAGATGCGACGGATATACGTGCGAAGGCGTCTATTCTTCACGCTGTTGATTGTTCTGATTTGTTCCGGCCGGTTCGTGTCTCAGGACGCGGGTGTCATCCGTGTGGATGTGCCGCTCGTGTCGGTGGATTTCAGCGTTACGGATTCCATGAACCGTGCGATCACGGACTTGAATCGTGACGATATCGAAGTCTTCGATAACGGGGAGGCACGTACCGTCCAGAACTTCTCCCCGGTGAAGACTCCCTACAACGTTGTCCTGCTCCTCGACTGCAGTGAAAGCACCAGGGATCGCCTGAACATGCTGGTGTCGTCAATGGCACGCTTCGGCGATCAGCTTCGTCCTCAAGACAAAGCCGCCGTAGCGGTTTTTGGCACGGAAGTTCTGCTGGTGATGGATTGGAACCTCGATAAACAGAGAGCGATCCAGATCCCGGACTTGCCGATATGTCACGGAACCGAGTTTTACGGTGCACTGGAATGGGCGTTCAAAAAGCTCCGGGAAGTCAGCGGCCGCCGTGGGGTTGTCGTATTTACCGATGGAAGGGAATCGGATGTGGCCCGTAAGGAAGTGAAAGTGGATGGAAGCAATGTTCGCCGTGTCGTGCCACCGTCCGAAGACCGCGCATTCCAGATTGTCCTGAAGGGAGCGCGCGAGTCCCGTGCGCCGTTTTACTTCGTTGCCGTCGATACCGATATCAATCCCGGGCGCGAATTTGGCGGAGCGGCTCCGGATCTGGAACAGTTTCGTACTCGAATGCAAGTCATAGCCGATGAAACGGGAGGGAGGGCTGTCTTTCCGAAGCAGCCCGCCGATATTGTTCCGTTCTTCCTGAAGATCGGAGCTGAACTGGGGATTTCTTATAGTCTGGGCTTTGTTCCGCCAAAGTCCAACGATGCCAAACCGCACAAAATTGAAATCCGGATTCGTGGCCGGAACTACACCGTTCATCAGTCGCGCGATAGCTACGTCGTCAAATAGGCGACTCGCAAGACTGTAGAAATTTACTTTGCCTTTAGGCCCGGCGACCATCAAGAGATGGGCGCCACCCTCTCCCTTCGCTGAGGCACTAAAGGTTTTTACCCCGGCAGTCGATACGGCAGAGTATGAGTGAGAGTACCTGTCTGCTTAGCCGGCAACCGATATTTGGGCCAGCCATGGACGTGGCAGCTTACGAGCTGCGAACCCACTACGGTGTTTCAGAAGAACGCACCGAGTCGTCCGATAATCAGATGCGGACCATTTATAGCATGTTCACCGACACCGGGCTTGACGAGGTGGTGGGTGAGCACCCGGGGCTGGTAACACTGACCAGCGAAGCCCTGGCTGAAGGCCTTTGGAAGACTATCCCGAAGTCTCGCGTCATGCTGGGTTATCTGGAATCGTTTGAGGCATCGGATAAGACCTCGAAGCTACTATCCGAGGTTGCCTCCGAAGGTTATCGACTGGCAGTTTCCGGCAACCTGTCCGCCGACTGTCTGGGACAGCTCAACAGTGCAGCGCATACCGTCGTTCTGGATGTCACCAGCTATACGCCGGATGAACTTCGCAAGCGAGTCGACAATCTTCGAGGATACAAGTCACTCATCGCGGCGGCCGGCGTGGACACCTACGATGACCTCGAGTACTGCAAGGATCTGAAATTCGACTTCTATCAGGGCCATTTTCTTTTCAGACCGGCTGCTCAGATGCAGAGCATTCCCGTGAATCGCATGAACATGCTTCGTCTTCTTTCGAAGCTTCATGATCCGAAGATGCAGATGGCGGAAATCGAGAAACTCATCTCCCAGGATGTGGCTCTCACGTTCAGGATTCTTCAATACGCAAACTCGGCAGGTATGGCGCTCAAGAGCAAAGTCAATTCGGCGGGACATGCCGTTCGATTGATCGGGCTGGAAACGATCCGGAGCTGGTCAAGCGCGCTGCTGCTTTCTTCAGTGGACAACAAGCCTCGCGAGTTGATGACGAGTGCGCTCATCCGGGCTCGCATGTGCGAACTGCTGAGTGAATCCGTGAAGGATGCCGAGAAAGAATCCTACTTATCGGCGGGTCTGTTGTCGGTACTCGATGCACTTCTCGACTGCCCAATGCAGAAAGCGCTTTCCGAACTGCCGCTGGCGGACGATATCAAAGCGGCGCTCATCGACGGAGCGGGTCCGATCGGAAAGGCGCTGAACTGCACGATCGCCTACGAAAGAGCCGACTGGAATAACGTCCGGTTCTATGGACTGGCTCCAGCCTCTGTGCGCGCGAAATACATGACCGCGATCGGCTGGGCTCGCAAGTTGACCGAAGAATTGCTGAACTAGCGGACAACTGTCTGCGCCAGGACTCTTGCCTGCCCGTTCGGATGCGGCGTATTCTCCACGCTTGATGAAACGACTCGTACTGGCGGCATTGCTGGTTCTCATCCAGACTCCACGTACTCCGGCGGATCAGCTTCGCGAGACGACCGCGGCCATCGCAGCGGGTGCCACCACTGCCGACCGGCGAGCCGCAATTACGGACCGACTCAAAGCTGCCGGCGTGGATTTTCATGTCGAGGAATTCGTCTCGGGTACGCGTTCAGGCGCCAATATTGTGGCAACTCTTCCCGGAAAACCCGAATCCAGAACGCTGCTGCTGGGTGCGCATTATGACCGTGTCGCCCGCGGGCGCGGTGCGGTCGACAATGCTGCAAGTTGTGCCGTACTTTTGGAATTGATCGGGCGCCTGAAATCAAAACCTGTGGCCAGCACAGTCAGGGTTGTATTTTTCGATCTTGAAGAACTTGGCCTTGTCGGGTCGCGTTCGTATTTTCAAACGCATGTTGCATCCGCACTTCCTGCTCACGCCATGAATTTCGATATTTTCGGCTACGGCGAGACATTGTTCGTGACGCCGTCGCAGGTGGATGGTCCGCTCCTTGCTTCATTGAAGCAGGCTGCGTCGGAACTTGGATTCCCGGTGCGCTCTTTTCCCATGACGCAGTATCCCGGAAGCGATCACCGGACAATGGCGAGTGCAGGCATTGAAACTCTCGGTGTCACGCTCATCGACGGATCGGAAATTGATTCCGTCATGACGCCGGGCCCTGTGCCCGCGAGGATATTCTCGTTGATTCACACCGATGCCGACAACATGGAACAGATTCGCGAGCAGGACATGGCAAAGGCACTGCCGGTTCTGGAGAGAACCATCCATCTGCTCGATGAGCGTCCATAAATATGACTGTAAATTAACGGCGGGCGCTGGCGCAGGTTACCGAACCTCCGACGACAAGCAGAGTTCCCAGGATGCTGAGAGCGTTGAGCCGCTCCGCTGCGACAAGGCTCGGAGCGAACTTTTCTATAATCCACATCCCCGCAACTGTGAAAAGTGGAGCCGTCGCCAGCACGGCGCCGAAACGGGACACTTCCCAGTGTTTCAAGCCTTCCGCGAACGCGCCGTACGCGACCAGAGTGTTGAGGCAACAGAACGCGAGCATGGACAGCTGCAACGCGTTCGCATGGCGAATCGATCCGGGTGCCGCGGTGGGAGTCAGAGCTATGGCGGCGCCTGAATACAGAATCAGAAGAATCTGTTGCGGGCCGAGCGATCGCAGCAATCGCTTCTGCGCCAGGCCGTAGGACGCCCAAATGAATGCAGCCACTGTCAGAAAGAAAACTCCTATCCCGAGATCGCCGGAGAGATGGCTCAACTCCAGAAGCCGGTCGTGGAAAAAAAGCGCAAGCCCCGCAATCAGAACTGCGAAGCCCAGCCACTGGAGGCCGGAGAATTTTTCTTTGAAGACGACGAGGCCGCCGAGGAGAAGAATCATCGGTCCCAGCTGAGTAACAGTTTGCGTGATCGTCGGCGAAGTGTGAACGAGCGCGATGATATAGAGAACGTAATTGCCCGTGAGTCCAACAAATGCAATGGCGAGAAGCAGCCACTTGCGCCGGTCCAGCTTCGTGATGGCGGGCAGGCCGCCTGTTATTCCAAGAACGATCCCGAGAATCAGCCCGGAACTGGCAAATCGATACCATGTAACGGTGAAAGGGTCGATGGATTTGAGCGCAATCTTGAGTGCGATTGGCAGGACACCCCAAAGCACTGCCGCAGACAATGCCAGAACGAAGCCGAGCTTCCAGCGTCCGGAAGTCCTATGCATCAGTTGACGATGTAAGAATCGCGAGACTGTTTCACTTGGTAGTGGTCTTCACCGCGGACTCGGATTTCGATTTTGCGGGGAGTACTGTTTCTGGATTTCGTGGGAGCGAAATCCAGGCTGTATGCAACCCCAAGGTCCTGCCGGACTTGAAGAAAAAAATCGGCCGCGTCCCCTGGCATATCAGGGGTAACGATGCGGCCCCCGGTTTCCTGGGCGAGTAATTCCATTCTGGTGCGGATCTGCTCCAGGTCCGCGACGGGGCCGCCATACTCCGGTCCGGGGTTGCGGTCTGTGTCGACGGCAACGAAGTAGAATCGTGCGCCGCTTGCCCTCGCAGTTTTCAAAACCTTCTGGAATTCGCGATCTTCCTCAGACGGCACAATGCGACGCACTTTGAGGCCGTCCACGGTTACCTCCTTACGGGCGACATCGGAATCTCTTCCATCGGTGAAGACAACGACTCCGTGACGCCCGGTTATTCCTCTCAGTTTCCTTACCGCCCAATCCAGCGATTCGTAAAAATTGGTTCCATGACATATCGGAGAGTCGGGAATGTTGAACGGCTTTTGTTCCGCGTTCCAATCGATGATTGTTTTGACCTCCGTGCCGAATGCCGCGAAAACGTATTTGTCTTCAGGCCGGAGATGATCCCCAAAACGCGCGGTCGTGGATACCAGCAGATTCGCTCGAGCCCGGGTACTCTCGCTGCAATCTAAAAGTACGACCGCACTGAAGGGCGTCTTGACACGAGTGAAGTTCTCGATACGGCGGGGCTCGCCATTGTCGAGGACTTCAAAGTCATACTGGTTCAGGTCCGTTACCGCTTGTCCCATTTCATTCGTAACCGTGAACACCACGGGCTCGATCGCGCCCACATCCAGGCGGATGTTATCCGCCGAGCTTTGAGACAGCACCCAGCCCGCGCTGAAAAGTGAAGAGACAAGGACCAATGGAAGGATTGCAGAACGCATATTCAGGTGAGTGCATTGTATGGCGCAGAGGGCCGGAATTCCACTTTTGCGCATTTCTTCTCCCCTTGAAATCTCCGCCCTAGGAAAGGCTGAAGATTTCCAGGGCGTTCGTCACAGACTGCATCCAACTCTTTGAAGCAGCTGGTGGAATTCGCGTCGACGCCGCAGATGGATGATGAAAAGCAGAACCGCTACGGCGATGAGTACGACTGCAAATACGCCGACAACCATGGCGATACCTCGTCCCACCGTCGCGTTCGAACCGTTGACGAGCCCGATTGCCGGGCCGATCTTTATCCGCGGAACCAAGGTCTCGACTCTTCCGGACGAGGCTTGCACCGTGTAGCGGCCTGTTTCCGGAACGGAGAACGACGCGGTCGGTGACAACGTGCGGTTGTTGCGCAGCATTGAAGCTTTGGTGACGGAATGCTTCAGGGGAACAGGCACTCCGGAATCCGCGTCCCTGATGCGGATGTCGATCGAACTGTTGTTCGCTTTGTCCGAGGCGTTTCTTTCAATATAGGCATCGTATCGTTCGCTCCGTTTCAACATCAGTGTCTCTTCGCCGGGAACGGCCATCCCTTCAGACTGCCAGAGCGTCTCGATCTCCGCTCGGTATTCAGGCTGCAGGGCGACCTCGTCAGACGAAAGTTTGAAAAACAGAAGTGCAATCAGTAGCAGCACCAGAGCGCCCAGACCGGCGACAATGCCGAGAACCACGGGAATAATGGATGGCGAGACGAGAGGAGCATTCGTCTTCAGGGGCTGAGGTTCACCAGGGATCATCGCGACAGGAGTATGAGACCAGTCTGAGAATGGGCTCAGTACGCCGCATTCGGTGCAAGTCGTCTTTGGAAACGTCGTGTAGCACTTTGGACATTTGGCCTTCACTTCAAAAGTATCGAAGGTCGATTTGCACATGCCACAGGACCAGAATGCGCCTCGGGGCGGATTTGCCCCGCAAGACGGGCAGGCGACATCTTCTCGGCGAGGCGTGTCTTCCAATCGTTTCAATGTTTGAGCCAGCTTGAAGCCATTGAAGCATTGCATTCCGGCAAACACGGTGAGAATACCGAGCCAGGCGGACTGGATGGAAAAGGCGAGGACACCTATGGCTGCAACACCGACGAATCCGACAATCACGCTGACCATCAGACTCCGCGCCCTTCCGACGACGTACCACAGCAGCGAACGCAGAATCTTTCCGCCATCCAGCGGATAAATCGGCAGCACGTTGAAGAGAAACAACGTGAGGTTGATCAGATTCATTGAACGCACGAAGACCGCAAAGTCAGAAGTGGACGATCCTGAAATGGAAGGAAGGCCGAGCAGCGCCAGGCCCAGCACCGGCATGAGTGCCAGATTTACGAGAGGTCCAGCAGAGATGCTCCATAAGTTGGCGCCCGGACGTGCGGGAGGATCCACATACGCGACTCCGCCCAGCGGCCATAAGATAATTCTGTCCGCGCGTCCACCAACCTGCCTGCAGGCCAGCGCATGGCCGAATTCATGCATGGTCACGATGACGAACAACGCCAGATATTCCAGGATGCTCCACGTCGTGGACGAGTATCGGCCCTTCTGTTGAATCTCGTAGACTGCCACCAGAAACCACGACCAGTGGAGAAATACGTGGATTCCCGCAATCTGGAAGAGGCGGATCGTTCCTGAGGTGTTTGGCATTGCCCGCGGTTCTTATCATACGCCGGATGTCGAGACAAGGCTGCGCACCGTATTGAGGGAGTGCTCTGTACTACTGTGATAGAGTCTGCGGCGAAATTTCCTACACAACTTTCAAAGGAGGCAGGTATGCGCCTTGAGATGGGATTGCTGCTTATTACTGTAATGTCGGCGGGATGTGGCTCATCGGTAAATGTGGAAAAGGAGCGGGCAAGTTTGATGGGCGTCGACAAAGAGTGGGCCGCTAGCATCAAGGATATGGACAAGTTCGTGTCCTACTACGCTCCGAATGCTTCTCTCTACGCACCCGGAATGCCTGTGGTCACCGGTTCGGGACCGATCCGCGAGGCGTTGACGAAAATGGCTTCGGCGCCTGGATTTTCTTTGTCGTTTAATCCGGTCAAAGCCGACGTCGGCGGCTCCGGCGACGTCGGCTACACCGCCGGCTCGTACACTTCGGCGATGAACGGCGTGTCGGAAACAGGAAAGTACATCACCGTCTGGAAGAAGCAGGCCGATGGCCAGTGGAAAGTGACGGAAGATATTTTCAACAGCGACACTGGTGCTGCTCCTTCGTCGCATGTGATGATCACGCCAGCCGCGATCACCTGGGTCGATGGGCCGCCAAGCCTGCCGCCAGGTTCGAAGATTGCCGTCATTTCCGGCGATCCTTCAAAGCCTGCGCCGTTCGTTATTCGTGCGAGAGTTCCCGCTGGCTACAAGGTCATGCCTCACTGGCATCCCGGCGATGAGAACCTGACCATACTTTCAGGCGCCGTCGCGCTGGGCATGGGCGAAGTCTGGGATGAGTCAAAGATGGAGACTGTGGATGCCGGTGGTTATGCCGGCCTGCCTGCTGGGATGCGGCACTACTTTCTGGCAAAATCGGCATCAACGTTTCAGGTACATGGGATGGGTCCCTTTACGATCAATTACATCAACCCCGCGGACGATCCGAGCAAGAAGTAGACTATGGCGGTTCGTAAGAACAATTCACGCGTGACAAGCAAGACGGAATGCTTCAGCAGGTCTTGAGCATCGACGGACGTGAGAGGTAACTATGAATTGCCTGCGTATCGGTATTGTTTTCCTCGTTCTTCTGACGACTGCGATCGGGTTATCCGCGCAGGAATCCTCGTTGCAGATGAGTGTGAATTCTTCATTGTTCCCACTCGAAGCCATCGTGAAGGATTCCAGCGGCAGACCGGTGCTGGATCTGAAACAGGATGATTTTGAGATCTACGAGGATGGGGTACTGCAGCAGACCCGCTATTTCGCGCTGGCGGAGGTTCCACGCAGCACCATGCTGATCTTCGATCGCAGCGGAAGTGCCGAGAAACAGGATCCATTCATGCTGCAATCCATTAACGGGTTCATGGCGACGATGCGGTCCAGCGATCGCGTGGGCGTGTTTTCATTTGCGACGGAGCTGGAAGTCCGATTGAAATGGCAGAGTATCGTCAAAGAAAAGCAGCCGAAAGTTTCGATGCCGCCTCCTCAGCCCTGGTCCGGCGTGTATGCTGCGATCGACAGGGCAGGCAAGCGGTTCGATAAAGAAGTAGGCCGTAAAGCCATCATCATGCTCACGGATGGCAATGATTCAGAGTTTTATAACGATACAAGGAGATTGGGTGGTGCGCAGGAAATCGCAAAAGACAGTAACTTCCAGGGATATTTGAAGAAATTCCGCAACCAGAAGATTCCCGTCTATTTCGTCGCGCTGGAGGCGGATCCCCGTGCGGAATATGCAGCCCTGCAGAGTTCCGAGTATCGCCTAAGCAGGGATTATCTTCTCAGTGGCATGCGAAGCCCGACAATTGCCGAAGACTTTCTCAAAGGAGCCCGCCTCAGAATAATGCAAGTTGCCGAAGTCACAGGAGGCCGCGTTGTGGTTCCAACCCGGCTGGAAGATGTTGCGTCATTTTTCGAGCGCATCGCGCGTGATCTTGATGAGTCCTACAGCCTGGGCTATATGCCGGCCAATGCCGTCGCTGGCGGAAAATACCGCCGCATTGAAGTTCGTGTCCGCCGTCCTGGTCTTGTCGTCACACAGACGCGCGATGGCTTTCAACCGTAGTTCCCGCATTGAGTTCGGATTCTGGACAGCACTGACGTCGTCTTCTATGTTCAGCAGGGCATGAGGTGATCTGAACGCGCAGCTCGTCGCAGCATGAGCGTTGGTAGTTGAAATGCTTTGCTGGCTTTTACCATTTCCTGGCAGATGCAAACAATATGTGACGACGGTTGCAGATGACCGCTATTTCACATCGATGCAGGTCCGGGCAGGCGCCAATCAAGAACTGGTCAACTGGGAGGCGGGTATGAAACCGTCGGAAAATAGGATCGAGGCGTTGGTGAAATCCGTAGTCGTTGCTGTGGTCCTCTTCGTGGGAGTTGCCTGTCTTTCGCCAATCGCATCGGCGCAATCTCTGGGTGCGTTCACAGCGGCCGGTAATATGTCCACGGGTCGTGGAGAACCCACACTCACGATGCTCGCGAACGGCAGGGTCCTGGTTGCCGGTGGCTGGGACGATTTCTTCGCAGCCATTGCCAGCGCTGAACTCTACGATCCTCTCACAGGTAGATTCAGTCTTACCGGTAAGATGATCGCGGGCCGGGGTTGCCATTCGGCAACATTGCTCACAAGCGGCAAGGTCCTCATAGCCGGAGGCTATAACGACTTTGTGGGGAATCTTGCCAGCGCGGAGCTGTACGATCCCTCGACCGGAACTTTTACGGCTACAGGAAACATGATCCGCGCACGGTGCTACCACTCTGCGACTCTGCTTCGCGACGGAAAAGTCTTGATGACAGGGGGCAACAGCAACTCTTTGTCAGGTGATGCCATCGCGGAGATTTATGACCCTTCTACCGGTGCATTCACGGCCGTGGGCGGCATGACCACGGTTCGGTATGGGCAGATTGCCATCTTGCTCACGAATGGCAAGGTCCTGCTCGCCGGTGGTAATGACAATCAGAGAGTCTTAGCCAGCGCTGAACTCTACGATCCTTCGACCGGAGCCTTCACTACCACGGGAAACATGACTCGAGAGCGGTCTTACTTCACGGCGACGATTCTTCCAGACGGAAGAGTCCTGATCGCCGGGGGCTCACCGTCGTCCATCGCCGAGATTTATGATCCTTCAACGGAAAGTTTTACGGCTACCGGAAATATGACTCGAGTCCGGTTTGGTCTGACGGGTACTCTACTTCTTGACGGAACCGTTTTGATCGCCGGGGGCGCTACAAACGGCTCGTCCAGCGCGGAGCTTTATGATCCCGCAACAGGCACTTTTTCGCTGACCGGGGCGATGGCCTTCCATCACTCCTATCCCGCCGCCGGCCTGCTCTCCAATGGCACGGTTCTTATTGCCGGCGGCTACGGAGGGGATACTTCGAGTGCAAGGGCGGATATCTACGATCCGACGCTGCCGCGACCGGCATTGTCACTTCAGAAACCAACGCGGGACTTCAACCACGATGGTGCGGCCGATGTCTTATGGCGGGATACCTCGGGGAACGTATCGATGTGGCTGATGAACGGAACCACGATTGCCGCAAACAGCTTCATCGCAAGCATCTGGCCGGGATGGTCCATCGTTGGAAGCGGGGATTTCGACGGCGACGGGAACGCAGACATTCTGTGGCGGGACCCGTCGGGAGAAGTCGCGGTATGGCTGATGAACGGAACAACTGTCGCCAGCTTCAAATCGTTGGGAAACATCTGGCTGGGGTGGTCCATCGCCGCAGTTGGGGATTTCAACGGCGATGGGAAATCCGAGATCCTCTGGCGCGAAACCTCGGGGGACGTGGCCATTTGGGTGCTGGACGGAACGAATGTCGTTTCCACCAGGGTCATTGCAAACATCTGGAGCGGCTGGTCTATTGTGGGAAGCGGAGATTTTGACGGCGACGGCCGGTCCGACATCCTATGGCGCGATATTTCCGGGAACGCGGCGATCTGGTTGATGGATGGATTCACAGTTGTCAGCTACGGTAATACGGGAAACTTGCCGACAACGTGGAGAATCTTTGGAATCGGAGACTTCGACGGCGACGGTAAGGCAGACATCCTTTGGCGTCATTTTTCCGGAACGGTGGCGCTCTGGCTGATGAATGGGCAGGTTGTAAGCTTTAGCGGCTCTTTCGCAAACGTTTCGGCGGGGTCGGTTATCGCCGGAACCGGAGACTTCAACGGCGACGGGAATACAGACATCCTCTGGCGTGACTTCGCGGGAAACGTGGCGATCTGGATGATGGATGGAAAGGCCATTACCAGCAACAACTCCCTGGGGAATGTGTCCGATCGACTGGCGCAATAGCAGGCATGCACCAGATGCAGATTGACCCGGTCTGTGTCTCGCGATATACCTGTCAGACTTGGAGAAAAGTCATGCTTGGGAAGTTGCCCGCCGCATTCGCATTGATTTTCATGATGAGCGCAGCCGCAGAGGCCCAGTTCACCACGCTCCAGGGCTGGGTCATCATCCCCGGCGACAAGCACAGCGACAATTTTGAGGTGCGGATCACGGTTAGGGAAGGATATGAGCCCTATGCCTCCACGAATGTCAGCGATACGGGCAGATACATGTTTACCAATCTGGACCTGTCCGTAGGAAGCTTTGACATTCTAATAAACGTTGAAGGGTATCGGGAGTCCCGCACCCGTTTAGTCACTCTTCCGCCGAACATCATGCGGACTGATTATGGTGGCGGGGGCGGGAACATCATCCTGATTCCGGATCCCGACAGCCGCCGCCAGGCGGAAAAGCTAGCCGACTATAACCAAGCGCTCCTGGAGGAGTACTCAAAGGGACTGGACGCGATCACCAATAAACATCCCGAGCTCGCCGTGAGCCATCTGGAGAAAGTCGTGCAGGAGATTCCAGACTTCTACGACGCTCACATCAATCTCGGCGTGGTCTACCAGGATCTTTTCCGCTGGAGAGATGCCGAAAGGGAATTCCGCAGCGCTCATGAACTGAATTCGGAATCCGCGCGCCCCCTGCTGGCTTTGGGCCGCCTGTTTGTGGGTGAGGCGGAAAGCGAGTTTCAGTCGGGGACAAAACTGGAAGTACTTCAATCCAAACTCAGCAAAGCCCGCGAAGCATTGACGGACGCCATCATGCTCGATGCGGGACTTGCGAAGGCGCACTACTACCTGGGTGCTGTCGACCTTCGCTCAAGGTCCTACACGAATGCTGAACGGGAATTGAAGCTTGCGCTGGAACTGGATCCAAAGCTGTTTGAAGCGCGGTATGCGCTGATCTGGGTGTTTGCCGATCAGAAATTGTGGCAGGCCGCACTCGACAACGCGGACACGTTTCTGCTCGAGAACCCGGAGTCCGCCTACCGCGCAGAGGTTGCCGCAGTGCGCCGGCGCGTTATAAGCCATCTCGAGAGACGATAACGATCCCGCCAATACCATTACGCAGTTGCCGATTGACCCGTCAACAAGTTGCAGCCACACGCCAGAGTATTGTCCGCAGAATGCAATCGTCGCACTGAAGTTCAGTTGGCGGTGTAGCCCTTCCGGGACTGCTGCAGCTGGTAGTTCTCATTTCGAACCTGGACGTTGATCGTGTGATAGTTGCCGTCCCTTATGTGTTGCGGCGTATATGCCAGGCTGTAAAAAGCTCCTAATTCCCGGCCGATTTGAAGAAACAGCGGGACAACTTCCGACGACTCCCGTGGAAAAACAATGCGCCCCCCGGATGCTTCAGCCAGCAGCTCCATCCGTGCACGGACCTGTTGCAGATCCTGCAGCGGGTCGGCGTGCTGGTTGCCGGGATTAAGATCCGTGTCGACCGCGATAAAGTGGAAAGTCGCGCCACCGTCCCGTACTTTTTTCAAAACTTTCTGGAATTCCGCATCCTCTGCCGGCTGGACGATCTGCAGGACTCGATTTCCGTTCACCTCGTTTTCCTGCCGGGCGATTTCAGTCTGGAATCCATTGCTGAGTACCACGACGCTTCGCCGTCCCGCGACCTTACGGACTTCTTTGACACTCCAGTCCAGAGCACCATATAAATCGGTGCTCCTGCAGACGGGTTCGTTGCTGAAAGTGATTGTTTCAGTTTTCCCCGATGACCAGTCGCGAATAACATGGACCTCGCTGCCGAATGACGCAATTTCAACCCGGTCGTCCGGCCGTAGTTGATTCACAAACCGCTCCATGGCTTCCATCAGGAGATTCAGCCGATCCCGAGTGCCATCTCTGCAGTCGAGAAGAAGCAGCACGTTGTACGGCGTGTCGGCAGGACTGAAACTGAGTATTGTCTGAGGAATGCCGTCCTCCAGCAGATCGAAATCCGGGCGATGGAGGTTTGTGACCGTCTTTCCGTGAGTATCAAAGACGGCAACGTCCAGCGAAAGCAACGGAATATCGGTTCTGATCGAGTCCGGACGACCGGCTGGACCGTTCTGGGAATGCAACCCAGCGGTGCTGAGGAGAACAATCAGTAACACTATCCGAATACGCATTTGGAGTAGACGAATTGTATGGCGCGGAGTCCGTGAATTCCAGCGTATTCAAATGTGGTTAAAGGATTGACCGCATGGTGGACTCACGCTATAACTTCGGCATTCCGGGAATCCCCATGTCTAAACCGAATATCATTGCAGTGATTCGCATTCTTCAAAGCGTCTGCGTGGCCGCCATCCTGCTATCCGCGGACGTGGCCCATGCGCAGGGCGGATCATTTGGTTTCGACGGGAGGATCATCGTCCCGGATCCTCATTTTGACTACCCTCCGATTGAAATACGGCTTCTGCGGGACGATTTCGACGGGCGCACCATCGCGTATGCATACACCGAAGGGACAGGCGCCTACGCGTTTAGAGGTCTTGCGGAGGGAAGTTATTACGTCGCTGTCCGTCTTAACGGTTACCAGGACGTGATAGAGCGGGTGGATCTGACTGCCAGGGTCGGATTCATGTTGAGGGGAATCAACATTATCCTCAAGCCCAAGGTCCCCGAATCGATTGTGAATTCGACATTGACCCGTGAGAACAGACAAGCCATCGACGCATACGGAAAGGCCCTCAATGAGCGTGCCAAAGGACGTTTCGATGCCGCTGCGAAATTGCTGGAAACGGCAGTGAAGCTTGTTCCGGAATATCCCGATGCCCACATCGAACTGGGAGAGGTCTACCTGGAGTTGCATCGCCGCGTCGACGCAGAGAGGGAATTACGGATCGCACACGAGTTGAGCCCGGAGAACCTGCGTGCGCTTCTGGATCTCGGGCGGATTTATCTGGAGGAAGCGGAGGTTCAGATTGCCAACGGTGCGAGTCAAACCAGTATCCGGCCGCTGATCGCTCGAGCCCACGATCTTCTCAGCGAGGCTGCAATTCGAAATCCGAATTCCGCACTGGCCGGATATCTCCTGGGCTCTGCTCATTTCCGTTCCTCATCCTACGACAGCGCAGAATCGGAATTGAAGCGCGCATTATCGCTCGACAAGGGAATGTTCCAGGCAAGGATCATGCTGGTCAACGTTTACGTTGTTCAGCAGAAGTGGCAGAACGCGTTGGATACACTGGACAAGTTCATTGTCGAGAATCCGTCATCTCCATATGTTGAGGAAGCCAGGACCATCCGGACGAGTGTCGCGCGGCGGTTGTCGCCAAACCCCTGAATTTGACTTCTGTGATATATAGACATATATCGATATGTTGGAGGGCGAAAGATGAGCCGTCTTGTACGTGAAGTCAACGAGAGCGAATTCGAGGACATTGTGTTTCAGTCCGAACAGCCTGTACTGATCGATTTCTGGGCGCCCTGGTGTGGCCCGTGCCGTGCCATGGCTCCGGTGCTGGACGCCGTGGCTGAAGACTATGGCCAGAATGCAAAAGTCCTGAAATTCAATGTGGATGATGATCCCAATGTTGCCGTGAAGTACGGCGTGCGCGGCATACCGACGTTGATACTTTTCAGAAACGGTAAGGAAGCCGGCCGCCTGGTGGGATCTCACGATAAGTATCAGATTGCGGATCTGTTAGGGCCAGTCCCCGCGTAGAGACTAAGTCGGGGAATTTGCCAATGTTCAATTCCCAATTCGCATCCGAGTGATCGGATTGCGAATTGAGAATTGGGAATTGAACATTGGCAAATTCCCGCTTTCTTTCCCGGACCTGAACTGTCCGCCAATTCGCATACAAGCTATGCATGGAATCCTTGCGATTTATCCATGCGGCGGATCTGCATCTGGACAGCCCGTTTCGCGGTCTTGCGAATGCGGACCCCGGTCTTCGCGACACTTTGCAGTCGGCAACGCTGGGCGCATTTGATGCCATCGTCGATCACACCATCGAGTCAAAATCCGATTTTCTGGTCATTGCAGGAGATCTCTACGATTCCAGGGATCGCAGCCTGCGGGCGCTAGTCGCATTTCGCCGACAGATGGAACGTCTCGCCGAGCGCGATATTTCGGTATACATCGTCCATGGAAATCACGATCCGCTCAACGGCTGGGGCAGTGAGTTTCTTCTACCTCCAAACGTCACTACTTTTAATGGGAAGCCGAATACCGAACCCGTGATTCGCCGGGGCAAGGAAATCGCACGCGTAACCGGAGTCAGCTATGCGCGCGAGCGTGTCACGGAAAACCTCGCCGCGATGATGAGTCCGGAAGGCGATTCGCCATATTCGGTTGGAGTGCTTCATGCCAATGTCGGGGGGCAGGCTGGCCATGCGGATTACGCCCCGGTGACGCTCGATGAGCTGAAATCCTCTGGCTTTGACTACTGGGCGCTTGGTCACGTGCATACGAGATCCACTCTCGCTCTGGAGCCCGCTGCGGTGGCATATCCTGGAAATCCCCAGGGGCGCAATGCACGCGAACCCGGTCCGCGTGGCTGCCTGCAGGTGGATGTCGATCGTAACGGTCAGGCTCACATGCAGTTTGTTGAAACCAACAAAGTGCGGTGGGCACATTTGGAATTGTCCATCCGCGAACTGACGCGCATCGACAACCTTATTTCTGCAATGCAGGAAAGTGGACGTGAGGCGGCAGCTGCATTCGACGGGCCTACCGTGGTGCGATGCACGCTTAGAGGCAACGGTCCACTCCATCGCGATCTGCAGCGCGATGGCATGGCCGAGGAATTGCGCGAACAGCTTCAGTCCGTGCTTTCCACGGAATCGGTTCGCATCTCGACTGGACCCGAGCTGGATTTCGAATCCCTTTCCCACACTGAAACACTGGTTAGTGATTTTTTGAAGCTTGCCGACAATGCGCTCAACGATCCGGAACTTCGTCAGAAACTGACCGACAGCCTGGGCCCGCTCTTCCGCAAAAGGGAACTCTCTCAACCTGACAATACGCGGCTGCGCGAATGGATCGAGCGTGCCACTTCGCTGGGAGTGGATTTGCTGCTCGATACATAGAGAACACCGAGAACACCGAGAACACTCCTGATGAAGATCGAGAACATCCATATTGATGGCTTTGGCGTATGGAATGAAAAGACCTGGGAGCCGCTCGGTCCGGGCCTGAACGTATTTCACGGACCGAACGAAACGGGCAAGAGCACCCTGATGGCATTTGTCCGTGGCATCTTCTTCGGATTTGACCGGCGGGGAAGCGCACGCCGTTACGACCCGTTGAATGGCGGAATTCACGGCGGCTGGCTCGATGTCCGAGTGAAGGACTGTCCAATTCGCATCGAACGCAAAGCGGGCCGGCAGGTACGCGGTACCGTCACGATTTATGACGGAGACGCCACTGGCAGTGAACCGGAGCTGGAAGCACTTCTGGGTGGAACCACGCGCACGCTTTACCACAATGTTTTTGCGTTTGGTCTCGAGGAGCTCGAACAGTTCCATACGCTCCAGGACAACGAAGTGGCGCAGCACATCACGGGTGCTGGTCTGGGAATCGGAGCAACGAGGTGGACAGGCGTCCAGCGCGACATCGATGCCCGCCAGAGCGCCATGTTTCTTCCGCGAGGGCAGAATGGGTCCATCAATGTTGCGTTGAAGGAACTCGAAGCGGTCCGTGAGGACCTGGATCGTACCGAGCATCAGCCTGAGGAATACTGGGCGGCGCACGAAGCCCGAGTCCGTCTCGCGGCTGAAATCCGGGGGCTCGAAGAAATAGTGGTCGACTTAAAGCAGCGTGCGGCTCAGTACGAGAAGCAATTGAATTCGCGTCCTCTGGTTGAACGACGCAAGTTCATTGAGAAGACCCTGGCATCGCTTCCCATCGTGGTGCAATTCCCCGATGGTGGCGTTGAACGCCTCGGACTATTGAATAAGCACATCTACGCTCTTCACTCCGAGTTTGACGCCAGCCGCCGCGAAGCAGAGCAGCGCCGCATGCGCCGCATGGACCTGCGAACTCAGGCGGATCCGGCTGAATACGACCGGCGCATCCGGCTGGTCGAAGCCCTGCGAGGACTGCTTCCCCGTGTTGATGCGGCTCGACGCATCTATGCAGCCTCCATCGAAAAACTCCATGCCACGTCGCAGGAAAATGCCGCCCATGAATCCGCCGTGGCCGGAGGTCGTCCACCGTCAAAATTCTCCGTTTTCACGTTTATCGGTTTGATCTGGTGTGGCGCAGCGGGTATTGCATTGGCCGGACATAAATACTCCGCGTTGTCGCTGATTGCCGTATCGCTGACTCCGTTGTGGTGGTACACGCGTCGGCAGGCTGCTTATGCCGCGCTTCGTCTTAAGCTTGCCGACTGCGGCGAGCGCTTGCGCAGCTGTGGTGAAGAAGTCCGCAAGGTCGAGAACGAAGGCCGTGGAATTGAGGCGGAAATCCGCAACCTGATCGGAAAGCCCGAGATCTCTCCGGAGGACATTGTGATTCGGGTTGCGGATCTGGAACGCCTGGCTAAACTTGCCCAGGAGTTGCGCCGCGTTGAAGATTCCGTGGAGCGCTCGAACGATGACCTCCAGCGGATTGGCTATCAGATCAAGGAACAGAAAGCAGCCGTTGCCGCGCTTCTTTCCGAAGCATCGGCAGCCAATGAAGAAGAATTTCTGGAACGCGCGGAAGCATACAAGCAGCGGCACATGCTTTCGGCTGAACTCGATCGGATTCCAACGGATCCCGGGCAGTCCGCGGTGCTCTTCGATCTTCACGACAATGTTCAGGAGGCATACGACGCGACCAGGGCAGAGCTGGCGGAAATGGAACAGCGCCTCGTCGATGTCCGCCACGAGTCCGGCCGTGTCGCCGAGCGTATTGCGATCATGGAACGCAGCGAAGAGCGTTCGCGTCTGCTGACCCGACAGGAACTCATTCTTGCAAAGCTCGATGCGAATGCGGAAACGTGGGCGGTTCTGACGTTGTGCAAAACTTTGCTCGACGAAACCCGGAAGATTTACGAAACGGAGCGCCAGCCCGGAGTGCTCCGGCAGGCTTCGCTTTTCTTCAAGGTGATGACTGAGGGCCGCTACATACGTGTCATTGCGCCGCTCGATGGCGCCGATATTCAGGTGGAGCGCGCAGACGGTGTCCGTCTGCCACCGCAGCTGCTCAGTCGCGGAACGGCCGAGCAGCTCTATCTCTCCATGCGTCTGGCTCTGGTTCGCGAATATGCTTCTACCACGGATGCGCTTCCCGTCGTTTTTGACGATGTCTTCGTAAACTTCGATCCCGCCCGCACGCGTAATACGCTGCTGGCGGTTCGCGAACTTGCGCAGACCCATCAGGTTCTTCTCTTCACCTGCCACCCGCACCTGGTAAATATGGTGGAGGAAATTGTCCCTTCTGCCCGGATCTTTCCCTTACAATAAGCGCGGCCCCTGAAAATCTCCCATGCAAGCCTTGAACTTTGAGTCGCTCGTCCAGTTTTCGGACGAGAAAATGCAGAAGATTCCGTTGTTCGATTCGACGAAGTACTTTTGTGACTTATACTGCCTGAAACCCGGACAGGATCAGCGGATTCACAGCCATGCGGAGTCCGACAAGATCTACTTCGTTCTGCGAGGCAGGGGAATGTTTCATATTGGTGGTGAAGAGCGCGAACTGGGTACAGGTGAGGCTGTGGTCGCACGGCCGGGAGAACCGCACGGAGTCCACAACCGATCGGCGGAAGACCTGGTGCTTCTGGTATTCATGACACCACGTCCGTGATTCGGGCCGTGAATCGGCAAGGAAAGCAGGAGGATCTGAATGGGGCGCAATGCGCAGCTCATCCGCCAGTGGGCGATTCTAAAACAGATTGAGAGCAATCGCTGGACGACGATAACGGATCTTGCAGACAACCACGTCGTCTCGACCAAAACGATCCGTCGCGATCTGGCTGCACTCATGGAGGCCGGTTTTCCCCTGTACGATGAGCGGTACGACGGAAAAGTCTACTGGCGGCTGAACGAGGAATACAAGGGGCTCCCGCTTGCCAATCTTTCATTGTCGGAAACAGCTGCGCTCTATTTCAGCAAGAAACTGGTGGTGAACCTCGCCGCGCCTCCCTTTTCCAGCGACATCGCGTCTGCATTCAAGAAAATCGAAGGTGCGCTTCCGGAGCGCAATATCGCATTCCTCGACAATCTGGATTCCATGATCAGTGTCCGCGCGGATGCCCCAAAAGATCTTGATGAACACAAGGAAATCATCCGGACACTCATGGAAGCTATCGGCGAAGAGATGCAGATCCGGATGCGGTACTACTCCGTGCACAGCCAGAAACGGAAGGACTACCAGGTGCATCCGTACCGGCTGATGTATTTCCGCGGGGGCATGTACCTGTTTGGCTACGTCGAGGAGTACCAGCAGATACGAACTTTCGCAATTGAGAGGATTGATTCCCTGGAGAAATTGCGTGAGAGCTTCGATCGGCCGGCGGATTTTTCCGTCGAGAGTTATCTCGAATCCTCGTTTGGAGTCATCCGGGAAGATCCTTTCGATGTTGAAATTGTCTTTGGCGCCGACGTTTCCGAATACGTGCGAAGCCGGGTCTGGCATCCATCGCAGAAGTGCAGGGAACTCGATGGAGGCCGTATCCGCATGAATCTCCACGTGGGCGGAGAATTCGAACTCGTTTCATGGATACTCAGCTTCGGGCCTTCCGCGAAAGTTATTGCCCCTGAAAAACTTCGGCGGCGTGTTGAAGCCGAACTGGCGCGTGCTCTTGAAAACTATCGTGCGGAAGTCACCGTGGTTCCTCCCAAGAAGCTAAAGAAAGTGGAGCTTCGAAAAGCCGCTGCGTCGGTAGGCAGGAAGAGCTGATGGGTTCGGAAGCCTTTTTCCGGAGAGAGAAGAAACATGGGTCATGTTCCGCGATTGCCCCTCCTGGCCAGGAGGGGTGGCTGCGCCGCAGGCGCAGACGGGGTGGTGGATCAGGTTTGATAAATAGAATCCATCGACCTGGAACAACCACCCCGTCCGCTTCCTCTATGGACGCTTCGCGACATTTTCTTGAGGTCGCGTCCACCCCTCCTGGCCAGGAGGGGCAATCGGTGCGTCATCTCCCTGCGTCAGGAATCCCCCATGTGGCATGACAACATTCTCCAGGTCATCGGCAACACGCCGATGGTCCGTCTCCACCGTATGGGGCGCGGATTGCGGCCTGCACTCCTTGCGAAGCTCGAGTATCTGAATCCCGGCGGCAGCGTGAAAGACCGCATCGGCACTGCAATGCTCGATGCTGCAGAGAAGAACGGATTGCTGAAACCCGGCAGCACTGTGATTGAAGGAACGTCCGGGAATACCGGAATGGGACTCGCGCTGGCTGCAGCCATCAAGGGATATCAGTGCATTTTCACCATGCCGGACAAAATGAGTCAGGAGAAGATCGACGCATTGCGTGCTCTCGGCGCCGAAGTCATCGTGACACCGACTCAGGTCGATCACCACGATCCCCGCAGTTATCATTCGGTGGCGCTTCGATTGAGCAAGGAAATCCCAAACAGCTATTTCCCGAATCAATACGAAAATCCCGCAAATGCTGCTGCACATTACGCGACGACCGGTCCCGAAATCTGGGAACAAACCGAAGGCAAGGTCACGCACGTGGTCATTGGCGTGGGAACCGGAGGGACGATCACCGGTGTTGCCCGGTATCTGAAGGAAAAAAATCCGGCCATTCGAATCATTGGTGCGGATCCGCAGGGCTCCATTTTCGCGGAGATGTTCCGTACGGGCCGGAGGCCACAGCCGCAACCTTACAAAGTCGAGGGAATCGGCCAGGATGAGAAGCCGGCCAACGTGGATTTTTCCGTCATTGATGAAATTCACGCGGTCAGCGACAAGGATTCCTTTCTGAGAACTCGTTTGCTTGCGCGAACCGAAGGCATATTTGCCGGCGGCTCATCGGGAACGGCGGTACACGTGGCGATGAAAATCTCCGAGGAACTTGATGAGAAAAACATGGTCGTCACGATAATTCCGGATTCCGGAACGCGCTACCTTAGCAAGATC
>Ga0184628_10000310_pt1 | contig 27711 bp, 22 predicted proteins | sample PLM4_5_b1_FD_133149 | JGI IMG/M metagenome (GOLD analysis project Ga0184628, IMG submission 133149) | Groundwater sediment microbial communities from an aquifer in East River, Colorado, USA - PLM4_5_b1 | ecosystem: Environmental > Terrestrial > Soil > Riparian zone | place: USA: East River...
AATTTCATCTAATCCTTGAATTCCAGACGGAGCCTTGGCGAGAGTCGCTCGGGGGACAATTCGCGCCGGGAATCGGGATTTTATCCGATTGTTCTTCAGCTTCATTTATGAGTTGGAAAACGATTCTCGATCGAGCCGAACGGTGCCCCTGATGGTATCAGAAACCTCCGCTACTTCAAGCAGTACCCTGAGTTTTTCAAATGGCATGTGAAGGATTAGTGGAAGCAAAGTACCACTCTTGTTCTTCGAGCCCTGTTGTCCACACGTGGTCCGCCGATTGCAGCAACTCAGAGAAAGACCTTGCGAAGGAGTGAATTATGACAGATGCAGTGTACTGCCTGTGCTCAAGCGAACCCCAGGCGAATGCGGTAATTGTCCATTTGCGGAATGCCGGCCTGGGCTTGGAAATTTCCATTTTCCTTCATGACCGGAACGACACAAAGGACATCTCCCTGAAAGAGAATGCGGTACGGGGAGCCGGTATTGGTGGCGTCATCGGGGGATTGGCATCGCTGATGGTTCCTGGGATTGGACCGGCACTGGCGATCGGACCAATTCTGGCGATCATAAACGGTGCTGCGGCGGGTGGAGTGGTAGGAGGACTTTTAGGCGGAACCGGTGCTCTTAAGCCGATGGGGTTGCCCGAGGACGTCGAAGCGCACTTTCGGCACAAAGTGAGCACCGGAGAAATCCTGATCGGTGTGCATTCCACAAATCAGGCTCACCTGGAGACTGCTTTGAATGTTTTCAAATCCGAGGGAGCTACGGATATTCACGACTCGCGACCAAGGGCAGCCTAAGCGGAGTTTTTCGGAATCAAGATTGCAATAGGACAACCGTCCGGCGGACTGTCGGAGAAACGGGGCCTGGTTTCGGGCCTTCTTTAAATCATCAGGAGAGCACATGGTCAAGAAAATGTATGTTGGAAATCTGTCGTTTCAGACCCCGGAGAACGAAGTCCGAAAGGTCTTTGAGCAATACGGGCGCGTCCAATCCGTCAGCATTATCACGGATCGAGCAACCGGCCGCTCCAAAGGATTTGGTTTCGTCGAAATGAATGAGGACGATGTCGTGAAGGCTATTGCCGGCTTGAATGGTTCGGAACTCGATGGACGGCAACTCACCGTTAATGAGGCAAAGCCCCTGATCCGGAGGGCCTTCCGTGAAGGGGACCAGCGCGGTGCGATGAATCACCGCATGCGGTACTGATTTCGAATTGCCGTCATCCTGCGGGCCTCGTCCGATCCGGACCTCGCAGGATTGGCGGCGCCTTCATCGGCTGCGTGATGCAGGAAGCATTTGCAAAAGTGCTATGAACATAGAACAAACATTCGAGGTCGGTGATGCGGTGATTATCGAAGGCACACCGGATGACGGCAAGGTTGGGACGATACTTCAGTTTACCCACAATGAGTACCTGATCGCCCTCGAGGATGGAACTCAAGTACTACTGACCCGAGAGAATATTCGCTTGCGACATTGAGATTGGAGACTCATTTAAGCAACCTGCCCGCCGCCACTTTCAGTTTGGCCAGAGATGGCAGCTTTTGCCTCAGTGTCAGCACAGGAGCAAATAGATCGCCCCTGACCTTCACCCGCTTCAAGACGTCGTTCGGTTGGAACTGAATGGAACCGGGTTTGGAGGTCCTGAATGCCTTCCGTACTTCTTCCCAGGTGAGCGGTGTCGATACGAGCGACCGCTCCACCGCGCGCAGCGAATAAACACTTACCGTAGTCTTGTGGTCGTCATTCTGACTCCAGTCGACAAGCACCTTCCCGGTTCGACGCGCCTTCTGCATTTTTGAAACGACGGCATCTGGCAAGCGTTGCTCCAGCAGCTGGGCCACGGCATGAGCAAACTCTTTAGTTTTCTCGTAGGTCACCGGGGTATTCAGCGGCACGTAAACCTGCAGACCTTTGGAACCGGACGTTTTTGGAAAGCACTTCAGGTTCAATGCGCCAAACAGAGTATTGAGGCGGAGGGCCACGTCACAACAGGACACAAGATCCGCCGGTGCCCCCGGGTCGAGGTCGAAGGCAAGCACGGTTGGCCGGTTCAGCGCCGGAGCTCTATGGAGGAAGGTGTGCAACTCGATATCCGCAAGGTTTACAGCCCATACCAGCGAGGCGAGACTGTTGATGAGGCAGTAGGAAATCGTGCCACCTTCCGAACGAGGAACGGTGGTCGTGCGAACCCATTTCGGATGGGGCGGGCAATTCTTCTCGTAAAAGAAAAAGCCATCCACACCATTTGGGTAGCGCTTCAACGTTACTGGACGATCCTTGAGATGAGGCAGAAGGTAAGGAGAAATCCGAACGTAGTAGTCAATGACTTGGCCTTTCGTAAAGCCGGTTTTCGGATAGTAGACCTTGTCGATGTTGGAGGCCTGGACCTGCGTCCCTTCGATATCCAGTTCCGTCCGGTTTGCTGCTGTCACGACACCTCCTCGCGAACCACGTCTTGTGCGTTCTTGTCATCTCGCAGACCGAGAAATACCGGTTGTCGCAGCTTTGCGTCGCGTGTCCATTCGGAAAAGCGCACTTCGCAAACCAGCTTCGGTTTTACCCAGTGACAGCGTTTCAACTCGGCCTTCGCAATTCCGCTCTCGTTGCTGAACGGACATTTCGAAATCGCGAGTGTGCGAAACTTCGACTTCAAGGATTGCAGCAGCGAATCATTGAAACCAGTTCCGACTTTTCCGCAGAAAAGCAATTTCGAATTCTGAAAGACTCCAATCAAGAGCGCTCCGAAATGACGCCGGTCGCCGACAGGATCAGAATAGCCCCCGATGACAAATTCCTGTTCTCGATGAGTCTTGAGCTTGATCCAGGCACCAGTGCGACGTCCCGCCTCATATTGAGATTGCTTCCGCTTTCCGATAAGTCCTTCCAGGCCGAGCTTTCCCGCCTGTTTCAGGAGTGCATCGCCGTCGCCTTCAAGAACTCTCGAGACCCTTAATGGAGCCGGCGGGTGCCGCAGCAGCGCATTCAATTTCCGTTGCCGTTCCTCGAGCGAAAGGGATCGCAGGTCTTCACCCTTGTACTGAGGTAGATCAAACGCGTAGTAGAAAATCGGAGGCGATTTTTCCCCGAGTTCATAGCTCTGCAACAATTGAAATGACGACCGGCCTTTCGAATCCAGTGCGACAATTTCACCGTCGATAATGGTGTTTGACGTGGAAAGCCGCTGCAGCGACTTCACGACTTCAGGGAATTTACCCGCCAGATCTTTTCCGTTCCGCGACAAGAGACGAACGTCTCTTTCGCTCCGAAATGCAAGCGCACGGAAGCCGTCGTATTTGATTTCATATTGCCAATCCCCGGCCGGGGCTGTTTTTACCAGCTTCGCCAGCATCGGCTCGAAGAAAGGCAGGAGTTTGGAAGCATTTGTGTTTGATGTTGCCGAATGAGCTCGATTGGAATTCCATACAGCGTCACCTTCCGCCAATAGTTTCATGCTCTTTCCGGAAAGCGCGGAAGTGTCGTCCTGCTTCTTCGATACAGGTTTCAAATCGTCGCCGCCGCGAATCAACAGCCATTGTTTGTCGTCTTTCTTCAGACGAACCAGATACCACTCTCCTGAAAGTTTTTTACCTTGGAGAACAAAGTGAAGCTTCCCCTCTGCAATGTCTTTTGCGGGTGCATTGCTCATGGGTCGAAATGTGCCGTAGTCCCATACCATGACGGTTCCACCGCCATATTGCCCCTTCGGAATGATTCCTTCGAAGTTGCGATACGAAACAGGATGATCCTCGACATGCATAGCGAGACGCTTCTCACCCTTGGAAAAGGGAATTCCCTTCGGAACGGCCCAGGACTTCAAGGTGCCGCCGATTTCCAGTCGAAAGTCATAATGGAGATGGGAAGCAGCGTGTTTCTGTATCACAAAGCGTCTGGCCCGATTCCCGGCGGAAGCCGCGTGCTTTGGTTCAGGCGTTTTCGTGAAATCCCGCTTTCGAGCATATTCCCGCAACGACATGAGCTAGGCGGCTCCCTTCTTCGAAGATTTGCTCCTGCGCGGATGAGCCGTCTCGCGAATACTTCGCTGAAGCACCGCTGCCAGATCGATCACGTTCGTCACTTTTTTCCTTCTCGGGGCAGGCAGGGCCTTGTCGCCACTTTCAATCTTCTTCTCAATCATCGCCTCGAGTGCTTCGCGGTATTGATCCTTGTATTCGGCGGGATTCCATTTCGCCGACATGCTTTCGATGAGCTGCAGCGCCATTTTCATTTCCGGTTTTGACGCGGTCCCCGCAGCCGGAACCTTGAAATCGGAGACATCGAGGATTTCGTCCGGAAAATGCATGAGTTCCAGCATCAATCCCCTGCCTTGAGGCTTGATTGCCGCCAGGTGTTGTCGCGTCTTGATCACGACTTTTGCAACTGCAATTTTCCCCGAATCCTGAAGCGCGTCGCGCAGGAGCACATAGGCTTTGTCGCCGCCTTTTCCGCATTCCATGTAGTAGGGTTTGTAGAAGAGAAGCGGATTCACTTCATCGAGACTTACGAAATTCAGAATGTCGACCGTTTGAGTGGCTTCGACATCGACACGATCGAAATCCTCTTCTGTGAGTGCAACAAATTGATCCTTTTTGTACTCATAACCTTTTACAACATGCTCCCATGGAACTTCTTTACCATCTGCCTCTGCCACCCGTTTGTAGTTCACCGGGCTCAAGTCAAAATCGCGCAAGAGCTTAAAAGAAAGTTCCTCCCGTCTTGTGGCGGGATACAGGGAAATGGGAATGTTCACCAAACCAAAGCTAATGGTGCCTTTCCAAATTGAACGCATGGAATTTCTCCCGTCCATTTACCGATGTTTAGTCGAATTTGCGCCTGATGAGGACATCAAGAACTGATTGGCACGCCTGGTTCCCTTCCTGCTGTTTATTGCGATTCGGAAGAACTCGCGCAAATTTAAGTAAAGAAAGCCGTCAACAACTTGAGACGTCCTAAGACCCGCGGTGTGCACTGCCGGAAGTGGAAGTTAGAAGGTACAAAATGACCATCACTGTCACCGATTCCGTTGCAATTGCTAACCGTGGAATGTCGTATCTCTTACGGTTCTTCGGCTTTGGGTAACGATTCAATGCCAAAGAACCCGTTGTCGTTCTTTACCTTTTCCGGCAGCATGGGTCCACGGCCGTGTAATCCGAAACTCATCCAAACTGCTATGTTTGAACGATTTAATGGTTTTGATTTTCTTCCATCGACTGGCAGAAGGATTGCACTTTTCAATTCAGGACAGCACTACCGCTGTCTTTTCTAAAACGCTGAGGATCAGCGTCTGGGATTCATTCGCGTCCATCGCGGCTTGATCCTGAACCTCGATCACCTGCTCGAATTGCACGGCATGTTCGGTGGACGCATGCTGGCGCGTCTCAAGGACGGGAAGAAAACGGAACTGCCCGTTTCAAGAGATCGCGTGGCCGCTCTCAAGGGCCGATTGGGTCTGTAGTTCTCTCACTGGTTTTGATTTGCCGCCTTTCCTGCCGCACGTCGCAAATCGGGCACATATTCGATCCATCCAAATCTCCAGGGTGAGCGTAGTAGTTGGTATGAACGGCTGCGGTATGCAGGCTTGTTCATAAATGTCAGCTCGCAAACCATCGCCTTGCCGGCTTCAATTCCGATGCCCGGCACTCGCGATTGAGACTTCTTCACAACCAACTATGAAAGGAACGCGACAATGAAGAAACGTTTGATCATTGCTGTTGCGGGTGTCCTGTTGCTGGGCCTGATCATGACAGTCCAGCATCCCCTGGCGTCCAGCCATCGAGAGGCACTGGCAGTTTTGAACGATCCGTGTGTCGACAACACGGACGTTTACGCATGGGTCACCCCGGGCCTCCACGACAAGATGTACCTGATCGCTGGATACAACGGGCTTCACGAACCTGGCCAGGGCAATCAGCAGACCCGGCTCTGCGATGATGTCCTCTATGAATTCCATATCACCCGCGGCAATGGTGAACTGGAAGACAAGGTGACATATCAGATCGATTTCAACTCCACGCCACCTGCTTCAGTCGACAACAGCGACCTTTCGCTGCCCCCGGGCGGGGGTAAAGAGCTGCTGATTCAACTCGGCGGTGTTCGGCAAACGTACAACGTTACCAAGGTCGAACACTCGAACGGATGGTGGAATCGAAAACATCGAGACGGTGACAATGACGATTTCGATGATGACTTTGCCATCAAGACGGTCATCGGAAAAAACATTCCCGTGGCGCCCCCAAATATCGGTCCGCAAACGGACCGCCTCGCCTATGGACTCGGCACGTTCGAGCCTTACAGGGCAGGTGGGAATTCCGATAGCCGCGAAGCCGGTCTCTACGACGACGCCTTCGCAGCGACGTTCATCCGTCCGCTTGGACCTTCAGGATCGGAAGGACGCGCGTGGGCCGGAACTCGTGACGATGGGTTCTATCTGGACGAGAAGGGAATTTTCGACATCATCAATCTGGCAGGGCTCGGCAGCATTGGCGGCCGTTCAACGCCTGGAGAAGATGTATTCGCGGGTTTCAATCTCAATGTGATTGCCCTCGAGATTCCGACGAACAGGCTGACGGGCACAGGCAGGTTTCCGGCGCACAATGGACGGCCCGGCGACGATACGCTGCTGGGCGTGTGGGCGTCGGCGAGCCGTCGAAAAGTGAAGGTTCTTCACCGCAACGGAGAACCAACTTCGGAAGGTCCCTGGGTCCAGGTTGGGCGCGAAGGTTTGCCACTCGTCAATGCCGGCCTGATCGGCGTCCAGGATCAATCGAAGTACTTGCGGACGACACCGGTGACCGACGTTGAAAACTTTGCGACGTACTTCCTGAACCCGATACTGGTTCGTGATGCCGAAGCGCTCGGAATCTACGGCGCTCTCGGACTTCCTCAGGCGACGATCGACTCGCTGAAGAGCGGTCGTGTCGACATACTCCAGACGATCAATCTCGACAACATTCCGTCACCCAACGCCCACCACGTTCCCATAGTTCCAGGCAAAACGGGGGATGTACTCCGGATCGATATCGCGACGGATTCCCAGTTTCCAAACGGCCGCATGATTCCCGGCCAGTCTCCCAATTCCGAGCAGGTGGATGTCAGCGACGCCTTGATCTCGTTGATCGTGTCCGGCGGAGCGATACCCATCACCGACGGGGTCAACCGCAACGACAAGAACTACCTCACGGAATTCCCGTGGCTCGCATTGCCGTGGCAAGGCCTCAATGAAGGTCACGGAGCTCCTGCGCCATAGGGCGTTTTCCTTAATTGAGCGGCCATCGAGCTGCCTTGCGGGTGGCCGCTCTGTTTCTTGAACCAGATCTAAGGAGATGAACGATGAAGACGAAATCCAGAATTCTACTTGGAATTGCGCTGGGGTCTGCGGTTGCTTCTCTGGCTCTTGCCGGCTGCGGAAGCAGCAACAGCAGGGACGGCAAGCGGTCTTCTCTGGCGCCGGAAGAAGCCCGCCAGATCTGCTTGTCGGACCCCCATGATGGTTCGCCTGTGGGGCAGGCCATCCGCGAACATCAGGATCGCGCTCGTCGGCTGCCGGACCGTCCGGACGAGTGGATCCTTGTCGGAAAGGGCTGGGTGCGAAAGGCTCGTCGCTCGGCCGATCCCGGGTTCTATGTGAATGTCGAAGCGTGCGCCGATGCGGCTCTGCATGCGGATGAAGTGAGCATCGCCGGTCTTGAGCTTCGGAGTCTGGCACTTATGAATGATCACCGGTTTGCGGAAGCCCGCGACATCGCGAAGACGATTGTCGCAAAAGATCCGCGTCACGTGGTCGCGCTGGGGACCTTGAGCGACGCCCTGCTCGAACTCGGACAGTTCGAAGAAGGCGCCGATGCGGCTCAGAAAATGATGGATGTACGGCCGGACATGGCATCGTATTCAAGAGCGTCCTACCTGCGCTGGCTTCAGGGCGACAACGCCAACGCGAAGCTCTTTATCCGGTACGCGCTCAACGGGAGGGACGGCCGCGATCCGGAACCCGCCGCATGGACGCTGGTTCAGGCGGGCATGCTTTATTGGAGTGAAGGGGACTACGAAGGCGCCGATGCCGTTTTTGATGAAGCGCTGAACTGGGTTCCCGATTATCCGGCCGCTCTCGTCGGCCGTGCGCGCGTAGCGTTGAGCCGGAATCAGCCGAAGTCGGCAGTGGAAGATCTCGAAAAGGCGTACGAAGCGAGTCCACTCGTTGAGACATCGTGGCTGTTGGGTGATGCGAGGCAGATGCTCGGCGATACGGAGGGAGCTCGCAGCGAATACGTACGGGCTGTTCGACAGGGCAAGCGCACCGATCGACTCACTCTGGCACAGTACTATGCCACCAAGGATCTTGCGCATGATGAAGCACTGAAACTTATCGAAGAGGAGCGGGGCGTGCGGGGTGGAGTCTATGTCGATGATACGTATGCATGGGCTCTCTTCCGTGCAGGGCGAATTGTGGAAGCAAGAGTAGCCAGCGACCGCGCCCTGCGATTGGGAACTCGCGATGCCCGGATCTTGTATCACGCGGGAGCGATCCGCCTGGCTGGGGGAGACACTGGAGGGAAGGATCTCATCCGGAAAGCACTGAGTCTGAATCCAAAGTTCGATGCAACTGGTGCCGCGGAAGCCGCCAGACTTGCGGGACTGTCGGATAAAGGATAGTCCTATGAAACTCCACGCGAGCCTCATGGCAGTTGTGATCTTCCTTGCACTGTTCGTCGCGATGATGCGGTCCGCTGACGCACATACGGTGGGAATTTCGAGAGGTGATTATCGTATCCACGGTGCCGACGTTGAAGCGGATCTCGTTCTTGCCCGGCCCGAGGTTGCCAGTTCTGTGAATGGATTGGACTCAGATCATGATGGAACAGTTTCACAGTTCGAAATGGATGCGGGCCGCACAGCGATCGAGGAGTTCTTCGTGAATGGTCTCGTGGTGCGGTCCCAACACGGTGGATGCCCAGGCACACTGAAAGATACTGTCCTGGCGGAAGAGGACGGCATTTCCATTGCCAGTGTGTATCGCTGCCCAGGCAAACCCGAAACCGTCACATTGGACGCAAAGTTCCTTGCCCGTCTGTCCCACGGACATCGGCACCTGGGCGCACACACGGTGGCCTATGCGGGAAATACCGAGTTCCAGATCGCGAATAGCAATGAGGTGGGCCCGTGGATGGCCAATGTGTGGCCGTTGTTTCGCCTCGGCATTCAGCACATCCTGACAGGTTACGATCACCTTCTCTTTCTTGTTGGCCTGATTCTCGTTGGAGGGCGGATCCGATCGATTCTGGTGGTCATTACCGCTTTTACGGTGGCCCACTCCATCACACTCGGGCTTGCGGCGCTTCAAATCTGGGCGCCGAGTACCCGGTTGGTCGAGCCCGCTATCGCGCTTTCGATTGCATATATCGGCGTTGAGAACTGGTTTGTCAAAGATGCCTCACGCCGATGGATGATCACATTTCCTTTTGGACTGATTCACGGATTCGGATTTGCAGGAGCTCTTCACCAGATCTCGCTTCCTCCCTCGGAGATTCCTGTCGCGTTGCTTTCATTCAACGCCGGCGTCGAAGCGGGCCAGTTGGCCGTACTCGCCGTGGTGTTGCCCGCGATTATCTGGTTGCGTCGACGTCAGTGGTTTCTGAATCGAGGCGTGCACGCCGTCAGCGGAGGTATTGCATTTGCGGGCGTGTGCTGGTTCCTCGTCCGCATCGTTTAGCGGATGATGATTCGCCCGAAACATCTCTCAAACATATTTCCGGCTTTGAATCTGATCTGCTGTCTCGCATGATGGCCGGGTGAAATATACCGAGCGGTTCCGCCATATCGAATTGATCATTCTCCTTGGGGCGGTTACGGCTTTCGCCCCGATGTCCATCGACATGTATCTGCCGGCGCTGCCTGTGCTCGGTAACGAGTTCGGCGCTTCGGCGGGGCACGTTCAGCTTTCCGTCGCAACATTCTTTCTTGGGCTGGCCATCGGACAGGGCTTCTACGGGCCGCTCTCGGATCGGTTTGGCCGAACGCGTCCGCTCTTCGCAGGCCTGACGCTCTTCGTTTTCGCCTCGGTTGCCTGTGCGCTGGCGCCTTCAATCAACCTTCTCATTGCGATGCGCTTCTTTCAGGCTCTGGGCGCGTGTTCGGGCCAGGTGATCGCAAGGGCTGTCGTCCGCGACCTGTTTGAGCCCCGGGAAGCGGTACAGGTGTTTTCATTGTTGGTGCTTGTCATGGGGGTCTCGCCCGTACTCGCGCCTCTGCTGGGCGGACAAATCCTGCAGTGGTACCCGTGGCGGACGATCTTCTGGGTTATTGCCGCTCTTGGCGCCGCGGGTCTGACGGGTATTCTGGTTCGGCTGCGCGAAACACATCACGGCCATCACAAAAAACTGGTTATCGGAAATGTTCTTCGAACCTATGGCGAACTTCTTCGCGATCGTGTCTTCCTGGGATACGTTCTCACCGGTGGCATGGCAATGGCGGGAATGTTCGCCTATATCGTCGGCTCACCATACGTATTCATCGAACACTTTCACGTGACAACGGCGCGTTTCGGTTTCTTCTTCGGTGCGAATGCGCTGGGACTGGTTCTCGCAGCCCAGGTCAACGCGAGGCTTGTGCGGTATTTCACAAGCGATGCGATCATCAAGAAGGTTCTGATTATTCAGGTGGGTTCCGGCTTGTTGTTATTTGCGGGAGTCTGGAGTGGTGTTCTACAGCTCTATGGTGTGGCAGTCTTCATTTTTATTTACGTCGCGTCTGTCGGCTGCCTGTTCCCCAACATTACTGCAATGGCGATGGCGCCTCATGGCGCAAAGGCGGGCAGCGCGTCTGCACTGATCGGCGTCATTCAGTTCACGCTGGCTGCAACCTCCGCAGCGCTCATCGGCGCGGTCAACAGCGGCGCCGCCATGCCGGTCGCAACACTGATCGGCATCTGTGGCGTTTCCGCAGCCATTCTGTATCAGAGCATGGTCCTTGCAGGCGTCAGGGCGACGGTGTAATTACGGATCACGCACCGCTGGAGAGCGCTTCTGAAACAAAGTGAGCATTGCGTATCGAACGGGATCTGGTATCTAATTTGATTTTATATGGAGCACCAGCCGCCAAACTGGATGCTTCGGCCCTCAAATATTTACTGGTTGGAGTTATTTTGCCAACACCATCGGTCCGGGTTCTCGTCGCGGACGATTTTGCGCCCTGGCGTCGCCTCCTGCATACGATGCTCCGGGAAAATCCAGAATTGCAGATTGTTTGCGAAGTATCGGACGGATTGGAGGCGGTTCAGAGAGCTCAGGAACTGCAGCCGGACTTGATTCTTCTCGACATAGGACTCCCGACGCTGAGCGGAATCGAGGCGGCTCGTCGAATCCGCAATATTGCTCCGAACGCGAAAATCCTCTTTGTGAGTGAAAACTATTCGATGGACATCGCAAGGGGCACTCTAAGCGCAGGTGGAAGCGGCTATGTCATCAAATCGGACGCCGGAAGCGAATTGCTCGTCGCAGTGGAGGCCGTTTTTCTTGGCAGGCAGTATGTCAGTTCCAGACTCACGGGTCAGAGTACTTCCGGTGCTCCAACTACCTGAGGCCTCAACTCCAGGCTAGTTAGACGGCAGTCTGGGTCAGAATGCCGGTCTGGCAAAATGGTACGCGTGCGTGGATGGTGGTGCCACGCGTGGGTTGCGTATCAATGGAAAGCTCTCCATCTACCAGCTTCAGCCGTTCCTGCATGCTGGTAAGGCCAAGTCCGCGACCTTTCATGGCCTCTTGTGGATTAAAGCCAAGTCCTGAATCCCGTATGGTGAGAAAAACTCCGTCTGAATTTCCCCGGACGTCCACTTCGAAGTGACGTACTTTGCTATGTTTTACGGCGTTGTGCAGGGCTTCCTGTAGGACCCGGAACAGGCAAATTGAAATTTCCGTTGGCACACTGACTGGAATGTCTTTGTGGCCAAAGTGGATTTCCACTTTCTGTTGCTCCGACAGTTCCGTGCAGAAACCGCGCATAGCACTAACCAAGTCCGTATGGCGAAGCTTGGAAGAGTGCAGCTCGTGCGACAAGGCGTAAATACCGGCGGATATGTCCTGGACCTGAGTCCGCAGTTCATCCATGCGGTTGCGGAAGTCATTCTCGGAACTGGGGACAGCGCGTTTCACCTGTTCAAGTGAAACCGACAACATCGCCAGCCGTTGACCGATATCATCGTGCAGGTCCCGTGCAATCCTGGCCCGTTCGGATTCCTGGGCCTCAATCAACCTGCGACTCATACTGGAGATGGCTTCTTCCGCGAGCTTGCGGTCGGTGATATCCGCAATCATACCTATCATCCGCACCATCGCGCCTGTCCCATCAAAGAAAGCGTGCCCATTTTTTTCCAGCCACACGACGGAACCATCAGAGCGTAGCACGCGGTACCGGATTTGACAGGTCGGGTTTTCAGGTGTGCATCCATTGGTGGTGGCAATAACCTTCTCCCGGTCATCCGGATGAACTGAGGTCAACATTTGCTGACACGTCGTGACTTTCGGATCGTTCGCCAACCCAAGGATATGGGTAAACTCCGCGGATCGTACGATTACGTCTGTTTTCTTGTCCCATTCGTAGGCATACATCCGGCCGGCCTGCGCAGCAAGACGCAAACGTTCTTCGCTCTCCCGCAATGCCTCCTGCACGCGCCTTTGTTCAGTGATGTCCTGGACCGTGCCGTGGAACCAGACTAGTCCTCCAGCGTCACGCTGAGTTTCGCCGCGGCCTATGATCCACCGGGTTGTTCCGTCCGGACGGACCATTTCCAATATGAGACTATAGGGTGCTCCGGTCCGCTGAGTTTCTTCAACGGTATGGCGTAGCTGTTCCCAGCTTTCGGCCGTAAAGAGTTGGAAGTGCTCGGAGAAAGACGGTGGGGGCAGCAGCGGATCGCGGCCGGCAATTCGATAAAGTTCGTCGGACCAGACCACAGTGTCACTTTCGGGGTACCAATGCCAGCTCCCGACCTGCGCCAACCGCTGCGCTTGCGCAAGTTCGATGTCTTTTCGACGTAGTGCTTCTTCGGTAATTCTGTGATCCGTGATGTCGACAGCGATGCCCATCATGCGCTCGGGCTCACCGTCCGAACGATAAGAGAATCTCCCCTGCGCCGCCAGCCAGCGTATGGCGCCATCCTCTCGAATGACGCGGAACTCCGCGGCATACGACGTCCGGCTCTGCATGGCATCCTTCACCGCCTGCCAGACCAGCGCCCGGTCGTTCGGATGCACGCGGCGACGGAAGTCCTCGACATGTCCGTTATATATATTGGCCGGGATTCCGAATATGGTTTGCAGGTCACCGAACCAGGAGTCCGTGCCGCTCTCAACATCCCAATCCCAACCCACGGACTTACCGGCATCCATGGCCAGATGAAGGCGCTCGTTGGCCTCGGCGAACTCCATCTCCGCCAGATTGCGCGTTGTGTTGTTTCCCACGATGTCCATAACTCGGCCTATCCTGCCGTCCTGCGCTGCCATGCGAGAGTGCTCCTCGCGAGATTGGGGTAACAGAGTTTCTTTGAGATCCGACTCTCCTCCCGCCGCAGTGGGCTCGTCATATGGTACATGAGACCCTTCCAGCCGCGGGCGCGATTCCAGGATGCGGCTTCCAAAAGAAAAGTGTGCTTAAACCTTACCCGAGACTCCTTATACGCGTCATTATTCTCGGGGGTCAACGTGAATCTGTTGCGGGCCGGACTGTATGAATACGGTTGTATGCGGTTCTCTACGACTTGCTGGATCATCATTGAGGCGGAGTCATTGAGGCGGAGTCGCGGAGACTTCGCCGAATATCAGCTGGACATCCACTCCGAACTTCTTGTGTTCTGAATACTCCGAAACCTCGCGCAGGTTGTAACCTTTTAGTAACAATACCTTTGCATTCAAAGTCGCTTCTTCTCTCACCGGCAGCCAAATTTCAGCGTTGATCTTGCGACGCTCGAAGGCGACAGTCGAGTCTTTGTTCAGTTTTGCCAGCAGGCCGGCGCCGATTGAAATGGGATCGATCACTTCGGCCTCAAGGCGCGCCAGTTCGTGGTCGTCTTCGGCAATCCAGGCGCGTCCCGCGATATGCTGCAGGATTTTGCCTCCTCTGGTTTTGGGTTTGAAGTCCGGTTTGGGTTTGAAAGTCACAAGTATGGTGGAGATCCCGCTAAGAATTTCCCGGCGGACAAGCTGTAATTCGTACATCGCAAAGACATCGTCGAGTAGCTCCTGCTCCTCCCTGTCGTCCTTCGCCTTTTTTTCCTGGCGCTTGGCTTCCGATTGCTTTCCCCTCCTGGTAGTCTCTTTTTCAACGCGCTCTTTTTCTTCGCGATCTTTCTTTTCCAATTCCTTTTCGGTAACAGAAACGCCGTTCTTGACGATTTGCCGCCGGTAGGTCTTCCATTCTTCTTCGGCGTTGAAAACCTGATAGACGTTTGTTTCCGACTTCTTGATCTTGCCTTTCGAATCGAGCGTGCTGCTGGTTTCCTTCTCGGTGTAGGTGTATTGGCTCAGCAGCTTATCGTCGCTGTGCAGCGTCTTTCGAAACTCGGAGATGAAACTCGCAGGGTCCGGCAAAGGCTTTTCCTGTGCCTGCGGTAACAATATCAAGAGCAATAGACCTGACAGAACCATCAGTACAGCCTCGTTGCATCCCCCTTCTGAAGGCAGAGGGACGCGCTATTCGCGGCCTGCAAAACCCAGATACAAGAACCAGCCTGTCAACGTTACTGAGAGTACGGCAATACGGGCAGGATAGCCAATGCTGCTGGGCGAAACGAATCCTTCAATCAGGCCGGCCACCACCAGCATTCCCATGACTCCCAGAATGATCGCCAGGGCATCTTTCGCGACGTGGCGCAGCGCAACCGAACGCCGCACATTACCGGGCGCGATCAGCGCACTTGCGAGTATGAAACCTGCGGCGCCCGACAATACTATCGCAAGCAGTTCAGTTCCTCCGTGCGGCATGATCCATCCCCAGAGCGCCCTGCTGCTGCCGCGAGATGTCATCCAGCCGGCGACGGCCCCCAGTTGCATGCCGTTGGTGATGAGAATCAGGCAGGTGCCGAGACCAGCCGTCATTCCCAGTCCAAACGCGAGCAGCGTCACCTGAATGTTATTGGTCATGATGGTGGATGCAGCTACCGGCCGCGACAGTCCCGGAATGTCGTGGAGCGAAACATCTCGCGCCGGCTCGAAATCCAGAAAGCCGCCGGGGACGAGGTCGTAACCAAGGTCCGGATGACTCTGTACGGCTACAAAGGTGATGGCTGAAGGCCCAAAAAGCATGAGTGCGGAAAACGCCACGGCTATTGCATGCGCACGCACCGCTATCGGAAACCGCACAAACCACGGCGGGCCGCCGGCGCGGGTTCTCGCACGGAAGTGACCATAAAGGACGTTGTGCGCGCGGATTGCCGTGTTGTTCAGACGCCTCACGAGGACAGAGTCCCGCCCGAGTGAGCGGGCGCGGGCAACATCGCCTGCAAGTTGCCTGTAGCTCGTAATGATTCGAACGAGATGATTGGGGCGAAGCAACCGCAATCCCCGGACTCCGCTTTTTGCAATGTCTGCGATTTCGCGGTCGAACGCGGACCACTGTTCACGCTTGGAGTCGGCAGTATCGTTTTGAGCCGTTGCATCCGGGCGAATGACGGCATTGGCGCGATTCAAAATATCGGACAGCACACGTTCACAGACAATATACCGATCCGAATGTTTCTCAAGTTCGACGGGATCTTCTCCCATGGACTTCAAAAAAGGCAGTGCGATCTTCCAGGCAAGATTCTGTCGCTGAACCAGCGGCAGGGAATCGCGCCGTTCGAGAAAACGTTTGACCATCTGCATCTGACCGGCTTCAATCTTCATATCCGCCAGTACGATACTCTTACCGAAACGCCCTTTTTCGGCGCGCGCAATCCACGCGGCTTCCCAACGGGCGGTTCCGCCGCGTGCTGTCTGTCCAAAATCTTCACGTATGACCATTGTTCCGGCCAGCAGATCCCCCAGCCGTTTTCCCCGTTTCGACAACAGAATCGCCAGCCCGCCTACAAAGCAGGCCGGAGGCGGCATGATGTCTGCGATGCGAACGAAATTGCGCAAGGCGGCTTCCCGCCATCCAATGGGGAGACCACTGTCCAGCACCACGCGAAGCCCGGCCCACCTCTTGCCGGGGGTCTGTCCCTTGTTGAGCGCTTCGAACAAGACAAAGTATCCCCAGTTCAGGAAGAAAATGATGAATGTCAGCACCGTCGCCGCTACGGTACCGGACCATTGTTGCGTGGTTTCCGAAAAGACGTTCAGGGTGCCGGCAAGCATCATTAGAAGAACGATCGTGAGTATTCCGAGATACAGCAGGATCTGGTCCATGATGAACGCGAGCAAACGTGAGCCGATTCCGGAAAGCTCGAAATCGAGCTCGACATGATCGGGAGTGATGATGGAGATGCGTTCTTCCATAAGTTCAGGTCCGGCTACTGGAGATTCGCTCTTCGAACTTCCAGATAACGGCGTATCAATTGAATCGTGAGTTGCTCCGGTGAAGTTTCCAGAACCATGATTCCCCTGGTTCGCATGGTTTCGAGCGCCAGATGCCGCTGCAGTTTTGTGTGCGACGCTGATGCCTTCACATAGGCGTCCCGAAGAGTCTCCGGTTCGGAATTCGCAATTTCCGCGATGCGCGGCTCCGTCAATACCACACATAGCACCAGATGGCGGGAAGCAGCGCGAGCCAGATTGATCATCAGACCGGAACTGCTGGACGTATCGAGAACATCCGTCATCATGACGAGCAGGCTGCGGCGTTTCAGCCGGTCCATGACCTGGCCGACAACCTGCCAGTAGTCGGTTTCCACCTGGCGGACCTCAACCGTGGAAAGCGATTCCAGCACGGTCCGCATCACAGCATTGCCCCGAGTGGGCGGCATGAAAGACTCCACGCGGTCTGAAAATGTCGATACCGCAACGGTGTCTCCGCGGCGCTGCGCCACATGGCTCAGCATGACCGCAGCGTTGAGTGCGTACTCAAACCGGGAATACTCGCCGATCTGCTCGGCCATGCGACGTCCGCCGTCGATCATCACCGAGATCTGCTGGCCGCGTTCGGTCTGCAGATTGCGCGACACCAGGAAACCGCGCTTGGCGCTGACTTTCCAGTCGACGGTTCGCAGATCCTCGCCCGGCGAATACGTCAGCAGACTTTCGAAATCCGTGCCGTGCCCGTGTACACGTCTTGGACGCCGCATGGCTTCGTCCTGGTGATGAATTCGCGCCAGCAATCGATATTCATCGGCGGTTGCGAATCGAGGATAGATACGGAGCTCAGCGGGTGCGGGTATTCGCATTTCCTTTTCAACCAGAGCACCGTAGCGCCCGGCACGCAGCACAAGCCTGTCGAGATGGTACTTCCCGCGCCTTTCGGATCGAACCTCGTACTTCCAGTCGCAATCGCCACGTTCCGGAAGACGGACAGCTTGTATCGGCGTCCGCTGTTGCAGCGCCGGCGGCAGTTCATCGCGCATGGAGACGAGCAGGTCGCGCCTGGAATGGTTTTTCAGTTGAACGTGAATTTCGGTGACGGCCCCAAGCGAAAGCCGGCCGATGACCCGCTGAATCTCAAATCCTCCAGGGCCAGGTACAGAGAAGTAGTCCATGACACAGATGGAAGTCAGTACCAGCATGTAGGCCGCTCCCGCAATCCATCCGGCCGGTGTGACAAGAGCAATCAGCCACAGGGGAGATCCCAGTACGATCCATCGAATGAGCCGAACCGTTGGAACCATTACCGAGGCACCGTGACCTGTCGCATGAGTGAATCGATACAGGCATCCGCAGTCAGTCCCTCAATTTCCGCCTCTGGCGTCAATCGTATGCGATGGCGGAGCACCGGCATCACCACTTCGCGTACTTCATCCGGCGTGACATACGACTTTCCGCGAAGGACGGCGAGCGCCTTTGCAGCGCGCAGCAGCATGACGCCCGCTCGAGGGCTCCCGCCAAGGCTCAGGTTTGCCAGCGAACGGGAATTACGGGTGATATCGACGATGTAATTGACGATCGAATCATCCACATCCACGCGGTGCGCTGCGGCGCGGATTGCGATCAGTTCCGACGGGTTGATCACAGGCCGGATCACACTTTCCGGATGCGTCACTTTTTCTCCGAGCTGATGCATTCGACGGATCATCATTCGCTCGGCGTCCAGAGCGGGGTAGTCGATAATCACTTTGATCATGAACCGGTCCAACTGAGCTTCGGGCAGCGGGTAAGTTCCTTCGTACTCAATAGGATTCTGAGTGGCGAGTACTGTCAGTATTCCCGAAAGCGTGTGTGTGACACCGTCGATGCTGACCTGGTTTTCCTGCATCGCCTCGAGCAGCGCCGATTGAGTCTTGGCGGGAGCCCGATTGATTTCGTCGGCGAGAACGATATCGGCAAACAGGGGACCCGGGCGAAATCGGAACTGGCCCGTGCCAGGTTCGAAGATGTTGACGCCGGTGATGTCGGCGGGCATCAGGTCCGGTGTGAACTGAATTCGGGAAAACGTTGCCGACAGGGCTGCGGCCAGGCTTCGCGCCATCAGAGTCTTCGCAACTCCGGGTACACCTTCGATCAACACATGCCCGCCGGCGACCAGAGCCACCATCAGGCTTTCAATGGCGTTTTCCTGTCCCTCAATGACGCGTGAAAGTTCGGTTTTCAGGCTAGCCAGCAGCAGCTGGCCGCCCTGAGTGCTGTCGGGCATTTCCATGACTAAAGCTCCTTGAGATCGTTGTTGCTTCACGCGCGATTCGAATGAGTTCGGTGTCGGATCCGGTTTCACCGTCGATTGCCTGTTTTACCGCGTCGGCATATGAGTCCAGCTCCTTCCGGCCGAGTGAACTTCGGCTGGCAATGCGTTCGCGAACAGCAGGGTTGGAAATATCAATGGCGTATCCGAACAATGCGGTCAGTTGCAGGTTCAGATACTGATGGATGGTTCTTACCGACAATACCCGGGCTTGCGCTGCTTCGAAGAGGCCGCCAAGCGCCTCGACGGCCTCGATCGGACTGGTGCGCTCTACCGGGAGTTCTTCAATGGGGCGACCGAAGCGGCGCCTGGTGCCCAGCATGAAGACGAAACCGGCCAATGCAAGCTGCATGCTCATGAAGCCCCATGGCGAGACCAGGAACGTGCCGATCAGCGGCAGCATTTCCCGTTTTTGCCCGAATCCGTGATGGTACTCATCGATGAAAACCGCTTCGTCCCATTCAGAAGTGCGGGCCACGATCCAGACGGCGTTATCCGTTTTACGCAGCGTTTCATTGGAAAATGCATAGGAGTCGGACACGAATACGATTCGGCCGGCGCCCATATTCTTTGTGATGGCCGCGGCAACTGCGTTCTCCCCGGAAAGATCGGCTTTGGGCTGCAAGCCGTGTCGCACGAGATATCCCTGAGGAACGAAGTCATCTTCTTCCTTTGCAGATTCTTTAGATTTCCGAGGCTTCCGGATCCGCCATTCCTTGTCCGTCGCCAGGATCAATTGGCCACCGGAGGTAATCCATCGATCCAGTACTGCGGCTTCTGTTTCTGTCAGAGCTTCTTTCGGTCCCATGACGATCATTGTCGATCTTGCGGAGTCAGTCTGCGAAGGAAGGTTGTTGAAGGGGCGGCGCCACTGGTCGGTGGACGGGTTGATCTGCTGAAGGACCAGAAGAAGTGCCCTTGTCCCGGTGCGGTCTGTGAAAAATGTCGAAGGACGCCTGTTGATGAAATCGCTCGTCGAATCGATGGACAACATCGTGATGCCAGCAATCAGAATGGCGCAAATTCCAGCTGCGAGGATCGCCGTCCAGAGATTCCTCCTCGCCGCATTCACCGGTTCACCTCGCTGGCGAATGCCTCCACCCGTTCGACCAGACGGGCGGCCTGGTCCCGGTCGAAATGTCCGTGTGCGTATATGACGCGCTCGTATGCGTCGGTGATGTCGCGAAGCGTGGTTGCAGCAGCATCGGTGGCCTGGCATTCGCGGATGTAATCACTGTTGGTTTTCCACCGCGCAAATCGCACGGCTTTCCGGATGTCGAGCACGGAAAGGAGTATTCGATGCGTGATCCACAACGCACGATAAAGATCTCCCGATTGAATCGATACTCTTGCCAGAGCAAAGGCCTCGGTCCAGTTGTCGGCAACGCCCTCCAGGGCCGGCAGGTTTTGGTAACGAGTCTCCAGACTGGGGTTACGTTTACGCAGTGACAGGAATTCGCTGATGACGGTGTAGCCAATGTGAGCGAGAAGCGCAATGAGGACGATCCCAAGGACAATAATGAGGATTCTTGCGCTATCCGGGTGACTGGCGGACCATTCGGAGATTTTGGATAGCCACTTGACGAATCGCTGCAGCAGACCAGCGATCCATGCCTGCGTTGGGTCGTCCTGAAATTCCCGCCGGTTTAGGATCGTCTGTGTGATTTCCCGAACCTGCTCTGGAGCAAGCTTTTCAATCATGCCTCTGTTGTGGGACCGCCCATGGATTGACTCAGCATTTCCAGATCGAAGCCTTCTTTGCGAATACGGAAATCATAATAAAGAAGCGTAACCGCGATGGCGGAAATCGGGGTCAGTAATATCGAAAGGATTCCATTGAGAATCGAAGAGGTGAGCGAGGCGTTTCCCAACCCGAAACCGACGGCCAATAGGATTCCGACTCCCGCTTGAACAAGCAGCTGAATCACAACAAGGACCAGGAATATGAGAAACACCTTGAGTCGCTGCCCTTCAACGAGTCGCCAGCTCCGGTTGCGGATCTCACGGCCGTTGTCGGTACCTTCGATCATGACAATGGGGGCGATCAAAGCGTAGGAGAGGAACAATAGGATGGTGCACACCATAAGGGCGATAAGGCCCAGCACCATAATGCTGCCGAGAATGACCGTGGGGATAGAGAGCAGAGTCATTATTCCCGCAACCACTCCGAGTACGATTCCCGCTGCAAGGATCAGTCCAAATAGAATCAATCCGACTATGATCTGAGTCTTCAGGAGCGTCCACACTTTACGCCATGCCGCAGAGAGTACCGTTCCAGCTGTCGCGACTTTTCCGAGATAGATATCGCTCACTGCCAGCGCTGTTGCTCCGGCTATCATGGGAGCAACAATGATTGCTGCAACAAGAAATACAATCACGCCAATCGCGAGCGCAACGGCAGTTGCGCCATTCAATTTCGTTACATCAATGCTGCCTGCTGTGAACAAAAAGGACATGAAAAGGAGTGGTACGTTCAGGATGGCCGACAACCCGATCATCAAGGCGAAGTTTTCCAGATAGAGCCGAAACGACCGGTCAAGAACCATGCCCGTGGTCATTGGTTCGAAGTTGTGCTCGGTCGTGGACACGTGGGCCTCCTGTTCGTGAGTCTGAGGACGAATAGCCCGGAAGTCGGGCTACTTTAACCGACACGGACCGAGGGCGTCAATTCGGAGGTTCGAAAACGGAGGGGTCAAATTCACGGAAGAAGTACTGGTGCAGTTTGCGTACTGCGGCGTCTGCGTCCTTCTGATCGACCAGGAAGCTCATGTTGATATGAGAGGCGCCGTGAGAAACCATCAGGACGTTGATGTCGCGAATGCTTCCGAAGACTTCCGCCGCCACTCCCGGCGTGTAACGGAGATTTCCTCCGACCAGGCAGAGCAGAGTCAGTTTTTCATCCACTTTCACTTCACCCAGAGTGCGAAGGTCTTCGAGAATAACCGGAAGCTTCGCGGTATTGTCCAGTGTCAGGGACACTGATACTTCGGATGTCGCGATCATATCGACCGAGGCCCGGTGGCGGTCAAACACTTCGAAGAGCGCGCGAAGAAAGCCATGGGCCATGAGCATTCGAGAGGATGAGACCGTGACGGCCGTAATCCCGCGCTTCACCGCAATGGCTTTGATCAGGTTTTTGCACGGGATGGCATCGCGTGTGATGCGCGTGCCGGTGCCCGCGGGTTTGCGCGAGTTCAGAATGTAAACGGGAATATTCTTGTCGACTGCAGGCAGCACGGTTGCCGGGTGCAGAACTTTGGCTCCGAAATACGCCAGTTCCGAAGCTTCCGCGAAAGATGTCTCTTTCACTTTCCAGGCACCCTGGACGATTCGGGGATCCGTGGTCATGAGTCCGTCGACGTCTGTCCAGATTTGAATTTCCTCGGCATCGAGGGCTGATCCGGCAATTGCGGCGCTGTAATCCGATGCGCCCCTCCCCAGAGTCGTTACGGCACCATTCTCCGTGGATCCGACGAATCCTCCCATGACGACGACGCGGCCGGCTTCGAGAAGAGGACGTGCCGTTTTCTGAAGATTGCCGCGAATGATGCCAATTAATGGAGCAGCGGAACCGAACGAATCGTCTGTGACGATGCATTGGCGCGCGTCAATGTGCACGGCATCGTGACCCATCTTGCGCAACCGGTCGGTGAAGATCTGAGATGACAGGACTTCGCCATAGGATGCAATCAGATCGCGGGTTCTGGCGGATAACTCTCCGATGGCGCTTAGCGCGCGCAGCAGTTCCCGCAACGCGGCGAAATCCGTTGCCGTCGACGGAAGCAGGTCGACGTGCCGCTTTTCAAGCGGAGCAATAATGGCAAGCGCCTCATCCAGATTCCGCTCGCCGGCAAGCCGCCCGGCTTCAAGCAGTCCGTTGGTTGCGCCCGCCAGAGCCGATACAACAACAAATGGTTTTCGGGATATACGCTGAGCGACGATACCGCAGGAACGATCTATCGCGACTGCGTCTTCCACCGACGTGCCGCCAAATTTCATCACAATCATCAGGCGAGAATAACATACCCAAATTGAAGGGAAGGGACGCGGATCTGATCAATGTTCAATTCTCAATTCCCATCCGACTCGGATGAAAATTGAGAATTGAACATTGTTCCCGTTTTGCTTTTATTAAGGTAGGTCCGTACTTCCCATCAGATATTTGTCGATAAACTTCGCGGCCTGACGTCCTTCGCGGATGGCCCAGACAACCAGAGATTGACCTCGCGCCATATCACCTGCCGCGAAGATACCCGGGACGCTTGTCATCTTCTCTCCGTCGGTCGCGACATTCCCGCGTTCGTTGATGGTGACGCCCAGTTGATCGAGCATGCCTTTACGTTCCGGCCCCAGGAATCCCATCGCCAGCAGCACGAGGTCGGCTTTCATGGTGACCTCGGTGCCTGGAATCTCCTTCATCGTACGGCGACCCGTCCCATCATCGACGAATTCCACGTGGGCGGCCTGCAACTCCTCGACGTCCCCTTTCCTGCCGATGAACTTTCGCGTCAGAACGCTGTATTCGCGGTCGCCGCCTTCCTCGTGCGCCGAAGATGTTCTGAAAATGTTTGGCCAGTTCGGCCAGGGATTGTCCAGCGTCCGGTTGCTTGGAGGCTTTGGCAGCAATTCGAATTGCATCACCGACAATGCGCCCTGACGATGCGCGGTGCCCAGGCAGTCCGCACCGGTATCGCCGCCCCCGATGATGACGACATGTTTGTCTTTTGCGCTGATGAATTCCTTATCGGGAATCGTATCGCCTTCGCAGCGCTTGTTTTGAAGCGGAAGGTATTCCATCGCAAAATAGATACCCTTCAGGTCGCGGCCTTCAATAGGCAGATCCCGCGGAGCAGTGGAACCTCCCGAGAGCAGAATGGAATCAAATTCCTTCTTCAGTTCATCAACGGAGACATTCACTCCGACGTTGGCATTCGCACGGAACGCGACGCCTTCGGCTTTCATCAAATCCAGGCGCCGGTCGAGAACGTTCTTCTCCATTTTGAATTCCGGAATGCCATATCGCAGCAATCCACCGATGCGGTCGGCGCGTTCAAATACGGTCACCAGATGGCCGGCAAGATTCAATTGTGCGGCTGCCGCAAGTCCCGCCGGACCGGATCCGACAACGGCCACCTTCTTGCCCGTTCGCACTCTGGGAATTGCGGCTTCAACCCAGCCCTCCTGGAATGCGCGTTCGATGATCGAGACTTCGACCTGCTTGATGGTCACAGGATCCGCGTTGATTCCAAGAACGCAGGAGCCTTCGCACGGCGCCGGACACACGCGTCCGGTGAATTCCGGGAAATTGTTGGTGGCGTGAAGCCGCTTGATGGCTTCCTTCCAGTTTCCCCGGTACACGAGGTCGTTCCAGTCCGGAATGATGTTGCCGAGCGGGCATCCCTGATTACAGAAGGGAATGCCGCAGTCCATGCAACGCGATGCCTGAGCGGACAACTTGTCTTCCGGAAAGTCCTTGTAGACCTCCTTCCAGTCGTGGATTCGCTCCTGAACGGGACGGCGCTCCGGTGTTACTCGAGCAATCTCGAGAAAGCCTTTTGGATTACCCATATTTCTTCCTGCTCTTCAATTGCGGTGAGATGGCGCCCGACGCTTCCAATACCTTGCGATACTCGATCGGCATGACCTTGATCATAATGTCCCGGAAGCGGCTCCACTCGTCGACGACCTGACGAGCGCGAATACTTCCCGTCAGCCGGCTGTGCTCTTCGATCAGGCTGTGCACCAGATGTTCTTCCTTGGCGTCCTCGAATGTTTCCAGTGCGACCATGTCGAGATTGCAGCGTTCCGCAAAGTCGCCTTCCTGATTCAATACGTATGCGATTCCGCCGCTCATTCCCGCCGCAAAGTTTCGGCCGGTACGGCCGAGAACCACAACGCGTCCCCGCGTCATGTACTCGCAGCCATGATCGCCGACTCCTTCGACAACAGCGGTAGCTCCGCTGTTCCGGACGGCAAACCTTTCGCCCGCAACTCCACGAATAAACGCTTCGCCGTCTGTGGCGCCGTAGAGGGCGACGTTTCCAACAATGATGTTGTCTTCCGCTTTATACTCCGCCGATCTCGGCTGAAACACCACCAGCTTGCCGCCTGAGAGCCCTTTTCCGAAGTAGTCGTTGGCATCGCCTTCCAGCGTCATCGTGATGCCTTTCGGCAGGAATGCGCCGAAGCTCTGGCCAGCGGAACCCGTCAGAAAGATCCGGATGGTATCTTCCGGCAGTCCATCACCGCCATAGCGGCGAGTGACTTCGCTTCCAAGCATTGTGCCGACGGTCCGGTTGACGTTGCGGATCGGCAGCCGGATCTCCACGCGCTTCCTGTGTTCGAGTGCGTCCCTGGAAAGCTCAATCAGCTTGTTATCGAGCGCCAGATGAAGCCCATGATCCTGATCTTCCGCATGGTGTCTTGGATAGTGGGCCGGAACTTCCGGGTTGTACAGCATCGAAGTGAGGTCGAGCTTTCTCGCCTTCCAGTGCTGCACGGCCTTCCGCGCATCGAGCTTGTCGATGCGTCCAACCATTTCGTTGATCGTGCGGAAGCCGAGTTTCGCCATGTGTTCGCGAACTTCCTCCGCAATCATCCGGAAATAATTCACGACGTATTCGGGCTTCCCGGTGAACTTCTCGCGCAGCACCGGATCCTGCGTCGCCACACCCACAGGGCATGTGTTGAGATGGCAGACGCGCATCATGATGCATCCGGAGACGACCAGAGCCGATGTGGCAAATCCGAATTCCTCGCCGCCGAGCATTGCGGCGACAACCACATCTCTTCCGGTCTTGAGCTGGCCGTCGGTCTGAACGATGATCCGGCTTCGCAGTCCGTTCATCAGAAGGACCTGATGCGTTTCCGCCAGTCCCAGTTCCCAGGGAATGCCGGCATGCTTCAGGCTTGTCAGCGGCGATGCGCCGGTCCCCCCGCTATCGCCCGATATCAAGACGACGTCCGCATGCGCTTTAGCAACTCCCGCTGCCACGGTGCCCACGCCGACTTCCGAAACCAGCTTCACGCTGATTCGCGCACGTGGATTCGAATTCTTCAAATCGTAAATAAGCTGTGACAGATCCTCGATCGAATAAATGTCATGATGCGGTGGTGGAGAAATTAAACCCACGCCAGGCGTGGAATGGCGAACGCGCGCAATTGTGGGATCCACCTTATGGCCGGGCAGCTGACCGCCTTCGCCCGGCTTTGCGCCTTGCGCCATTTTGATCTGCAGTTCTCGCGCACTTACCAGATACTGGCTGGTGACGCCGAATCTTCCGGAGGCGACCTGCTTGATCGCGCTTGATCGCGAGTCGCCGTTGGGATCCGGAACGAAACGCGCGGGGTCTTCTCCGCCTTCACCCGTGTTGCTTCGCCCGCCGATGCGATTCATGGCAATTGCCAGCGTTTCGTGAGCCTCCTTGCTGATCGAGCCGTAGGACATGGCGCCTGTGGCAAACCGCGTCATGATGGATTCGACCGATTCCACTTCTTCGATGGGAATCGGTTGATCGTCAAACTTCAGATCCAGAAGGCCGCGCAAGGTACACATCTTCTGGCTGGTCGAGTCCATCAGCGCCGTGTATTCCTTGAAGATTCTGTAGTTGTTCATGCGCGTGGAATACTGAAGCTTGTGAACCGTTTCCGGGTTGTACATGTGGTACTCGCCGTCCGCGCGCCATTGATACTGTCCGCCCCAGTCCAGATCCGGCCCGGGCACGGGTCTGCCCGGGAATGCGCGATGGTGACGCGCTCCAACTTCTGCCGCAATCTCGTCGATGCCGATGCCGCTGATGCGGGTAGGCGTGTTGGTGAAGTAGGAGTCGACGAACTTCTGGTTCAGGCCAATCGCTTCGAAGATCTGGGCTCCGCGATAACTTTCCAAAGTCGATATTCCCATCTTCGACATGACCTTGAGCACGCCCTTGGTCACGGCTTTGTTGTAGTACTTGACCGCCGATTCGTGATCAATGCCCGTGAGCAGGTGTCCCCGGATCATGTCGTCGAGCGTTTCAAATGCCAGATAGGGATTGATTGCGGACGCCCCGTACCCGATCAGCAGACAGAAGTGATGCACCTCTCGCGCCTCGCCCGTTTCCAGAATGAGCGTGGCTTTTGTCCGCGTACCTTCGCGCACAAGATGGTGATGCACGCCGGAGGTCGCCAGCAGGCTTGGGATCGGTGCATGGTGTTTGTCCATGCCACGATCCGAGAGAATCAGAATCGTCGCACCGTCCGTGATGGCATAACTGGCAGCCGCGCAAAGGTCGTCCATTGCACGGCGCAAACTAATTCCGCCTTCGGCCCCTGAAGAAATTTTGAACTGCATCGGAAGCGTTACAGTTTTGAAACCCGGATGCTTCATGTGCCGAAGCTTTGCAAGATCGTCGTTATTGAGAACTGGCGACTGGATTTTGATCATGCGGCAGCTTTCCGGTTCCGGCTCGAGGAGATTGAGTTCGGGACCGAGTGCAGTCGCCATCGAGGTGACCAGTTCTTCGCGGATCGCGTCCAGAGGAGGATTCGTTACCTGGGCGAAAAGCTGCTTGAAGTAATTGAAGAGAATCGGCGCTCGGTCGGAGAGCACCGCCAGCGGCGTATCCGTACCCATGGAGCCGATGGCTTCTTCGCCGTTCTTTGCCATGGGCGCCATGATGATTCTCAGATCCTCATGGGTGTAGCCAAACAGCTGCTGCCGCGCAAGAACGGTTTCATGATCGGGAGGCGGAAGCTCCGGCGCAGCGGGCAGGCTCGAGATATCGATCATGTTTTCGTTGAGCCACTGCCGGTACGGCTGTGAGGACGTGATCCTGCTCTTGATCTCGGCATCTTCGACAATGCGGCCTTCGAGCGTGTCGATGAGGAACATCTTTCCAGGCTGCAACCTTCCCTTCTGCACGATATCTTTTGGATCGA